>Ga0207025_1025_pt1 | contig 25342 bp, 29 predicted proteins | sample Alteio_BWMinCont_45_FD_153261 | JGI IMG/M metagenome (GOLD analysis project Ga0207025, IMG submission 153261) | Enriched cells from forest soil in Barre Woods Harvard Forest LTER site, Petersham, Massachusetts, United States -... | ecosystem: Environmental > Terrestrial > Soil > Temperate forest >... | reverse complement strand
ACCGATCATGCGGTTCAGGTCGTGAGTTGAAATGAGAAAAATTTTGCAGTTCGTCTGGATTTTTATAAGGCATATGATTATTGTATAGAAAATTTAAAAAGTCGGCAAATAAAAAAGAGAGAATTTTGTAAATATAATTACTATAGGTTGACATTTCTAAATAATAACTACTATAATACGAATCTATGCCGGCAGAATTATCAAGAAATGGCTCGGAAGCATATAAAAATGCTGATCGAAATGTAAGGTTTAGATGGATTTCTCCAAGAAGGAGTTTGGGACCTACAGCAGTAGCAACAGCTCTTATTAACGGAGCAGCATTATATGAAACGGGAATAGCTACCAGATATCCTATCCCTACAGCGGTTGCCTCCTCAGTGCTATATATTGCGAGTGCTGTAACTGATTATAAAACAACGGTTAGAGCCGCAGAAGCAATGCAACACGCAGAAGCAAATGGAATAAGAGGACAACATAGAGAAAGGAGTCCCCTTGCCCGAGGAGAAACCAGACCTGAGGCTCTTAAAAAAAATAAGAAAATGCTGATGGCAGATATTGCAGCATCAATAGTCTCTTTGTTCCCCTATGTAGGTATACCTTTAGCAATATCTAAATTCCGAGCGGCATTGGAAAATTTCAGGACAGAAAAAGTTTACAATCGGGCAATTGAAATATCAAAAAGCAAAGGTAGTTAAAAATACCAATTCCTTCAAGAGTCCCACAAACTGCACAGTTGCAATATAACAGTAACATGTTTAAAAAAGATTATCAGACAATAGAACTTCTGATATACTACTTATGCACAATGATAAAAAGAATTGATCTAGCGAAAGAAGCTGCAAAAATTGCAGGAGACATCATAAAATCTTCTCATCCTCAAAAAGGGAGTACTGCAAAGGAAGGAAGGCTTAATTTTGTAACTGCAGCAGACTTAGCATGTGAAAAAACAATTATCGAACTCATTGAGAAAAACTATCCACAGGATACAATTCTTTCTGAAGAAACCCATGCAACACTTGCTAATCCTTTGTCTGTTCCTCATTTGTGGGTTATTGATCCTATTGATGGGACCAATAATTTCAGACGACAGAGAGACTATTCGGCGGTATCTATTGGATATGTTGAGAAAGGGGAAATGGTCGCAGGAGTAATCTATAATCCTTTCAGGGATGAATTATTTACTGCAGAAAAAAGGCAAGGAGCGTTTCTAAATGACAAATCGATACATGTCGCAAACGAAACTGATCTTAAAAAAACAGAAATTGCAACAGATAATTGGTATGATCCAAAAGGAACGAGACAAAATCTTGAATTAATCCTCAAATTAGAAGAAATTCCATTTATGTTTATGAAAGGATCTGGAGTGCTAGCTTTGGCAGAAATAGCATGTGGTAGAACAGATTTATATATACATAACTTTCTGAAACCTTGGGATAATGCAGCAGGATTTCTTCTTGTCAGAGAAGCAGGAGGCGTTGTGAAAGATCTCAAAGGAAATGATGTATCATTCATGTCTCCCCAAGCAGTTGCTGGTAACACAACGCTCGTTGAACAATTCATCCGGGAAGTAAGATGATTAAATGAAAAAGATTCAAATAACCATGGATGCTATTCAAGGTGTTGTGTTTGATGTCGATGGAGTTTTGGTAGACACAGAAAAATACCAGTGGCTCGGATGGGTTGAACCGCTAAAAAAATATGAAATACCACTTACTAAGCAACAATATTTTAAATATTCAGGAAAGCAAGGAGATGTCATTGAATCTGAATTAATTAAGGATTTTAATTTGCCAATTAAAAAAAATATATTATTAACTCAAAAAGAAACGTTGCTTATTGAATGGTTCCACAAAAAGAAGCTGTATCGCATGAAATATGCAAAACAATCTGTCGAATTTTTTTATAGAAGAAACATTAAACTCGCTGCTGCTAGCGGAAGTCCAAGAGATGAGGCTATTTTGAAGTTAAAAAAAACAAACTTACTCCCATTCTTTCAATTTGTTGTAAGTAACACTGAAGTAAAAAGGGGAAAACCCTTTCCGGATATTTATTTGCATGCAGCAAAGTTATTAAAACTAAAACCAAATGTTTGTCTATCTTTTGAGGATACGCAATATGGAGTTGAATCAGCAAAATCTGCCGGGTTATTTTGCGTTGCAATTCCAACAGAATTTTCAACAAGACAAGATTTTTCTGAAGCTGATGCTATATGCAAGGATTTAAAAGAAGCGTTAGAAATGGTAAAAAAGAAATAGCCGAGAAACTTTAGAAAGAGGATAAAATAAAAAAAACCACCTTTCGGTGGTTCTTCATGTAATTAGCTTTCTTTTATCTTGTGACTGTGATTGGTCCCGCATAAGCACTCGGTGCAGATATAGTTATTCTGTTGTTTGCATCTCTAGAAATCTGGTATCCTGAATCCCATGTTCCAGAACATGTAGAAATACCTGCTTGATTGTTGCCAGTTGGATCAACAGGCAAAGCAGGAATATAAGTCGGTACAAGAGCGCTACATGTGTTAGGAAAGTTGGTGCTGTTGATTTCAGTTGCAGTATTTACCGTTAATGCTGTCACTTCAGCTGGAAGATTTCCTGTATTTGATGCTTCATACTGTCCAATTGCATTAAGGATCGCGTTTGCATCACTTCTTCTCTTAGTATCGTTAGCCTGACCAAACTGACGTGCTGGGTTGATAGCGATAAGAGTAATTGCTAAAAGAATTGCAAGAATGCCAATAACTACGAGCAACTCAATAAGTGTGAAACCTTTTGGACTTTTAATCATTCGGGCAGTCATATTTTTTAGTCTAAAATAATAGTAACTAACTTACTCAACTGATGTCAATACAGCAAAATTAAAAAAAACACGAATTGATGAGCTCATTGACCAAGGACTATTGTAATATCAAACGTTCCCAGTTGCTTTCCCTGAACAATCACATTTGTTTCTAATTTCTTAACCTCATTCAAAACAGTGTCTTTCACATCCTGAGATACATTCGGAGAAAAAGAAACAAGTGTTGAACCGCTGCTGATTGAACTTTGTGTCTGCAAACTAACACTTTCGAATTTATATGTATCAAGCTGTCCAAGTAATGTTTGCGCTGTTGAAGCTGAATTTGCTGTACTGACTATTTGAACGGTTAAGCTTCCAAACTGCGTATTGGCAGACGCCGAAGAAGTTGTCACAGGAGGAACAGTTGGAGCGATTGTTGCCAGTTGAACTGGTTTTGCAACTTGCGGAGGTGGAGGAGGACTGGCTTGTGTCTGCCATTTTGGCGGGGGCGCGGTAAATTGGAGATAGACTGCTACAAAAAGTCCCAACAATATAGGTACAATACCAGCTAATGCGTAGATATTTTTCTTATTTGTTTTTTTCGGCAATTGTTTCTCAATCTCTACATCATCAATCTCCTCGTTTTCCTGCTTAAGAAGCGGCTGATAGACTTGCTGATTGAGTAAATTATATTGTGCAAGTGTATTTACTTTCTGCAAAATAAGAGCAGCCATTGGAGGATCCAGCACTGGACGAAGGCTTGCACCTGTACCGATTACCAACCCAGGCAGAACACTTTGAACCGTAAATCCAAGATGCTCAAAAGCGATAGCAATAGATTCATAAAAATCTTTATTGGTTGCCACAACTTTTACGCCATCTTTAAGCGGAATAGTTTTGCTTACCACGTTATCGAATGGAATATGTTCGATAAACTCCTCTGCTTGTTTCTGTAACAATTCTGTCGTTATTTCTGGTTGAGCTGGTGTACCTTTGGGTTGAGCAGGTTTTATGAAATCTTTTGTAAAATAAGCATTCTCAGCCAATACAAAAACTAAATCGCTCGGAGAAATTTTGCTATTCGTTACAAACACTTTAATAAGATTTTCCAAAAGTTCACTATTAATGACATCAAGATCTCTTATGATTTCCGGCACAAACCGAAATTCAATCACTCCTGCCAAACCTGGAGAATAAAACTGAAATTTATCTTTTTGTAAATAAACAACACTTGTTTTGCCTGTCATTACTGATATATTTCCTTTCTTGCTGTTACTGTCAATAAATTATTTTGGTAAGTCGCTGTTACCTGCATTTCACGGACAAATATACCATTTGTTCCTTTCGATACAATAACATAGGGATTTCCACTCGTTCCCGAACCTGTAACAGTTATTGTTGCTGATCCGCTGCCTACAGGTAATGTTTCTCCCGCATAACTTGGATTTCGCAAAAGACGTATTAATCCATTTTCTGCACCACTTTGAGCGATTTCATAAGCTACTTCTCCTTGCTGCTGTTTGGTGCCGCTTAACGAGTTTACCAAAATCATCACTACAGCAGCTGAGGTAATTGTTACACCGATTACTGTAAAAAAAAGCAATGTAATCAGCGCCTGTCCACTAGCCGAAATAAGAAATGAATGTTGAGAAATGAAAGATATATTTCTGCTTCTAAAAAACTTATTATTAAACATACTATTTCTCATTTTTCATATCTCATCTCCTTACTGTGTTCCCAATGTTGTTTGAAAACTCTTTGATTCTACAGCTCCTGCCCGTTCAGTATTTCTACTACTTACCGTAAATGACACTTGAATATCATCACTGCTTCCTCCATTTCCAATTCTGGTAAAAGTCAATCCTGAAACTGATGTATCATAACTGTTAAGAGCATTCGCCTCCCAAGTACTCGTATTAACAACCTTAAAATAGCCACTACTGCTAGCGCTATACGTATAGTTTATAGAATTTATTGTCAGTTGCATAGTACTAGACTGTGAACCCGGAGTTGCAGGAATAACTATTGAACTTGATGATTTTACGTCATACAACAATTTTGATAATAAATACCGTCCGTCTTGATTGACACTTGAGGTAGACGTTGAATCAAGTTGTACATCAATAATTGAGGTAAAAACAGAACTAAGAGACACAAGTAAAATTGATAAAACTCCTATATAAATGACGAGTTCTATCAATGTAAATCCTCCCCGAAATGAGAAATGAGTGTTGAATAATGAAAGATAATTTTTTTTCATAGAATCATATTATTGTGAGTAATTCCATGTCATATCGTAAAGAATTGGAGTAAGTGTCTGATCGAGCGTTGAAAGAAACACTTTATAGCGGAAGCATCGGCCAGGATTATCATAATTGCTTGTTGGTATGTAATCTGCCAGTGGAATTATTCCTGCGATTGTAGAGCCGCTTGGTGTAAAGTACGTACCTGATGTGCCATCTGATCCAATATAATTAAATGAAACACCATTGCAGCTATTGTTAACCGCTGGAGCAACTGCTGTTTGAATCTGTATTGTAGTATTTGTCGGTTGTGAAATATCAGCAAGGATTCTGTTGAAAGCTCTATTCAAAGTACTCCCGTCAACTGAGGCGGTATCAAATGTCTGCGATTCAAATGTCCCACTTGCGTCATAAATTGCATTATCCGGCCCGCCCTGAATAATTTTAAGTTGATGATCGGGAGTATTTGCAACCATATAAACAAAATTATCTCCATCTGCCTCAGTAACTGATGTTAAATCATTAAACCCAGCGGAAAAATTAAGGCCTCCACAATAAGTTGGAGAAGATTCATTGCTTAGGTTAAGTACTTGATATTGCTGAGCTTGATTGTTATCTGCAGGATTACCATCAACTCCTACTAGTACCGCCCGTTGACCATTCTGAACCGTTAATGCACGTCTTGGATAAAGATAAAGATTTGATCCAGTTCCGTTATAGTAACCACTCTCAGCGGTATTCGCATAATGTTGTCCAGCGACTGTTGAAGGCCAAGTCGTCAAAAACTGCGGACTATTCTTATTCGAAGTATCTATTATATAGAATTGATCACTATCAGTTATTCCACCATGAATAATTCCTCCATTTGATGACATATAAGCTCTTGTTCCATCTGATTTAGCGTAGACAGAATTTGCTGCCTCTTCGGTATTTGGAGCGGGATCAAAATCGAGAGAACTAATCGTTTTCCATCCGCTATTGCCGCTGCCCTGTGTCCCACAAGAATTTGAATTAATTGCTGGACTAGACGAAGTAGTCGGAATACTTGTCACATCTGCAATATCAAGTTCGGGATTGGTTGCTGCACCAACGGCCACATAAATATAACTGTTCCCGCTTACTGTTACACCAGACATCTGATGGTCTGCATTAAGCTCAATATTGCCTCCATCTGCACAAGTTGAATGACTAGGGGTACCTGTATCACTGTATGATGTTCCCGTTTCTCCCGTTGTATATTTTTCAACAAGTCCATTTGGATTTTGGGCATTTGCAGGTTGGCAGTCATACCCGTCAAGTTGAATTCTGCAGCCAATTTCATCGAGACCATTGGTGGGAGACTTACTATCAATATTACTCAAATCAAAGGTATATAAATATCCACCGGAGTCAACATATCCCTTGTTGCCAAGTATTGTCAGTCCTTCTGCTCCATAACCAAATGGTGATTGATCGCTAAAGGTGGTTGAAGTTGTACTCATTGATATATCATCAAAATATGCTGTTGATGTAGTCCCGTTCGAACTTGAGTCCAAAAGCAATTGAATCTCAGCATAAGTCCCTGTTCCTGAACTTGCGCTTCCTGACACCTGTGTCCAACTCGAACTTGTTGTCGAAACCAGACTGCTGTCTGAAGTACTTATGGCGGCTCCTGCCGTACAAGTAGAATAAAAAGCTACCCTTATTCTTGCGTCTTTGAATTTGGTATTTGATGTCGGCGCGTTAATATATCCAGACCAGCTGTATGTTGTGTTTGGATTAACAGGTATACGAACTCCTCCTGAACAATTTCCTCCGCCTGCTATACCGCTGACACTTGTTTTTGTCGTAGTAACTTTTGCTGAATGTGTTCCTGCATGTACCGGAGAAGCAGCAATACTACCGCTGCCGCTATTAACTATCGTAGTAAAAGGAGTAGTACTTCCTGTTTCAAAATCACCATTTGTTACCGCAACAGAAAACAAACCATACATCTTGGTATCAAAAAATGTCCAGTATTTAAAGATATGATTTGTTGAATCCTGCCAGGATAAATTCCCGCCGCTTTTAATTTGAACAGCGATAACTTCATCATTGGGCATGTCTGTCCCCAAAAGCGCATACAAATTCCCTCCTGGGGATGTGTAGTACTTTACATCGGTGGTTTTAAAACTATTAGTAATTCCTATACCAGTCGGCACAAGACCAGCATTACTATATTTCGTCGGATCGAGAGTAAACGTACCTACCAGCGTGGGGACAGGCGGATTTGGATAAACAGTATTTGCAGTGACAGTAACGTAAGCGAGTTTTGTCGATGTAGAAGCAGTTGGCGCAACTGCTACAAATGTATCATCAGGTATCGTATCAGTTGTCGCGCTTGCGGTTGCTGCAACAGCAACAGGAGGTCCATCTGGCAAAGTAATCGCCGACGATGAAAACGCAGGCGTGCACCATTTCGCATTATTATCATTTCCTAATTCTACTTCCCCTCCTGAAACATTGGTAACTTGTGCATTTGTCAAGGTCCCTGCGTTAAAATCTGTTGTGCTTGTCTCAGTATGAGTTAAATTAACAGTACGGGTTAGATAATCAGTTGCGCTGAGTGTTGTAGCTGTTGGTTTTGTCCATGAAATCGTTGTGACGACTTGTTTGGTTGACGGATCAAGTGTCCCACCGGAATTAACAATATTACCATTTGCATCCCGATAAACGTCACCGATTTGTACTTGTTGGGTAAATCCATTTACCGTTGCCGAGCCAGTTGCAAACGTCCAGGCATTACTAACAATAACAGGATGATACGTACCGTCAACTGCAAAACTTGTCCAGCTTGTATCACGGATATTTCTTACTGCATTTACAGTTTGTTTAAATAATTCCGTTGCCGCAAGACTTTGTTGCTGTTGTGGTTTTCCTTGACGAGAAGCAACCAAACCGGTTAGAAGCGCGGGCAAAATAATTGCGGCGATGCCCATAGCAAGAACAAGCTCAACAAGCATCTGGCCTGCCGAATATTTATATTTTCTATCTTTTTCTTTATAAGTAAATTCTTTCAGCATAAATTCTGTTAAGCTCCAACTTTAAAAAAACAAATCCCAAACAAATTCAAATATGTAATTATTAAAAAATAAAACTTTTGAATATTTATATTTTAATATTTTTTGTTATTTGGATCTTGTTATTTGAGATTTAATTAACGCTTGCTACAACCCCATAGCGATTAATGGTAATCACTTTTTGACTTCCGTCTCCTGTATCTTTCAAAGTTATTGTATTTTGCCCACTGGTGAAACTCGTAAGTGATCCACTTCCAGTTGCAAAAATAACTTGCGAACTTGGAAAGGTTGTGCTGAATTGTGTTCCGGTAGGTAAACTTACCGTAAAATTTGCTGTCCCGTATGAATTTCTAAAAAGCGTATAGCTTGTTGTCTCAATATGTACTCCATAAGCTGAAGGTGCAGTAGAACCGCTTGTATCTCCAACCATTGCCTTAATTTGCTGTTCTTTATAATCAGCAAGAAAACTTACAACTGTAGAAGATAGTTGCGATTTGTGCTGAAATTTGAATAAATTCACCGTAATCAGACTGAGAAGAATAGTGGCAATGGACATCACCAGAATAACTTCTACAGCTGTAAAACCCAGCTGTGGGTTATTGTTTTTTTGATAAATATGAAAACTTCTCACTTCTCACCTCTCACTTCTAATGCGTTGCGCCAACTTGTCCAATCATTTGATAAATAGGTGCAATAATTGACATCATCATTCCTCCGACGAGAATCCCAACGCCAACAAGCATAATAGGCTCGATAAGCGCTGTAAGCGTTTTAAGTGTGTTTGAAACCTGGTAATCAAGGTATTCTGAAACATCAAGCATTGACTTATCCAGCGATCCGCTTCGCTCTCCTGCTTCGATAATTTTAATCATAATTGGAGGAATATCCTTTTTACTATCTTTAAATCCCTCGGATAATTTCTTACCACTGTAAACATAATTTTTGGCATGTTTTATCGCGTTAGAGATATTTTTTTTGATAACTACGTCTTGCGTTAATTCCAAAGCAACAGTTATAGGCAGACCTGCGGTTAAAAGCAAATATAGACTTCGGGTAAATCTTGTTAAATCAATCTGTTGTGTTAAAAGCGACACAACCGGCAGTGAAGTAAGTGCCCTGACAAAAGCCATACGGTATTGTTTAAAAAGATACACAAGTGCTGCGATTAAAAGCACAGTAACGATAATTATCGGAATTGTGTAAGTTAAAAGCGCATTCGAAAGAAATATCATTATTTTTGTAGGGAGAGGCAGCGTTACATTAAGCTGCGAAAAAACAGTCGCGATTTTTGGAATCACGACAACTAATATAACTACCATAACTAAAACAAATACTATTAAAATAAAAAAGGGATAAATGAGTGCTGAGCGGATTTTATCGTTAAATTCAATTTCTTTACGGATATTTGATTTGAGATCTTCAAGTGCTGTATCAAGCGTGCCCGATTCTTCTGATGCTTTAATAATACTGATTGTCACTTTATCAAATATTTTGGGAAACTTTGCAAAAGTTATATACATGTGTTGTCCTTGACCAAGATCCTGCTTCATTGTTTGAAGCAATTTTTTCAATCCCCCTTTTGAGTCTTCAAGAAGCGAATCAACAGTTTCAAGAATAGGAATTCCTGATGCAAGCATAGTATGTAAATTACTTACGAGCGCGATTTTATCGTTGCTCGAAATAGTCGTATTAAAAGTGACTCCTTTTATTTCTTTTATTGCTTTTGTTGGTGTTTTTATCGGTACTGGTTTCATTTTTTTAATTCATAAATTACTCTTAATCACATACAAACTTATTTCTTATAGTGATTCAATCTTTGTAACTCTCAATACCTCTTCAATAGTTGTTACCCCTTTTACAACTTTACTCAAACCATCATCAAGCATAGTATCCATACCATCCAGAACTGCTTGTTTAATAATGTCATCGGATCCGCTTTTTTGTGAAATTATTTTTTTGATATTATTGGTAACTTCAAGTACCTCGAAGATACCAAGTCTCCCGGAATACCCGGTGAAATGACACACTTCACACCCTTTACCTATGTAAATACGTGCATCTTTCTTGACTCCGAAATATTTTTTAACTGTCTCCGCAGGTAGATTTTGTATGAGTTGATCCATAGTAATGTCTTGAGATGCTTTACACATCTCGCAAATTTTTCGGACAAGTCTCTGTCCGATAATAACACTCACTGTTGATGCAACAAGAAATGGTTCAACATTCATATCTGTCAAACGTGGAAGAGCTCCTGCCGCGTCATTAGTATGAAGCGTCGAAAGTACCAAATGGCCTGTCAATGCAGCGTTTACTGCGATACCTGCTGTTTCAGAATCACGGATTTCTCCCACAAGAATGACATTTGGATCCTGACGAAGAATCGAGCGAAGCCCTGCAGCAAAGGTTAAATTGGTTTTTGTATTCACCTGAATTTGATTAATTCCTTTTAGTCGATACTCAACAGGATCTTCGATAGTTGTGATATTTTTGTCGCGAGTATTGATGATTTTCAGAACTGAATAAATCGACGTAGATTTTCCGGATCCGGTCGGACCAGTTGAAAGTATCATCCCAAATGATTTTTTAAATGCATTGGTTACCTTTTGCAAGTCTTTATCGCTCATACCAAGGTCAGTAAGAGAAAACTGCCTGTTGTGCGATGCGAGAAGACGTAAGACGATTTTTTCACCATACAAAACAGGAAGAATAGAAACACGGATATCCAGATTTTCTTCATCAAGAGCAATTCGCATCTTCCCATCCTGAGGTGACATATGTTCATCAGTACGCAAACTTGATAAAACTTTTATACGTGTAGAAATTTGCTCATGTAACTTTACCGGAAGAAAAAGCACATCATGCAAAATGCCATCAACACGAAAACGAACAAGCATATCTTTTTCTTCGGGTTCGATATGAATATCAGATGCACGGTCCTGATAGCCATATTGAATGATTAACTGAACAATCTTTGCAATTGGTGCTTCAAGAGATGATGTTTTGCCTGTACTTCTGACTTGTTCTGAGACAAGTGAATCAAAGGTCTTTTGCAAGTCTCTGCGATAAAGAAATAATTTATTAAAAATATCCCGTTCTGTCGCAAGATACGCATACACTTTCTGTCCAGTTTTACGGGCAACCATTTCTGGAATAAGCACATTGGCCGGGTCAGTCATCGCAACTTTTATGCCGTTCTTATCCCTAGCAAACGGAATTGCTTTATATTTCCTCGCCAAACGCTCAGGAATAATCCGAAATGCTTCTTCAGGAATAGAAATTTTTGAAAGAACAACAAAAGGAATTTTTTTCGCATCGGCTATAAGAACACCGAGATTTTCATCAGTTATGATATCTTTTTCTATGAGGGCGTCGCGAAAGGAAATATCTGAGTTTTTTGCGTATTCTTGTACCTCAGCAATTTTCTTCTGATCAAGAACTTTAACATTAATAAGAAGCTTTTGAAGCTCTTCATCTGTTACCAACATAGGCAGGAAAGAAATCTCAAAACTCAACTGTTAATTCTCAAATCTGAATCTAAAAACTTAAATATAATTAGATTTAGGATTTTCTTAGTATTTTTGAGATTTGCAATTTGAAATTTGAGATACTATTACTATTATTATACTGCACAATATGAGGCACACTGCAAGAGGTATTTACTTTTTACTCAATTCTAAAATCCTGGCGTAAAGTTTATCAAAATCAAAAAAACTTTTATTTACATATCCTCTTGCTCCAAGCTTGCGTGCTCTTTCAACGTCTTTCTCCCCACCGAGTGTTGAGAAAACTAGTACAGGAATCTTAGGCAATAACTGCATTTTTCCCATTTCGGTCAAGACATCAAATCCATCCTTTTTTGGCATAATAATATCTAACAAAACAATATCGGGTGTAAATGTTTGCAATTGTTTGAGACCTTCTTCACCATCAAGAGCTACGACAACTTCAATATTTTTCTCTTTCAATTTCGAGGAGTAAAACTCTCGAAAAAATTTATCATCTTCGACTAATAATAATTTCATAATTAAAAAAACTATGCCACTTCTAAATAAACCTGTCTCGATCCCATTAGTAATGAGAGCTTATAAACCCATCATCCAAGACTGCGACACTTCGCAGAAGTTAGTCCTCCTGTAGGAATCCGGATCCAGAAACAAAAATTCAAAAAATATATAATCTTTGACTTAATAGTGGATTCCTGCTTTCCCGCAAGGGACTTCCCATTTCATGGGGCGCGCGGGAATGACGAAATTGTTAATCTGGAATTTTTGCCAAACTTTTCAACTTTTCAGTAATCTCATACAAATCTAACTCTTTATTTACCTTGTCGATCTGATCCAAACTTACTGCTATTTCCTGCACGCCTTGCGACATCTGATTAACAATTTCAGGTGTCAAAATAAGATTTTTTTCTTTTTTATTTCTAAAGATATCTTCCATTAATAAAGCTAAAACACCAATTGAATGATACCCCATCATTTCGCTTTGACCTTTTAATGAATGTGAATCACGGTGAAGTGTATCGATAACATCTGCTGTTTCATTGCCCGAGTTCAATTTGGTAAGATTTTCCTGCAGAATTTTTACATATTCTCTAGCAGTCTGAAGATATAAAGCTTTATATTGCTGTTGATCATCTTTCGAGAATGGCATAAGTAACCTTACTATACGTAGATTTTGCCAGCTTGTCAATGTGACTGATAATATTATAATTAAAGTATGAACTCTGCCCGAAATGTTATATGGCTTAGAGATGTCGATACGGAATCAGAGCATTTTGGAACACATAACAAACATAGTACCCGTCTTTTGCAGGCAAAATTTCCTCTCGTCCCGGGATTTGTTATTACAACTCATGCTTATAGAAATTTTTTGCTCGAAAATAATCTTGAACACAAAATAAAGCAATTATTATCGACAATTTCTTTTGAAAGACCTGATTCACTTATGCAGGCAGAAAACCTTATCAAGAAACTTTTTCAAGAAGCTAAGATTTCAGATGAGCTGTATGAAGAACTGGTAGTTTTTTATAACAAAATTGGTAAAGAAGTTACTCTTGAGATATATGAAACAGGAAAAAATGTCAGAATACATGCAAAAAAAAAGGTTACAACTTATGCTGATTTTGCAGATGAGGTTATAAATTTGTGGTCTGAGATGTTTAGCGGCAATGCATTATGGCACAGACATCATGGAAAAATGAATCATTTTGAAAATAAGGCTGAAATTATCGTAAAGAAAAAAATTCGAGGAGAAAAAGCAGGCAAAATATTTACAATTGATCCCGTAACTCATGCAAAAGATAAACTTGTTATTATTACAACTCACCCTCATGATAGAGATGAATATGTTCTTTCAAAAAAGAATCTGACAATTTTGGACCGAAAATTAAAAAATACTCATCTCGTAGACAAATTAACGCTCGATGAGATACTTGCAATTGCCAAACTTGCAAAACGGCTTGAAGAACACATCTATTTTCCCCAAGTTATTTCCTGGATACTTGACAACTCGCTTCTTTATATTTCAGAAATCAAACCGTTTACCGAATTTGCTAAATTATCAACAGAAATTCCCCGGAAATTACCAATCGCCAGAGGGAAAGGAGTAACATCAATTATCGGTACAGGTATAGTAACTCGTATAAATTCTCATACTTCCCTTCCAAACCTCACTTCCCATACTATCCTTGTTGTTCCGAACATCACACCAAACCAGATTAAAAAACTCAAAAAAATAAAAGGGCTTATCATAGAAGATTTTGCTAATTCCGAATCAGCAAATCACATGAGACACCTGGGAATTCCTGCCATTTGTAATGTCAAAAACGCTACAAAAACTTTCCGCAATGGCAATGTCATTACCATTAATGGAGCTAAAGGAGAGATCTACAGAGGAGGCGTTATGCCCACCTACTTCGTCTCACATACCGAGTAGTAGGATGAAGACTCCCTGCATCTGTGCCCCACAATCGTTGTTCCGCTTGTCTTTCACTAGGTGTCAAAACATCAGGTACTTTTTCTACTTTATAGCCAGCCGGCACAATAGGTCTAGATTCAATTAATTTCCCTGGTGATATCGGAGGAATAGCAGTTGCCTGAATTACTCCTCGTCTTTCCTTACCGCTTCCTAAACCAGGTCTTTCTGTTGATGCTCTCTGTATACCTTTTTCCACAAAATGCATTATAACACATACAGATTTATATATAAACTATCTTTAATTACTCTTGATACTTTATACTTAATACTTTATACTCACTATATTGCTGACTAGTCCCTAACCCCTAGTCCCCAGTCCCTAATCTATGGCATATCTTGCACTCGTTCGTCACGGCACATCTGTTTATAACGAAAAAGGTCTCTGGACTGGATGGGATGACCCGGAATTAAATGATAAAGGCAGGCAGGACGCCAAAGAAGCAGGAGAACATCTTAAAGATATACACTTCGATGAAGGCTTCATCTCTGATTTACAAAGACACAAACAAACCCTTGATATCATTCTTGCGACAATCAATCAACCAAATATTCCTATTACTGTAAGCAATGCGCTCAAAGAACGGGATTATGGAGATTTTACGGCAAAAAACAAATGGGAAGTAAAAAAGAAATTGGGAGAAGCAGAATTTCTCAAACTCAGACGAGGCTGGGATTATCCTGTGCCAAATGGCGAATCACTGGAGCAAGTGTATGAACGTGAAATTCCGTATTATGAATCAACAATTCTACCTGAGCTAAAAGCTGGGAAAAATGTCATTATAGCAGGGTCCGGCAACAATCTCCGCGCGTTGGTAAAATACCTGGAAGATATTCCCGATGATCAAATTAGTGACGTACAAATCGCTCCGGGGGAAGTGTATCTGTATGAGATAAATGAGGTAGGCGAAATAACCCACAAGGAAATCCGCAACCACCACGAGCTGACGGTATAATTAAAGATGAAACAGAATAACTAATTCTCCTTTTGGAGCTGTTTTTTGGAAATGAGCGAGTGATTCTGAAATTTTTTCTCTTCTCACCTCTTCATAAATTTTTGTCAATTCGCGGCAAACTACAATATCAATATCACCAAAAACATTCTGAAGGTCTTGCAAACTCGTGAGCAACTTATGAGGTGCTTCAAATAATATAATAGTTGAATTGACAGATACCAAACTTGTTTTGAGATTTTCGAAAAAATCCAACCGGTGACCTGGTTTATGTGGCGGATAGCCAACGAAGAGAAACTTATCAGTTGGCAAACCTGAAACTGTCAGTGCTGTCAAAACAGATGAAGCACCAGGAAGAGATTCAACTTTCAAACCTTCTTTGATACATTCACGCACTAGTTTGAAGCCCGGATCTGAAATTGCTGGAGTACCAGCATCACTTACCAACGCGATATTTTTCCCTGCTTTAAGTAAACTAATTATTTCAGGAATCCGCTGCAATTCAACTTGATCGTAATAAGAGATAAATTTAGGTTTGTGTTTGTTTTCCGGATTTGAAGAAAACTCGGTAAGTAATTTTTCCAACAGTAAACCAGTTCGCCTCGTGTCTTCGCACGCAATCACATCCACGTCAAACAATGTTCGCAAACTGCGAAGCGTAATATCCGCAAGATTCCCAATCGGCGTCGGCACAAGATACAGCGTTCCCATGAGGTGATTATACTACAATTCTATAAAATGCTATTGTTTTTATTTATTAAACCGTTCATAGTAGAGTTATGAACTTTCTTAAACCAAGTCGAAAAATAATTATTCTTACGTTCTTATTAACAATTCTTATTATCATTATTTATTTTCTTCATGACTATTTCAGTTTATATCTTTGTGGAGGAGATCTCCCAATTATGGAAGGATTTAATTATACGCCACCGTCTCAATCTATAAATTATAGTGAAACGGTGAAAGATGTGGGTATTCTTGTCTCTGCGAGTGTGGATACGCAATGCCCCACCGATAATATATCTCTACAGTTTGCCTATGTTATCTATTACAGTCTTACCATCTTTGTTGCTTATCTTATATCATGTGTTATTTTAAAGATGAAAAAAAAGAAATAGTACCACAGCGGGTAAACCAATGAAGATTAATATTTCCTCACCAATCCCACTACCTTTCCCTGTATCTTAACGGTATTCGGATAAATTGGCTCCATGGAGGCATTGGCTGGTTTGAGAACCACTCTGCCGCCTTCTTTATAGAATCTTTTTAAAGTAGCAAGATTATCATCAACAAGCGCAACCACAATCTCTCCATTGTTTGCAACATTTACTTTTTCAATCACTACAAAATCACCATCGAATATTCCATCCTCAATCATTGACTCCCCTTTTACTTGTAAAACATACGAGGTTTTGGATCCCGAAAGCATGGATGCAGAAACTTGGAATGTTGCATTTGGATCGACATGTGGCTCAAGCGGCTTGCCTGCAGCAATATAACCCATCAACGGCAATTCAACTGACGGCGATATACCCATAAATGTTGAGACTATACTTTGATCTTTAATCCGCAAAACACGAGCGTTGCCGTCTACTTTTTGCAAATATCCTTTATCGACAAGATTTCGTAAAATAACATGAATTGTTGAGACACTGCGGTGGTTGGTTGCATTTGCTATCTCACGAAGCGTTGGTGCAAAGCCGTGTTTGTTTTGAAATTGAATAAGAAATTCAAGTGTTTCTCTTTCTTTTTTGTATAATACTCCGGGCATAGACAGTTATCTTTTAGTTATTAAAAAACTAAAAGCATTACTAAAAAATATACGATATTTCGTATATTTTTGTCAATAATGCAGATGTGAACAAAAGATATCAAACTCTACTTTTTAAAAAATCTAGTCCCTTGTCCCCAGTCCCTTGTCCCTAATGTGTGTTACAATGCATGTATGTTTACTGGCATAATAACTCATCTCGGAACTGTTAAAGAAAAAACTGAAAACGATCTAAAAATCGCTACCACTTCTGAATTGCTTAAAAAACTTTCTTTGGGCACAAGTATCGCAGTCAACGGTATTTGTTTGACAGTTGTTTCAAAGGACAAAACTTCCTTTACCATCAATTTCATGCCCGAAACAGCAGAAAAAACGAATATAAAGTATCTTAATACAGGAACTGACGTTAATCTGGAGCTTCCAGCAACTGCTGATACCTTACTCTCAGGACATATTGTCCAGGGACATGTTGATGGCAGTGCAAAAATCAATTCAATTGTTAAAAAGGGCAATAGCTATATTTTCGCTTTTTCGATTCCCAAAAACCTAAAAAAATATATCGTTGAAAAAGGTTCGATTGCAGTTAACGGAATTTCTTTAACTGTTATTGCAGTTACTAAAGATGAGTTTACTGTTGGTATAATCCCACACACCTGGGCACATACTATGCTCCATCAGGCACAAGTCAGTGATTTTGTAAATCTTGAAATTGATGTACTAGCAAAATATTTGGAAAATCTGATAAAATCTAAATAATGCTCATCAATCAACAACCTGCCACATTTGATAAAAAATTTGCGAGGAAGTTAAGAATCGCAATTGTCCGCGCCAATTATCATCACGAACTTGTGACCAACCTTGAAGCTTTTGCTCGGGCGACGCTTCTCACTGCTGGTGTACATGAAAAAAATATTAAAGCTTTTGAAGTTCCTGGTTCTTGGGAGATTCCTATTCTTGTCCAAAAAATTGCAGAATCTAAAAAAGCAAAATTTGATGGAATAATTACACTCGGAGTCATCGTTAAAGGAGAAACATTCCATTTTGAATTAATCGCCAATGAAGTAACCAGCGCTCTCATGCAACTATCAATTGATAATCATGTCCCAATCGCTTTTGAAATTCTCGCGGTTTCAAACATCCAGCATGCTCAGGCAAGGGCTGGAAAAGATACTGGCAACAAAGGTATTGAAGCTGCAAATGCGGTTTTGCAAACAATTCTCTCACTCAGACGAATCCCCAAATAATCTCTAGTCCCTGATTTGTGCTACAATAGTGCGTATGAAATTTCGTCTCAAATCCGACTTCAAACCTACAGGAGACCAACCGAGGGCTATCGAGCAATTAACTGAAAACCTCAAACATGATGCAAAGCACCAGGTACTCCTTGGTGTGACAGGTAGTGGAAAAACCTTCACTATGGCAAATACGATTAGAAATATTCAAAAGCCAACACTCATTATTTCACACAATAAAACATTGGCTGGTCAGCTTTACCAAGAATTCCGCGATTTCTTCCCAGATAATGCGGTCTCGTATTTTGTTTCATATTACGATTATTATCAACCCGAAGCTTATGTCCCCTCAACTGATACCTATATCGAAAAAGAATCAGAGATCAATGAAGAAATCGATAAGTTGCGCCTCGCCGCGACAACCAACCTCTTAACGCGCAAAGATGTTATCGTCGTTGCCTCGGTTTCTTGCATTTATAATCTCGGTTCTCCAGTTGAATATGGAAAATTTGTACTTGAACTTAAACGTGGCGTTAAAATAAGCCAGAAAGATATTCTCGTCCGCCTGACCGATCTGCAGTATGACCGTAATGATTATGAATTCCGCCGCGGAACATTTCGCGTCAGAGGAAGCAATATTGATCTCTTCCCTGCATATATTGATAATGGCATAAGGATTGAGGTTGATCAAACCATAACCAACATGTATGAATTTGATCCTCTTACAGGGGAAAAAACTCAGGAGCTTGATGCAACAGTTATCTACCCGGCCAAACATTATATGACTGATCCCCGGGGGTATCACGATGCGTTTGAAGCAATCAATCATGATCTTGAAGTACAAATTAAAAAATTCAGAAGTGAAAACAAACTTCTCGAAGCACAACGTCTCGCCCAACGTACTAATTATGATCTCGAGATGATACGAGAAGTCGGTTATGTGAACGGTATTGAGAATTACTCAATATATTTTGACAAACGCCCACCAGGCTCGCCGCCTTATACACTCATTGATTATTTTGATCATGCATCAGATGACTGGCTTTTGATTGTGGATGAATCGCACATCACACTACCTCAACTGCGAGGAATGTATAACGGTGATCAAGCGAGGAAGCGGACACTCATTGACTATGGATTTCGTCTTCCATCAGCGCTTGATAACAGACCACTCAAATTTGAAGAGTTTATGAGAAAAACCAATCAAATCATCTATGTATCCGCAACACCCAATGATTATGAAGTCTCGCTGGCGAAAGAAGGAACTAAAAATAAAACAGTACCGAAAGGCAATCCGAATTCTGATACTTTTGATATACCTGACACCTCTCAAAACGTCGTCGAGCAGCTCATCCGTCCGACAGGACTGATTGATCCGGAAATCGAAGTCAAACCAAGCGCAGGGCAGATTGATGATCTGATGAATGAAATCAAACAGCGTGTAGAAAAGAAGCAGCGTGTTTTGGTTACGACATTAACAAAACGCATGGCTGAAGAGCTGACAAGTTATTTGCAGGAGCATGAAATCAAAGTCGAATATCTGCATTCGGATATTGAAACACTTAACAGGCAGGACGTGTTGGATAGTCTGCGTCTTGGTGAAGTTGATGTGGTTGTTGGAATTAATCTTTTACGTGAAGGTCTCGATCTGCCTGAAGTTTCACTTGTGGCGATTCTCGATGCGGACAAGGAAGGATTTCTTCGATCCCGAACGTCGCTTATTCAAACGATGGGACGCGCCGCACGCAATGTCGATGCCAAGGTTATTATGTATGCCGACCGAATGACAGATAGTATGAAAGCGGCAATTGATGAGGGCGAACGCCGACGTGCGATTCAAATAGAATACAATGAAAAACATGGCATCACACCCCAAACGATCCAAAAAGCAATCAGGTCCAAACTCGTTGATAAACTTCCAGAAGAAGAAAAACCACAGCTGGAAGGCATCATGCAATTTGCCAAAAAGGATGTATTACTGCCAGATGAACGCGAAAAAGCTTTGAAACTTTTAAGAAAAGAAATGAAAACAGCAGCAGAGAGATTGGATTTCGAAACCGCAATCGCAATCAGAGATCAAATCAAGCGCGTGCAGAATAAATAGCCACAACAAAAGAATGATAAAAATTCCGATTATATCCTTTCTGCATGAGGAGCATCATTACAAAAATCTTACCTAAAACTCATCAGCTCTCTTGACACTCGTAGTATAATATACTTTACTAAAATAGACATATGAAAAAAAATCTTGCGAAAAAAGAAAATTTTGTTCCTGGAAGCAAAGTACCAATAACATACCTCCTAGATTATATAAAAGAAGGTTACAGTATTAGTGATTTTTTGGCTTCTTATCCTTGGATAAAACGAGTCAATGTAGAAAAGGCATTAGATGAAATAAAAAAGAGAGATTTTGCCTCCGGGTATGCCCTCTAAAAAATCACATTTACAACTTTACGCAGATGAATGTTTCCCCGTCCCGTCTGTCACTTATCTAAAATCTTTAGGCTTTTCTATAGTCCATGCATTTGACTATAAGTATGTTCAAAAATCAGATAGACTACATCTGAAAAAGAGTCGTTCGCTACATCGTATTTTGATAACTATCGATCGGGATTTTCTTTATTATGAACAAGTATCTCTAAAAGACCATCCCGAGGTAATAGTAATTTCAGCAGGTTCTCCGACAACAACTACGGTAAATGAAATTTGTAAAAAACTTTTAAACAATATTGGAGAAACATTTGTAAATGCATCAATGGTTAAAGTTACAACTAATAAAATAATAAAAATCAAAGACCAAAAGAAGGTTTCAGAAAAAATTTTAGGTTAAACTTTCTGCACCAGAATCATATTCGTAGTACCGGTTTCGCCAAAAGGCATGCCGGCGGAGATGACATATTTGTCACCCTCGGCAAGGGGCTCAACAGAATTATTTTTTGCCAAATTTCTTGCCAACGAAAGCATCTCTTCAAATGTCTTGATATCCTCAACTTTTTGCGGATGAACACCCCAAGAGAAATTCAATCTTCTGATTGTCGCTTCACTTGGTGAAACTGCAAGAATAGGCAATTGATGACGGTGACGCGAAATTCTTCTTGCTGTCCTTCCACTCTCAGTGAAAGCAATAATCAACTTCCCACTGATCAAATCTCCTATTGCTCCAACCGAATCCGTAATCGCATTGCTGATAGTCTTGCGCTCTTTATATTCATAGACCGCAACACTTCCCACAACTTCGTGGATAATCTTCACCATTGTCTCGACTGCGTCCACGGGGAATTTACCTTCAGCAGTCTCCGCTGATAGCATAATAGCATCGGTCCGATCAAGAATCGCATTGGCTACATCGGCAACTTCAGCTCTCGTCGGAATTGGTTTGGATACCATCGATTCAAGCATTTGTGTCGCGGTAATAACCGGCTTTGCATTTCTAACACACAAATCTATCAAATGCTTCTGAAGAAGGGGTACTTTTGCAATCGGAATTGACAAACCTAAGTCACCACGTGCTACCATCATGCCATCTGCCTCTTCCATAATTTCTTCTGCTTTTTCGACTCCATTTGCTGTCTCAATTTTGGCGATGAGCATAATTCGAGAATCCGCTGGGAGTAAATCCCGCACATTTTTGATGTCTTGGGCTGATTGGACAAAAGAAACAGCTAGTGCATCAGTTTTATGCTCAACCATCAACTTGATTGATTCTTTATCTTTCTCTGAAACTCCTTGCGCTTTCAGTGAGATCCCTTCGGCATTAAACCCTTTTCGTGGTTTAAGCAGTCCTCCTACAAGTACAGTTGTTTCAACTCCGTCAGGTATCTTTTTATCAACTACAAACTTAAGAGTACCATCATCAATAAAAATTTCCGCTTCAGGTTTAAGAATATCGAGAATCGATGGTTGATTGATTCCGCACCCATTCTCATCTCCGGTTTGAATTTTTTTAGAAAAAATAAATTTCTGTCCCTTTTGAAGCACAGTGTCCGGCTTTACATTACTGATACGGATCTTTGGCCCCGAAAGGTCACCCATGATTGCAAGAGGCCTGTTAATTTCTTTTTCAATTTGCCTGATCCAGCGTACCCGTTCTGCTACTTCTTCAGCAGTTGGATGAGCAAGAGTAAAGCGGAAAACATCAACACCCGTTTGGGCTAATTGTAATATTTTTTCATATGAATGTGTTGCGGGTCCGATCGTTGCGACAATTTTTACTGGTTTAATCTTCATAAAATTTCACCGTCATCCGGACTCCCGCCTACCGACAGATGCTCTGGGATATATGTAAATGGATGACTGAAGATAAATTATACGCCTAACTAATATTTTTCACAAGCTCGATGTCCATAAGCTGTCCTTCATCGTTGAGTAAAACTGAAACAGCATCGATCCTCATAAGATCGGGTAACTTGGGATGTTTCATTTTGTAGAATTGTGTCGCTTTTATTAGCGCACGCAATTTGTAGTAACCTATCGCCTCCAGAGGGGTGCCATAATCTCCCGAGGAGCGTGTCTTTACTTCAAGAAAAACGAGTGTCTTTTCATTATTATGAGGATCTATTTCTATGGCGATAATATCTATTTCTCCGCCTCGAATTCTAAAGTTCCTATCTACTATTTGAAAACCGAGACTCACCAAGAACTCAACAGCAAACTGTTCTCCCCGATTCCCCTGAGCTAACTTATTCTTGTTCACTTAATCAGTATAACTCATCTATATGATCTTATGAATGTTTTTTCAAAACATAAATCAATAATAAATAAGCGCTGATATAACAAGCGACAAGTGCCACCACTGTTCCCTCGATAATTCCCAGAGGCACCATGGTATATCGGGCAACCACAACATACAGAGTTGTACTTATCCATGCAAAGAGCGAACTTTTTGCAACTGCCGAAGCAAAATCAGCTCCATGTGAGAAATAATTTATCAGAAGTACGCTTGTGAACATCGCTGGAAAAGTTGTCAGAACGCCGCCGATTATTGGACCTCCGAATTTTGCTACTACAACGGATAATGCCACAACAAAACCTGTCAGAAATCCTCTTATAAGTAACAATTTAGTTGTATAAACAATCTTATTCCCTTTTACAGAGGAAATTTTACGGATGCGTGTAACATAATAATACGCAATAAATGAGCTGATAACATAAATAAATAAAGAAATAAAGAAGTTCGTTATATGAAAAAGAAATAAGCTATATGTGAGAACAAACCATACAATAAACGCACAAATGAGCGCAAGCCATATATTTTTTTTAACAAACAGAACAAACGTAATTAGGAAAAAACACGCTACACCAATAACTGCCGGAATAAGAGTCGTCGCTTCAACAGCTGCTTGTGTATTCTGAGTCCAGGCGATAAACAAAAGTCCCAACAAAACAGTCGACGGCAAGCCGCTAATTAACCCGCCGATTTTTGATCCAAGTCTGTCCGCGCTTACTGTTGCAAGAATTGCATATCCACCACCAACCAAGAAAGAAAGAATGAGTTTGATAATAAAAAGAGTATCCACAGATTTGATTATATTTCCACGGTTGAGTCTTTTACAACTCTTCCGCCCAATTGTACATGCTCATTGTCAATATATTTTGTAAATAATTCCGAACCTTTTCCATGTATCACCACTAAATCTCTCAACAAAATTGATGAGAGAAGTATTGAGCCTGATCCATTTGCCTCAGCTTCCGCAATACCCCAATCTTTCGCAAATGTTCTTGCACGAACAACTCCTTTTTGCTCATATATCCAAGACCACATCATGGTATGTTTCGTGTTTTCAACTTCTTTTTGAGACAAATTAACAATATCCGTTGGAGTACCGAACAGTTTAAAATTCCATCGAGGAATATTTTCAATACCAGTCTGTATCCAAATCATATCACTTGAATAAGTAAGAATAATTTCCTTACTTTGACAATAAATTGTGTTGAAAAATTTGCCTAATTTTTTTCTCAAAAACCATGCGGCTCCGACCAGAGGAGGACCGGCAAAACTTACCTCCTGTTGAGAGTTATAAATACTCACTTCACGTCTGTCTAAATTATTGATAAAAAGTGTTTCATCATATCCGTTTTTTTTCGTAAATGCTATCCGTTCCTCAAGAGAAATTTTTCCGTCTTCATCAATGATTATTGGTACCAAATTCCCATATTTGCCATTCTCATCGGTAAAAACATGCAATATTTCAACCGTTATCATTACACAAGTATACCAGAAGCAAAATGCTGCTATAATAGGGCCTTATGAAGAATTTTTGGATAGATTTACCACGGCCTTTTACTGCTCTTGCGCCGCTTGATGGCGTTAGTGATGTGGTTTTCCGGCAAATTGTAACTGAGATAGGCAAGCCTGATGTGCTCTTCACGGAATTTACCATGACTGATGGATTGGTCTCAAAAGGAAAAGAAAAAGTAGCTGAAAGGCTTTTAAAAACAGTAGAACAAACTCCTGTCGTTGCACAGATTTGGGGAACAATTCCTGAACATTTTTATCAAGTTGCAAAAGAACTGCAAACAATGGGTTTTGCGGGCATTGATATCAATATGGGCTGTCCCGTCAGAGAAGTTACCAATAGAGGCGCATGTTCAGGGTTGATCAGAACCCCAAATCTTGCAGCTGAAATCATTCAAGCGACCAAAGAAAGCGCTGGAGAGCTCCCAGTGAGTGTTAAAACAAGAATCGGATTTGAGGAAGAAACGATTGATGAATGGATTTCTTTTTTGTTGAAACAAGAAATCACAGTTCTCACAGTCCATCTGCGAACTGTTAAAGAACTCTCAAAATTCCCAGCCCACTGGGAAAAAATGGAACAGATTATCAAACTCCGAAATAAAATTGCTCCTCAAACTCTCATCGTCGGTAATGGAGATATTATGTCCTTGGATGAAATTAATGATAAATATAAACAATATGGTTGTGAAGGATTTATGATCGGCCGGGGAATTTTCTCAAATCCGTGGTTATTTAACCCTAAAATAGCTGTTGAAACCGTTACTCCGCAAAAGAGGGTAAATCTCTTTTTGCATCACATTGATTTGTTTGAAAAACAATGGAGTGCAGATAACGGATCGAACACTAATGTAAACGAAAAAAAAGTAGGCTGGCATGGCAGCAAAAATTTCGCTCTTCTCAAAAAATTTGCCAAAACCTATATTCAAAATTTCCCCGAAGCATCGATATTGAGAGAGAAACTCATGGAAACAAAGACACTTAATGAACTAAAAAAATTACTACAGAATTATTCGGCGAAATCTTAAATGTCAAATCACAAATTTCAAATTTACATTGTAAATCTAAAATCTATTAAGTTTTAACATTTAAGATATGGTTTTGACTTTTGACATTTGAATT
>Ga0207025_1023_pt1 | contig 25802 bp, 31 predicted proteins | sample Alteio_BWMinCont_45_FD_153261 | JGI IMG/M metagenome (GOLD analysis project Ga0207025, IMG submission 153261) | Enriched cells from forest soil in Barre Woods Harvard Forest LTER site, Petersham, Massachusetts, United States -... | ecosystem: Environmental > Terrestrial > Soil > Temperate forest >... | reverse complement strand
GAATAACAGCAAGTAAAAAATTGTGAATAATACCTATATGCATGTGTGTTAAGTTTGTATAAACAAAAAACCAATAAATAAGCCCAACAATAAATAAGTCACACATCATTCCCGCAAAATAAACAAGATAACGTTTTTGTTTTGGGACAATAGTCAAATGGTAACTTTCCGTTTCAGCAACGATAAACACATATCGGTAGTTGATACGCATAAGCGCCTCTCCTCCAACTGCCCTGGTGGCTATAAAATGACTTGATTCGTGAATAAAAATAAGAAGAATATCAATGATGAATAAGGAAACAAAAACAGTGAAAAGATCTGAAGTCCAGAAAAAATTGCTATAAGAAGGTATTCCGTTTATAAGCATACCTACTATTGTTCCAGAAATTGAGAAGAGTATAATAATCGTAATAAAAGGTTTATAGAGAATCCACTGAAACCATTTTCGGGATATATGAGTAAGCCATGGTTTTATTTTTTCTGTATTATCCGGAACCGAAATACCATCAACGTTTTTAATAAAATGTGCGTTGTCCAGCATATGAAGAATAGTGAGAATAACCTGGGGAGAAAAATTAATGATCTTTGCTGCTTCCTTGACAGTTTTCCCTTCTTTAAGAAATTGAACAAGAGCCATAACATCTTTGTCAACTTTGAGGCTGTCGTCGGTATCTAAACGGATAACTCCAAAAAGTTTGTGGTCGTCATAAGACGAAGCAAAACGGATACTATGAAATTCAATTTTTGAATTTTCAGTGATCATAAACTCAGCATAACTGATCTTCCTGTCAATAGTGAAAAAAATATAAGAATCTGTTATGCTGAGTTGAGAGGAGGTGATTTGCATGGCAGCAAAGAAAAAAGCTACTGTTAAGAAAGCAAAAGGAACCAAAAAAAGTACAAGGGCAATGCGTAGATAAAGATAAATTTGACTTAAGTCATGACCGGCCGGTCATAAATAACGTTATTTGTATCTATAGTTGTATTTTGGATTTTAAAGAGATTATTATGAGTTGATTATTATCTACTCTATAATCGTGTTGTATTTAAGTCTACTTTTACTGCCAAGATACTTCAAAAACATATGGATACAATTCTTTAGGCGATATCCACAATGGCAAAGGAAAGTTATCAGCAAATAAATTCTGTCTCTTGGGAAAAAATTTCCCTAGCTGTTTCGTGATTTGATATAAGTATATTTAGGCCTCAAAACTTCCGCAACACATCATTATAAATTTCTACATTTTTTAAAAGTAAAAGCACAAAAGATAATGGATACATTGAGTATTTGTGGGCAATATAGCATACAAACATAAATTTCTTTGCTGATCCAGATGTAAATATACTGTGGAACCCTGAATTAGTAAAAGAAACTTTTTCAACAAACAAAGATTTACTAGTCAATATGGATTGTAATCCTTACCAATGGAGGCTACTCTTTTTCCTTTTGTGGTTCAGAAGAATTTTCCTTTAAGATTAACGGTTTCGCATTTTTATTTGTTTCTTTACTAACCATTTTATAAGCATCAGTTATTGAAAAACCGAACTGAAACAATGTAAGTGCAAAACAAACATAACCCACCATCCAGCAGGTATCTATAAGGCTTTTATAAAACCATACTTCATCATGATACTGAGTGGAATAAAAAGACCATGTAATATCAGCTGCCAAGAAAAAGACAAATCCTGTAAGTAAAGTCAACCAAATCTTTGCAAATCTTCCACCACTGTATTCTTTGACGAGAATTACTAAGAATAGACTAACAAGAATTATAAAAAGATCTCCAACTCCATACGCCATAGATACAAGATTAGCAAATAAAGTCAGTGTAGGATCATATGCCTTATAAACACCAAAGTAAGAAACAATACCAATAAGGACTAAGGAAATTAAAATTGCAACTCCTAGCAAAGGTTTGCTCGTATGTTTCCAGTTAACCTTTGCTAATCTTACTTCATTTATAAGAGCAACAAGAAGAAATGTATAGAATATTAACGAAAAAAAATCACCAATTGATGGAAAAGGAATATCATGTTTGAGAATAATATAATGATATTCAAATACAAGCTCGTTTGACAATGCACCTAAAAAGGAAATAATAAAAGATATCAACGTTACTCTTCTTGCATTTTTAATACCATATTTACTTATAGCAAAGAATGAACCAATTACTGCAGCGACTACTGTAGAAAGATAGAGGCCATCACGAATAGGGGGGATGTTATATGCCAGTCGAAGCCAATAAATTGGGATGGATGCTAACAAAAACAAAATTAATATAATAGTAATCACTTTACTCTTCATATGACGCAACAGAAACACCGTATTTGCTTAGAACAAAATCCAATTGCTCGGCTGCTTTATATTTTCCTAAGTTCTGCTTAAGTATAATATATGAATTCTGGACGAAAATTGGTAGTACTTCGTTTCCACGCATTGTTTGAAACAAACTACCCACTTTATCACCATATGTTTGATAAAGGAGAGCCATAATATCTTGCTTAACTTGCGCTGTTTTATCCATTTCTTTTACAGATTAGCATATCTTTTCTACAAAAAAAAGAGCTATTTTGGTTAAGTACTATCTGTTTTGGGCAGGATAAATGTAAACGTTGATCCTTTACCAGATTCGCTTGTCACCCATATCTTTCCTTTATGCAATTCGACTATTGATTTAGAAATAAATAATCCAAGGCCCGTTCCTTTTGCACCTTCGCTGACATTGCTGGAAACCCGGAAGAATTTTGTAAACAATTTAGGAAGTGCGTCTTCAGGAATTCCTTCACCGGTATCAGTGATAGCAAATTGTAAGAAATTATTCTTTTCTTCGGCCACAACACTAATAGCACCTCCTTCATGAGTATAATGAATCGCGTTTGCGACTAGATTGGTAACTACTTGTGTTATTCGAAATGCGTCAGCATTAACAATTGGTAACGTGCCTTTAACTTGCAAATCCAGCTTTTGGTTTTTAATTTTTGCCTGTTCCATTAAATTATCAACTGCATCAATAATTGTTTTTGTTAAATCAATTGGTTTGGCACTTATCGTAAATCTATTTTGCTCAATTCTAGTAACATTAAGAAGGTTTTCTACAAGATTGCCGAGGATATCGCTGCTTATAGAAAGGCGTTCAAGCATTTCTTTCCCCTTATCATTTAATTCATTTTCATGATCCATCTTTAATAAAGACGCATAGCCGCGGACTGATGTAAGTGGTGTCCTCAGTTCATGTGCAGCCATGGATACAAAATCAATTTTTAGCTCATCTGATTCTAATTCTTGAGTTATGTCATGAAATGTAATTATCCATCCGGTACTTTGATCAACGAGAGTAATTGGTGAAGAGATGAGAGAAACAATGAGTTTTTTATCTTGATAACTATTTATCTGTAGGCCTTTTTCTTTGAAACGTTGTGCGATTTTGTCAGATTGTCCTAGATAGAGTGAAGCGGTAATAAGATCTTTATTGTCATAGAGTCGCAAAATATCATCCACATTTTTACCCGCTGCAGTTGGCAAACTGAGGCCTGTAAGTTCTTCTACTGCTTTATTGAATAAAAGAATCTTTTTATTTGCGTCAATTGCAATGACACAGTCTGAAATGCCTGATAAAATTACCGAGAGCATGTTTCGTTCATTGGTTATTCGTTCTTTTTCCTGATCTCGTTGTGTAGTAACAATCTTAAAGTCTCCTTCACGTTCTTGGAGCATATGCAGCATATTATTAATCGACTTCACAATGCCATCAAATTCATCGTCTGTGTGCCTGTCTATTGTTTTATTAAAATGTACTTTACTTACTTGATCTAAATCTTGTTTTAATTGAGTTATTGGTTTACTAAATGAGTTTGAGATGGAGAAACTGACAAAAATTAGCGTAACTCCCATGATTGAAGCGATTAGCAAAATATTGTATCCAATCTCTTTGTTGATTATAAAAAGCAGAGCAGTAAATAAGATAACAGGTAAAAGAGTAGTGAGAAGTAAAACAATAAAAAGTTTAGTTCTAAAAGTTTTTTTTGCTGTTGTTTGACTCATGCTGGACAGAAATAAAATCGGAACCCTAAAATAAAAAAAGGGCCTAAAAAAATTAAAGAGTAATCCTTAATAATTGTCAATAAGCTCAAGTTTTATTCTAGGATAAATAAAACAATCTGGTTAGAATGGAAAGATGAATTGAGTTAAAGTTTGTTCATTTCGTATGGTTAACAATTCGTTTTGTAATACTCTATTAATTGGAATTCCTTTTTCATTTCTTTCAAGCCATGTTACATATTCTTTTTCACCTGCTGTATAAATTCTTTTTTTACCTGGGATTTTTTTTGAGGCACGAAGTGATCGAAGAATATTTCCCGTTGTTTTTTTAAATAACTGTGGTTCTATAAAAGCAGAAATATCAATTGCAATAAAAAAGTGTCCGATTCGATAAGGAACTTTTTTACCGTTATCAATTCCTGTCAGCATTTTAAGATAACTCCCCTGCTGCAGCGCAGCTGATAATATTTCAACTACTGTTGCGTATCCGTATCCTTTATGCCCATCAACTCCTCCCATGGGAGTTAAGGCTGCTTTTCCTTTAATTAAGCCATCTAGCGCTTCGTTGGGATCTGTGAGCATTTTTCCCTGGTTATCAATTACCCAATCTGATGGAATTTTTTTCCCAAGCTTTGCATAAAGTTCTATTTTACCTCGTTGTGCAAGAGAAGTAGCAGCATCCATAGTAAAGGGAAAAGTTTCATCAGTTGGCATTCCAAAAGCGAGAGGGTTAGTCCCAAGCATATTTTCAACACCATTTGTTGGTGCAACAGCAGGGCGAGTATTAGTTCCTGAAATGCCGATCATATCATTTTGTGCTGCAAGACCTGTATAATATCCAGCAATACCATAATGAGTTGAATTTCGAACGACTGTCATTCCCATGCCGTATTTTTTTGCTTTTTTAATAGCGAGATTCATTGCTTTAGTCGCTATTACCTGGCCCATTCCGTTATGACCGTCAATAACTGCAGTTGTAGGTCCTTGTTTTACTATTTCAAAATTTGTTTCCGCTTGTTGAATACCTTCCCGGACTCGATCATAATAAAATGATTTAAACCGTTCAATACCATGAGAGTCGATACCGCGTTTGCTCGCTTCCAAAGTTACATCCGCACAAATAAGAGCGTCTTTTTTAGGAACACCAATTTTAACTAGCGCTGCTATCATAAATTTTTTCAGGAGTTCACTGCTTACAAGTATGTATTTCTGTTCTGATGAGCTATTCATCGAGAGATAAAATAACATAATAAGTTCTACAATGCAAGGAATATTTTCTCTTACACGATTTTAACAATTTTTTAACAAACAACTATATTATCAAAGGATAGATTATAAATAGTGTCATCCTGAACGGCGGATTGGTGGAGTATAAGGAGCTCTAGCGAAACAAGATCCAAAGGAATGGGTGACATTCTTTTGTAGATATCTTGATGTGAGAAATGAGATGCTTTTGATTTTGAGTATTTGATGATTTGATTTCTTGAATTCGAGATTTCAAGTTATCAAAATATCAAGTCTAAGAATATCTCATTTTTCATATCAAAGCATCAAAATTCGTGCTTAGGATTTCGAATTTATTATTATGCTTCAACAGCTGCAGACATTTTCCCAGTTGAATGTTTAATGTCAGGAAGGAAAAGAGTTGCAATTCCTCCTCCGAGGACAAATAGAGAGGCCCATTTAAAAACTGAACCATAGGCCATGACATTTGCTTTACTTATCATAAGACCTGGAATAAGTTTTAAGAGTTGCGGGTCTGTGGTATTAATAACAAGATTTTGCTGTAATTCGATAAGATGATTTGTCGTGCTTGTTGAGAGAATTGTTGCAAAAATAGCCGCGCCGAATGCTCCAGCAAGATTTCGAGAAAGTGCCAAAACAGATGACGCAACTCCGACATCTTTCAACGGAACACTTCCAGTTGCTGATTGGGTTAGCGGACCAAAGCCAATACCAATTCCGAATGCAAATAAACCTAGTCGCCATGCAATGTCAAAAAAGTCCCACCGAACATCAATAAACGAAAAAAGATAAAAAATAAACGCTGCCCAGAACATACCAATTGCGACGAAATGTCTCGGCTGAAATCTGAAAGAAAGTCTTACTCCGACTTGTGCTCCTATCATGATTGCAACGGCCATAGGAATAAAAAGAAAACCGGATTTTGTTGTTGAGTAACCCAAAATATTTTGCGCAAAAATAGGAAGAAGAAAAATTCCTCCAAATAGCCCCATAAAAGATATAAATGAAGCCAGATTTGCGACAGTAAACGCTGGAATTTTAAAGAATTCAAGATTTACAACAGGTTCTTTTTCATGATGTTCTATATAAATAAAGAAATACATTGTAACAATTGAAATAATATAACTAACAATACTTGCCAAACTTGTCCAGCCCCAGGTCTGTCCTTGATCAAGAACCAACACCATTGTCCCAAGGCTAATTCCTAACAATATACTCCCCCACCAGTCAAAATGTTTGATTCCTTTTATTTCTTCAACAGGTTCTCTAATATATCGTAGAGCCATAAATGTTCCAAGAATACCAATAGGAACGTTAACATAGAAGACCGAGCGCCAACCAAAGACGTCAGTTAAAGGACCGCCAAGAAGTGGGCCAAATACAATTGAAGCGGCAAAAATACCTGACCAAATTCCCTGTGCTTGCAGCCTCTGACGTTGATCGTGGAATTCATAAGCAATAATTGAGAGTGCGATAGGATAATCAATTGAGACAGTAATTGCTTGAAGAACCCGGAAAAACAGAAGTGAGTTTAGATTCCAAGACAATCCTGCAAGCATTGAAGAGATAACAAACCCGACAATTCCGAATAGATACAAAGGCTTTCGGCCAATTAAATCTCCTAGCTTGCCAAAAACTGGAACAAATACCGCATTGGCAATAATATAAGCTGTCGCAATATAACTTGCTTCTGTAACAGTAATACCAAAGTCCTGAATGATTTTGGGAAGCGCAAGATTGACAATAGATCCGTCAAGTCTGCCTAGAAATGATGAAATCATCAGAGTTCCGAGAATTGCCCACTGATTGCCGGTAAAACCCTTAGGTTTTTCCGCTGGTTGAGCTGTGACAGATTTTTGTGTTGGTTCAGTCTGGGGAGCTATTTCCTTTTGTTTTTTTTGTCTAGCCATAATAAAAGCGTTTAGCGTTTAGCGTTTAGGGTATAGCGTATAGTTTGGGTACTACAACTAAACGCTTGACGCTATACGCTAAACGCTAATTCGTCTTCGTATACACCGTCATCTTGGCGGACATTCCATTTTTGATTTCAGGATATTTTGCAGAATTAAATCGGGCATAGACTATAAATTGTTGCGTTGGCCTCTCGCTTGATATAGAAAAAGACAACTGAGAAGTTTTGGCCGTTGGTGCAACCTCATCAACGTATCCCCAATAAGTTTTGCCAGGAAATGCATCAATGGTAAATGATACAACCTGTCCTACTTTTATTTGGTCCAATCCTTTATTTTCATCCAATGTTCCAGCAACTCGAATATCAATAGGATTTATCATTTGGATAAGCGGTGTTTGTATTGACGTAGTTGAGCCAGTAATATCTGGAGCAGAAACAATAAGTCCATCTGTTGCAGCTCGTATTGTTTCCGATCCGACAATTGCAAGCTGATCACCTTTTTGAACATACTGACCCTCGTTAACATCCATTTCCTGCACCCTTCCGCTAGCTGTTGGAGAAAGTGTGATAATGGGTGCTTGAATTAACGAATCATCAATAAACACCCTGTCTGCGATTTTTTCATAAACAATGTACGACCCGATAATAAATAGTATCACCAGCACGATAAAAAAGCGTTTTAAGAATTTTTTATTTCTAAATAGTCCCAAAAATTTTTTCATAATAATGGATACTCCTTTGATGGAATTAATTTCGGATCAGTAATAACTCTGTCATCAGTTGCCAATCCTCCAGTAATTTCCATTTCACTGCCATGCACTTTGCCTACAGTTATTGTCCGGAGAACTGGTTTGCCTTTATTTTCAACCCAGATATATTTGCCAGATAATACTGTCCATGCTGGAACAAGTGTGAGATTTTCTGCATTTGTCATAAGAATTGCTGAGCCGGTTTGATCAAGTTTGCCCGCTGAGACAATCTGATCACTTTGAATATCTACCTGATAAACAGATTCTCCATTTGGAAGGGTGACTTTTGAGGGATATATTTTTGCGATAGTTCCATCTATTTTATTTTCTGAACCATCAAGCATAACACTTGCCGTCATGCCCTCAGTTATATAATCAATATAACTTGCTGGAACATTTGCACGGAATACTTTTGTGTTTGGATCAGCAACAATAAAAGAAGTCGCGGGTGTTACATTTTGTCCTGCTACATTTACATCTTCATGAGTTACGATGCCATTTAAGGGAGATGTCAGTGTTGCCATTTGCAATGCATAATTTGCAATTTGAACACTTAAAACTGAATTATCTAAATTGTTTTGATTTGCATTAACGATCCGCTGGGCAACTTGATTGAGGTAGTCAGTATCACCGGGATCTGTGCCATAACTACTTACTACATGACCGTAAAAATTGAGCTGTCCACCTTGATTTATTTGTGTAATATTTTTGCTTTGATTTTGTTGTGCTTGATCAAATGTGTCCCGCGTTGATTTGTAGGTATTAAGTGCTTGTGTCAATTGTTGTTGTAAAGTATAGGTATCAAGCTGCGCAACAGTCTGCCCTTGATAAACTTTATCTCCTTCTTTAACAGGGACTGAAGTAAGTTTACCGCCAGTCTGAAAATGCAAATTAGCCTCATCTTGTGCTGTTACCACTCCATCAACAACAATTGATGAATCAACAGATTTAATCGCAGCGGATTGTGAATCATTTTGGGCTGCTTTTGCAGAAGAACCTTGCACTTGAAAGCCGACAAAAATAATGCCTTCAACAATAAGGATTGAAAAGATACCTATGGCAATAATTTTTTTAACTTTCATCAGTATTCTCCATGCGGTTATTAAGTTTTTCAATTAAGCGCAATAATTCTTTCTGTTCTTCATTAGTTAAGTAGGATAGCATTTGTTTGACATTTGCTTCCTTTTCTTTTTTTGCCAGAGTCAATATAGCATTGCCTTCTTCAGTAAGAATTATTCGAACCAGTCTCCTATCTTTTTTATCTGATTGTCTCTCAACTAATTGTAACGCAACTAATTTATTGAGTAAACTGGTTGCAGATGGTAATTCAATATGAAAATGCTCTGCTATTTCACTCATCTGAGCATTTTGACGCAATTTCAAATATGTCAGCGTTTGTATTTGTAAAAAACTTAAATTCGCTATTTGTGTAGAATAATTCATTCTTTCACGAAATAACCGAGAAGTTTTAAACATTACTTCTATAAACTGTTGAGCAAGTGTATCAGACATATTACTTAGACAATCTAATTATTAGCTATTCAAATTATAACATATCTAAACTATATGTCAAGTTGAGTTTGATACAGTTAAATTAAAATATGGAAGTGTCTGAAATTTTATTTTAGCCTCTTCAATTCTTAACCAATTTTTACAGATTTACGCTAAAATAGTGCTATGTTTCCTATTTCAGATAATGCTCCGAGGACGCGATTTCCTATAATGATGTGGATTTTAATTGCGGCAAATGTGTATGTTTTTATCCGTGAGCTTTTGGCTCCAAATATCGATATTTTTATAAATCATTTTGCTCTCATTCCGTCTCATATACAATTTAGTGATTATTTAACGCTTCTCCCATTTATAACTGCCATTTTTTTACATGGAGGATTTCTTCATATAATTTCCAATATGTGGTTTCTCTATATTTTTGGGGATAATGTCGAAGACGCACTTGGATCTATTTTGTTTCTGTTGCTTTTTCTTGTTGCCGGGATTACAGGAAACGTTCTACAATATGCAATTTCGCCAATGACCTCTATTCCGATTATTGGCGCGTCAGGTGCAATTGCAGGGATATTGGGTTGTTATTATGTACTTTTTCCCCATGCAAAAGTAAAAACGCTGCTTTTTCTTTTTTTCTTTGTGACGATCCTTGACTTGGCTGCGCCAATTATGCTTGGTTATTGGTTTATTTTACAACTTATTTCCGGTGCGGGTTCTCTTAATATATCAGATGCAAATCAAGGAGGTATTGCATTTTTTGCTCATATAGCAGGTTTTATTATCGGCATATTTGCAGGAAGAATATTTAAAAAAGTTGCAACTAAACAAAATGTAAATACGTAAAAACTTAGACTTTATTAGTGATATCTCTAATTGGTTTTTCTCTCTCAACGATTATTGAACATTCAGTTACGAGTGCAGCTACAGCTCCAATTGCTGCTAACGCTGGTGAGATTACTGCGCCTACCAAACCAATTGTTAAAGGAAGCACAATAAGGTCCTTACCGTTTTTATCTCTAATCGTAATCTTTCTTACATTCCCTTCATGAATGAGCTCTTTAACTTTTTTTATCAGATCTTCTCCATTAATTTTGAATTCTTCTTTCTTGGTTTCAGCCATAATTTTCACCTCCCTTTCCGTTGTAGCACTCAAATTTTTGTCGACTTAAGCTACAATAGGCAAGGTAGTATAGCAGATTTCTGTAAGCAAACTGTGAGATAAATCTCTTATTGCAATTTTGCTCAGCTTGGGTATATAGTAGGGGCAGAAGGGAGGTGATCTCATGAAGGCAATTTGGACTGTTGTTATAGTCATAGTGGTTCTCGGAGTTTTAGGATATGGTGGATATCGCGTATACCATCACATTACTTATAAACCAGCCGCTGCTCCAGTGGCAATGACCCAAACAACAATGAAACCCAAACCTACCGAAGCAATGGCAAAGCCGTCTTCAGCAATGGTGGAAAATAGTGTTTATAAATCAGCATCCAATCCCAAATTAGGGACATTTATGAAGGATCCAAAAGGGATGACACTATATATTAATGCTAAGGATACAAGCGGTGTAAGCAATTGTACCGGCGGATGTTTGGCAGCCTGGCCAGTATATAAAGCTTCTTCACAAACAGGAACGTTCCCGGCAAATATTACCGTTATCAAACGCTCTGACGGGACATTTCAGTATGCATGGAAAGGAATGCCGCTTTATTATTTCACTAAAGATAAAGATTCCGGTGATGCATACGGACAAGGCGTAGCTGGAGTATGGTCGGTGGTTAAATTATAAAATAGGGAATATTGATATTTAAAACTGCTGGTATTTCGATACCGGCAGTTTTTATTGAGAATTTTCGAAGATATTAGTAGTTTCTTTGTGCTAGTTCGATTTGCTGCTGTTCCACTTGCCGCTGATAGTATTCTACATCTTGTTGAGCATTCAATTCTTCATCCTCATATTGTTTTGCTTGAGAACGATATTGTTCTGCCTGTTTTATATGATATTGTGCATCTGTTTCGCTACTAGAAGCATAATTGATATATGTTTCTTTTTGCTGCCGTGCCTGATCACGTTTATATATTGCATTATTTATATATCTTATTAGAGTATCCACGTCCATGTTAAATTTATAATAACGAAATTATTTTAAAGGTAACGTAACATAACGGTAAGATAAAGGTAAGATGCAGCATAGATGTCAACTAAATGTTTTTTTCTGGTCTGCTGGAAGTAAGGAAATTGAGAGGTATTACTATTATGTATTACTATTATGATTGTGCTTCCAGTCGTGCTGCCGCAGCTTCTCTTTCTGTTTGTGAAGCAAGCTGTTGATAATAATCAAGATCTCTTTGTGCCTGTTGTTCTTGTTCTTCATATTGTTTTGCTTGAGAATGTGCCTGATCTGCTTGTTGTTTATAACTAGCTATTTGTTTTTCATATTGATCAGCTTCCTTATTATAAGAATCCTTATATTGTCTTGCTTGATCTCTGGTTGAGCGGTAACTATCTATGTATGAACGAAGTGTTGATGGGTCCATAAATATCTCCTTTACTTCTCTAAATATAAACTGTTAAAAAAGAAATTCTATGAGATACGAGTAAGAGGCCAGTAAGAATACTCGCAATAGAAACTAGGTATCTTTTTGCAGTTTTTGTAGATCAGAAAGAATTTCTTTGGTATGTATATTATTCTCAGTATCTACTTTTTCATAATACTTTGCTATGTGTCCCTGAGGATCAATAAGATATGTTTTGCGCTGAATACCGATTATTTCTTTACCATATGCAATTTTTTTGCCCCAGGCATTATATTTTTTAATAACTTCTTTTGAATCATCGCTAAGAAGCAAAAAATTTAAATTATATTTAGAGGTAAACAGTCTGTGTGATTCAGATGAATCTGCTGAAATACCCATAACGACGACATTTTTTGAAGCAAGTGCTGAAAGATTATCCCGAAAACTGCAGGCTTCTTTGGTGCAGCCAGGTGTGTCATCTTTAGGATAAAAATATAAGACCACCCATTTACCGCGAAAGTCTGTGAGTCTGTGTTTTACTCCATTTTGGTCAGGAAGGATAAATTCGTGTGCTAACATGAAAAGAGTGTAACAATTTCCGGAAAGAAAAACAAAACTAATTATTGTTGCAAAGCATTACTCAATAGGGTAACCGCCCGAAGGAATTGCTTCGGATTCATTGAGTGCGCTATAAATCATATTGGTTTCTGTTTCAGGGTCGTACTCAGTTAATGTTGCATCTTTTTGGTCTTCTCCATATTCATGTTCATGTTTGACTAGACCGCTAAATAACTCCTTTGCTGCCTCTTCTTTGCTTTCACTAAAAACATAAAACGTTTTTTGGCAATACGGACATTTATAAAAGTAATACATACCTAGAAATTACCATAAGGGCGTATTAAAAGCAATTACATCGCAAATTTATTGCTTTTTATATGTACATATGAAAAGATTAAATAAGAATGAAAGAAAATAAGAATCTGATTGTATATATATTTCCTGCAATATTCATTTCTGTTTTCTTTTGCGGATTAACTTTAATTGCACCAAAATTAAATTTTTATTCTTTTGTACTACCTATTGCCTTTTTGGTCCTTATTATTCTCAATATATTACTTTATATACAACTTATACGAGGCCAAATGTCGCGTAATATTTCTGAGGTAAAACCGATAATTGACAAAGATATTTCACCTGCACAACAGGATAAAATCAAATATGAAGCGATTCTTGCTTATATTGGTGAAGGGCTTGTTGTCATCGATAAGGCAGGAAGAATTATTACGTTTAACAAAGCAGCTGAATCTCTTCTCGGATGGAAAGAGGATGAAGTACTAGGACGCGAATTAACAGAAGTAATCAGGATAGATTATGAAACAAGTATTAATGAAAGCAAATTAACTCGATCACGCCAATCTTCACTTTATTTTATCCGTAAAGACAACACAAAATTCCCTGCCGCTATCACAACTACATCCTATGGTGTAGGCACAGATATTTTAGGGACTGCAACGCTTTTCAGAGATATTACAATGGAACAAAATATTGATAAGATGAAAAATGAATTTATTTCATTAGCATCCCATCAATTAAGAACTCCATTAGCCGCAATAAAATGGTATACGGAAATGCTTCTTAAGGGAGACGCTGGCAAATTATTGCCCGAGCAAACACAGTATGCCGATACAATTTATTCATCCACCCAGCGCATGATAGACTTAGTAAATCTTCTTCTTAATATCTCAAGAATTGAATCTGGAAGGATCAACGTGGAGCCGTTGCCGACGGATTTGAAGAAGCTTGTAGATGAAGTAGTTCAAGAAGTAAAAATTAGATACGCTGATAAGAAACAGACATTTACCACAAAATATCATGAACCTCTTCCAACGATTGCTGTTGATCCACGCCTTATTCGTCAGGTATATATAAATTTATTAACGAACGCTGCAAAATATACACCCGAAAAGGGACAAATCACTATAAATCTTTCCAAAAATGACACTGATATTATTTCTGAAATAAGTGATAGTGGATATGGTATTCCTGATGCCGACCAAGACAAATTATTTGGTAAATTCTTTCGTGGTCTTAAAACGGTGACAAGAGAGAATGAAGGAACAGGATTGGGTCTTTATTTAGTTAAAGATATTGTTGATATATCTCATGGAAAAATATGGTTCAAAAGCAAGGAAGGAAAAGGAACAACCTTTTGGTTTAGTCTCCCACTTTCCGGAACTCCTGCCAAAAAAGGAGTGCTTACAATTGAAGCTTAGGTATTTGACAAAATTGAAAATACCTGCCATCGTATATATATGGGTATATTTGATAATTTTAAAGCAATTTTTACAGCATCTTCACCGCAGCAGCCAAATACTAATACAAATAATTCTGTTGAACAGCAGCCTACGACTCACAAAAAAATAATGATTGTAGAGGATGAAAAAGTTCTAGCAGACGCATTGGAGATAAAATTTCAGCATGAAGGTTTTAAGGTCTTTAAAGCAGAAAATGGTCAAGTTGGTCTGGATATGATCAAACAGAACAAACCGGATATAGTACTCCTTGATCTTATGATGCCGGTGATGGACGGTAAAACTATGCTTAGAAGACTTAGGGAAACTCCTGATTTTAAATATTTGCCTGTAGTTGTTCTTACCAATGCTGGAGAAGTTGATAATATCAAAGAAACCAAACAATATGACAACGCGAGCGCATTTTTGATTAAATCTAATATAAACCCAGAGGATGTAGTAAAAGTCGTCAAAGATCTTTTAAGAATGTAGTATTTCCTGAACCGATGAATCCAATAATGATATGTGCTAATAGTTTATTATTTCCCTGCATAAAAATAATTATAACATGAAGTTCGATTCTATTCTGTGCTTCCATTAAATCAAGGCTAAATTTCTTAGGGTGGGCTATCGAATGATGTCAGGACTTATTACAGCAATCTTCAGTCGAGTGAATTGATAATTTTCGAAACGGCATTTACTTTCTTGCAGCGATAGGTATACGCTTGGTGGGCAAAGTAAAAAGGAAAAACATGAATTCAAACAAAAAAACTGCCAGAATTGCAGGAGTCCTCTATCTGTTCGTCGGCATCTTCGGTGGTTTTGCCGAAGGATTTGTTGATCCCAAAATGTATGTTGCTGGCAACGCTGCAGCCACAACTATGAATCTTATCACAAATCCTGTGCTTGTACGTCTGGGGGTTGTTGCTCACTTATTGGATGGGACATTCTTTGTTTTTTTAGCAATGATCCTTTATACCCTGCTTAAGCAGGTAAATAGGAATGTTGCAAAGGCAATGCTCATTCTTGTAATACTAGCAACTAGTATTATTTGTTTGAATGCAGTTTTCGAGTTTGAAGCATTACGAATAGCAATAGGCGCAGTAGATATGACTTCATTAGGACGTGCCGGCTCGAATGCAATGGTATTACTATTGCTCGATACTCAACACTATGGAACGCTCATTGCACAAGTTTTCTTTGGTCTGTGGCTGGTGCCGTTAGGGTATCTCGCCTATAATTCAGGAATGTTTCCTAAATGGCTTGGTGTTTTACTTATCATAGGGGGTATCTGCTACATCATTGATTTGCTTGCTGCATTCCTGCTCCCTGATTTTGGTCAAAATATTCATGTATTCGTCGTTATACCATCTGCAATCGCTGAGATTTCAATGGTTTTGTATTTACTTATAATCGGCGTGAGAACACAAAAACCAGATAAACAGAAAAAATCATAAAGGTTCGTTTCACGTTGTGGGTTGTAATAATTTGATATATTTTTTTGAGGCTAAAAAAATTGGGGTGACTGGACGTATATAATTAGCACCTATTTTAGTAAACTTTCAAGACATAAAACAGAATTTTATAAATATTTATATCGAAATTTTCAAGTAAAACCTACATAGTTTCTAGCATTTTTGTATTCTAAATATTTCGCCTTGAACTTGACAATAATATAAACTATATGTGAATATTTTTCTATGGGAATTGAATCTCCACAGCATAATCAAGAAAAAGTAAATCGTGGAAGGAATGAACGCAAGCCAGCAAGAATTAGAAGAGCTGGAGCATATGTTGGGGAAATTTTAGGTAAAGGCACAAGGGCAACATGGGAAGCGTTTGGTTATTTAGGAGAAGGTGTAGAAAAAATTGGTAGTGCAACTAGCAAAAGTAAAAAGGATGAAAAACATTCTATATAGATGAGCTTAGGTGGTCTACCGAACGATGTTAGAACTCATTTTAGCACTTTATCATTGAATGAAAGGAAGTTTTATAATACAGCTTACAAAGCTTTATAGACCAGGGATAACCTGCACTCCTTCAGCTTGACCTGAACTTATAAAGATTATATAATTTTATTGAAAGACTGTTCTAGGAAATATATGGGTGACTGTATATCTCCGAAAAGAACTTACTCAACTGAGTAGATTCTCTATCTAGGAAGTAACTCTCCGAATCGCAGGACTTTCGAAAGACATACGTTACAGAAATGTGGCGGGGTTTTGTTTTCGGAAGATTTGATAGAAACTACTCTTTTTTTGTACAGGTTTACAGCGTTCTTCCCCAAACTCCACCCATGTGTAGCGTTTAATTTCAAAAGAAAGGAGGTGATTATATGCATTTTTCAGATATATTATTGCTTTTTTGTACTGCTCTTTCATTTTATGGATTAGGAATGATCTGGGAGATGGAAGTGGTGACGCTGCGTACATGGACTATCTTTCGAGATAAAGAAACATTTCATTTACTACGTTCTGTTCATTGGCGAGTATTGCCTTATCTGGTTTTCATACCTATCGGGATACTTTTTGTCTGTAGTGTATCGCTGTTGTGGTATCATTCAGCAAAAACACCTGTCAATTTATTAGCATCTGCAGTTGGCACACAAGTGATTACTTTCATACTGACAGGTATTTATTGGGGTCGTTGGGAAAGAATAATTAGTGTTGAGCATCAAAGTCCGCAAAGTAATCTCGTGAAACTTCTTGTAAAAACTCATTGGATACGAACGGCTTTGGTCAGCTTAAATGCTATTCTTTTTTTTCTGATAACAATGGTAACTTTTTTATAGAGTAACCTGTTCAATCTGTAATACCGATCAGGGGCTTTTGCTGTATGCTCGATAATACAAAAAAAGCCCCTTTCGGGCAGAAAACTTGGGGTAGCTTACCGTATGACGTTCGAACCTATTTCAGTAAGATAGAACCAACGAAAAAGGGAATTTACAGAAGGTCATACAATTCACTTCAAATACATGGTTACTTTCTGTAGACCTCATCATGATTTCCTATTTTGAAAAAGATAGCTTCATTATTCTTTATCATGTAAATCAAACGTACATTTCCTTCAATTGAAATACTCCATGTATTAGACAAGTTTCCTTTTAATTTATGGGTTCTTAAAGAAGGATGCTTTATATTTTCTTTGAAGGTTTTTAGTTGCTTTTGTATTTTTTTGAATAATAGTGGTTGTTTTTGTTTTATTTTTTTAAGCTCATTAATTAATTCTGTGGAAAAAGAGAAATCCATGTATTATAGTTTTTCAAAAAATTCATCAACATCTTTAACTTTAAGCGTTTTTCCAACCTCTTTTTCTTCCAAAGCTTTTTTATATGCTTTTTCCGTTTCAACTGATGCTTGATATGTAGGATAATCCATATCCTCAATATCTTTAAGAATAAGATGCTTTATATATCCAGCAACAGGCATACCAAATTTACTGGCCTTGCTTTCAAGGAATTCTTTCATATTTACAGGAAGATTAACTTTAATTTGTGCTTGTGATGTATTCATGTACCAATGATAGCATCTATTTAAGGACTTTTCAAGTACTTTTAGCAAATTTGGGTGGTCTACCGAACGATGTTAGGACTTATTTTAGTAAAATGTCAGTAGAGGAATTTAAATTCTTTCAATATTCTTTTCAACAATTTATTTGAAGAGTTCTCTCCGATCCACTCCTGCTTGTTTTAAAATTGACGCCAGTGTCCCAGGTTTTAAGTCTTTATTGTGAAGAGGTAATGTTACACGTTTTGATGTATCATTTTTATGATGGAGAATTAAATGACTACCAGTTTGTCGATGTGAGTAAAATCCTTTAGTTTCTAAAAACTTTAAAAGTTTTTTTGATGTGATTGAAGGCATAGTCTGAATTTATCTGAAAGTATGGGGTTGATTTAAATCTACCTCAACTGATGCTACAAATGAGTTTGAATCACCATTCGGTATTTCTTCTCCATCGGCTTGCATATCTTCCAGATAAAGTTTAATTGCATCTTCTATATTTTTTTTCGCTTCCTCAAACGAATCTCCTTCACTAATACATCCAGGTAAAGAAGGAACAATAGCTGTATATCCTCCTACAGATTGCTCTTCAAAAACGACATCATATTTTAAAATATTCTGTTTCATAGTAAATAGAGTATACCTACATTTAGCTTACTTTTCAACTTCAGAAAAAACTAATATTATAGATGAGCTTGGGGTGACTGGCCGTACGTAATTAGCACCTATTTTAGTAAGCTATCAAGGCAAGAATTGGAATTTTATAAGCATTCTTATAATTTAATTCTCTAAATGGTTTTTGGTTACTTTATAAATATAGAGTTGCATCTGGCAAGTCTTGACGACCTTGAAACTTTTTATGAAAATTTATTAAGTTATTCAATTTCTTTTCTCAATTCTAAAACAAAATCTTGAAATCCATATTTTTTGTAGGCTTTAACAGCATCACTATTTTCGGCATATACTTTAAGCCTAATATCATATATTTTCTTTTGTTTGAACCACTCTAACAATGAATTAATAATTAAATTGCCAATTCCTTCCCTTCGGTTTTCTTTCTTAACAAACATTAATCCTATATATCCATAAAATTTGGTTGTAAATATATCATCATTTTTCCGAATTTCTCCAAAGCAACACCCTACAATTTCATTATTTACTTCAGCAACAAGAAATAACACATTTTCCGATTCTATAAGTTTTTTTAGATCGTAATACTCGACTCTTCCTTCCTTAGGTATAGTTGGATCAAAAGGTCTTTCATGCACAACGAGCTTGTCTTGAAAAAACTGTAAAGTACTTAAGTCAGACAGCTGAGCTTTTCTTATCATAACCATAATTATATCAGGTTATACAAATGAGTTAAAAGTGTTATCTAAGAGGCTAAAGTAATCAGCAATCAAACCTGGATTCCAACAACATTAAATAACTAAAAAAGAGGTTCGATCCATTCGGTCAGTGGTATAAAAACGCTATAATTTTAGCTTCAAAAAAAATTGGGGGTGAGTGACGGGACTCGAACCCGCGACATCCAGGACCACAACCTAGCGCTCTACCAACTGAGCTACACCCACCAAATATAAATCCGAATATCGAAACACGAAATTCGAAACGATTAGATATAATTATACCAATTTTTGAACTCAGATTAAAGTGAAATTATAAGATTGCATTTTTATTAAATACTTGTAACAATAGATGAGAACCATGCTACAAACGATTCTTGTTATTTTTATTCTTTTATGGCTTCTTGGTTTTATTCATATCAGTTTTTTTGCAATTCCATTATTTGGTGCATTTACTCTCCAAAACCTGCTTTATCTTGTCATCATTCTCTTTCTTATTAGTTTGCTACCGGGGATATTTAGAACTATTGTGATAATTCTCCTTATTCTTTGGTTATTATCGACTTTTGGATTTTTCTTTATCGGAGGATTTGGACATATTATTTTACTTATTCTTATCATTGTCGTAATTTTCTCTTTCGTGTAAAATAGACTTCTTATGAAGATTAAATCCCTGCATGCGCGTCAAATTCTTGATTCTCGTGGAAATCCGACTGTTGAATGCGACGCAGTTCTGGAAGACGGAACGATTGGACGCGCTTCTGTGCCATCGGGCGCTTCAACCGGCTCTCGTGAAGCAATCGAACTCCGTGACGGTGATAAAACAAAATATCTCGGCAAAGGTGTTCTTACCGCCGTTGCAAATGTAAATGAGATAATCGCAAAAGCAGTCCTAGGAAAGGAAGCTGAAGATCAAAAAACTTTGGATGAAAAGATGATTGCACTTGACGGAACTGAAAATAAGGCAAGGCTTGGTGCAAATGCAATTCTTTCCGTTTCGCTTGCTGTAGCGAAAGCAGCTGCAAACGCGAAACACAATCCTTTTTATCAGTATTTACATAATCTTTCATCTCTCACCTCTCCTGTCTCACTTCCGTTGCCCATGATGAATATTATTAATGGCGGTCAGCATGCAAGTTTTGCAACTGATATTCAGGAATTTATGATAGTTCCTGTTGGCGCAAAAACCTATACCGATGCTATCCGGATGGGCTCTGAAGTTTTTCATCATCTCGGAAGAGTTTTGAAAGAAAAAAATTACCCGACGACAGTTGGTGATGAAGGCGGCTATGCGCCGCTTGTGCAGAAAGGAAACGCTGAAGCGCTGGAACTTATCATTCAGGCAATTATGAATGCCGGCTATGACCCTGGAGATGATATTGCACTGGCACTGGATGTTGCCGCATCTGAATTACTTCATGAAGATCACTATGTTCTCAAAGCGGAAAAAGAAACGTTTTCAAATAGTCAAATGGTTGACTGGATCGCGCAATTAGTTGACAACTATCCAATTGTTTCTGTTGAAGATGGATTGGGTGAAAATGATTGGGATGGATGGAAATATATTACAAAAGTACTAGGAAACAAAGTTCAGTTGGTTGGAGATGATAATTTGGTTACCAATGTTACCTATTTAAAAAAAGCTATTGATGAAAAAGCTGGCAATGCAATTCTTATTAAATTAAATCAAATCGGAACATTGACTGAGACAATTGAAACAATTATGACGGCAAAGGAAGCAGATTGGAACACAGTTGTTTCTCATAGATCAGGTGAAACTGAAGATACGACTATTGCTCATCTTGCAGTCGGTTTGTCGACTGGGCAAATAAAAACCGGCTCGCTTTCCAGAACTGAACGGGTTGCGAAATATAATGAAGTGATGAGAATCGAAGAGGAACTTGGAAATAAAACTGTTTTTGTAGGTAATACCCTATTTAAAAAGAAGTAAAGAATATTTTACTTGGCTCATTTTATTATAAGATATATAATGTCTCCATTATGCCATGTTTGGAAAAAGATCAACCTCCATGTATATCTCGAAGAGCTTTTCTAAATTCTTTTTTAATAGGAGGAGGAGTGGGTGCCTTGGGGGCACTTCTTACTAAAGATTTTCGTTTGGGTCGCCCTGATCGAGTAGGCCTATTGAATCCTGAGGATGTTTCAAGTGCAGTAAGAGGATTAGGTTTACCAGTTGTTAATTTCTTTTTAGATAATGGCCTTATCAGAAATAGTATTATTACAAAACCAATATTTCAGGCTGATACCGGAACCCTATTTTTTAATAGTGATATGTCTGTAAATAATAATCCTGGACCAGGTATTCAACTAACTGGTGGTTATAATAGAAATACCAATTACAATTTATCTTTTGGGCTGCCCAATAACGTTTATGAAAGTATAGTTGCAGCAGATGGTAATAGGAATGTAGCAATAAGTGATAATTTGACAGTTTTAAGCATGAGTATAATTGGGGGAAGAGGTCTTGCGATAGATAATGAACTCCTGCTTTATGGAAGAGATTGGACAGAGATAAGTACACATCACTTGCTTTATGGGACTACTGATCCAAAAAAAATAGCACGAGAGCCAAAACAATATAGAGCACTTACTGTCCCTGATCTAATACAGTTTTATTCCGATATAGCGCAGACACTTACAGCTTTTTAACGTAAAAGACTACTACCCCAAACTTCTTCGCAATTTCGCAGCGCGGACGATAAGATCTGTTGCGTTTTCTTTTTTCTCTAATTTTTCAACAATGCGGCTTGTGAGTATACTATGCTCTTTCTCTTCGAGCGTTTTTGGTTCTAATTTTTCTCCAAAATATTCTTCGAGTGCTGAGACATCGTCTTGAACATTATTTAAAACAGGATAGCTTTTTCTTAATTTAGAAAGATTTTCTTTATTGAGATATCTTCCTGCTCTTAAAATGTCTTCTTTGAACCTCAGATAATGCTTTTCCAATAATTTCTGCTCTTCTTTACTTATTTTTTTCAATCCCCTACCAGTTCCAATTAATTCAGGCGGTATCCCTACAGAATACAATGCTGCTGTAAAACCAATTGCACGAGGCAATGTCACTTTGCCCATACCTCGGGAATAACCAAATAACCCGATATGTTGAACACGTTCTCGACGTTTTGGAAGCATCCCTGCAAGTGTGTTTATTAAAGTTGCAATTTCTTCAATTACCATCTGATATGCTTTTTCAAATTCGGGGATTATGGTAATTAACACTTTCTCATCTTGTGGAGAGATATTTCTTGGTTCTCCTTTTGGCATCAATCGTTGCAAATCTTTAATTCCTTTTTTTACAACATCTTTATCAAAATCATACCTGAAACCGCTTTGAATCAGTGCTGTTCTCATACCTTGATATTCGTTAACAAAACTCGCCACATCATCTGGTCTTAGTCCACCTCGAAATGGCAGCATTGCTGTTCCGATAATTGGATAGAGAGGAATGTTTAATTTCTTTGATAATTTTTTATATCGTGAAAGAGCAATTTTAATTGCAAGAACCGTCGGCACCATGCCTGAATTAAGTGCAGGATCAGAACGTGCAGTATATGGTCTGAGATATCCTGGAGTCTTTTTAAAACTTTTTTTATACATCTGTAAGTATTTTTCAAGAATTTCATCAGAATGAATAATAGTATCGACTTGTTCAAAAAGCGGAATGATCTCAAGATTTTTAATAGATGCACCATCAAAACGCAACAGTTCGTGTTTTATATCACTAATTTCTTTAAAGGCCTCTTGAATCGCAAGCATTTCTTCTGCTGTCTCAGTCATTGGAAGGATTACTTCAAAAAGTGGTGGTGTGTGCATCCCAACTTTTTTGGCGAGTGCAGCAGAACTGAGCAAATTGATAAATGCCCGCGCCAAACGAAACTCTGTTTCGGCTTTAGGGTTCGGTAGTCGAAAGGTGAGAAATTTTTCTTTCCCAATTTGATGCTCTTTGAAGTATTGATAGTAATTGCTGAGTAATCGTTCCATAACAGATTCATCAACCAATTTACCTTCCCAATCCCATTTATATTCATCAATTCCCAAATCCGAAAATGCGAGATATGTCTCCTCATTTTCATGTTGAACGGGAATAAATGGATCATTATGCCAATACGGTGTATTTGCATGATCCGGATGTTGTGATGCCATGGTAGCGGGTATTTTTCTTTTCATAAATTTATATAGGGTGTAGGGTTTAGCGTTTAGGGTATAGAAACTTTACCCTAAACCCTGTCCCCTGAACTCTTCTCAATAAATCTTTTTATTCGTATAAATGCTTCTTTCAAATCTTCATCTGATGCTGCATAACTCATCCTGATATACCCTGGATAAAAAAATGCTTCACCTGGAACTACTGCAACTTTTTCCTTTTCGAGCAAAGCTTCCGCCCAAGCAGTTGCTGTAGGATACTTTTTCCCAAGCAATTTTTCAATCGAAATAAAAAGATAGAATGCTCCGTCGGGTTCAGAAACAGATAATTCTTTTATTTGAGCTATTTTCTTGAGACAAGAGATTCTTCGTTTAGCAAAAGCATTTTTCATCATCATTACTGAGGTTTGCTCACCATTTAGTGCTTCGACTCCAGCTTTCTGTGAAATTGCTGAGATATTTCCAAGCATCTGACTCTGCAGTGCTTTCATTTTTGCAATAATTTCTTTTGGACCTGATGCAAAACCAACCCGCCATCCTGTCATTGCGTAAGTTTTAGAAAGACCATTGATAGTTATGGTAAAATCTTTAATTTTTTTATTCAAACTCGCAATAGATACATGTTTTTCTGTATAAACAAGTTTTTCATAAATTTCATCTGAAACGACAAAAATATTATTTTTAACTGCAAGATCTGCAATTTTCTGAAGTTCTTTGAAATCTATAATTGCTCCAGTTGGATTGGACGGTGTGTTAAGAAGTAGTACTTTTGTTTTGGGTGTAAGAGCTTTTTTGATAATTTCAGATGTTAGTTTGAAAGGAGGTTTTAGTTTAATTAGAACAGGCTTTGCCCCGGTTAGTTTGACTTGCTCGACAAAAGTATTCCATGCGGGAATTGGGATAATTACTTCGTCTCCTTTTTCGCAGAGCACCTGAAATATGCTGTAAGTTATTTGTTTAGCTCCTGCTCCTACAATAATATCTGAAGGGTCATATGTTAAACCATTATCTTTGGCGAATTTATTTGCGATTGCAACGCGTAACTCAACAATACCTGATGGATCAGTATAAAAAGAATTACCTTCTTGAATAGCTTTAATTGCTGCTTTTTTTATGTTTTCGGGGGTTTGAAAATTTGGTTCTCCTACGCTTAAATTAATAACAGGGACACCTTGCCGTTTAAATGCTTTTGCTTTTGTGTCAATGGCGATTGTTGGCGATGTCGCAAGTGTTTGTACACGTTTTGAAAACATACGGATGAAGTATAATACAAATGAGTATAAGAAACAATCGTCGTGTTTTTCCTATTGTTATTTTGAACTTCTGGATTTAAAATAAGACTGCTATATCAATATGAAACGAATTCTGTTGTTTATTTTTTTCTTTGCTGTACTTTCTTCTTTTGCAGCTAATAATTATTCACTTGTCTATGCACAGACAATAGAAGCTTCGGATTCAGCTAATTCACCCTTGCTGCCAACTCTCCCGACTCTTTTTCCGACCATAACCCCAACCCCTTCATCCTCAGCTCCTTTTCCTATTCTTAACAAACTTAATGAACTTGCAACGCCATCACCAACTCTTACTCCAACAGCAAGTATTTCGGGAATTCCTGCACAAGATATTGTAGCATCAGGTTCTGCTCAAGATTATTGTCTTAATGTTCCTGTTATTTTATATCATCATACCGAACCGCTTGAAATTGCAGCGCAACTAGGTCACGCGCCATTGACAGAAGACAGTACGTATTTTGAAGAGCATATCCATTATCTTTCTCAGCATGGCTATCACTTCCTACCACTTGATGAGCTGGTCCATGCAATTCTAACCCGCGAAAATTTACCACCAAAGAGTGTTGTGATAACAATTGATGACGGATATATTGATGCTTACACATATGCGTTTCTCATGGCAAAAAAATATCATGCAATTATCAATTTTATGGTACCAACGGGTTTGGTGGGGCAACCGGATTATATGACGTGGGATCATCTTAAAGAAATGGTTGCAAGCCCTTATGCAAGAATTTACAATCACACGACAACGCATGCCGCATTGGGTTTGATCAGTCAAGATCAGATTATTCAAGAAGTAACAACAGCAAATCAGGATTTGAAAAATAATTTGGGGATCAACAATAATATCGTTATTTATCCGTATGGCAATTACAATGATCTGGCAATACAAACTGTTAAACAACTCGGTATGATTGCAGCGGTCTCCACTGATCCGGGAACGGATGAATGTCTTTCCAATATCTACAAACTCCCCCGCGTCCGCGTCGGCAACGAGCCGATTGAGGATTATGGATATTAGAACTCTGCTATACTATATTTGTGAAGGAAACAATTATCTTTGATTTTGATGGGACTATTGCTGACACTTTTATTTTAATAAAGAGTATATTAATTGATTTATCAAAAGATTTTGGTTATACGGTCCCGACAGATGAAGAAATTATGCAATTAAAAACCATGCATCCTTTCGAAGTCATGAAAAAGGTAGGTCTTTCTCCCATAAAACTTCCTTTTC
>Ga0207025_1015_pt2 | contig 26186 bp, 19 predicted proteins | sample Alteio_BWMinCont_45_FD_153261 | JGI IMG/M metagenome (GOLD analysis project Ga0207025, IMG submission 153261) | Enriched cells from forest soil in Barre Woods Harvard Forest LTER site, Petersham, Massachusetts, United States -... | ecosystem: Environmental > Terrestrial > Soil > Temperate forest >... | reverse complement strand
GCCTGCGGCGAGCGCGACGCGCGTGGGCCACACGATATTCTCCGCCGAGAAAAACAGCGTAACCCCTGAGAGCAGTGCGGTGGCGATGACGACCCGTGTCACGCGCGACAAGGTTTGCGCTTCCGGCCACTCCGCCTCCGCGTAGCGCGCAAAATCCCGCTCCACCACCAGCAGGCCGAAGGCAAACAGCAGCGCGAATCCGCCCGCAACGCCCCCGAGGCGGCCCAAGTCGGCACCGCTCAACGAACGATCCCAATGCTTGACGACGATCAGCAGGGCGAGGTACGCCAGGGCGCCCAGCCAGGCGGTTTCATAGGCCTGGGCACTGATGTGCGCAGCGACCCACCGTGCGGCTCCCTTGAGATGCCGCACGCCCGTCCATTGCCCTGCGCCACGCAGCCGCTGCGGAAGCAGCCAACCGGGAATTCTCGACGCCATCAGTCCCGCGGCGCGCGCGCGCCAGCGAGCCGCCCAGTATCCCGATTGCAGCCCCGCGCCTAGGAGCAACAGCGCGGCACTGTTGAAGCTCAGCAGCGAACGCACCAGGGGCAGCTGGGATTTGACGGGCGCGAACGACAGCAGGGCCGACATGGCCGCCGAGGTGAGTATGAGGTTCAACAAGCGCCGGCGTTGGGTTGCGGCGCCATTGAAGCGCGGCAGCGTCGACAGCACCACCTGCTGCGTTGGATCGTGGATGTCTAACTCGATTTCCATGATGATCCCTTATATACAAAACCGTGTCGGGGTCTGCCGCACTACACTTGCGCGAGAGTGACGGCCGCGTACAGCACCGCGATACCCAGCAATGTCATGAGCGTGGTCAGAGCTCTTGGAAAGGCACGATGGCTCTCTGGAATCAGATCGCTCGCGCCGATATAGAGAAAAAAGCCCGAAAAGAGCGCCAGAATGATCCCCAAGGCATCCCCTTGGACCCGGAAGAAGAGCGTCGAAAAGATTCCCAAGCCCGGCGCGACGGCATCGGCCAGCAGCCATCGCAGCGCCCGGCGCCGGTTGCTGTCGTTTCGCATCACGACGTTCATCGTATTGATGCCGTCCGAAAAGTCATGAGTCAGCACGGCAATGGCCACCACCGCCCCCACCGCGGTCGATGCCTGGAATGCCAGGCCGATGGCGATGCCGTCCAAGAAGCTGTGCAATGACAGGCTGCCGGCGAACAGCGTCGCGCGGCCGTGTGCCGCTTGCCGTGCTCCGTGCTGCGGATCTGTTAAATGATCGCGAAAACGCTGGCCCTGGGAGAGCATCACGCGATCGAATAACAAGTACACGAGAAACCCGGCGGCCGCGCAGGCGAACACCCGTGTGACGCCGAACGTCCCGGCCCCCAACTCCAAGGCCTCCGGCATCAGATCGAAAAATGCGACGGCGACCACGGCGCCGGCGCTGAAGCCGAGCACCCAGTGCATTCGCGCGGCCAGTTTGAGTGCCAGCAACCCGCCGGCGTACGTCATGCAAAAGGCAGCGATGGCCAGCGTCAGCAGCAACATGGCACGGATACCCCGATGCGGCTCATGAAAGACCCGCCAGCATGTACATGACGCCCGCGCCGCCGAAAGTCATGGCAACGGTGAGCAATTGCGGATGCTCATGGTAGCTTTCGGGTATGAGATCACTCGCGCTGAGATAGGCGAAATATCCGCCGAACATGGCCAGCGCGATGCTCAGCACCCGCGGCGAAATGCCGCTGAAGTAGGTGACGGCCAAACCTGCGGCGACGCACGCCCCCCGGACGCCGCTCGTGCGCCGCACAGGCCGAGGGAATGGCCCGCCCGACGCCAAACTCGCGGCATCGGCGCTATCGGAGAACTCATGCACGAGCAGTGCCGCGCTCACGACCGCGCTGAGCGCCGGCGAAACGTGGTACGCGATGCCGATGGCGGCGCCGTTGAGCACGGCATGGCCATAGTGTTTTCGAGCCGAGGCATGCTTCTCGCGGCCGGGTAGCGCAATCGAGCCGAAACGATCCAGGAGCAAGGCGATGACGAATCCCAGACCCACCAGGGGCAGCAACTGATCGGCGCCATGGGCGCCGCCGGGGAGCATCAAGGCCTGCGGCAGAAAAATGAAGAAGGCCACTGCGATGACGGTGCCGGCACTGAAACTGCGCGCCAGATGCCGTCGGTCCCTGACGCGGCGCGCAAAAGCAGCACCGGCAAGGTTGGCCAGATACGCGACACACACGACGACGATGAACTGAATGAATTGCATGTTTCGCCCGGCAATACAGAGACGCAATCATGCGACAGCGCTGCGGCAACCACCGCCGCAGCGCCTCCCCTTTTCTAAATCGACTTCGAAATGCCGAAGAACAACCCGCGCCGCGGACCGAATTGCGGCGCACCCACGCCGACGCCCGTTCCATTGCGAATTTCATAGTGCTTGTCGAACACGTTGATTATATCGAATCGGGTGGTGAGGGTGCCGGCATCTCCCAGGTGGAAGATATGATTGGCACCGAGATTGACCTGCAAGTAATAAGGCAGATGGGCGCCATTCGGGATCGAAGTGCCATCGGCCAATTCCTCGTCGGCGCGCAGCCCGGAACCCAGTAGAAAGTCGGTGCTGAAGCGCGTGTGATCCCATACATACGACGCCCCGCCCGAGGCCGTGATCTCCTGCTCGTGGTCCAGGTGGATATAGTTCTGTGCGATGTACGCCAAGGCGTCAGGGCTGAAATTGAATTGCGCCGAATCGATATCCTTGCCGTGCGCGTACTGCCATGACAGGTTCAGATAGGCCGTAAGGTTCTGCGCCGTGAAGCTGTTGGTCAATTCCACGCCGTATTGCTTGCCGTAGGCGTAGTTGAAGGGCGTCAAAATGATCGGCGCACCGAACTGCCCCTCATCGATCAGGTTGTGCGACTGCTTGTAGTAGCTGTCGAGCCCGATCGTGAATTGGTCGCCGATTTTCTGCTGGACGCCGGCGTCATAGTAATTGGCTTGCTCCGGCAGCGGCGAATCCGCTTGAGGCGACAGCGGTGCCGCGGTGGTATTGACGAACTTCGAGACGGTTTCGTTGCCGACGAGCTCAAAGGGCGGCGGCGACAAATACCGCGAGTAGCCGGCATGCACGGTGGTGTCGTCAAGCGCCTGCCAGACCACATTGAGCCGCGGACTCACCTGGTGTCCTGATGTGAATGCGGTGAATTTGTCGAATCGCAAACCGTAGTTCACGGTCACGGTGGGAATGAGTTTCCATTCATCCTGCAGGTAGGTGCTATAGATCCATTCGGTCTTCCCGCCATTGTCGACGATGTTCTCCGGAATATCGCTGATCTGATTGCCGGCATCGTCCAGCGCAATGACCGCTGAGGTGGTCAGACTCTTGGAATGGTCGGATTGCAGGAAGATCCCTGAACGCAGCGTATGGGTGTCATTCAGCCGGTAGGCTGCGTCGCTCTGCAGCGCGTAGGCCACGTTTTGCTTATACGCATCCTGCGCGATGCCGTTGAAAAGAACATCCCCCAACGCATCCGGCACGAAATTGAGGCTGGAGTAGCGTGCGGTCACGGACGTTTGTACATCCAGTGCACCTTGCGAGTGCTGCCAGCTCAGGATGGCGAAGTGGTTCAGCTCGCGTTGCGTCTCGTTGAGGGCGTCGCTGTTGAACGTGGTCTGACCATTGACCGTGAGCGGCGTACCGTTGGCATTGGTGATGCTCGGCACCAGGCCGGCGCGATTGGGGATTTGAAAGTCGCCTACCGAACTCGACAGCACCGCGCTCAAGCGGTTGCTGTCATCGAGAATGTATTCCAAATACGCAAACCCATGATACTGCGTGGTGTGATCGTGATCGGGGTTCGATCGTCCGTCCGGGGACTCGATCCCTAAGTCATTGCGTAGAAAATCTCCCGAGACGAAATAATTCAGACGGCCGTCGCTGCCGCCGTAATTGAAGCTCGGCTCGACCGTTCCGTGGCTGCCGCCGTACAGCGAGATCGAGCCGCCCGGGTCGATCACGCCGCTCTTGGTCTTTAGGTCGATGATACCGGCAGTGCGCAGGCCGTACTCGGCCGGCAGTGCGCCGGTGACCAGCGTCAGGGAAGAGATCAAGCGGGGGTCCAGCGCTTGCCCGAACACGCTGATGCCTTCCGGCAGGATGATGCCATTCAAACGATACTGCAGTCCGTTGTGTTCGCCGCGCACGTGGAATTGCCCGAAGGAATCCTGCGCCACATCGGGCGCCTGCATGATCACTTGGTTCAGCAATTGGTTGTCGCCGCCGGGCTGGGCGGTGATGGCGTCTTCGTTGATCGTGTAAGTCGAGGCGCCGGTCTGCGTTTGGATACCGTTGCGGGCCTCGTTCAGGTGTTGCGCGATGACGACGATCTCGTCGAGCTTCGGGGCAGAACTCCCAGAGCTGCTGGCGCTCGCATCGCTGTCCGGAGCAGCCGTGCTGCCTGCAGCAGGCGCGCTGTCTGCATGGACTTGGGCCGGAACGGTCGACAAATACACGGAAAAAATCATCGCGAGCGCAGGGCGCGCCACGCTTCGAACAGAATGAAACATGAATCGAGTACTCCTCGTCAAACAGGCGGACCGCATATCTGCGGCTCGAAAAACTCAAAAAAGAGTCAGCCTGGGACGGGAGGTGCTCGAGACCGAAAGGCGAGGTAGGTACGATGATCGAGAAATGAAGGCGGCGGCGGCGGCGGCGCTACGCTCTGGCTGTGCTGCAGGGTGAAAGGTGCTGCGGTCGGCGTGCCGCCGGGCGCCAGCGATGGCGCAAAATTAAGGCAGTCACTGCAGAAGTCATGACTCTTCAGCGCCTGCGGATACGCCGTCGTTGGTTCGTGGGTATAGGCGTGCGCCAACGCGCCCCACTGAGCAATGAACAGCGCCAGTCCGGCAATGACTGCGATGCGAAATTCAGTGCGAATGGACGATATGGGCAAGGTCGGCCTGCAAGTCGGGACCGAAGATGCTAGCACTCTCCGCTCAAACAGTGAACTGGCATTAGAACAGCGGCCTCATTGGCGAGGAGGCGTTGCCGCAGTCCCCGCACCGCCAGCCGCACCCTGCTGCGCACTCTGTTGCCGCGCAGCGGTCTTGTCCCTGACCTTTTCCCGATGATGCTCGATGATGCAGCCCGCGGCGGCCCCTGCGACGGCGTGATGGCCAGCGACGTGACCGACCACCCCGCCCACGGCGGCGCCCTTCAAACAGCCTTTGGCGGTTCCGACCCCTGGAAGCGCGGCGAGGGGTGCGGCCATGAAGATAGCGATGATGAACTTGTGCATGTTGATCCCCCAAGAACGACCCGGTGGCTATAAAACCCCGTTCGGCGTGCAAAGTTGCAACCGCTGTACGTGAGTAGCGTAATCTTTTTGCCGCATGATCCCTCCTCCGCACCGACTGCCTGCGCGTGCCGCAACGCCTTACCGGCTGCTGGCCGAACATGCCTTGAGCCGCGCCGCCGGCGCGCCCTTGTTGGGGGGCAATTCGGTCGAACTGCTGATCGATGCCGCCGCACACTATGAGGCGTGGTTGAAGGCCATACGCGGCGCCCGCGGCCGGGTGCTGCTCGAGAACTACATCATTCGCGATGATGAGGTCGGACGCGAGTTTCGCGATGCGCTGGTCGAGCGCGCCGAGGCCGGAATCCTGGTGGCGGTGATCGTCGATTGGCTCGGTTGCCTCGGGCAGTCGCGCAGGACCTTCTGGGCACCTTTGCGCGCCGCCGGCGGACAGGTACGCGTATTCAATCCACCGCAGTTCGGGGAGCCGTTCGGTTGGATCAGCCGCGACCACCGCAAGTTGCTCGTGGTCGACGGCGTAGAAGGCTTTCTTTCGGGTGTGTGCATCAGCTCAAAGTGGCTCGGCGACCGCGCTCGCAAAGTTCCCCCCTGGCGCGACACGGGCGTCGCGGTGCGCGGTCCGGCCGTGGCACAGCTCGAGGCGGCGTTTCTGGACAGCTGGAACGCCATGGGCGCCGCATTGGACGCGTTCCCGGAAGTTGCCGCGCCTCTGCAGCCCGCCGGCACGGTCGCCATGAGGGTGATTGCCACCCAGCCGCCGAGCGCCAGTCTGTATCGGCTCGATCAATTGATCGCGTCCATGGCGCGCACGAGTTTGTGGCTCTGCGATGCCTACTTCGTCGGTATCGCGCCCTACGTCCAGGCGCTGGTGGCGGCGGCTCGCGACGGCGTTGACGTACGCATGCTGGTGCCGGGCAACAGCGACATTCCCATCGTCAGCGGCTTGTCGCGCGGCGGCTATCGCCCGCTGCTGCAGGCGGGCATTCGTGTGTTCGAATGGAATGGCTCCATGCTGCACGCGAAAACCGCCGTTGCCGACCGGCAATGGGCCAGGGTCGGATCTTCCAACCTCAATGTCTCCAGTTGGCTGGGTAATCGCGAGATTGACGTGGCCATCGAGGACGCGCATTTCTCCGCCCGGCTGGCGGCGCAATATGAGCGCGATCTGGAGAACGCCACGGAGATCGTCCTGGCCCCGCGCCGCTATCGGCGCAGCGAACCCACGCTGGCGAGCGACTCGCCGCGCAGTAAAACCGGCCGTGGGCGCGGCGGATCCGGCCGCGCAGCCGCCGGCGCACTGCGCATGGCCAACACCGTCGGGGCAGCGCTTGCGAACCATCGCGTGCTCGGCGACGTGCCGATGGGACCCCTGCTCACGGCCATCGTGCTGCTCCTCGCCTTGGCGACGATTTCATTTCTGCGGCCGGTCTGGATCGGCTGGCCCGTGGGCGTGATGGCCGTGTGGATCGCCGTGAATGTGAGCGTGCGGATTTGGCGGCTGTACAGGCGCCGCCGCGACGCAAGCCCGTGAATCGACATGATCCCAAGCCGAAGAAGGCTAAACGTCGCCAGCTCTACGCTTAAATGCGTTTCACATGCAGACCGTTTGCACGAAGCTGAGCCTGGATGCTATCGGGACCGACGAGGTGGTAGAGACCGACGACTATCATCGTGGGTTTGGGCTGAGCGAGCATGGATCTGACTCGGGGGACCCAACCCTGATTCCTTCTGATAAGTAGGGAGTGATAGAGCTCAGGATAAAGTTGTTTCATGTTCGCGACCCAGTCCGCTGCACGAACATCTTTCCCTATCGCCCAGTCGGCGTAGATGCGTTGTCCCTCATCGTGGCCAGCCAGAATCTCATCGAGAATGTACCGAAGGTATTGAACTTCCTGTACGGGTGAGAAATCGGCCAACCAGCGGGCGGCATCTTCTTTTGTCGCGAACTCACTCGATACGGATAGCCCTGCCTCGCTGGCTTCCGATACCAGTACCGCGTCTGCGTTTCGACCGTTTACACCCTTTGCGCTGAAGAAGGCGCCCTCGAGAGCTTGTCCGGCGAGCCACGGTCGAAACGGCTGGAGGGCATCCTCGGGCACACCTGCGATCTTTGCTGCCTGCGATAATCGGTCCTGATCTGACGGACTGAGCCAGGTGTTCAAAGGCTTATTGGGATCGATGCCGTAGCGCTTCATCAAGCCCTGCGCATCTGTGCGCTCAGTCTGATTGGTTTCGTCCCAAAGTGAGCTACAAGTGCGTAGAAGCCCTTCGATCCGCGAGTCGCTCCAATCTAAAGGGCGTGGCGGCGTGTGACCAAACAGATAGACGCGGCCGCCGCCGCCTGTCTCGATAGTCCAGACTGGATAGTCCACGGTTTCGGTTGCCATGGACGCGCCCGCAGCCAGGGCAATTGGTACCGCGAGGAGCGCGACAAGCGCTTCGCGCCGATCATAAGTCACAGCCGAGCGGTTCAGAGCCCGAGTTGTTACTCCATTGGGGGCTTCGTTTTGAGTCATACGTTACCTCACGCTCCACATTGCGGCGTCAAGGCCATTAAAACAGGCCCTGGCTGGGTGCATCACGACCGGTAGACGAGTCTGTCCCTGTTTCTGACCAAGTCGTCCCACCGGAATCGTTGATGATTCCAGGAGATGCTTACACCAACGGTTGCGCCTAAACGTGGTTAGAATCGCAAAAGGATTCGCGACATCCTCTGCGAGGTACGCCCATGCGTGATGAATTATCTGCGGAAACCACCGCCGCATGTACCGTGAACGCGAACGCTGCGTCGCCATTTGCAAAAGACGAGCCGCCTTGTGGAGTAACACGGCTTCGGCATCTTCGCCGCTGGGGCGGGAAGAAAGCCGCGCGCGAACCAACGAAGCCATCTACATCGCCGATGCCATCAGAGCCCTCTCCGGGTGGAATCAGCCGATTTCTCCGACATTCAAATGATCGAGTACATTCCGGCCGGCCATAGTACGATCTCGTCATGGCTGCCAAGAAAAGCCCTGTCCAAATCGCAAAGCGATACCCACCCTATTTGCTTGCGCGGCAAATCGCGGCGCTCAAGCGGCTTTCCGACGACACAGAGACTCCCGTGCAGCACCTCATCAGGCAGGCGATAGACGAGTATTTGAACAGGCGGAAAACTACAAAGCGCGGTGCTCGATAAGCATTTGAGCAGCGCCTCGTCATTCAAGACCCCCTCAGGGGACCGGGTACGTCGGGTTGATCCAACGCTTCAGAATAATCTCAGGAGACTGACTACACCGGAAATCACAGCCATAATGCAGAGGGCCGCAAGTGTGGCCAAGCACAACGTCATCACAGGTACAGCGACCGCATAGCCGGCCCAGCTTGCGCTGGACCTAATGACAAGCCTGCTTGGCCAGAATCCTGGTACGGGCCCCCAACGGTAGGTCCATTTCAATATGGGAATTAACAAAATGGCAGCGACGAGTACCAGGTTGTGACGCAGGTACAGCAAACACACAGTTACAAAGATTTCGACGCCCACCGAGTCCAGGAGCATCAGGAAAATTCTCGCTTCCGGCTCAACGGCAACGAACAACGCCAAAACAACCAAACCACCTAGGATCAAGGCAAATGTACTTTCGGATCGAGTCAGTCGTCGATTGATTCCAACCACCGACAGCCACCGCACTACCATGTCCTGATCGTTCTGAACGAGAACAAGCATATACGCGAGCACTAAAACAATCAGTAAGGCTTCCATTGGTCGTTGATTCTACTGCGGCATACCTCCAAAAACGCCGCAAGCGTGAAGATTTGTGGCTACCGGACCCAAACGCGGCGGACCGCCGGTAGCCTAGAGTGTCCCGGCTGCGCTTCACCCTGCCCTATTGCCGTTCGTCGCACGTAAGGGAAAGACATGCACACCGGCGGCTAGATTACCCTTAAAGTTGGCATGGGGAGTCATAGCGCATGGAGTTTCGGCAGCAGAATCTGTCGCCGTTGGGACGTCGCCTCATCGATGACAGCCTGCCGCCTGGACCGAGCCCACGCTGTCACCGGCGGCAGCATTGGCAGCCGGTGCTAAAGTAGTGGCAATGGTCACGCCCTCGGAACCCTGCACCTCTCCTGCTGCCGTGACGCCGATCACACACGCCCACGTGCGCTGGTGGGCACTACTGTTGGTGATCGGGTTCTGCGCCGTCGTCTCGACGCTGGTTGCCATGGTGAACGGATCGAACGGGTCTGATCTCCTGCCGCTGCTGAAGACCGTCACCTGTATCGGACTTGTCTGCTGGGGTTTGGACCAATGCGTCACATGGCTAACCCGCGGGCGGATACGATGGCTGACGATCTCTCTGATGACGTTTCCACTGGGCTGGGTCATCGGCGATAAATTATCCGCGGCTCTGCTGGGCGGCGAAGACTTCATTACGCATTGGATGCGCACTCCAGGCACACTCTGGTCGGGAATCACAGCCTCCCTGCTCTTCGCCGCATCGGCATTTCTATTCTTCGATCGGTTTTACAGGGCAGCCTACTATCGAGTGGCACTCGAAGCCGAACGCCATCACGCGGCGGAAATCCAGCGCGCGCGAGCCGTCTCGGAGCTTGCTTTGCTGCAAGCGCAGATCGAACCTCACTTTCTGTTCAATACGCTGGCGCATGTGCTCAGTACCGTCGAGCGCGAACCGCCCGTCGCCAAGGCGATGCTTGAGCACCTGACTCGTTACTTGCGCGCCACCCTGCGACGCAGCCGCGAGAGCGAACACCGCTTGGCCGAGGAACTGGAGTTGATCGAGGCGTTGCTGGCGATCGCTGCGATGCGCTTAGGCCCCAGGCTGCGCTATCGTATTGGGATCGACCCATCATTACGCGACGTACGGCTGCCGCCGATGTTGCTGCAGCCCTTGGTTGAAAACGCCATCAGGCACGGCATTGAGCCCGCGGTGGACGGCGGGGAGATCCGCGTTGACGGCGAACAAATCGGCCTGGAGTTGATCTTACGCGTGACGGACGACGGCAAAGGTCTGACCGGCGGCTCCCCCGAAGGAGTGGGACTCTCCAATGTGCGCGCACGGCTGGCAAGCCTCTACGGCGACAAAGGCCGCCTATCGTTATTTTCCAATTCGGCTCACGGAGTCATCGCTGAACTGCGATTGCCCGCGCAACACGTGAGCCCATGACACGCCCCAGCGCCATCATTGCCGATGATGAACCACGGCTGGCCGAGGATCTTGCCGCGCGTCTGCGCGCCGCATGGCCGCAGCTCGACGTTGTCACGATTGCAGCCAACGGTTTCGACGCGGCGGCGGCCATTGCCGCTCATCAGCCCGCCTTTGCGTTTCTCGACATCAACATGCCCGGCCTCGACGGCATTCAGGTCGCCAAGCTGACGCAAACCACACGTGTCATCTTCGTAACCGCCCATGCCGAATATGCCGTGACCGCATTCGAGGCCGCGGCGGTGGACTACTTATTGAAGCCGGTGAGCAATGAACGCCTGGCGCAATGCGTTGCCCGGCTCTCGCAGCCCCGCACCGCCGTCATGGATGTGGCTGCGCTCACCGCGCTGTTCTCTCAACAGCCCTCTCAGTCCCATCTCGAATGGCTCACAGTGCGCCTAGGCGATACCACACGCCTGGTGGCCGTTAACGAAGTGCTGTACTTTCGCGCCGGCGACAAATACACCGAGGCTGTCACGGCCACCGAACGCCACCTGGTCCGAACCTCGCTCAAAGAGCTGCTCGAGCAGCTCCCGCCGAGACGGTTTGTGCAAATACATCGTAGCGTGCTCGTGAACCTGAGGGAAATTGAGCGCATCGAGCACAACGTACTCGGTCGCCCCCAGCTGCACCTCAAGAAAGGGGCGGGAGTGTTGTCGGTCAGCCGCTCTTTCGCTGCGCAATTTCGACAGATGTAGAGCCGGCTCTCGCGCTGCGGTCACAAGATCGCTGACTGCATTGGGCGAGTTGCCAAGATCGTGTCGATTCCCTCTGGCTTTAAATTACTTGTCCAATAGCAATCGGTGAATTGATCGGGTGCTAGTTTTGGCAGCGGAGGCACTTTGCCGGTGACGGTAAACGTCGCATGATTGACCTTCCTTAGCGCGTCGTTTCCAACTCGCTGCTTCCATACAGAGCCGAATCCTTCGGGATCGGTTCGCCCCAGACATAGTGGCTGAACCAATCCAGATTGGCTTGAAGCAAAGCCAAAGCCGATTTGGGTTTGTCGATGCCGTGCCCAAAGCCGGTATACAGAATCAGGCGTGCATCGACGTGCTGATCGAGCAGCCCCCGGTAGAGTTCGAAGGCGTCGGGAACGGGAACGCGCCGGTCCGCGCTGCCATGCTGGATCAGCGTCGGAGTTTTTGCCTGGCGGATGGTGGTGATCGGCGATGTCTTGGCGTAGATCTGCGGATCGTCCCACGGCGTCGCACCCAAGTACTGCGGCGTAAAGGGCGTGATATCGGTGCTGACGTAGTAGGTGGCCCAGTCGCTGATGCCCGCGCCGACGGAGATGGCCTTGAAGCGATCGGTATGCGTGGTCAAAAAAGCCGAGATGTATCCGCCCTGCGACCAGCCCATGGCTGCCAGTCGATTCGGATCCACGATGCCTTTGGCGATCAGCGCATCGATGCCGCTCATCACGTCCCACATATCGCCGACCCCGAGGTTACGCACATTGAGCGCGCGGAACTTGGCTCCGTATCCGGCGCTGCCGCGATAATTCGGTTCCAGCACCAAGGCGCCTTTCGAGAGGAAGGCTTGCACGGGATAGGCGTAGTCACCGGGCAGATACCGAGGCTGGGAAACGCCGGTCGGTCCGCCATGTATCTTGACCAGCAGCGGATATTTGCGCTTCGGGTCATAGTCATCGGGCTTGTGCAGCACGCCCTCGATGAGGGTGCCGTCCTTGCTCTTCCACGACACGACTTCCACGCTGCCCAGTTTCCAACCCCGCACCTGCGCGGTGAGGTCGGTGAGCTTCCTGGGTGCAAATTCTCGAGTCCCTGAGACGTACAGTTCGGTCAAATGCGTCGCATCGTCCGCGGTGAAGGCCATGAGCGCGCCGTCGGGCGTCACCGATGCCTCATCGATGATCAGAGCATCCTGCGTGGACAGTGGTTGCACCTGCCCTGCCGCCGTCTCCAACCGAAACAGCCGCGCGGTCATTCTTTGCGTGGCGCCGAAGTACAGTCCATTGGATACCCAGTCGAGCGGCCGCGGGTCTTCGTCGAAGTTCTTGGTCAGGTCGCGGACATCCGCCGCAGCACGCGCCGGTTTCGCCAGGACCGCAGCCACGTCGACCAGCCCGATGTGGCTGTTGGCGTAGAAAAATTTTGGCTGCCCGAGACTGGTGACGAACGCGAGCTGCTTGCCATCCGGGGAGAACATCGGGGAGCTGTCGGGACCGGAGAGCGCCACGATCTTGGAGACCTTTGGCGCACCGCCTGCACCGGGCAACTCCATTAGATAAATATGCTCCTCCTGCAAGAAGGCCAGCAATGGCGTGCGCGCGGCGCTGAAGGCAACCCGAGTCCCATCCGCGGAGATGGCAAAGTAATTGATGTTGAGGGCGGGGTCGAACGTCAGCTGCTTGGCGGTCTGCGGCGCCGTTGCCTGGATCGCCGCGGCCGCGTCCACCCACCACAGTTGATTCTGTTCGTAGTCTTTTTCGACGACGTCGTAGGCGCTGTAGCGATCCTTGCGTGCCTTGCTCGCCTTGCTGGGCCGTTCTGCCGCGGTAAACAAGATCGCCTTTCCATCCTTGGTCCAATGAAAGTTTTCGACATCGGTCTCCGACTTGGTCAGCGGCCATGCCTCTCCCCCGTCCGGCGGCATCATCCAAATCTGTTTCGCCGCCGGCTTGGCATCGCCTTTGTCGCCCTCCTTGCCGGCTTCCTTCTCGATCACCGCAAAAGGCTCCACCACATGGGCTTCACGCTCGGTCACGAAGGCCAGCCAGCGGCCGTCCGGCGACCACTGCGCCGGTCCGACCGATTTCTGGCCGCGGGTGAGCTGAACGGCTTCGCCGCCGGCCACATTGACGCGCCACAGCTGCCAGACGAACTCATTTTCCTTCCAATGGGTCTCGCGCTGCAGATAGGCCACCGCCCGGGCGTCGGGGGAAATGGCCGGTGCCCGGATGCTGGCGCGGCTCAAGGATTCTGCCAGCGTCGCATCGCGCGGCGCTTCTGCATGGAGGCTCAAGGGAATGGCGCTCAACAGGGCAAGCGCCGAGCACAGCCGATAGCCGGACGGTTTGCGCATCAATCAATTCCCCACATGCGTTGGCATCGGCGGCGCTGATTTCAGCGGAATTTGCGGGGCGCTCTTCAGCTGCCCCAGCACTTCATCGATGGCCGCATCCAATTGCACGTCGTGGCCCGCGTTCACCGCCATCGGGTCCAGGGGGATTTCCATGTCCGGCGCCACGCCTTCATTCTCGACATGCCATTCGCCCTCAGGCGTAAAGACGCGGAAGTACGGAACCGAGAGAAAACCGCCGTCGATCAAGCTGGGGTTGGCGGAAATGCCGATCAAGCCGCCCCAGGTGCGCGTGCCGATGAGTTTGCCCAATCCTAAGCGCCTGAATCCGTACGGCAGATAATCGCCGCCCGAGCCGGCATCCTGATCGATGAGCATGACCTTGGGCCCGTAGATCGCCGCCGCCGGCGTGTTGAACACCAGGGCGTCGCGGTCCTTCCAGCCGGAGAGGTACTTGCGGTTCAGTACTTCCAGCACATAGTTGGCTGCCTGGCCGCCGCTGTTGCGTCGGTCATCGACGATCAGACCCGGCCTGTCGACTTGCGCGAAAAACATCCGGTTGAAAAAGGTGTAGCCGTCGCCGGCCGTGTCCGGCAGATACACGTAGGCCACCTTGCCGCCGCTCTTGCGCTCGACATAGTCCCGGTTCCCTTCCACCCAATTCCACTGGCGCAGCGCCGCCTCACTGGGGATGGGTATCACGATCGCGGTGTGGGCCTTCGGTGTGCCGTCACGGCTCACGGTCAGCGACACTTGTTTGCCGGCGGTGCCCTCGAGCAGCGAGAAAATATTCACAGACCCGTCCAAGGGATGTCCGTTGATGGCCAGAATCGCATCGCCTTCGGCCACATCCACGCCCGCGGCTGCGAGCGGGGCGACCAGAAAGGGATTCCAACGATCGCCGCGGTAGATTTTTTCGATACGGTAGAGATTGTTGTCGACCTTGAAGTCGGCGCCCAGCAGACCGACTCCCACCCCGCTTCCCGCGTACAGGTCGCCGCCGCCGGTGCGATTGTGCCCCACCTGCATTTCACCGATCATTTCGACCAGCAATTCATTCAGGTCTTCGCGGGTCTGGACGAACTGAAGCAGCGGCTCGTAGCGTGCGCGGACCGCGGCCCAGGGCAGTCCGTGCATGTTGGGGTCGTAGAAGTACTGCTGCTCCATGCGCCAAGTCTCATCGAAAATCTGGTGCCACTCCTGGCGCGGATCGACCAGCATCTTCAAGTTGCTCAAGTCGACCGGCTTCGACTCGAGTTTCTCATTGGCGTCGGCGACCTCTAATTTTCCCTCGCCCATGGTGAGCAACAATTTCTTGCCGTCCGCACTGGCTGAGAAGTCGACGAGACGTGACTTCACGAGCTTTTCTTCGCGATCTTCGAAATTAAAGCGATAAAGATCGGACGATGCATTCCCGTTGGGACCCGGCGCTTCAGCCGTTGATCCCGGTTGCCGCTTCGCGAGGTAGAACAGGGCGCCGTCGGCGCCGACGGCCAGGCGGTCATAGTTTCGCTCCGGGACCGGGATGGGCACGAAGCGCTGGGACAGGGTGGCCACATCGATGCGTGTGGGCTTGACCGGCTTATCCGCCTTGTCATCCGCATCGGGTTTTTTGGATTTTCCGGCTTTGTCGTCTTTATCGGATTTGTCGGTTTTGTCCGCCCTATCGGCGTCCTTGTCCTTGTTCTTGTCTTTGGCATCCTCATCCCCGCTCTTGGGCGGCAATGGCGAGTGCCCATCGGCGGAAAGTACCGCCGCGTAAATCGCGGTGCGCAGCGGGCGCTCCTGCGTCGACATGTCGAGGAATACACGCGTGGGGCCTGCATCGATCGAAGCGGTGAAGTACAGCAGGTCATTGCCGCCGAATACCGGCGTATCGGTTTGCACGAAGGCGTCGGCGAGATCGAAACTCTTTGCGGCGGCGAAACTGCGCAGCCGCACGCGAGTAAAGTAATTCTCGCCCACCACCGTATAAGCCATCCATTGGCCGTCGGGTGAATAAGCCACGGCGAAGGTGAGCCGACGGGGGCTCGTATCGACCAGGCTCACCGCGTCCGTGACCAGATCGATGGCGTACAGACGGAGGTGATTGTCTTGAAAGGCGATCCGCCGGCCATCCGGTGACCAGGCGAGCAAGGTGAAATAACCCATGTTGCCCAATGCATGCCGGACGGGTTTCTCGAGCCCGAGGGCGTCGCGGACCAAGAGCGCCTGGGTACCGCCCTCGTCGCTGACATAGGCAATGCGTTGACCGTCCTTGCTCCACACGGCATCGGACTCGCGCACGCCGGACGTCGACGTCAAGTTGCGCACCGACCCATCCTTGACCGGCACACTGAAGATATCGCCGCGTGCGGTGATGAGCACCCGCTTGCCGGTCGGTGAGAGCTGCGCGGAGGTGATGTTTTTGGAGGCATCCTTCCACTGCGGACGTGCCTGAATGGATTGCAGCTCGAGGTGGATGGGTATCGCCTGAATGAGTCCGCCGGCCACATCGAGCGACTTCAACTGCCCGCCCACTTCATACACGATGGTGTGATCGTAGGCGGCGGCATTGCGCACATCCCACTGCGTTTCGTGCGTCAGCTGGCGCAGCGTGTGCGCATGAGCGTCGTAGAGAAACAGATTGGCCGCGCCCTCGTTGCGGTCGGAAATGAACGCCACATCGTCGCCGATCCACATCGGGTTGCTGTCGGAGGCATTCACATGCGGGATTTTCTCCAGCCGGTTGCTGCCTAAATCAAGGATCCAAATCGGCGGTGTATCGCCGCCGCGATGTTGACGCCAGCCGCTGACGCCGGCATAGGCCATGATGTAGGGACGATAGGCCAGCCGCTTGCCGTCGGCGGACCACGCACCCTCGACGGCGACTGCTTTCATGACCTTCTTCTCGTAGCCGCCGGTGAGCGGCACCTCGTAGAGCTGGCCGCTGCGGCTGTTGGCGATTTCCCGGTTGGACGTGAACAGCACCCGCTTGCCGTCCGAACTCCAGCCGGTGACCAGGTCCGCGGCCGGATGCCAGGTCAGGCGTCGCGGTTGCCCTCCCTCGGTCGGCACCACATACACATCCGTGTTGTTGTCGTAGCCGGCCGAAAAGGCGATCCAATGGCCGTCGGGCGAAAAATGCGGCGCAAACTCCGCCGCCGGATGCGCGGTGATGCGCATGGGACGGCCTCCGTCGCGGTCACTTACCCAAATGTCGCCGCCGAAGACGAAGGCGATATGGTCCTTGGAGACGGAGGGCTGGCGCAGCAAGCGGGTGTCGGCGCCATCAGCGGCCTCGACCGGCGTGCAGGGGTACAAAAGAAAAAATGCCAAGAGTTGAAGAACGAATCCACGCAGTTGCATGACACTCCCACGGTTTGCATCGACGGGTGACGGGTATTTTCCGCACGAGACATTAGCAAATGCCCGGCGCGGTCACTTGGGTTTCGCGGGCAGGCCGCGGTGAGCTTCACCTCGGGCTTAAGGTGATCTGATCGGCGTCCTCGGTGGCCTGCAGATCAAACGCGCGTTCCAAGCTCTTGACCCATCCGGTGATATTCCCCCGCTCCACCGTCCCGGTAATCATGAGCTCGCCCATATGTCCGTTCTCCAGCACGATGGGCTTGCGCGCGTAGCGATTCACATCCTCCAGAACATAGCGCAGCGGTTGCAGATGAAATGCCAGGTGTCCGATCTGCCAGCCCGTGGCTGCATCCATCATCTTGGTCGGCTCCTCGATGCCCGCGCTCCCGGCCGTGGTCTGTTGTCCGACATTCAGACGCACGCTGCGCAGCTTGGGTTTGAATTCTTGCAATACAAAAGCCGGCAGAAAGTGGGTTACAGGCTCGACCACAACGCGCCCCTCGGTCACCGAGACAACGGACCGGTCACTGTCGCGCTCTACATTGAACGCCGTTCCCACCGCGACAACCGTGGCGTCCCCGGCGTGTACCTTGAAAGGTCTGGCGGCGTCCTTGGCGACGACGAACAGCGCCTCCCCCTTGGTGAGTTCGATGTTGCGCTCCTTGTCCGACAGCGCGACCTCGATGCGGGTGTCCCCACCGAGGGTGATGGTCGAACCGTCGGCGAGTGCGACGTTGCGGGTCTCGCCGATGAGCGTGGCGAAGGAATTGCCGGGCGGCGCCGTCCTCCAAAACGCCACCGAGAAAAACGCTGCCGAGAGGAACATGGCAAAAGAGGCGGCAACCGCCAGGGCCACCCTTCGCGGTGCATGCGGCGGCTGTTTCCAGTCCTTGATGGGAACCGACGCATCGTAGCGATCACGCTCAAACTGCCGGGCCGATACCGCGGATGGCGCCGGCACGTCGCGCAACACTTGCGATATTTCTTCGAGGCGGGCAAAGGCTCGGGCATTCATCGGGTCGGCACCCAACCATGCCTGCCACGCCAGCGTATCCTCGATCGATACGGCGGTACTCTGCAGCCGGACCAGCCAATCAGCGGCCGCGAGATGTGCGGGATCTCGATCGATGTCGATCGGCAGTGACGTTTCGCGGTCAGTCATTGCGTTCAAGGTCGATGAATTGGCGGCAGTGAAGCAGGGCACGGACCACGTATTTGCGCACCATGCTGTCCGTGATGCCGAGTTGTGCGGCGATCGTGGCGGCATCGAGCCCCTGAATCTGGTTCATGACGAAAGACTCACGGCACTTTGCCGGCATGGCCTCGATGAGCACGCCCAGGTGTCGCAGGGTCTGTTCGCCGGACAGCTGCCGTTCCGGCGTGCGGCTTTCGGTCAACTCGGTAAAGAGCTGGCGACTCGCAACCTTGTCAAAATTCTGGTGCCGTCGGCGCCGATCGATCGCGATATTGGCGGCGGTCTTGAACAGAAACGCCCGCAGGTAGCTGACCGCCCCGGGCTGGTCCAGGCTCAATAGCCGTACATACGCTTCCTGGGCCACTTCGCGCGCCTCATTGGCGGACCCCACCCTCCCCCGCAGAAATCGAACCAAGGCCTCGTTGTGTTCGCGAAACAACCGCTCGACCACTTGCGCCCGCGACTCCTCCTGACCCGCTTGTGGATCAACCACCGGCTCAACGTTTGTGGGCAACTTGCTGACGGGACTCCCCATGGCGGCTTTTTTTATACGCTGCAGTCTAACCTAGACGAACGAGGCGCTGAAAATGGGAATCTGCGGCGCAGAATCCGCGCCACGGCAGCGTCGGCTTTTGGGGGGAGGGCTGGACAACCACGTGGAGGACGTTCCTCGACTTCGGCGGAAGCCGGGCGTAGCGAAAACACCACAGAAAAAAATAAATCACCAAAAACCCCCAAATCCATTCCCATATCCAAAACCTCATTCGTCTATTCCCTTACAAGCGGATATTCAAGCCGCGGAAGGGGATGGAATGAACGCGAATTCACGGTTAGATTTTTTGTCCCGCAGCACCCGGGTGTTGCTTTTTGTTCTGGCTCTGGCGATCGCCACCGGCATCCGCCCGAGCATGGCAGCCGCTGATCTAGGGCAGCAGAAGCAGTTTGACATCGCTCCGCAGCAGCTTTCCTCCGCACTGCTGCAATTTTCGGCGCAATCCGACATTCAAGTCACTGTGCCGGGGCAACTCGTCGAGGGCAAGAACTCTCCGGGCGTGGTGGGAAAATACAAGGCGGGCAGCGCGCTGGCGATCCTGCTCAAGGACACGGCGCTGCGCTACGACGTTGTGGACGGCAGCACCGTGGTCATCACGGGACCCGCCGAGCGCAGAGCAGCGGTGCGAAACGATTCTCAGAAAATAAGTGATCCGGTGCTGGCTTCCGCGATGGCACCCTCGGGCCAGGAAATCAAACTCGCACAGGCCACTTCAACGACTGGGCAGACGACCTCGGCTCAGAACCCGGGTGCCGTAACGACCTCGTCCAGTACGTCCGTACCCAGCGACAACATCTCTGAGATCGTGGTCACAGGCACTTCCATCAAGGGTCTCGACGCCGAAAGCGCGCTACCCATCACGGTGCTGAAGTCTGAAGACATCGCGCGAACCGGTGCGACCTCCGCGGAAGATCTTTTCCGCTACATCAGTTCTGCCAGCAGTTCGGGCAGCACGGTTCAGGCTCAGGCCACCGGCAATCAGACCGGTTCGATTTCCACAATTTCGTTGCGCGGCTTGGGTTCCGGGCGAACCCTGGTCTTGATCAACGGCCAGCGATCCGCCCCCTATGGCGGCGGATCGACCGGCGAGGCCGGCAACTCGGTCGACATCAGCTCCATTCCCGTCGCGGCCATCGAACGGGTGGAAATCTTGAAAGACGGCGCCTCGGCGATCTACGGCAGCGACGCCATCGCCGGCGTGGTGAACTTTATCTTGAAAGACAATTTCCAGGGCGTTGATGCCAGCGTCTATGGCGGTGCTCCGACCCGGTCCGGCGGCGGCACTGAGCAGCAAGCCAACTTCTTCGGCGGCATCGGTGATTTGAAGACCGATCGCTACAACATCAACTTGGGCTTGGACTTCGACCACACGGGAGAAATCCTCGGCGCATCGCGCCCGTTCGCGACTCGTTACAGCCCGCAATTCGGCAACGATGTCACCTCGTCGTTTGCTTTCCCGGCCAACATCGCGGTATTTCCGGCCCCCCCCAAGGGCTCGCCGACCACGATCAACCCTGAAGTGGGAAATTGCGCGCCATCGCTCAATGATAAGAACTTCCCGGCCCAGTGCCGGTTCGACAACTCGCCTTACGATTCCGTGCAGCCTGATACGAAGCGCGGCAACGCCTTGTTGAATGCGCACTACCAGCTCACGGATACCACTCAGCTGTACTCGGAACTGAGCTTCGCGCACGTCGAAACCACCACGCAGGTGCAGCCGGTACCGCTCTCTTATCAGAACCCATTGCTGCCCGGTAATCCGTTTCTTGCGTATCAGGCCAATTTGCTGGCGACGCAATATCCGACTTACCACAACCCGGCCATCACGCCGACCGCCGCGGCGTTCCTGCTGCCACCCACCAGCCCGTACTATCCGACCGCCTACGCTGCGGCCCATGGCATGGCGGGTTTGCCGTTGAACTTGATCTATCGCGACTTTGCCAATGGCGTTCGCTTGGAGGAAGACACGTCCGACACCACCCGGGCCGTCGGCGGTTGGAAGGGCAACCTCTTGGGTTGGGACTTCGACACGTCGGTCCTCTATAGCGAGGTCAAGGTGAAGGAGGATTTGAAGTCCGGTTTCCCCCTGTATTCCAAGATCATGCCGATCTTGGACAGCGGCATCATCAATCCCTTTGGACCCACCACCGATCCTACGGCACTGGCAGCGGCCGCGGGCGCGGATTTCGATGGCCAGGACTGGAGTTCCAGGACCTCTCTCACCAGTCTGTCCGGCCACGCCAGCCGTGGTCTATTTGACCTGCCGGGTGGTCCGTTTAGTGCCGCCGTGGGCGCAGAAGTGCGCCGTGAAACTTTCATCTACGATCCGTCCGGCCCGATTCAAACCGGCGATATCACCGGCGAGGGCGGCAACCAGCTCCCGGAAAATGCGGCGCGAAGCGTGGAATCGGCCTATCTCGAAGTGAACATGCCGATTGTGCACTCGTTGGACGCCGATGCGGCGGTTCGCTACGACCACTACCAGGCTGTGGGCAGCACCGTGAACCCCAAGGGTTCGTTGAAGTTCCAGCCCTTCGATTGGTGGTTGTTGCGCGCCTCGGCAGGTTCCGGTTTCCGCGCGCCTTCCTTGACGGACTTGTACGCGGCGCAGGCCACCAGCGTCACAGCGAACGGCACGCGCGACCCGATCAAATGCCCGACGTTCGATCCCAACAACCCGGCCTGCAGCTTCCAATTCAGCACCGTGACCGGCGGCAACCCCAACCTGAAACCGGAAAAGTCGACCACCCTGACCTGGGGCACGGTGTTCACGCCGGTGCAGAACTTGAGCCTTGGCTTGGATACCTTCTGGATCTACTTGAAGAATGCGATTGTCGTCGGCGGTCTTCCGGTCTCGACGATTTTGCAAAATGCCGCTTCCGCAACGCAGTTTGCCAGCCTGATCACACGCGATGCGAACGGCAATATCGTCTTCATCAGCCAGACCAACGCGAATCTCTTCAAAGAGGATGTCACCGGTACGGACGTCGACTTCAAATACGCTTTCAACCTCGCTGATTACGGGCGAATCACTGTTTTGCTGGACGGTACCTACTACTACAAATTTGCCACGCAAAATCCCGATGGCAGCTGGACCGGTCAGATCGACAAGGGCCTGACCACGGTCAGCGGCGTCATCTCCCGTTGGCGCCATAGCGCCTCGTTGGTCTACGACATCGGTCCTTGGGACGCGTCGCTTACCCAGCACTACCAGAAAAAGTATCATGACTCCGCCAGCACCGTCACGGGCGCGAATCGCGAGGTGGGTCAATATGACACCGTCGACGGGCAGCTGTCCTATCACATGAACAAAGCGTGGACCTTCACCTTGGGCGTGATCAATATCGCCGACACGGCCCCGCCGTACGCCAACTATGCTTCTTCGGCGAATAATTTCGTCGGTGGGTACGACTTGTCGTATGGTGATCCGCGCGGCCGGTTCGTCTATGGCCGCGTCGGATTCCAGTTCCGCTGATAAACAACGACTGCAAAGCGATCCTCCATAGGCCGCCTCAAACTTGAGGCGGCCTTTGGTCAGCGTTCGACGAGCAGTTCGATGTACGCGGTCAGCATTTTCCGAACCTGCCTGACCAATGCTTGGCCGCCCTGCTCTTCTTCCTGGGCGAGGGTGGGCACAATTTTCATGACATGGGCGATGACCGCGGCAGCGGAGGCGGCGGCCGTCTCCGGCAATCTGGGATTGGCCGCTCGCAGAATGGCCGCGATCTGGCGGCGCGTGGCGCCGCGCAGCGGCTTGCGGCGCTCGACGATGCCCGCCACGGCACCGGATAGCGCGGCCGTTGCGTCGCGATCCGAACGCACATCGAGCATCAGTTCCACCAAGAGATCCGCCAGCCTCGCCGGCGAAAGCCCCGGCGCGCGCTTCACCAGCTGTTGCAGCAGCGAGGCCACGCGCTCCACGTAGCGGCTGAACAACGCCTCTGCCAGCAGTTCCTTGGAGGGAAAGAACTGATACAGCGAGCCGATCGAGGCGTCGGCGCGCTGCGCGATCTGCGTCATGGTGGTTGCCTCGTACCCCTGTTCGGCGAACAGCACCGCGCCGGCATCCAGCAGCTCGGCCACCCGCTGCACCCCGCGGGCGCGCTTCGGTGTTTTGGCGGTGGGCTCTTCGATTGACATTTGTGAGCCCTCCCTCATAAACTTATATGTGAGTCTCCCTCATATATAGTGAACGCGCAAGAAGTCCATCATGATTCAGCTCGATCCGAAATCAACCGCTCTCGTCCTGATCGACCTGCAAAAGGGCATCCTGGGTTATCCGCTGACCGAAGGCCATGAGATGTCGATCAAGCACATCCTGCCCCGGATCGCGCGTCTCATTCAAAGCGACGCCATCACCCTGACCTGCCAGCATTGAGGCGACCTTTGACGTTGAGCGCTTCCCCCGCGGTACTCCAATGGAGTGCGCTGCTGGTTGCATCCGTCGCACTCATCGTTCCCCTGCAGCTCATCCATATACCCGCTGCGCTGCTGTTGGGCGCCCTGGCCGCGGGCATTCTGATCGCGATGCTCGAAGGCAGGCTGACGGTGCCGCACCGGCCTTTCCTCCTGGCTCAGGCGCTCATTGGCTGCCTGGTGGCGCGCAGCATCGGGCCCGCCATCCTCGCCGCCGTGGTGCGGCAATGGCCGTTGTTTCTCGGCGGCGTGTGCTCCGTGCTGATCATCAGCACATCGCTGGGCGCACTGCTCGCCCGATGGAAGGTGTTGCCGGGTAGCACGGCGGTCTGGGGCACCACACCCGGCGCCGCCACCGTCATGGTGATCATGTCCGAAAGCTTCGGCGGCGATCCGCGGCTGGTGGCGTACATGCAATTTCTGCGCGTGATGCTCGTGGCGCTGGTCGCCTCGATCGTTGCGCGGCTGTCGGCCGCACCAGGCGGTGTCATTCGGGTTGCCGTGGACTGGTTTGCGCCGGTTGCCGCAGGGCCGTTGTGCGCCACGATGGCTCTGGCCGTGGTGGGCGCCGTGGCCGGGGCCAGATCAAAGATTCCCGCCGGCCCGCTTCTCGTCCCGCTGTGTGCCGGCGTTGCGCTCTCCAGCACCGGCCTCCTCACCATCACCCTGCCCCCGTGGCTGATGGTGGGGTGCTATGTCCTGATCGGCTGGTCGATCGGTCTGCGGTTCACCCGCGAGATCGTGCGCTATGCCGCACGTGTTTTTCCCGTGATCGCTGTCTCAACCTGCACGCTCATGGCACTGTGCGGCGGTCTGGCCTGGCTGCTGCACCTCACGGTGGGCACCGATCCCCTCACGGCCTATCTCGCCACCAGTCCCGGCGGCGCAGATTCCGTGGCCATCATCGCCGCCTCCTCCCAAGTGGATGTCCCGTTCGTCATGGCCATGCAGGTGGCGCGGTTCATCATCGTGGTGCTGATCGGTCCGACTCTCGCCAAGTCGGTGGCGCGCTGGAGTTCTTGAACGCGAACGATATCGACGTTCTTACCGGATCGGACTGCAGCGGTACAGATCGATGGACGTTGGAGCCTGGCCGGCGGCTTGGTACACAACCACGTAATCGATGCCGATGGCGAGTTTGATTCCCACGAGGCCCGGGTATTTTTTGTAGGTCGTATCTTGGGCGAGGTCGATTTCACTCGCACCCCTCATGCTCTTGCGGTACCAGGCTTCCACCGTGGTGAGTGAGTCGGAGGCACTGGCCCAAAAGCGCATACACCAGTGGCCCAAGGTGTCCGTCCGGTATACCCCCTCCATCACCGCGCTGTTCAAGTGCGGATAGGCAGGCAATCCGGTGAGGTTTCGCAGATCTTCCGGCATGGCGCGTGGCGCCGCCAAGGAGAGCAGCATGACCCACAAGATGCCCGCGAAAAGATGCTTCACCTCTGCGGTATCGGCGTATCGAGCCGATTCTTGAGCGCGCCTTGGCTTGTAAGCGCACCACCGACATGAAGAGGCGCTGCAAGCGGACCGAGATGCTTCGCGGCAGGCGCTATGCTCTGACTTTCAAAGCGCTGGAGCATTCATGACAAATCCAAGAGCCATCCTTCGCTGCGGTATTCTGCTGGGCCTGACTGCGTTGTCCTCCGCCTGCATCGTCGCCGGACCGCGCGAGGGCTACCGCGAGGGCTACTATGATCGGGATCATCACCGCTACTATCATGAGAACGCGTGGCATGACTGCGGAGAGCACGACGAGCACTGCCGCTGAGCGCTACTAAGTCAGGGCGCCGCATTCGAACAGGGATTGTATTTGCGATTCGCTGAAACCTGCGGTGCGCAACACGTCGCGCGTGTCGCTGCCGGCAGGTGGCGGAGCTTGCGGTACCGGCGGGCAGCTGCGGCTGAATCGCGGTACGGGGGCGGCCTGGCTGACGCCTGCCACCTCGATGAAAGTGCCGCGCGCCTGATTGTGCGGATGGTGCGGCGCCTCACTCATCGAAAGTACCGGGGCTACGCAGGCGTCGGTTCCCCCGAGGACCGCGCACCACGCATCGCGGGTCTTCTGCTTGATCACCGCCGCTAATTTATCGCGCAATGCCGGCCACTGCGTGCGGTCCGCCGGCGTTGAAAATTCCTCGGCGTCAACGCCGGTCAGCTGCACCAGCAGCCGATAAAATTCCGGCTCCAACGCGCCGATGGAAATGTATTTGCCGTCCGCCGTCTCGTAGGTGTCATAGAAATGTGCCGCACCGTCCAAAAGGTTGCTGCCGCGCGCATCGCTCCACTGCCCTTGCGCGCTCATGGCGTGCATCATGTGCATCAAGGCCGCAGAGCCTTCCACCATGGAGACATCGACCACCTGACCGATGCCTGAATTTCTGGCCTCGAACACGGCGCTCAGCACCCCGAAAGCCAGGAACATCGCCCCGCCGCCGAAGTCGCCGACGAGGTTGAGGGGCGGCACGGGCCGTTCCCCCGCCCGGCCGATGGCGTGCAGCGCTCCGGAGAGCGAAATATAATTGATGTCGTGGCCTGCAGCCTGGGCGAGCGGTCCTGTTTGTCCCCAACCGGTCATTCGCCCGTAAACCAGCCGCGGATTGCGCGCCATGCAGGCCTGCGGACCGATGCCAAGCCGCTCGGTGACGCCCGGGCGAAAGCCTTCAATCAGGACGTCGGAATTTTCGCAGAGCTTCAATACGACATCGACGCCCTCAGGCACCTTCAAATTGAGCGCCATGGAGAGTTTGCCGCGCTCGCTGATGAGCGCCGTGCGATCCGCCGGCGATGAATGACGTCCGATCGAGATCACCTGCGCGCCGAGGTCTGCGAACAGCATCCCGCAAAAGGGCGCAGGCCCAATGCCCTGCAGCTCGATGACCCGCAATCCGGCGAGAGGTCCCACGGTCCTAGCGCGGCGGCATTCGAATGCCGCCATCGATTCGAATACATTCGCCGTTGATGTAATCATTCTCGATGAGGCACATGGCCAGATGGGCAATCTCCTGCGGCTGCCCCAGCCTCTTGGGATACAGCACCGACTTGGCGAGCGCGTCCAGGACATCCGCCGGGAGTGAGCCCAGGAGCGGCGTCTCGATCAGTCCGGGTGCAATCGTGTTCACGCGCACACCGATGCTCGAGAGGTCGCGAGCC
>Ga0207025_1022_pt1 | contig 26302 bp, 27 predicted proteins | sample Alteio_BWMinCont_45_FD_153261 | JGI IMG/M metagenome (GOLD analysis project Ga0207025, IMG submission 153261) | Enriched cells from forest soil in Barre Woods Harvard Forest LTER site, Petersham, Massachusetts, United States -... | ecosystem: Environmental > Terrestrial > Soil > Temperate forest >... | reverse complement strand
AGAAGCGTCTAATGCTGCAATCTCTGCTTGCGGATCGGCAGAAGGGTCAAGACACTTAGGATTATCCGCGTGCGGGCGTAGCTGCGGCCCGAACTTTCCGGGCTTATCCAAAACCAGCGCGAATACCGGAAGTTGCCTGGTCTCCCAGTGCACGGCAAGTTTGAACCGATCCGCAAGCAGAGATTGCAGCATTAGACGCTTCTGCCCTGGCGTAGTCTCGCCTTCCGTCTTCGCCTCGATGTCGAAGCGTTCTGAATCGCTCCAGTTCGGGAGTCCGGGCATTAGGTGACTCCCGCCATCATCGGACGAGAAACGATGGCCCAAGGGACCTTTTAGAGGATACGCGAAGGCTATGAGGTCACGCAGCGTCGCATTAGTCGCTGCGAAGCGGCCAGAGTCGCCGACGCGGATCAAAAAGAAACTTGTTCCCGATTTGTTCGGTTTGATCGAGGCCACGTCGAATTGCAGGAGACCGGCAGGCGTCGCTTGGGCCCGCAGCCTCGGCGTCGCTACAACACCGACGAGCAGCGGAGCCATTAGCGCCGCCACCCCGGCTGTCGCCAGGAGAAAGTTTGTCTGGGCCCTCAGCGCTACCCCAACTTGGCTCTTCACGAGTCGCTCCGCGAAGGAAACAGGGGCTAGCAAAACGCATCTTACATACGCGGGAACGAAACGCGAAACATCATCCGGAGGAATGTGCGTGGAAAGCAATCAAGTCAATTCGGCGGAGGCTCCTCGACGTGGTCTATGGCGAGTACCTCGACCGGGCCCGTTTGCGGGCAACTCATGGCACGAGAGCCGAACGGATTTTCACGGTCTGGGAGACTCGGAAGGCTTCGCCGAAGCGGACGCCGTGCCATAGACTTGGCGATAGAGTTCCGCATTGCGCAGCACAATTTGCACATAGTCCCTAGTCTGGGTGACCGGGATGGACTCGACGAATTCCGAGACCTCCTCATATTTTTGCCCCCTGGTCCACTCGGCCACGTGGGTTTCCCCAGCGTTGTAGGCCGCCAGAGCGAACTCCGGTGCGGGGTAAGAGGCCAAGAGACCGGAGATATAGAACGCCCCGAGCTTAACGTTGTAGTCCGGATCGAACAGGCGCGAACGAGAGAACTGCACACGCAGTTTTCGCGCCAATTGGGCCCCGGTCTTCGGCGCCATTTGCATGAGACCGAAACAGCAGCCGATGTATGAAACGGCGTCGGAGGCGAACGCCGACTCCTGACGAATCAGTCCGGCGACGAGCATCGGATCCACGTGATTGCGCTGCGCTTCGCGCTCCACAGCCTCGCGATAAGGTAATGGGAAGCCGGCGCGCCATACCTCGACAGGAATATCATCGAACCGCCGCGCTTCGAGCTGCGGCACCATCTGCCGCACGGTTGTGATCCCCGCCGCAAACTGGCCGGCGGCAACCGCCTCTTGGGCCACAGCAAGCAGCAGCTGGGGGGCTCGCGTCGCTGTGTAGGCGGCACGCAACTCCTGCTCCGCCGAATTATCGAAAGCGATGGTGCGAAGGGCCTGCGCGCGGGTCCAACTCTCTTGCGCAGCAGCCGGCAACGGATCGCTGATGGGCACGAGCGGCGGCGGCGCGGGAATCACCGACAGGAATTCTACGGAATTGGTCGGCTCGCGGCCGATTTCGCCCAAGCGATCTTCCGCGCGCTCCCCAAAATAGGTCTGCGGAAAGCGGGTCACAGCGGCGAGATAAAAGCTTCGGGCACGGGCCAAGTTAGCACTGCGCTCATTGGCCCGGCCAAGCCAGTAAAGCGCATCTACGACATACGAAGAGGTCGGGTACTGCTGGACGTACTGTTCCAAGAGGCTTACCGCATCGTCCTGCCGCCCCAGGTAGGCTGTCCATGTGATCCGCCAGCGCGCCGAGCTGGCATTGGGTCCCGACGGAAAGGACGAGAGCAGACGCTGGTAATACTCCACGGCAGGGCTGCGGTCGAGAAGCACCCAGTAGTAGTTCCCCGTGTCGAATAGAGCTTGCTCGGTCCATGGGCTCTGTGGGTATTGCGTGGCAAGGCGTTCCGTGGCCGCGAGCATATCGCTCTCCGATTTCGCTGAGCGCTGCGACTGCGAAAGGGTGTAAAGGCGCTCGGCATCGAGCGCAGGATCCGTAATCTGGAGCGAGGCCAAAACCGAAGGCCCCCCGTCCCGACTGAGCCTCAGCCTGCGCCATGCGCAGCGTTGCACGCTCGTGCTGGACTCCCGAAAGCTTTGGGAGGAGCGCCGTGTATGCCAGCCTCAAGTCGGTCCAGCGCCTGGCGTCGTAGAACGCTCCGGCGCGAGCAATTTCAGTTTGCAGCGGGGTGCCAGGAAACTGGTCACCAAGGGCAGACTGCAAAATGGGAATCTTGTAAGCCGCGGACATGGCCTCATCGCTCAGCGGGAAACGGTAAACAAGGTCGAGATAATCGGCGGTGGCTGCAAACGGTTTTTCGCCATTTGCAGCGGCAACCTTCTCCCGCGCCTGGGCGCGCAGCAGGATCAACGATGGTAAGGCGGTGGTTTGCGAATAGTCTTCGAGAGCAGACACGGCGACCTGGGGCCGGCCGGTAGCGAGCGCCGCTTGCGCCAGACCTTCAACGGCCGTATCGGTCATCACGCTGGCGGAATACTGACGCCGGAACTTGGAAAATTCCTCCAGGGCGGCATCGTTTGCGCCCACTGCCCGATCCGTTTGTGCCCGCCAGTAGAGCGCATAATCTCCGAGGAACGGATCAGCCAAAGCCTTGTCCAGCCATTTGCGTGCGGCCTCGTAATCCCTGTGGATGAAATCGTAGTAGCCCAACGCCAGCGCGGCGCGGGTGCCATCGGGCTCTTTGGCATGCTGCGTAGCAAATTGCGCGAGGCGTTCGTAACGTTGGGTACTGGATTCATCGTGCAGCGCGCGGGCTAATTGCTCGAGTTGGCTCTCCGGCTGTGTGCTCGCAAGGGACGGCACCTTTTTCTTCTTTGGCTTGGTCACCGCATGCGTACGCTTGGGTGACTTCGTCTGCGCTGCAGCCGCTCCCACGATTGGCTGGAATAGCAAGCAAGCCAGGAGTATGGCCGCTAAGGGAATCGCTCTTGGGAGAAGTCCCGACATGGTGTGGACGAAGATTCGGGAGAGACCAGCCCGACGTATTTTCACGGGTGTCGGTGCGCAGCCCACACTAGCGCCCCAGAACCGGTAAAGGATACGGATCTTCGCCAAGCGCCTCGACATTGTCGTCGCCCAGAATCTCCACCAACCGGTTATGGAAGTAATCCACAGAGTGGTCAAGGATCGAATAAAACTGCCGGTCGTATTGCCTATGTGCCCTTTTAATATCATCGCGCAGACGCACGCACAAGTCTTTGTGTTGTTCTTTTAGACTCCGTGCTGTGTCAGGGGCCACATCTTGCTCGGCAAAGTTTCCATTTGAAGTCCAGAACAATCTCGAATAGCACTAGAAGTCCGAACCTCCTGCGGCTTCGATCACCGAGCCAAGCTTTTTGGGCCCTTCTCCCCAACGGTTGCGGAGCCAGTGGTTCATCGGCTCTGAGTAGAATCGCGCCACCAGTTCACCCAAGAGGCCTGCCAAGAGAATGACCGTAATGAAAAGTCCAGGAACCGCCCTCATCGGTCTATCCGCCACCAGGAAGAGATGAAACAGGCCGAACACGACAAACATGTGCGTCAGGTAAACCTCATAGCTGCGCTGGCCAAGCATGAGGAACGGGGCCAAGAGGCGCGGACTCCGCCATTTGGTCTGAGCCGCGACAGTGATGACCATGCACGTGCCCAAGGCAAGGATGGTCATGTTCAGGCCGTTCCGGCCAAGTCCCCAGGTGTAGGCCATGATCGAGAAGCCGAGGCTGAAGATCAAAAGAGCTATGCCCACGCTTCCCATGATCCAGAGGAACGGGCGGGACAGGCGATGCCGTGCTACGAAGAGGGCAGTGAGACAGCCAAAAGCGATCGCGTCCATCCCTCCGAGATAGGAGTATTCCTGCCATACCTCGTTTCCATGAGCGAGCACCGTTCGCCCGAGAGGTCCAAGTACGACGAACGTGAGAAGAAGCACGACAAACAGTTTCCCACGACCGAGCAGGCGACAGACGATGGGAAAGAAGAGATAGAACGTCTCCTCGACGGATAGCGACCAAATGATGTCCCAGTTGGCGGGGAGATAGCCGTGTCGAGCCTCCAGGACATTTACATGGAACGTGAGAGCTGCAAAGAGCGCTTGTCCGAGCCCTCCCGTTCTTGCTGAAACAACGAAGTCCTGGAGATGTACCGCATGGAGCACGCTGAGTACAGCCAGCAGCAACAGGAGTAGTGGCGCAATGCGAGCGAAACGGAGCAGGTAGAAGTCGCGAACACTAACACGAGAGAGGGAGCTCCAGCGTCGGAGCGTTATTGACATGATGAGGAAGCCCGACACGGCGAAGAAAATCTGGACGCCGAATTGACCGTTCCAAACGAGGGAGTTCACGAGCTGGGGTGGTAGGCCTCTGGTGTATGGCACCTTCGCAAACAGCAGGCGCATGTTGACGTGGTTCATCAACACGAAGAAGATCGCCAGGGCTCGGAGCAGATCGACGCCGTCGAGTCTGGCCCAGCCGCGTGCCGGATTTCTGGACAGCCCTTGGTCCATGCATTGATTGTGCTCTGGCTAGTGCCATAAACGCTGCGGAAATTTCTCGATAACATGGTTTCGGGTAACCGCGGCCCGGCCTGATCCAGGTTTCGGAATGTGCTTCCACTTGTAAGGGACGTCTTGGAAGCCAGGGTGTCCTCAGTGATCTGTGGAAAAAACGGGGCCAAGTAGCCTTCCTAGGAAGAGTCTCTTTGCGCGGAGCCGTTCTAGGAAAGCAGCGCGCTGAAACCGGAGGTAGTTTGGCTTGTGCGGCCAGTACAGCTGCTCTTTCAATTTGTCTCAGAGCCGACCAACCAGGCGTAAGCCAGAAAATTGCCCCCTTCGAGGCCGGATGCGCTCAGATCGGACTCTGGTGAAGTTTTGGACACCCGCCGTTAAACAGATGGCTACTTTAACTGCTGCGGCGTATGGTTCAAGCGATGAAGCCGAAGCAAACAATCTTGGGTTTGACTGTCGCGTTGGGAGTCTCGCTGGTTGCCGTTCCTCGATCCTTGGCCCACCATTCCCGGTCGATGTTTGACCTGAGCCAGAATGCTACGTATCAGGGTGTCGTGAAGGAATATCGGTTGGAGAACCCACACAGTCACCTCGTGATCACAGTTGGCCCTGATGCGAAACAATCCTCTACTGCCGGAACGTGGGACATCGAAGCTTCGAGCATCAACATCATGGTGGGCGAGGGGCTGGAGTCGGATGACGTACAAACCCGGCGACGCAATTACAGTAGTTGTGCACCCGATGAAGAACGGTTCGAAGGGAGCTTTGCTGTTCTATGCCATAAAGCCGGATGGCACGCGGCTGTATCGCGCCCAACATCGGTATGATTCAGAAACAGAATAACGTCACGTGCCGATCACAATCTCACTGCGCTAAGCCTCGCATCAAGGACGTAGGGTTGCTGAAAGACACCTCTAAGCTCCTGAGTAACGCGCATCGGAATGAGGGGTTACAATCCCGCCATGCTGAATCTGCCCAGAATCAGGGCTGCCTTCTTGATCTTGGTCGTTTGCTCTCTCTCTTCCCTGGCACAGCAACGTTCTGTGGCACTAACATTTGATGACCTTCCAGTGGCGAGCACGAGCGACCCGGCCGAAGCTCGATCTATCAACATTGCGATCTTGAATTCGCTCGATCGGCACCACGCTCCGGCCATCGGATTCGTAATTGAAAGCAGAGTGCGGCAGATTGGCGAGAGTCAGGGGAGAGGGTTGTTGGATCAGTGGGTCAGGCGCGGCTATGATTTGGGCAATCACACCCTTTCTCATGTCGAGATGAATGATCTCACGGTGGAACAAATTGAGCATGAAATAGTCGCGGGGGAAGGATCGTTCGTTGCCGCGCTCGCCGAAGTCGGTAAGATCCCGCGTTATTTCCGTTTTCCGGAAAACCACACGGGGAACACAAAGGAGAAACATGACGCGATTGCTGCGTTCCTGGCGCAGCGCGGCTATAAAGTTGTCTTCTGTACCATCGACAACGAAGACTACGTATTCGACGCTGCCTACAGAAAAATATTGTCCAATAAGGATGAAGCCTCTGCGGCGAGGCTTCGCGATGCTTACCTGGCCTATACTTCCACTGAAATCGACTACTACGCAGGACTCCACAAACAGATATTTGGTCGAGAAATACCGCACGTCATGCTCCTGCATGCGAACCGGCTCAACGCTGACGTCATAGATAAGGTGCTGGAACTTTTTGAGCAGAAGCAATATCGGTTTGTGACGCTGGACACAGCGCAATCTGACCCTGCGTATGCCACCCCGGACACATTCGTAACAGAGTATGGTTGGATGTGGGGCTGCCGTTGGGCAAAGGAGCTTGGCGTTAAGGTGAGCGGATCGTTGGAATCCGAACCTCCACCATGGGTGCTCCAGTACGGCAAGGAGCAGAGGTAAGAGGAGTATTCGGGCTTCTTCCTGTGTCTCGGCAGAGCCTCGGAAGCATCGCCGTCAATTCGGCGAAGGCTGCTCGACGTGATCGATGACAATCACATCAATTGGACCCTTTTCAGCAGCCTTGAGCGTGACTCCCAGTTGCTTCTGCAGCGCCTCACGCAGTGAGGGGCCGTTGGGGTCCGGATTAAAATCGGGCGGCGGCGGTCCGGGGAAATGTATCTCCTGAGACCATTCGAGAGAATAATCGAAGGTGCCGCTGAGACCGGTGCGATCGATTACTGGACGGTCGATCAGAGCATCGCCGCCCAAGGACCCGGCAATCTCTGCCATCGTCAGTCCTCTGCCGCCGACCCGGACTCGGCCGCTCGCGCTTGCTGGTAACACGAGCGTGGCAATGCCGCAAGGAACCGGCTCCATCTGCAGGCCGGATGTCGCTGATGGGGGCGAGGGCGTAGACGGCTCAGGACCGGTTCGAGGCAAGCCGTGTCCCGGCGTGAATTCGGTCGAGCACGGTTGATCAGCAGGATGCGCCTGAAGCTGCGGACCGTACTGGCCGGGCTTCAGCAGCACGAGCCCGTAAACCGGGCCTTGCCGAATTTCGTGATGGAGCACCAGCTTAAACCGATCTGCCAGCAGCGACTGCACCATCAGGCGATATTGATCCTTCGTCGGATTGCCGGACGCGCGTGCCTCGATGTCGAACTTCTCTCCCTTTGTGTTAGCCCAGTCCGGTAGGCTTGACATCTGGAACAGGTACTGTTGGTTCGTAATCTTGTAGGCGAAGCTTATGTAGTTGATCAGCGGATAGTTAGTTGCCGCGAAAAGGCCCCCAGTGGGGGAAAAGCCTGCCCCCTCGTTGAGCGAGACGTTGGAATTTCGGCCGCCGCCAGACTTGTTCTGCTTAATGGAAGCGACGTCGAACGCCATTTTGCGACCGGCGGCAATCTGCCACTGGGGTGCTGCCGGAGACTGAGCCGACGGCGCTCGGGCCTGTAACCGTGGCACAGTCGTAAAGCCCAGAAAAACGGGCGCGGCTAATGCCACTATTGCGGCTGTTGCCAGGAAGAGCCTTTTCCATTCAGCATGGCCTGTCATACACAGACCTCAATTCTCGGAGGGCTGCTCCAGTCGATCAACGATCATGACGTCAAAAGGAGCCGTTTGCGGCTCCAGCCTGAGCCCGAGCTGGTTGTTCAGGGCCTCGAGAAACGACGGCGCCGACGGGTCGGGCTCGAAGCCGCGGGGCTCCAGGTCCGGAGACTGCGGCGCGAATTGGACCATCACGTCAAAAGTTCCGCTGAGCCCGGTCCGATCCAGCACGGGACGGTCGATGCTCTCGTCGAACTCACTCAACTCCGCCGCGAGCAAATCCATTGTCACTTTTCGTGCGCCCATCCACAGCTGGCCGGGTACATTCGGCATTGAGCCAAATCCAGCGATGCCTCCACAAGGAAGCGGAGGCATCGCCGCGCCGGGTCCGGCAGGAGCAGTCGTGGTCCCCGATCCTGCCGACGGACTAACGCACATTGTGTCGTCCGCGTGCGGCTTCAGCTGCGGCCCGGGCTTCCCGGCCTTCGACAAGACCATCTCGAACACGGGACGCGGGCGAGTCTCGCTGTGCATCGTCAGCTGGAAGCGATCAGCAAGAAGCGACTGGACCATCAGGCGAAACTCGTCCTTGGTAGGATTGCCTTCCGCTCGGGCCTCGATATCGAAGCGCTCCGAGTCGACCCAACTTGGCAGTCCGAGCATCGACGCATGGGTTTGAGGAATTGTAAGTTTATAGGCGAATGCGATGATATCGCGCAGCGGTACGTCGTTAATAGAAAGTCGGCCGCCGACCGGCAGCATGACCGCGCCGTTGCCTATAGGGAAGTTGACGTGGTAAGCGCCGGCGGATTTTTTCAACTTAACAGAAGCAACGTCGAACCTCATTTTGCCACCGGCGTCGATCTGCCACTGTGGTACCGTCGCGGACTGCGTTGCGGGAGATTGACTTGCCGGTGCTGGGGCCTGTGATCGCGCCGTCAGCACGCCCAAAACCGCAAACCCGGCCAGAATCACGATTCCAGCGGTCGCCAGCAAGAGTCTTGTCCGTTCAGCTTGGTCTCTCATATAAAGGCCGTCAGTTCGGCGAAGGCTCTTCGACGTGGTCGATGACGAGAACATCGATTGGGTCTGTTTCCGGCTTCAGTTTGAGCCCGAGCTGTTCTTGCATTGCTACGAAGATCGATGGTGGTGCTGACGGGTCTGATGCATTCACTCGGGCGGTTGAGTCGAATCCGACCTGTCCTGCATCGGGGGCGTACTCCATGCTCGTATCAAAGGTTCCAATGAGCCCGGTATGATCCAGTACGGGACGATCTACAAGTCCGTTCAATATCGTGACAAAGTTGTCGATGGTTACCTTGTTTCCGACTTGACGCAAAGCCCCATTTTCGCTGGCCATTCGAAAACCCCCGCAGGCACCCAGCAACTTTCCGTCGGGCCCAGGCGTTTGCCTGCCGGGCACAAATTCAACGCACTTTACCGAGTCGGAATGAGGAACGAGCCCCGGCCCGGTTTTCCCGGGCTTATCCAGAACGAGGGCGAACACTGGGAGTTGCCGCGTTTCGTAATGCGCGGTGAGCTTGAACCGATCTGCAAGCAATTGCCGCAACATGAGCCACGTCTCGTCTCGTGTGGGACTGCCTTCCGCCCGCGCTTCGATATCGAAATGCTCCGAAAGCAAACGCTCCCACTCCGATCTCACGATCAAGCGGTGGTCTCCAAGTTGATACGCGCCTGATATGAGAGTTTTGAGCGAGGCGTTAGTAGCAGTGAGGAGGCCTCCCGCTTGGGCACGCATCACAACACGGCTGTCGGCGGACTTGTTCGCCTTGACCGACGCTGCGTCAAATGTCGGATGGTCCGAGGGCGCCAGGGGCGCTTGCGCCCGTAGGCGCGGCGTCAGCGCACCCAGGACGATGGGCACGGACAGCGCCGCCACTAGAAAGAGTCGTCTCCATGCCGAGTGGTTTCCCATGAGCGCGCCCTCAATTTGGCGAAGGCTCCTCCACATGGTCAACCACGAGCACATCCACTGGGCCCGTTTGCGATTTCAGTTTGAGCCCGAGTTGGTCCCGGAGGGCCTCTAAGAAGGTTGGCCCTGTCTGGTCAGATGGCCCGGTCTGGCCAGGCTGGGTATTGGCCTGGGGGCCGTTGGATTCGGGCGCAAATTCAAGGATGACATCAAATCTCCCGCTGAGTCCCGTCCGATCCACAATAGGGCGGTCGAGGTTGCCCGCGGCAACCAAATTGTCTGCTACCCGCCCCATAGTTAGACGTTGCCCACGCCAATGGCCGGGTTGCGTCGCCCCGAACGTATCGCAGGGAAACAAGGGCCTGCCCGAAGCCGTCGGAGGCGGCCCTGAGTCAGCACACGGCTGGTCGTCCGACTGCGGTCGGAGCTGCGGCCCGGTCTTCCCGGGCTTCGACAGAACAAGCGCAAAAACGGAGAGCTGCCGAGTTTCCCAATGCACCGCTAACTTGAAGCGGTCCGCAAGCAAGGATTGCGTCATCAAGCGCATCTGGTCTTTGGTAGGCTTGCTGTCCGCCCGCGCCTGGATATCGTATCGCTCGGTCGCGGCCCACTTCGGCAGCTGTAAAAACCGCCCCTGGTAAGGTTTAAGCTTGTATGCAAAGTTTATGTAGTCCGCCAGCTCAAGACCCTCTGTCATTAAGAAACCCGCATCGGAAGTGTAAAGATCCCCCGCGTCCAAGGGGAAGTTGACATATGACATTGGGCGCGAAGCGAGTCCATTCCACGGTCGCACGCTCAGGCTGGCAGTATTCCGCTTCACCGAGGCAACATCGAACGTCATCTTGCCCCCTGCGTCTATCTGCCGCTGAGGTACCGGAGGTTGAGCGGTTGGTGATTGGGCGCGCAGGCGCGGCGGAGTCAGCGCAGCGGCGACAACCGGCACAGCCAACGCCACTATTGCGGCCGTTGCCAGGAAGAGCCTTTTGCATTCGGTATGGTGTCTCATATAAAGGTCTCAATTCGGCGAAGGTTCCTCGATGTGATCGATGACGATGGTATCTACTGGACCCTTCGTTGATTCCAGTCGCAACCCAAGCTGCTCCTGGATCGCCGTAAAAAGCGAGGTCGCGTCGGACGGGTCAGCACCCGGCACCGGAAGCGACTCGCCGCCTATTCCCACTTCGGGGGTGAATTGCAAGGTGAAAGTGTATGTGCCCTTGAGTCCGGTCTGGTCGAGGATCTGACGCTTGACTTGTAGCGAGAGCGTGTTAGCCAGATTGGTGATCGGCGTGGCGTTGCCTTCGATCACCGCCTGGCCGTTTCGGATCCAGATGAAAAATTCACCCGGAGCCGCCTTAGGAGGATAAACAGGCGGATGAGGCGCCGGCTCAGTATCAGGCGGCGGCACCTCAGTAAGTTTCGGTCCGCCTTTCGCCACCACCAACGTAAAAACAGGGAGTTCCTTTGTTTCGCGAGTCACCTTCAGCTTGAATCGATCAGCCAGCAGCGATTGGAGCATTAAACCCATTTGTGCTTGCCGCTGCGCGCGAGGAAGTTTCTGTAATTGCTCGGCCAATGAGTCATCAACCTTCGCTTTAATATCGAATCGTTCCGAGCTGATCCAGCCAGGTCCTCCAGAAACTTGAAAGTCCTTTACGTTGTACGCAGTTTGGATCAGCATTTTCACGGTTACGTTCGAGGGCGTGCACCTGCCGGGGTTCGGACCACAACCCGAGTTAATGACGAAAGGGCCGTTGTTTTCTACCGGCCTAATCGAGGCGACCTCAAACGACGGCAAAGGCGTGTCGGCGGACTGCGCCGATTGAGTTGCCGGCGCTTGGCCTGCCGTCGACTGAGCGCGCAGCGGCATCGGGTACGCAGCGATAGAGAGACAGCACACCACTTGGAGGACTTGCAGAACGAAGTGCCGGGGTAACTTCATTGGCCACCTTGGAAGCTGCCGATCCTGGATCTCCGATTTGCGCCTCTGTCTCACGAATCGTACGCCCCTCCTGCCCTCGGCACAACGCATTCGCCAAGAGCAGCACCCAACTGGGCGCGAGGCCTCGACGGCCATGATTGACGCCACGTTCAGTCCGAAATAAAAGTGTCGCGCGGGCCGGGTGGTGGGTCAGGTTGAATTCGGGCTATCATGCGCCACGGCGCGACCGCACGGACGCAAGCGACCTGCTGGGGAGGCGTGGCATGCCAGGCCGATATCTAGTGACGCTAATTGTCCCGCTGACAATCATAGCGGTGGCCATCCCCTTGATTCTCGAAAAAGTCCCACGGAATGGGTTCTATGGGTTTCGCACATCATTCACAATGTCGTCCGACGAGATTTGGTATCGGGCAAATAAGATCTCGGGTGTGGCCCTACTCGCGGGGGGTGTTTTCTGGCTGCTGTTGGGTCAAATCTTGCCCAATGTCATGGATTCATCCCAATCTGCCTACCGGCTAGTGGGATTGTTTGGCGCAAGCTCTCTCATCGGAGGATGCGCAGTGACGTACTGGCTGACTTACAAAAAATAGACTTAACCTGACCCGCCACGCACGGCCATCGCAGTTATAGGGTTCTGAAATGAAAAGTGGGAAGGAACGTCTCAGAACGCACTTCGGCAAAGACAAGCGGCGCAAGCAGCGGCACTGGCAGGTCACGGTCGTTTATCGTGACGGCGAAAGCTTCGCCCGCGTGTAGACAGATCGCGCGAAGGCCACCGGTTTTGCCAAGCGGCAAAAGAGATCTCCTGTTGTCAAAGAGACGCGCATAACGCAAGTCGGGAAGTAGAAGCGGACGCTAGAGATTCCGTCCTGTAGGGTTCCGTGGTAAAGTCTCGCGGCAATTTCATCCACACGGGAGACCAAATTGGGCAACCTCGAATTAGCTGGCACGCTGAAGATGTTGAGAGGAGAACGCGCACAAGTTCATAAGGAACTCACCAAGCTGGACAAAGCTATCGCTGTGATCCGGGAATTGGCCAGAACAGGGCCGACACCAAACGGGCGTCCCAAGAAACACACGATGTCCGCTGCGACTCGTCGCAAGATCGCTAAGGCTCAGAAGCTGCGCTGGGCGAAAGTCAGGGCACAGAAAAAGGCCAAAGTGTAAAGTCGGGTTCACGTCACGATGGAGGCAAACGATGGCGATGGAAACCGCAGCAGCTATCCTCGCCAAACTCACTTTTGAACAGAACAATGATTTCAGAGCGAGGCTGAGCAGCGCCCCGGCAGATGAAAACACTTTGGTGATGTTGATTATGCCCTTGTTCCGGCGAATCCTCTCTCAGATGCAAGAACAGCAGCAGGCTCGCGATGCATTCCCTTCTGCTACGGCCGATTCCGGTCACGTATTGAGGTCGGATGGTAGGGCGAAAAACACAAGGTGACTGGATATGCCAAGCATGACAGAAGAAGAACGGCGAGAAAAAGAATCAGCTCTCACGACCAGGCTTGAGCGTCTGTTGCCAGACTTCGTCAGGGCATGCCGTGGAAATGACGAGGTGGTGCTCATTCATCAGGACTCGTTCGCCGCGGACTATCAAGATGACGAGTATACGCTCCTCGGAATGGCGATAAAGTTTGCGGGGCTCTATGGGAAGGAAATCCGCATCATCGGAACAAACAGGGAAACACTCAAAAAGCCGCAGAGGCGGGAATTGGTGCAATAACAAGCGGTCATGCGGTTCGTCAGAGTGGCCTAAGAACCCATGCGAGTAAAACACAACTGTCTTGACTCGCACCGGTCTTCCCATGGAAGGACTTAGCCACAATTCGATTCGGTTGGCCATCTGAAACATTGTGTGGCGAGCCCTCTCGTGAGGAACCGAAGAAAACCAAACCGAGTCTAAACGACACGTGAAATCAAAGTTGAGCCTCGGCCACTGACAATGGCACAATGGCGATAATGAAGCTGGATATAGACAAGGCGCTGATCGGGGCATTTTCGCTTGCACTCGCTCTCGCATCTTCGATTGGCGCAATGCTACACGAGACTGCTGGGCAAATTAGTCTTCGGTTTATTGAATCATTCCTTACCGCCTTTCTGATGCTTTGCGGTTTTCAATTTTGGAGATCCCGTCGAAAGAAAAGAAATTCACCGCCAGAACGGGTCCGTTAAGCCGACTTCAAACACTGGGTTTGTCAAACGAACAATTCTGCTCTTTTTCTAGTGGATCTCTCGACCTTCAAGACTTGCTGCGAGTTCAGGACTTGGCTCTAGTTCCGAATCCTTACTCGGTGGTCTTATGCATGAGGCGGCTCTCTTTCCTGGGTGGCCCTTCGTCTCTGTGATACGGACATCCAGTTGCAGAATCTCGCAACAGCTAACGTAAAGAGCACCACCACAAGCCTGACCGTAGCCTGAGAGATGTTCAGTTGATGAGTGTTTATTGCCCGTATGAATGGATACGCTTCCCACGCGCCAGTCGCCAAGGCAATCCAGGAGGCTATTCCCCAGGCTGACAACCTGTTTTTCAAAGCGGCGGATTCTACCGTGGGCTGCCCGGTATCCTGATTCAGTTCCACGCTTCCTGGCGCGAGAGGATGAGTTTGCTGAAGCTCGTCAATCGATGGTTTCGACAAGACCGAAACGGTTGGTTTATTGGGATTGTATTGGATCGTGACGGCACCACCTTTTAGCCTGTGCGCAAATTCCCACGCGTCCTCTTCAACTGCAAATTCTTGTTTGTACGTTCCAGAATATACAATCCCCGCAACGTGATATGAGTATCCAAGTGCCGCGACGTTCCTGGCAGAGCGGATAGAGAGGTCCGTAAAATTAAAATTCGCCGCTAAATCCCACCAATTTTCCTCACCCACATCCGCCAATTCGATGTGTCCTTCAGCTACGGGCCAACTTCTTGTCCTGCTTCGCTGTAACCGGTGCCAGGCCCGCTTCGCGTATCCAGCTGCGATCAAAGCCATAGCTATCCCAAAATACAGGGCTAGGCGACGTTCTACGCTACGTTCTACGGCTGTCCACGGAAAGAGGTTTGCGAACGTCACGCCGGGCATGTTACGCGCGGAGGCGGTGAAAACATAGTCCGCAGTCAAAGGGGATACCGCCGGCCGGGATTACCGGAAACTGCCTTTTGACGGGTCTGGTCACCAGTCGTAGAGATCGCCAGCACAGACTGACCTAGGCGATTAATTTGGGTCAGTTCACTGCCTGCTCTGGCACCGTTATTGCTTCCTCGGGCGAAAGTATCACCAACTGACACACTGATTGAACACCCGTGCACGTGAGTTTTTCTCGTATCTGTACCTTTTCGTTTCCGGCATCATCCGGCCAAGGAAAGTTCAAAGCATGCCCGATCGATTCGGCGGCTCGTGAAAGGCTTTCATCTCCTCCTACCCATCTGATCTCCGCAGTCTCTTTCTCCGACAGCCGCGCATCGAAGTAAGCCGCCCCGGCCTTGCTGCCTGGCACTGAAACGTTTGCGACCTGTCGCGCTGGGACTCTACTTTCAGATTTGAGGGTCGTAGTGGCCTTTTCATCCTGCGGTTTCGACACAGCCTTGAGTACGACCGCCAATTCATTACCGTACGCTGGAAGGGGGTCAAGCGCCCAGGCCGCCTCCAGGTTTCGCTGTGCGCAATCGAGATCACCCTGCCACGAACAGACATAACCTAAGTTGCTCCAATATGCCGCGAGTCGCGTCATCGCTTCCCAGTTCCGCGCATTCGGCATCGCCAGATTCGTTTGTGAACTGAGCGATTCCCCCTGGGTCACTGCCCTTTTGGCCCACTGGAGAGCTGAATCGGGTTTTACGTGATTAACAGTCAGCTCGTACGCAACACTACTCCAGACCGCCGGGTCATTCGTGTGTCGTGCGATATAGAGGAGCCGCTCAGATCCTGCAAACTCACCACCGCTAAGCTGGCGAGTCGCCGTTGCAAACTGCGCCTGCACGGAATCATTAGGTTCATAGTTTGCGGTTGAAGACTGCGGATACCTTCTGACACCTAGACCGGTTATTGAGATCAGGATCAGTATCCAAGCGAGGGGTTGCCCAAAATTTAGCGCAATGCCAGCCCCCAACCTGGCTGGGACAACCCATGCTCCATCCCGCGGGTTGAAATAGAACAAGCCAAACTTCCAGCAATCGTCCTGTGACCGGTTCACTGTTCCGACGGGGCGATTGAAATACAACAGGAACGGCAGGCAGGCAAGAGCGATTGGCATCAACAGGATGTAGATCATGAAAGCCAGAAGCCGTAGTTGGTCGGAGCCGGTGTCCAAGTGCGGCGGCAGTACAGGGATTAGCAACTCGATAGCGACGACTGACGCGGTCAGAAGCCAGGTCGGCGCGACGGTCGCGATCATGAGCAGCTTGCGATAGCTCCAGCGCTGCTCATCATCTTCGCCCCACTCGTTTATGCGCGAATGGAAACTGAACGCATGCGCAAGCAACACACCTGTGATGTCAAGCAGTATCACGTCGATTAGCAGAGTGAAACTTCGGAAGACAGGTCCGCGTGACCATGAAAATGGTGGCGAACCATCCGTAATTGGAAAAGTGATAGGGTTTAGAAATCGAGGAGGAGCGCCTGCCCAGTGGGACCGCAGCCAGAATGCCATGATCGCGACCACTGCCAAAGGCAAGTAAACGCTTGGCCAGTAGAGCAGGTTCCATGTCCGTGAGGGTGGGGCAAGAGATGCCAAGTCCGCGGTGCGCACCGTGTCCGCAGGCGCGGCAAAAGGCAAGGTCCGGTTGCGGGCCCTCCAATAGGCAATGCGGACCCCAAACGCTTGCAGCAGTCCGAGCGGCCAGAAATGGTAGGGAGGGACTGCGGCCAACGATTGCCGGAAGAACAGCCGCACACAGACGCTGAGCAGGATAAGAACTCCTGTCAGCGCGACAATTTCGTAGAAGTAGCGCGAGTCGATATCCTGCGCTTCAGCGCGATCTGCGAATTTCTTGACTGTATGAACTCCGAAGAAAACAGACTCGGAATTCCCCCATCGGGTCAGCAATATCCATCCCCAAGCACAGGCGCCTAGCGATAGCCCGCTCATCCAAATGTCACGCATGACCGCAGGGGAAGGCACTTGTGTCATATATCCAGGACCTCTGACACTCCTCGAAGTTCGCGTGCAATCTGCCGTGGGGAGAGGCCTTTGGCCTGGAACTCGGCCACGATCTCACGGAGTCTCTTCCGGAAGAATTCGGCCGATTGCCGCCGCTGCGTGGAGGAATGTGCCGCAGACCTATCCACTACCCGCGCACCGCGACCATGGGTGATGTCCAACAAGCCTTCCTGAGCCAGCGTGCGATAAGCTTCGGCAACCGTATTGAAGTGCACCGCCAACTCAAGTGCGAGTGCCCTGACTGGAGGCAGCAGTTCGCCTGGTCGCAAACGCGCTTCTACGATCAACACTCGGAGCTGATCCGCAATCTGTCGATATGCCGGGGCCGAGCTTTCGGTTTCTATGCGAATTTGGTTCGTGTCTGTCATACGTACTGTGTACACATACACTATACACAAGATTGATGGGTGTGCAAGATCGTTGTTGGTTATTGCGGGTCAAGTCCGGAGAAACGACATTATCGATACTGGCCGCCAACCGAGACGCCTCCTTCAGTTGCCTAGCTGCCTGGGCTATATGGGCTAGGCAAGTAGGCAGCTAAACTCACTTCCTGGTTTCGGCCAGGCTTCCAGCTACAAGCGACGTATTGAACGCTGGGGTGTCCTCATGGATCAGTCAAAAAACGGTGCGAATAATAGCAAGCCTCTACATCCCGAGGCCCCTACTTCTCAGGCATTCATCGTGACAACTCTGTTTGATGTGCAGTCTGGGCAGCTCATTTTCGTTCCCACTTTGCCGCTCGGGCAATTCCATCGTTCCTGATGCTGTCTCGCTTCCACACTTCTCCGTCAAATTCAGCCTTGGCATTCCTGACCGCATCATCGGAGTGATGGCTCTTTCCAACATCCAGAGCCTTTTGGCCCGCCGCTATGACTTTCTGTTCCTGATCGTAAAACTTCGTTTCCCAGTCCGGCCTCCCCGGGAACTGGATGTTGTGAACAATGTTGTCCGCCCTCTCCCTCGCTGTTAAGCCTTGTGCGTCCTGGATAGCCCTATTTGCATTTTCAGTAGCAGAGAGGAGCGGGTCGAAGGGGCGAGAGCTTCACTGTTGCCACTGTTACCAGATTGACCTTCCTTTTGGTGTCCGAGATGATCTAGGATTGACTCGGCGTTACAGCGAAGCACTGGGGGAGTGGCAACAAACAGTGGGATTTAGCGGTTTTTCATGGGCTTTCTGCAAGTCGTGGAGTCCAATCCAGGCCTCCCAGCCAATCCTTGAGAGTCCTCTGTAAAAATGAGCGTAAACGGAAATCCGGTTACGGCCCAGTTACGCTGGACATTAGCCACTTTCCTGAAACCGCCCGTAGGTTAACTTTCAGGAGAGCGCGACGGTCCACGTCTACTGGCGTGAAAGGTGCCCCATCAAGAAGGCTCCCGACCGCCAGACGAACTGCTGCGGTGGGTGTTAGTAAGATCAATTTTGGTCTTGACAGACAATAGAGTACTGTCATACTCTTACGCCATGCGATACTCGCTGGAACATAAAGCGCAAAACCACGAGAAAATTCTTTCCGTCGCCGCTCGCTCTTTCCGCGAGCGCGGCGGGGACAGCAGCGGTATCGGGACGGTGATGAAGAAGGTAGGCCTGAAAAAAGGCGGCTTCTACCGGCACTTTAAGAGTAAGGACGACCTGTTCGTCGAAGCAGTGGCACGGGCGCTCGACGAGACGGGAAGAGCTATGGAGGAGGTTGCAAAGTCCGCGCCTGAAGGTCAGGCTCTGCGTGCCATCATCGAACGCTATCTAAGTGCGGGCCACGCGAATTCGCCGGGGTCCGGTTGCGTGCGGGCCGCCCTCGGGCCAGAGCTCGCACGAAAGCCATTGGCCGTGCGGAAACGGATTGAGGCGTCGCTGGAGGCGTATCGTGAACGGCTATTGCCATTTGTTCCTGGTCAGACGCGAGATGAAAAACTAGCGAAGATCAGGTTGTTGTTCCCCGGCATGGCCGGGGTGTTGATGATGGTCCGCGTTATTCCGGACGCGCAAAGGCGCGAGCAGAGGTTGATGGAGGCGAGGAAGTTTTTCATAAAGAGCTTCGCTGAAGCGTAATTTTTTTGTGCCAAAAGAGTACTCGCGTACTCTTTGTGGCAGGAAAGAGGCGATTATGATCAAGCCAAGGATCATGGTTACTGGCGCGACCGGTAAGACCGGGAGCGTTGTCGTCGGCGAACTCCTGAAAGCCGGCTACCCGGTCCGCGCCATGGTGCATCGAGAAGATGGCCGGAGCGCACGGCTGAAGGCGCAGGGGGCTGAGATTGCGGTCGCCGACGTGAGCGATATCGAGCGCGTGGCCGAAGCGCTCGAGAACGTTCAGCGCGCCTATTATTGTCCGCCTTACGACCCATGTATGATTCAGGGCGCGGTGGCCTTCGCGGTTGCCGCGAAGGAAGCCCGGCTCGAACACCTCGTCGGCCTGACCCAGTGGCTGGCGAGCCCCTCGCACCCCTCGCTGATGACCCGACAGAGCTGGCTGGCCGATCATTTGCTCTCAACAATTCCCGGAGTCACGCACACGATCGTCAATCCTGGCTTCTTCGCTGATGCCTACCTGACTACGATCGGGTTGGCTGCGCATCTCGGCATCTTTCCGTGGATGTACGGTGATAGCCGGAACGCGCCACCTTCGAACGAGGATGTCGCCAGAGTTGCTGTCGCCGCCTTGACGGATCCTGCGCGACACGCGGGAAAGAGCTATCGCCCTACGGGACCAGAGCTTCTCGGCCCAGACGATATGGCCAAGGCGATCGGCCGGGCCGTCGGCCGGTCAGTCAGGGTCGTGCTGACTCCGGCTTGGCTGTTCATGAAGACCGCGCGGATGGCCGGCTACTCGATTGAGCTCTTCAGTGGCGTTCGCTACTACATTGACGACCACAAGCGCGGCGCCTTCGAACTAGGCGCGCCTACTACTGATGTGCTTGATGTGACCGGCCACCCTGCCGAGGACTTCGAGACGATCGCTCGGCGCTACGCGGCGCAGCCCGGCAACCAGCGGACCTTTGGCAACTGGCTTCGCACGTTCGCACAGTTCATGATCGCCCCGCTAAGCCCTGGCTTTAGGTTCGACCGATACGACCGCGAACTGCGCCGCCCGTTCCCGCTGCAGCCGCAATTCGTCACCGAGTCCAAGGTGTGGCGGTGCGAGCACGCCATCGCCGACGCCGGAATGCGCGCGGCGCCGGGACACGGGAAGGCTTCTATCGCCGCCACCAGCCGCGGTCAAACGCTGGAAATCCAATAATAAAAAGGAGACTTTATGCTGCCTCAACTGAGCTTTTTCGTGAGCATCGCATTCAGCTTCGTCGCGTGGGGGATCGTCACCGCTCGATATATCTGGCCGGAACTCCGTCTCGGGCAACGGGCTGAAACGTTGAGGCCTCTGCTCATCCTTCACAGCTTCCGCTTCTTCGGGTTGGCATTCCTTATCCCCGGCGTCGTGTCACCCGATTTGCCGCCTGCCTTTGCGCATTCAGCCGCCTATGGGGACGCTATTGCGGCGATACTTGCGCTGTTTTCGCTACTCTTGCTGCCCAGTGCGGCTGGCGTTGCCGTCGCCTGGATCTTCAGCCTGTGGGGTTCAGCTGATATCCTCAACGCTTTCTACCAGGCCAATCACGCGGGACTGTTGGCGGGGCAGTTGGGAGCCGCATTCTTCCTTCCCACTGTCATTGTGCCGCTGCTGCTGATTACGCACGGACTCGCTTTCCGTATTCTTCTCCAACATCAACGTGAACCCGCAATGCAAGAAAGCCGGCACCTGGCATAAGGCCCCTCGACCATCGCGAGGAATGGTATCGTGCCGCACCGGCGAAATTGCGGCAGAACCCACGTTTAGGGGGTTTTTGGCTCGTCATCTGGTCTCCAGGCCTCCCAAACAAACTTTTGCATCGATTCCGACTGGTTCTGATTTAGGTGAGTGAATCCTTGTATCGCTGGGAGTGACGCGGGTCTTCGAAGGCCACCACGATTTCCTCCCAATCTTTAACCATGTCTTTCAATTGGCGGCGACGCTCGTCGATAAGCTTGGCTAGGCGAATGGATTCTTGGGCGCTCTTGAAATTCGCGAGTTCCTGTTCGTACGTGGTGATCTCCGCTTCGCAACGAGCGATCTCTTCCTCGAGTTCGTTGCGCCGTTCTTCCATCTTGCGAATGAGAATGGGATTAAGCTTTTTGGGCTGGACTTCTTTTTCTGCGGACTTCTCGAAGGTCCCCAATGGCCGCACGGTTTGCGCGCCGCCGATCGTAGTCTGCCCGCTGGCACGTCGTTCCTTTTGCCACAGGTAGTCCTCGTAATTGCCGGGATAATCCTGCAGTTTGCCGGCCTCAATTTCAAATACGCGCGTCGCCAGCTTGTCGATAAAGTAGCGGTCGTGAGAGACGAAGACCACCGTCCCGGTGAATTTCCGCAAGGCTTCGAGCAGCACATCCTTCGCCTGCAGGTCGAGGTGATTGGTCGGCTCATCGAGAAGCAGGAAGTTGGGCGGCTGGATCAGCATGCGCGCGAGGGCGTAGCGGTTGCGTTCCCCGCCCGAAAGCACTCCAATTCGCTTGAAGACTTCGTCATCGGAGAAAAGGAAGCAGCCGAGCAACGTGCGCAGCCGCGTCTGGTCGCTCAGCGCTGTGGGCGCGACGCTCGAGAGATCGTCCAGCAACCGGGCATTGGGATCGAGCGCTTTGTACTGATCCTGGGCGAAATAGTCCACTTCGACGTTGTGGCCCAGGCGAAATTCGCCGGACGTTGCGGTTTCCGCGCCCGCGAGCAGCTTGATGAGCGTGGATTTCCCGGCGCCGTTTACCCCCACCAGGGCGATTCTGTCCCCGCGGTTGACCACAAAGCTCACCTTCTCGAAGACCGGCTTGGTCCCGTAGCTCTTGGCGACGTCGTGAAACTCGGCCACCATCCGGCCGCTAGCCCGCGGCTGGGGAAATGTGAAGTGAATGGTGCGTTCCTCGTTGGGCAACTCGATGCGCTCCATCTTTTCCAGTTCCTTAATGCGGCTCTGCACCTGCTTCGCTTTGGTGGCTTGATAGCGGAAGCGGCTGATGAAAGCGTCCAGGTGCTCAATCCGCTCCTGCTGGGTTCGATAGGCGGCCTCCAGCTGGGCTCGGCGCTCTTCCTTCTGCGTGAGATAGCGATCGTAATTGCCGGTGTAGAAATACGTCCTGCGATTCCAGATTTCGAGGATCTTATTGACGGTGACGTCCAGAAAATAGCGGTCGTGAGAGACCAGCACGAAGGCAAAAGGATAATTCTGCAGGTATTGCTCGAGCCAATTGCGCGCTTCCAGGTCGAGGTGATTCGTAGGCTCGTCGAGCAGCAGCAGATTAGGCTTAATCAGCAGAAGTTTGGCCAAGCCCAAGCGCATCTGCCAGCCGCCGGAAAACTCCTCGGTGGGGCGGTTCGCGTCTTCGCGCGAGAACCCCAGGCCGTTCAGGACCGCGCTGGCTTGCGCCTCTAAGGAGTACCCGTCGCGGCGCTGAAATTCAGTCTCGATCCGATGGTAGCGGTCGGCAACTTGATGGTATTCGTCGCTTTCCGGGCCAATCACCGCCATCCGATGCGTGAGCGTCTCCATCTCCTTTTCGATGTCCAGCAGGTCGCTAAATGCCGAGAGACACTCCTCCAGCACCGTCTGTCCGGAGAGCGAGAGCCCATCTTGAGGGAGATACCCACAGGTGATGCCCTTGCCAGCCGAAATGGAGCCTTCGTCAAGCGTTTCCAGTCCAGCCAGGACCTTCAATAGGGTCGATTTGCCCGTGCCGTTCGCGCCCACCAAACCGACACGGTCTCCGGGAGCCACGACCCAGTTGAGGCCCTCGAAAAGGGTCTTGGCGCCGAAGCGCTTTCCGGCTGAGGACAGATGGATCATGAATGAGTTGGAATCCGCGGGTCCCCTAATATGAGGGTCTGACGCGGAGTACCACCCTTACTATACCAGTCCCCAGGCCATTTACCGGGCGTTGGAGCTTGCTTCCAAAAGGGCGACGGGAGACAATCTTCGGAGACCTGCGCCCCAGAAATCCCCGCTTCGGCGCTGCAGCGCGAATTGAGTCAAGGAGAGGTTCATGCGGAACGGACGGAAAGGGTTTTCTCTGATCGAGCTGCTGATCGTCGTCGCAATCATTCTCATCATCGCTGCTATCGCCATACCCAATCTGCTGCGTTCCAAGATGGGGGCCAACGAAGCGTCTGCAGTGGAGTCGCTGCGAACGCTGAACACGGTTACCATCGAGTATGCGACGACCTACGGCGGTTACCCTGCGGCCCTGACGAACCTGGGTCCGGCGACCCCAGCCACGGCCGCGTCGGCGGATTTGATAGATTCCGTTCTGGCCAGCGGCAGCAAGTCCGGATACAGCTTCGCGTACTCTCCGGGGACCACGGATGCAGCCGGCAACGTGCTCTCCTACGCGATCGCAGCGGCTCCCATCTCGCCGGGCACGACCGGGCAGCGGTATTTCTTCACGGACCAATCCGGCGTGATCCGGGCGAACCCGAGCGGCACCGCCTCAGTCACCAGCACGCCGATCCCTTAGTCGCGCGAAACTTCCGAGGGCTTTGTCCATTCACAACGCGTACGATCGCAAGCGCCGCGCCGGTGCGTGGCGCTGGATGTAGGTTGTGCGCGCCAGCATAGTGCGAAGCGGCTTAGACCCGACGAAGGTGCCGTAGCGGCTGGAGGACGAGGAAACTTGCCAGGCGGCTCAAACAGACTAGGTTGGGGCAATCCTCCCTGGACCATCGACTTTCATCCTGCGCCCCGAACGCTGCCCGGTGATGTGGATTTTGCCGTGGTCGGCGGAGGCTTCACGGGTCTGGCAGCCGCGGCTTGGCTGCGGCGCATTTCGCCCGGGAAGAGCGTTGTTCTGCTAGAAGCGGAACGCATCGGCGCGGGATCAAGCGGACGCACAGGCGGGTTGACCCTCGCGGAAACCGCCGCCGGCGATCTTCCCGGCCTCGGCGACGTTCTGAGCGGCTTCTCCGATATTTTGCGCGTGCTTGACGTGGAATGTGATCTGATGCTGCCGGGCGTGTGGGAGCTGGCTCGAAAGGACGCGTTTCCGTCTTCTCCCGTTTCGTGGAGTGATTCCGGCAACTTGCGTGCTGCCCGCGAGGTCCCGGGCGGCACGATAGACCCCGGCAAGCTCATCAGTGGATTAGCAAGGGCCGCGGACCGCTCGGGTGCTCTTATTTTTGAGCACGCGCCCGTGGAGAACGTCGCGTTTGAGAAACCACTCCGACTATATGTCGCGGGCAAGCAGTTCCGCGCGGGCCATGTGCTTTTCGCCACCAACACGCAGTCACTTGAGTTGAGCGCTCTTGCCGGACGCGCGCAGCCGAAATTCACGCTGGCCATGGCCACCGAGCCTCTTTCGGCCGCGCAGCTCGGTGAATTGGGATTTGCCTCGCGAAAGCCCTTCTACACGATTGATTTCCCCTATCTTTGGGGCAGGCTCTTGTCCAGCTTTGGAATCGTTTTCGGGAGCGGGCTCGTGCATCTCAATGACTGGCGTGAGCTTCGGACGCTGGATATCGCCTTGGGAGAGCCTTTCGAGCTGTTCGCGCGCTTGGAGCGGCGCGTCCGGGGCCTGCACCCCGCGCTCCGCTCGGTCGAAATCACCCACAGGTGGGGCGGACCGATATTGATCGGTGACGAGTGGACGCCCGTATTTCGGGTCCACCCACGGAGTTCAGACGCGCTCGTGCTCGGCGCCTACAGCGGACACGGCGTGGCGCTCTCGGTGTATTTGGGGCGCTGGGCTGCCGAAGCATTATTGGGGCGGAGGGAATTGCCCGCCTGGGACGAGGTCTGACCGAGCCGCCGGCCGGAATCGCGCCCTTCGCGTGCGAGTGCGTCCCAGTTTCAGGGCTTATTTTCGACGCCGTAGACCATGTGCTCGAAGTCACCCTCGCGAATTTCCGCCAGACCGACAACGGCACGAACGGCTCGATTGGTTCGCACGGCTTCGAGCCGCGCGTAATTGATCGCGTCATTGATGACGCGCACAGGATGTTCCACGTGGTATTCGACGATTTTATGGCGTAACGTCCGCACCTTCACTCCGGCGAGCCGCAAGCGAAAATCGACGTCCGTGTCTTCCCATCCCGGCCCCACAAACTCGGCGTTGAAACCGTTGATTTTTTCGAGGTCTGCCTTCCAGGCGGAGAAGTTCGAGCCAAGAATGCCCCGATAGCCGATCTCGTAGGTCAGGGGCAGTATGATTCCGTGCTCGATCAGCCCGGCTCGCCCGCGAAGCCACAGCCCGAACAGGCGCGTCGGACCAAGCCCCAGGCCTCGCCGCCAAATTTGCTCCGGAGCCGGGACGTCTTGCCGCTGGACGTTCACTCTCCGGCATGCCAAAACCGTGCCGGGTTCGAGATACCTCACATGGTTCCGAACAAAGTCTTCGTGCGGCAGACAGTCCATATCGACGAAAATGATCCGGTCGAACCGGCTGACGCGCACCGCGCGATTCAGAACGCGGGTCTTGCGAAAACCGAGATCCTCGTGCCGAACATGCTGAATCGGATGGGCCAACCGCGGAGCCCAGCGTTCGAGTAGCGGACGGTAGTCTTCGTGCGAACCGTCGTCGGCGATGATTAGCTCGAAATCCCGGTGGGATTGCCGCGCAAAAGCCGCCAGGTTGCGCTCGACGACGTCCGCATCGTTGTAGCACGCGATGACGACCGAGACCGGTCCGTGGGCCGATGCAGTGGGATTTGACACTTGAGGCGTCTCTGACGACTCCGCGAGTGAACGGGGGGCATAGTGATTCCTGGCGAACCTCTACGTCGGCTATTCTACGCTCCGCGCGGTTTTCCTCGCGCGAACAGAATAGGGAGAATCGCAAAGTTCCGTCAAGGCGCCGCTCCGGCCGCAAATACAGCGCGCGCTTCCCGCCGCTCAAGCATCCAAGGAAAAGCGGGTTTTGCTTGCTCTCGGGAGCGGATACGCTTTAGCGCTTGAATCCGGCTTCGTCGGGTAGAATGGCACGCCATGACGCGGGAAGAACAGAGACTACGAGAATCGCTGCTGCGCCAGGTTCACTGGAAGCGCTGGGGGCCATACCTCAGCGAGCGCGAATGGGGAACGGTACGCGAAGACTACAGTGCAAATGGCACTGCCTGGGAGGATTGTCCGCACGACCACGCTCGCTCGCGAACCTACCGCTGGGGTGAGGACGGCATCGCCGGTATCTCCGACCGTCATCAGCGTATCTGCCTTTCTGTCGCGCTCTGGAATCGCCGCGACCCCATCTTGAAAGAACGCTTGTTCGGCGTGAGCGGTAATGAAGGAAATCACGGGGAAGACGTCAAGGAGTATTACTTTTATCTGGATGCCACGCCGACCCATTCCTACCTGAAAATGCTCTATAAGTATCCGCAGGGGGAGTTCCCGTATAGCCGCCTGGTGGACGAAAACCGCCGCCGCACAAAGTTCGACCCGGAATTTGAGCTGATGGATACCGGTATCTTCGACGGCGACCGTTATTTCGACGTCTTCGTTGAATACGCGAAGGCTACGGCTGAAGACATTCTGGCGCGTATCACGGTTTGGAACCGGGGCCCCGTGGCGGCGTCGCTCGATCTGCTCCCGACGATTTGGTTCCGCAATACGTGGCGTTGGGGTCGTCATCCGAGCCAGGCGAAACTATGGC
>Ga0207025_1017_pt1 | contig 26423 bp, 26 predicted proteins | sample Alteio_BWMinCont_45_FD_153261 | JGI IMG/M metagenome (GOLD analysis project Ga0207025, IMG submission 153261) | Enriched cells from forest soil in Barre Woods Harvard Forest LTER site, Petersham, Massachusetts, United States -... | ecosystem: Environmental > Terrestrial > Soil > Temperate forest >... | reverse complement strand
TGCGCCGCGGGGACGCGGCTTCTCGTGCCGAAGGCGCGCCTCGAAGCCGCCAAGCGCGCGATCGCCGACGCCATGCGCGCTGTGACCGTGGGCAATCCGGCCGATCCGACGATTGCCGTGGGACCGATGGTGTCGCAGAAGCAATACGAACGCGTGCAATCCTACATCCGCAAGGGCATCGAAGAAGGCGCCGAGGTCCTGGTCGGCGGCGAGGGCCGTCCCGAGGGTCTCGAAGCGGGCTACTTCGTGAAGCCGACGGTGTTTGTCAATGTGAAGAACGACATGACGATCGCCCGGGAGGAGATTTTCGGGCCCGTGCTAAGCGTGATTACCTATGATTCTGAGGAGGACGCGGTCGCGATCGCGAACGACTCCAAATATGGTCTGCACGCCGCTGTGATCGGGACCGACGTTCCCCGCGCGCGCCGCGTGGCCTCTCAGTTGCGGGCCGGCCGGGTGGTGATCAACGGCATGACGGACGATCCGCAAGCGCCCTGGGGCGGATTCAAATATTCCGGCGTTGGCCGAGAGTACGGCCGGTACGGAATCGAGGCTTTCGTCGAAACCCGCGCCATCCTCGAGGCCTGAGAAAGATACCGACAATGAGCAAGCATGTCGCCATCTCCTCCCAAGAAGCCGCCGATCGCTTGGCGATCCGCGAGCTCGTGGAGACCTATGCGCATTGCGCCGATCGTCGCGACGCCAAGGGCCAGATGTCCTTGTTCACGGAAGACGCCCATTTCGTGGTCCATATGAACGCCAAAGATTTGAGGCCGTCTATGGAGCTGCATGGACGCGAGGCGCTGGAGCCGGTCTTTGCCGATCTCAACAAATACGACGCCACGACCCATTTTGTCGGGCAGCACACAATCGTCACCCTGACGGACGATCACGCGTTGGGCGAGGCCTATTGCCTCGCTCATCACGTTTCGATCGAAGATGGGAAGCGAAAATTGATGATCGCCTCACTGCGCTATCTCGATTCGTTTGTGAAACCGGACGGTGTCTGGCTCTTTGCGGAGCGGCTCCTCTATGTCGACTGGCTCGAAGAACGAGCCATCTCGTGACAGCGCCGCAGTCTTAAGGCGAGAACGAAATGCACAGACCGTTGCAGGGGATCGATATGCGCCGATGGCTTTGCATTTCATTTATCACCTTGCTCTCAGCTATCCGGCCATTGCCCAGCAGCCGACCACTGCGGTTCCGGTCGGCGTCGCGCGAGCAGAGCGCAAGCCAATCGCCAAGGCGGGAGATTTCGTCGGCAGGGTCGAGGCGATCAGTCGCGTGGAGATTCGGGCCCGCGTCACGGGTTATTTGGACGAGGTTCTGTTCAAGGAAGGGGACCTGATCACCGAGGGAGCGCCGTTATACCGCATCGAGAAAAGGCTCTTTCAAGCACAGGTCGATTTGGCGGAGGCCGCGCTTGGCAGAAGCAAAGCCGCGAAAACTTTGAGCGCTCTGCAATTAACCCGCGCAGGCGAGCTGCTAGAAAAGCAGGCAGGAACTGTTGCGGCGCGGGATCAGGCCCGCGCGCAGGATGACCAGGCCGAGGCCGCGGTCAAGTCGGATGAAGCCCTCCTTGCCATCGCCAAGATCAACCTTGGCTACACTAATATCTTATCCCCCATAACCGGAAAGGTCGGCCGCACCAATATCACCAAAGGCAATGTCGTCAGTCCAAGCAGCGATCCCCTCACCGTCATCGTCAGACAGGATCCGATCTATGTGAGTTTTCCAGTCAGTCAAAGAGAGTTTCTTCGCGCCCAGGCGGAGGGTCGACAGGTCGATATCAGCAACATCAAAGCCCGACTGCATTTCGCCGATCACTCAACGTATCCTGTGGAGGGCGCGATCAATTTCGTCGATGTGCAGGTCGATCGCGCCACTGACACGATTCTGGTGCGGGCGCTGTTTCCCAATCCCGCCGGCGCTCTCGTCGACGGGGAGTTTGTCAATATCGAGCTCGAGACCGGCAAGCCGGAGGAGAAAGTGGTGATCCCTCAGGCGGCCCTTATTGCGGATCAAGAAGGAATCTATGTTTTCGTGGTGGTGGACGGCAAAGCCGCGGTCAAACGCGTCAAGCCGGACGGCGAGAGCGATACGGGGGTGGCGATTGATCAAGGCTTGACTGGAGACGAGCTTGTCATCGTCGACGGGCTGTCCCTCGTTCGCCCGGGAATTGAGGTGCGACCAAACCCCTCCAAAATATTAGGCGGGAGCTGATTCGATGCTGTCGGCAATTTTTGTCGACCGGCCGCGTCTTGCGATCGTCGTCGCGATTGTGATGACGATTGCAGGAGGTCTCGCGCTCCTTACCATTCCGTTTGCTCAATACCCCGACATCGTCCCGCCGCAGGTCACTGTGGCCACCCTCTATCCTGGGGCAAGTTCGGCGGTCGTGGACGGGACTGTCGCTCAGCCGATCGAGGCGCAACTCGTCGGCGTCGACAAGATGATGTACATGAAGAGCGTGAGCGGCGACGACGGCAGCTATACACTGACGATATCGTTCGAGCTTGGCACCAATCCCGATATCAATGCCGTCAATGTCAACAATCGCGTCCAGATCGCCCTGTCCAGCTTGCCGCAAGAGGTCCAACGCCAAGGCGTCACCGTCAAGAAGCAGTCATCCGCGCTTCTGGGAGCCGTCGCCTTCTACTCGCCAAAGCACAGCCATGATCCTCTGTTTCTGTCCAACTACGTCACTATCAACCTGCTCGATCGGATCAAGAGCACTCCTGGCGTCGGCGAGGCCGCGCTATGGGGCCCTCAGGATTATGCGATGCGCGCCTGGATTCGGACTGACCGTCTTACGGGACTTGGCCTGACCGTCGGCGATATCACGAGCGCGATCCAATCCCAGAACGCGCAGGCCGCGGTAGGCCGCATCGGCGCCCGCCCTATCTCCGACGATCAGCAGCTTCAGCTGAACATCCAGACGAAAGGTCGTCTCGCCTCCGTCGCCGAATTCGAAAAAATCATCATCCGCACAAATCCGGACGGGTCGGTGCTCCGCCTCGGCGATGTGGCGCGTCTCGAGCTGGGTGCAGCCAATCTCGACCGCGATACCCGGTTTAACGGCGGGCCTGCAGCCATAGTGGCCATTTTTCAAACGCCGGGAGCCAACGCGATCGAGACGCTCAGGGACGTACGCGCCCGCATCTCGGAGCTCGCCGAAAGCTTTCCGGAGGATATGACCTGGAAGGTCACCTACGACCCGACCGCTTTCGTCACCGCTACTATAGAGGAAGTGGAGAAAACGCTCGTCGAGGCTTTCGTCCTCGTTGTCGTCGTGGTCTTCCTGTTTCTTGGCAGCGTGCGCGCAACGCTCATCCCTACGTTCGCCGTCCCTGTAAGCCTGATCGGCGCCTTCGTCGTCTTGAAGGCGATCGGGTATTCGGCCAATACGGTCTCGCTGCTGGCAGTGGTGCTCGCCATCGGCATCGTCGTCGACGACGCCATTGTCGTGGTCGAGAATGTCGAGCGCGTGATGGAGGAGCATCCCGACCTGTCGCCCGGAGAAGCGACCAAGCGGGCGATGGCGGAAATCACAGCCCCGATCGTCGCTGTCACCCTCGTCCTCCTCTCGGTCTTCGTTCCGGTGGGGTTCATCCCGGGCATTTCCGGCGAATTGTTCCGGCAGTTCGCCGTCACGGTTTCCGTCGCGATGTTCCTATCCGCGATCAACGCGCTGACACTTTCTCCAGCCTTGTGCGGCGTATTGCTGCGGCCGCATAGGGCGCCGCGCGGCGTGATGGGATTGCTCATGCGGTCGATCGACTACGTGCGCGACGTCTATGGCGCGGCGATCGCTCGTATCGTTCGTTTCTCGGCGATCGGCTTGGCGATGGTCGTCGTCGCCGGGATGGGAATCGTCCAGATCGGCAAGGCGACGCCTACCGGATTCCTCCCCGAAGACGACCAAGGCGCACTGTTCGTCGTGGTGCAATTGCCCGGCGGTGCATCTGTCGCGCGCACCTCCAACGTGGTCCAGCAGGCCGAGGAAATCCTCAAGAAGGAAGACGCCATTGCGGATTTCATCTCGGTCGTCGGCTTGAACTTCATTGACAACTATTCGCAGTCGAACGCGGCGTTCCTTGTGGTCACGCTCAAACCATTCGAGGAGCGCAAGGATGCTTCGCAGAGCGTGCGAAGTCTGATCGCTCGGCTTGGCGGGAAATTCCGACAGATCCAGGGAGGCGTCGTCGTGCCGCTGGCGCTGCCACCCGTCATCGGACTTGGAACCGGCGGCGGATTTTCTTACGTGCTCGAAGACTTGCGCGGCGGCGATCCGAAAACGCTTGCCCAGACCTTGCGCGGTCTGGTCGTCGCGGCAAACCAAAATTCAAACCTCGCCGGCGTCTTCACGACTTTCTCGGCGACCAACCCGTCCATCTTTCTCGATATCGATCGCGACAAAGCCCAGATTCTCGGCGTGCCGTTGAACGCCGTGTTCCAAGCCCTTCAAGCCTCGCTCGGCGGATATTACGTCAACGACATCAATCTGTACGGCCGACGTTGGCAGGTCCAAGTGCAGGCGGAGGCGGACGACCGCGACAAGGTCGACGACATCTATCGGATAAACGTGCGTAATAATGACGGCAAGATGATCCCGCTGCGGAGCTTGGTCGAAGTTCGCGTCGTAGTCGGTCCTCCGGCTTTGATCCGCTATAACAACGTCCGGGCGGTGACTGTGCTGGGAGGCCCGGCGCCCGGAGTTTCGTCGGGGCAAGCGCTCAAGGCGATGGAGGAAGTCGCGGCCAAGACGCTTCCGGCCGGCTTCGCCGGCGAATGGACCGACACCGCTTTCCAGGAAAAACGCGCCGAGGGTAAGACGGGGATGATCCTCGGCCTTGCTGTGCTGTTCGCCTTTTTGTTCCTGGTTGCGCTTTATGAAAGCTGGACCATTCCAATTCCCGTCCTGTTGTCCGTATCGGTGGGCGTGCTCGGCTCGTTTATTGCTGTCGCTCTCGGCAATTTGACGCTCGATCTCTATGCACAAATCGGCCTGGTGGTGTTGATCGGGCTCGCGGCGAAGAACGGCATTTTAATCGTTCAGTTCGCCAAGGAAAAGCACGAAGAGGGCGTTGCATTGCTGGACGCCGCGACGGAAGGCGCGCGGCTACGTTTCCGGCCGGTGATGATGACGTCACTTGCTTTCATCCTGGGACTGTGGCCGCTGGTGATCGCGACCGGCGCGGCGCAGCTCGCGCGGCGAGACGTTGGTACGCCTGTATTTGGCGGCATGATCCTTGCCGCGTTCGTGGGCATCTTCGTCATTCCGCCCCTTTATGTGACGTTTCAGGCGATACGAGAGCGGCTGCGGCCTGTGGCGCGTCCGCAGGTCCGTCAAAGCAGCGCAGCGACCGCCGATGCCGTCAGGACAAGCGGTGAGTGAGGCGGCGGCGCGACTCGGACGAAACGCTTCAACATCTCGCGCGTATTGGCGAGCATCGTGCGCTTGTCGAGAATGTGCATGAAGCGGGGACCGCGGGCCAATTCGCGACCCAGATAGACATTGGCCAGACGGTGAGGTTCCCCACCAGCGCCAGATCCTGATAGACGGTCTCGATTCCACGCGCCCGCGCCTGCGCCGGCGAAGCGAAATTGGCGGGCGTTCCTTCGAACTCGACGGCGCCGCTGTCGGGGCGGAGCACCCCGCTGATGATCTTGACGAGCGTCGATTTGCCGGCGCCGTTGTCGCCGACCATCCCCCTGACCTCGCCCTAGGCGAGCGCCAAGAGCGGTTTGACCTTTTTGCGATTGGCCGTCACCTGCTGGCTCGAAGCAACGAGTTTCAACGCTATATGTTTTCAGCCGTATACAGCTCAATCGGAATAACGATCTGGGGGGGCATATGGCCTAGGTCTATTTTCTTTTGTTGATCGGATTCGCGAGAAGCCCGACCAATATGAGCCAAGTCGGCAACGGCATTCTTCAGAGCACGGACCGTCGCCATCGCGAGAACTTCCCGTGGTTGATGGATCACGAAATCAAGAACACCATCGATTAAGCCTTCACGCGTATCGTCCGTCAGGTCATGGCAAATCGTCTTGATGCGCTTGGTCGCATCTGACTCGCGCAGCGCCGCCATGACTCCTTCGACGCCGCCTCCAACCATATAAATGCCAACCAAATTTGGCGCTTTCTGAAGGAGATCTAAGGTGCCCTGATAGGCAAGACGTGGCTCCTCGAAATTGACTAGCGTTTCAAGTAACCGCAGATGCGGAGCGTTTTCGCGCACATAGGTTCGAAAGCTGATTTCACAGGCTTCCGTCGCGAGGTACCGGTGACTCCCTATGATGATCGCGACGTCGCCGTCTCGGCGCGTAAGGTTAGTCATTGCCCAACCCACGGTCCGACCGGTTTTCCGCCAATCGACCCCGACGTACGCGGCTCTCGCAGGAGCGGATAGGTCGCTGAGCAGAGCGACGACGGGTTTGCCCAGATCTCGAACGTCAGAGATCGCTTTGCTGACATGGGGATGATCTGCTGCTACAAGGCCAATTGCATCGACGCGAGCGCCCATTAGTCGAATGCGCTCCGCGACAAATGCGGGCGTCAGGTCCTCCAGATACTCGACGATCGGCACCCCGTGAATAAGGGGATCGGATTGCGTCGCGTCGCTCAGGGCTGTGCCCAAGGCGCCGTAAAACTGCACGGAATGCCTCTGCAGAATGAACCCGAGGGTCATGCCCGGCTTATCGGGCTCCGATCGCTGACGAATAAGCGAAGCCGCATGAAAACCCAGCGTTTCAGCGGCCTCGCGAACGCGAACGGCCGTCTTCAACTTAACAGGAGCCCTGGCATTGATGACGCGATCTACCGTCGCCACGCTGACGCCGGCCCGTCTTGCGACATCTGCAACGGAGGGGCGGTCACGTTTCCGAATTCGCGGCGGTCCACCCAATTGTGATCTCCAAGCCGGCGACACTCTCTATCATTTAAGCGCGCCAAATCATCATTAAAATATCATTCCGGCATATGGTCTATCACAAAGTCCATCAGACTATGATAGTTTGATAGATAAAAACTTGCAACAATTGATAGCTAAAGGGTTTGATGCTAGCCGCCTAGCAGACGCACATCGCGAACGGGCTGGAGTTGGCGACATGGAGGATCTAGCGTACGGAACGCGCAACAAACGCGGCGATTGGAAGCCGAACGGCAAAATACAATTCGCCCCGGTTCTCGACTGGCCGTTTCGGCCATTGCGGTTCATCAAATGGCTGGTGAGCGCGGACGGCTTCTTTCTGCCGTGGAACGCAACCTTCGCGCTGATCGCTTTCCTAATGTGGTGCTTTCTCACGCCAGCGGTCGAGAGCACGCAGCATTTCAGTATCGGCTGGATTGTCTATCTGTTCATCCGCAACGCGCTGATCGTCCTCGCGTTCTATGGCGCGTGGCATATCCGTCTTTACACCCAAAAGTCGCAGGGCAATGCGTTCAAATACGACGCCAAATGGCCGCCGAAGGACAATAGCGCTTTTCTGTTTCACGATCAGACGGTCGACAATCTGATCTGGACATTCGCAAGCGCGGTTCCGATCTGGACGATGTTCGAAGCGTTGATGCTTTGGGCCTATTCCAACGGTTACACGCGCTACGTAAGCTGGTCGGAGCATCCGATCTACTGCACGCTTCTGATCATGGCGACGCCATTCTGGGCCGACTTTCACTTCTACCTCATCCACCGGATGATCCACTGGCGGCCGCTCTATAGGGATGTCCACTCGGTGCACCACAACAATGTCAATCCTGGCCCATTTTCCGGTCTGGCGATGCATCCGGTCGAACATTTGCTGTATTTTTCTAGCGCGCTGATCTACCTCGTCGTCCCTTCCAATGGGTTGCATTTTACTACACAACTTCTGCTGAAGGCGCTTGGGCCGGCGCAGACTCACTCGGGCTTCGACAAGCTAGTCGTGGGTCGCGATCGTACCATCGATACGCATGGCTACGCGCACTACCTCCATCACAAATATTTCGAGTGCAATTATGCCGACGCGCTCATTCCGCTCGACAAGTGGTTTGGCACCTTTCACGACGGCACGCCCGAAAAGCAGCTGGCGATGGAGGCCCGCCTCACGGCGCGCGCGGCCAAATGGAATCGGACCACACAGGGACGCAACGGCTCGGCACCGTCTCTGGGCGGGCGACCCACCGCAACTGGATTGCCACTACTACCATTCGGGGACGACGATGGCGTGGATTGAAGCATGTGCGGCGAACAAGATTGACGAGGAAGAAGTCATCCGATTCGATCACGGCACGAAAACATTCGCGATTTATCGTGGCGCCGAAGACGACTATTACGCGACCGACGGTCTATGCACGCACGAGTCGGTTCATCTCGCCGGCGGCCTCGTGATGGACGGCCTTGTGGAATGCCCAAAGCACAACGGTCGGTTTGACTATCGCACGGGCCACGCCAAGGGCGCGCCCGTCTGCATTAATTTGCAGACCTATCCCGTGAAGGTCGAACGCGGCTTGGTTTTGATCGACATTCCCTGAGGTGCGCCGATGACAACAGAAAGTATAGTGGTTGTCGGCGCGGGAGAAGCCGGAGCAAGAGCAGCCGCAAGCTTGCGCGACCGGGGCTTTGGCGGTTCGATCGTGCTTGTCGGCAATGGAGCCCACGCCCCGTATGAGCGGCCGCCACTGTCGAAAGCGGCCATCACTTCTGACTTGGCAAATCGCCGACAATCATTTTTGACCAACGGATGCTCGCCGAGCAGTCGATCGACTTTGTGGCGAATGTGAGCGCAGAGACAATCGATCGCTCCACGCGGACCGTCTCGCTGAGCAATGGAACGAAACTTCGCTTTTCAAAGCTGCTTCTGGCCACGGGCGCTTCGCCACGTCGTCTTGACAACGTCGAAGGAAAGGACGGCATTGTGCTCTACTTGCGGACCTTTTTCGACGCCTTGACGCTTCGAGAAAGGCTGCAACCGGCGACGGATATCGTCATCGTCGGTGGAGGATTCATCGGACTTGAGATTGCCGCCAGCGCAGTTGCTCGGGGTTGCAGGGTCACGCTGCTGGAGGCTGCCTCTCGACTTCTGATGCGAGGCGTACCGGAGGTCATCGCAAATCGGATTGCCGCTAAACAGCGGGAGGCGGGTGTCAAGATTTTGATCTCTGTGGAGATCGAATCAATCTTAGGCTGCGGTTCAAGATATGCCCTTAAATTGAAGGATGGCAAGGTATTCGCCTGCGATCTCGTCGTAGCTGGCATCGGCGCGATCCCTAAGACTCGCTTGGCGGCGACAAGCGCTCTCTCCATCGACAACGGCTTCCGTGTCGACGACCGCCTTCAGTCCGAAGATTCAGATATCTTTGCTGCAGGCGATTGTTGTTCCTTTCCGCACCCTCTTTACGCAGGAAGGCGCATTCGGCTATACCGCGTACGCCGCCGTGCCGTGGTTTTGGTCGGATCAATACGACGAGACCCTGCAGGTGGCCGGTCTTTGCGATCAAACGTGCAGCACCGCGGAGCGCCGGCTCAGCGACACTGATAGGTCGTCGCGCAGTTCCGGCCGCCTCTGACTTGTCCAACCCTTCATTCAAACTCAAAGATTTGTTAAAGGATGTCGACGTCAAATCGCAGACGGTGGCTTAATGAGACAGGCCTTCATCATCGGTCTGGACTTCGGTACCGCCTCGGCTCGTGGCGTTTTGATGGACGCCGAGAGCGGGCATCAACGCGCTGTAGCAGTCCACGCCTACCGGCACGGCGTGATTTCCGGCTCACTCCCCAACGGACGCAAGATCCCCCGCGACTATGTCCTGCAGGACCCCCAGGACTATGTTGAAGCCCTCGAAGTAATTTTGCGGAAACTGGCGTCTGGTCTTGAAGTCGTCGCCATCGGCATCGGCTGCACGGCATGCTCTCCCCTTCTGGCTTACGGCGACGGAGTCGCTCTTCTCAACGATTTCCATGACGAACCGCACGCCTATGTAAAGCTCTGGAAGCACTCGGCCGCGCAGCGGTATGCGGATGCGATCAGCGCTCAGGGAGGAGAGTTCCTCGACGATTTTGGGGGCAGAGTCTCCGGTGAGTGGATGTTGCCAAAAGCTTTGGAGATCAAAAACGAGGCGCCGGTTCTCTGGAACAAGGCCGAGCGATTCATCGAGGCTGGTGACTGGATCGTCTGGCAACTGACCGCTCGCGAAGCTCGCAGTCAGGACTTTGCTTGTTTCAAAGCACAGTTTCGGCCCGAAGTCGGTTATCCGTCACATATCGTTCCGGGCCTCGCGGCACGCTTAAGCGATCCGCTGCCGGTCGGTTCGCCCGCCGGCACAATGACTGAGGCGTGGTGCTCGCGCACGGGGGTAATTGGCCGGCCTGTCGTTGCGGTCGCAAGTATAGATTCTCATGTGGTCTTGCCTGCAGTCGGCGCCATCCGAGGCGGCGCATTCGTCGGGGCGCTTGGCACGTCGGCCGGATTTCTCGCCTTGAGCGACGATTATCGACGCCTTCCCTGCGGTTTGGAGGGAGCCGGATTCGGTGCGGCTTTGCCGAATGTCTGGTGTTGCGAAGCGGGTCAGGCCGCATTTGGAGACATGCTCACATGGTTCGTAGAGGCGTTTCCGCTTGCCCCAGACTTGGCGGCCAATTTTTCCAAGTACAATGCCGCAGCGGCAGAGATGCGGCCCCAGCAGAGCGGAATGTTGGCCCTGGACTGGTTTGGCGGCAATCGTATCCCATCCGCAGATACGACACTAAGCGGACTCCTTGTTGGTCTCAGGATCGGCTCAACTGGGGTAGGCATCTATCGTTCGCTGGTCGAATCCCTGTGTTTTGGAACTCGGCTGATCCTGGAATTGACCGAGGACGGCGGCGTAAGCATCGACGACGTCATTTTGACCAGCGGGTTGGCTCATTCAAACACCTTTCTTGTGTCCGTCATGGCCGACGTATTGGGACGAAAGGTTTTCGTTCCCCGGATCGAAAATCCCACCGCCGTCGGCGCTGCGATCCACGGAGCAGTGGCAGGCGGTGTCGCCGCAAACTTCTTCGACGGCAACCAGAGGTTTGGCGCGAAATCACGGAACTCGTTCGAACCCGATTTAGGCCGTCACGCCCAATATGAAGTCCTTTATAGCCAGTACAAGAACCTAGTCGCTAACCGGGAACTTGTGGGCGTCATGCATAGGCTCTACAGCGCCTCGTTGAACGTGTAGGTTTAATTGGCGCCATTCCGATTGTTGGCATCCCCGGTCACTTCACATCCATCGCCATTCCGCCTCGTGACCGCGCAAATGAGCGAGAATGTCCTGCAGAAAGAGCGGACCCTGGGACCGTCCGGGGTTTTGGCTGGGACGCGCAGCGATTAGGGACTTGACGGCGTCGCTCGACGCCGGCCCACTCAAATCCCGACCCGTTGAGTTTGAAGAAGTGGAGATGATAGCTTGTGGCCTCAGTACCGCACCGCCAGTCGCGTTGCTATTCGAAATTTGGCGCCGGATTTCCATGAATTCGACCATATCGCAAGCAGAGCAAATCTTTGAGCAACTATGACTCGGACAGGTCTCGACTCGACAACGCGGCACGAGCGGCATGGCTCTATTTCATCTGCGGCAATACGCAAGAGGAAATTGCGCGGAAACTCAGGGTTTCACGGCCCACCGCGCAAAGGCTGGTCACTCTCGCTCTTTCCGAGAAGCTCATCACGTTCCGGTTCGAACATGCGCTCAAGGCTTGTATGGAGCTCGCCGAAAGGCTGCGGGTCGATTATGGGCTAATCTACTGCGATGTCGTGCCGACGGATCCCGACAATGTGCATTCGCTGGCCGGCGTTGCAGCGAGCGCAGCGTCCTTCATCGAGCAGACACTGGCTTCGCCCACTCCATCCGTTTTGGCCGTCGGGACCGGGCGGACGTTGCGCGCGACGGTCGACCAGATCCAGCCGATGGATGGGCGTCAACATACGCTCGTCGCCTTAGTCGGAAACATCGCGCCTGACGGCGCGGCCAGCCATTACGATGTTCTGACGCGTTTGGCGGACGTGACCAAGGCGCGCTATTTCCCTATCCCCTTACCGGTGGTTGCCGATAGCGCCGAGCAACGGGAACTGCTTACATCCCTGCAAGCCGTCCGTCGGGTCCATGCGTTGGCGATCAATGCCGATGTCAGGATCGTGGGCGTCGGTCAGATGGATTTGGAAGCCCCACAATTCGTCGACGGTTTCATCTCCCGCGATCAACTGCTGGATCTCATCAAGTTGGGAGCCGTCGGCGAATTGACCGGTTGGGGCTTCGACGGCGCTGGGACGCTGCTCCCAGACGGGATAAACGGCCGCTTGACATCGGCGCCGATCGTATCCGGCACCCAACAACTAATTGTCGGCGTCGCCAAAGGGCAAGCCAAAGTCAAGGCGATCTATTCTGCGTTGATTGGACAATTGCTCACAGGCCTAATCACGGATGAAGTAACGGCCCAGCAGCTCATCGCCATGCGGTCGAGCGTCACTATCGCGCCATAGCCTTATAAAAAGCCAGTTTCGAGACAGGTGGACGTTCCAGCGCGGACGCCCGCTCGACCCCTGTTGACAAATTCCGAAGAACACGCTTGAACATATATGCGCACTATGAACAATTGATAATCGCCATGGGAGGACATCTATGACAAAGACGCTTCGCGCGCTTCTCGGCGCGGCGGCTTTTTTTGGCCTGACGGGCCTTGCAACCGCGGAAACCCAAATCACCGTCGCCACCGTGAACAATGGCGACATGATCCGGATGCAAGGGCTGATGGATGATTTTTACGCAAAGCATCCCGACATCAAGGTCAACTGGGTGACGCTTGAAGAGAACGTCCTGCGCCAGAAGGTGACGACGGACATTTCGACAAAGGGCGGGCAGTTCGACGTGCTGACGATTGGCATGTACGAGACGCCGATCTGGGCCAAGCTGGGCTGGCTGGTGCCTTTAAAGGATCTTCCTGCGTCATATGACGTAGACGACCTGCTGCCGGCCATGCGGTCCGGTCTTTCGGTCGACGGGACGCTTTTTGCGGCGCCCTTCTACGGCGAAAGCTCAATGGTCATGTACCGCACCGACCTGATGGAAAAGGCCGGGCTGAAGATGCCGAAGGAACCCAAGTGGGACGACATCAAGGCAGCCGCCGCCGCGATGACGGACAAGACGAAGGAACAGTACGGCATCTGCCTGCGCGGAAAGGCCGGCTGGGGCGAGAACATGGGCTTCATCGACACGCTCGCCAATTCGTTCGGCGCGAGCCTGTTCGACATGAAATGGAAGCCTACCTTCGGCGGTCAAGCCTGGAAGGACACTCTCGCTTTCTACCTTGATCTGATGGACAAATTCGGGCCGCCTGGCGCTTCGAGCAACGGCTTCAACGAGAATCTCGCGCTGTTCCAGCAGGGACATTGCGGCATGTGGATCGACGCGACAGTGGCGGCGTCGTTCGTGGCGGATCCAAAGAGCTCGACCGTCGCCGGCAAGGTCGGCTTCGCGCTTGCTCCCGACAAAGGGCTCGGCAAAAAGGCCAACTGGCTCTGGGCTTGGGCGCTCGCGATTCCGGCCGGTTCGCAGAAGGTGGATGCAGCGAAGACTTTCATCGACTGGGCGACCAACAAAGATTATCTAAATCTCGTAGCGTCGAAGGAAGGCTGGGCTAACGTACCTCCGGGAACCCGGAAGTCGCTGTATGCGAACCCGAAATACATTTCGGTGCCCTTCGCACAGCTGACGCTGGACAGCATCAATGCGGCTGACCCGACCAAGCCGACTGTCGATCCGGTTCCCTATGTTGGCATCCAGTTCGCGGCCATTCCCGAGTGGCAGGGCATCGGGACCGCTGTCGGTCAGCAGTTCTCGGCCGCTCTGGCTGGCACGACAAGCCCGAAAGACGCGCTTGCGAACGCGCAGCAGATTGCCACCGACGCAATGACCAAGGCTGGCTACATCAAGTGAGACTTCGACACGCGGAGCCCCGCCATCATGGGGCTCCGCATTCGCCAGCTCCTCCGCCGTTCCTCCATCCAAATCCGGAAGAAACGCCATGGCCACACAGCAATCGCGCCTTGCCGCGCGGCTGATGGTTGCACCGTCGGTCATCCTGCTTTTTATCTGGATGATCGTCCCGCTTGTCGCGACCGTCTGGTTCAGCTTCCGCAACTACAACCTTCTGAACCCGAACTTAACCGGATGGGCCGGGTTCAACAATTACTACTACTTCCTGACCGACCCTAATTTCCTGACCGCGATTTGGCACACGCTGGCCGTCGTCGTCGGTGTTCTGATCGTCACTGTCGTCGGCGGCATTCTGCTCGCCCTTATGTTGGACCGGCCAATGTGGGGGCAGGGAATCGTGCGCATCATGGTGATCGCGCCATTCTTCGTGATGCCGACGGTCTCCGGGCTGATCTGGAAGAATCTGCTCATGAACCCGGTGAACGGCATGTTTGCCCACATGGCCAAAGGCCTTGGGCTGCAGCCGTATGACTTCCTGAATCAAGCGCCGCTCACTTCGATCATCGTAATTGTCGCTTGGGCTTGGCTGCCCTTTTCCACGCTGATCTTCCTGACCTCGCTGCAGAGTCTGGATGGCGAACAACAGGAAGCCGCTGAAATGGATGGCGCTGGATCGCTGTCGCGCTTCATCCATCTGACGATCCCGCATCTTACCCGCGCGATCACCGTCGTGATCTTGATCCAGACCATCTTCTTGCTGTCGGTCTTCGCCGAAATCGCGGTTACGACCAACGGCGGCCCCGGCACGGCGAGCACCACGCTCACCTATCTCGTCTATGTGCAGGCGCTGCTGAATTACGACGTCGGAGGGGGCACCGCCGGCGGCATGGTCGCCGTCATCCTCGCCAATATCGTCGCCTTCTTCGTGATGCGCATGATCGGCAAGAACTTGGACGCGTGAGGATATCATGGCCCGTCAAATCAAAGGCTCAGCCAAGGCCGGTAACACGCTGATCGCCTGGGTGATCGGTTTTGTGATCTTCTTCCCGATCCTTTGGACGATTCTGATGAGCTTTCATGGTGAGGGCGACGCGATCAAATCGCCCCTGCCCATGCTGGCCAGCCCTTGGACGTTCGATTCCTATGGTGAGGTGCAGGCGCGGTCGAACTATTCGCTGCACTTCTTCAATTCTGTCGTGATCTCGCTCGGTTCTACGGTTCTTGCGCTGATCATCGCGATCCCGGCGGCATGGGCGATGGCCTTCGTCCCCGGCCGCCGGACCAAAGACCTTCTCATGTGGATGCTGTCCACTAAGATGATGCCGGCGGTCGGCGTACTGATCCCGATGTATCTTGGGTTCAAGGCCTTGGGCCTTCTCGACACGCTCACCGGGCTCGTCATGCTAATGACGCTGGCCAACCTCCCGTTGGTCGTGTGGATGCTTTACACCTATTTCAAGGAAATACCCGGCGAGATCCTGGAAGCCTGTCGGATGGACGGCGCGTCCCTTCGGTCTGAGATCACTCACATACTCGTGCCGTTGGCGGTGCCGGGCATCGCATCGACCCTGCTTCTGAATGTGATTCTCGCCTGGAACGAGGCGTTCTGGACATTGCAGCTGACCTCGTCGAAGGCAGCGCCGCTGACCCAGTTCATCGCCAGCTATTCGAGCCCAGAGGGCCTTTTCTACGCCAAGCTGTCGGCCGCCTCGACGATGGCGATCGCGCCGATCCTCATCCTCGGCTGGTTCAGCCAGAAGCAGCTCGTTCGGGGGCTGACCTTCGGCGCCGTGAAATAGTTGGCGAGAGGGAGGCGGAAAAAATGGGCAAAATTGTTCTGAAGAACGTCAGTAAGTCGTTTATCGCGGCAACTATCATCCCGAATATCGACCTAACCATCGAGGATGGCGAGTTCGTTGTCTTCGTCGGTCCGTCGGGTTGCGGCAAATCGACCCTCCTGCGGCTGATCGCCGGGTTGGAGGACACGAGCGGGGGCACCATCAATATCGACGGCCGCGACGTGACCGGCGAGGCGCCCGCCAAGCGCAGGCTCGCGATGGTTTTCCAATCCTACGCGCTCTATCCGCATATGACGGTCGCCCAGAACATCGCCTTCCCGCTGAAGATGGCGGGCGAAAGCAAGGATGTCATCGACCGGAAGGTCAAGGCAGCCGCGGCGACACTCAATCTCGCCAACTATCTGGAGCGTCGACCGGGCCAGCTGTCGGGCGGCCAACGTCAGCGCGTCGCGATCGGCCGCGCCATCGTCCGGCAACCGTCGGCCTTCCTGTTTGACGAACCATTGTCCAACCTCGACGCGGCGCTGCGCGGAACGATGCGCCTGGAGATCTGCGAACTGCACCAGCAGCTCAAGACCACCATGATTTATGTCACGCACGACCAGGTCGAGGCGATGACCATGGCCGACAAGATCGTTGTGCTCAACGCCGGCAACATCGAGCAGGTCGGTTCGCCGATGGAGCTCTACAACAAGCCCCGAAACCTGTTCGTCGCTGCCTTCATCGGTTCACCGAAGATGAACTTCATCGGCGGGGCCGCAGCCGCAGGCTATGGCGCCCAAACCATCGGCGTCCGCCCGGAGCATTTGAACATTTCCAAGACCGAAGGCCAGTGGAGGGCGACGGTTGGCGTCGCCGAGCATCTCGGCTCAGACACTTTCATCCATGTCCAGTCCGACGTCGGCGCGCTCACTGCGCGCGCAGACGGCGAATTCGACGCGCAACATGGGGACACGATCTACCTCACCCCCGAGCGGTCCAAAATGCACCGCTTCGACGCCAATCAGGGGATCATCTGAATAGCTTTCGCTTCAGGGCGCCCAATGTCCGAGGAATTGTCATGACGAGACTATCAAACATCTTCCTTGAGACCATGACGGACAGGGTGGCAAGCCCGCGCTATGACAGATCTGCGTTGAGAGCCGGCATTTTGCATTTCGGAGTTGGAAATTTTCATCGATCGCACCAGGCAATTTACCTCGACGCCCTTTTCAACAATGAGAGCGATCACGACTGGGCAATTGTTGGCGCGGGCATATTCTCCGGCGCGATGACCAGCTGGCAGAGATTGAAGGAGCAGGATTGGCTGACCACCGTCGTCGAACAAGACGGCAACAACACGTCGGCAAGAGTCGTCGGGGTGATGGTCGACTATCTGAAACCGGGCGATTCGGCGGCGATAATCGAGAAATTGTCCGACCCCTCGATCCGGATCGTCTCGCTCACCATAACGGAAGGCGGATACTTCATTGACGCCTCGACGGGTGGGTTTAACTCCAATCATCCCGACATCGTCGCCGACGCCGAGGATCAAAGTCAGTCCAAGACCGTTTTCGGCTTGATCCTCGCGGGGTTGACGGCCCGCCGCGCCGCGGGCGCAATACCCTTTACGATCATGTCCTGCGACAACATCCCCCACAATGGCCAAGTCGCCGCAAACACTTTGATTGGATTGGCTGAACTCACCGATCCCGAGTTGGCGACTTGGATCAGGGACAACGTCGCTTTTCCGAACGGAATGGTGGACCGCATCACGCCTGCGACGACCGATAGTCACCGCGAGCAGCTCAACAAGGGGTTCGGAATTGAAGATGCGTGGCCGGTATTTTGCGAACCTTTCAAGCAGTGGGTGCTGGAGGATCGCTTCCCGGCGGGTCGCCCCGCCCTCGAGAGGGTCGGTGTGCAGTTCGTAGCGAACGTCTCGCCATTCGAGTTAATGAAAATCCGCATCCTGAATGGCGGTCATGCGGCGATCGCCTATCCGGCGGCTCTCTTGGACATTCAATTTGTGCACGAGGCTATGGAGCACCCTCTCGTTTCGGGTTTCCTCGGCAAGCTAGAGCGAGAGGAGATCATCCCGACCGTGCCGCCGGTCCCTGGAACCGATCTGGCGGACTACTATCGCACCATCGAGAAACGTTTCTCCAACCGTTCGATCGCCGACACCATCGACCGGCTTTGTTTCGACGGCTCCAATCGGCAGCCAAAGTTCATCCTTCCGACCGCACTCGACAGCATCAGGATCAACCACCGCGCATCGGGATTGGCGTTGGTGTCGGCGCTGTGGTGCCGCTATTGCCATGGCGAAACCGATTCAGGCCGCTCGATCGCGGCTAACGATTCCATTTGGGATCGTCTCCAGGCAACGGCGAAAGCGGCTCGGGAAAGCCCTTCGCAATGGCTCTCCATGACCGACATCTATGGCGAACTCGGCGCAAACTCTGTGTTTGCGCGGGACTTCGCATCACACCTCGTGTCCCTTTGGCAACGGGGCACCACATCGACTTTGCAAGACTATATTTCTTAAGTCCGGAGAAAGCCGATGGGATCGTAGCCCACGATGCTGAACCAAGCGCCTGACCTGATCATCTTCGATTGCGACGGCGTGTTGGTCGATAGCGAACCGATTTCGCTCGAGGCTTTATGTGAGGTGATGTTTTCGCAGAACATCGAGATTTCAAAGAGTGAATTGAAAAAACTCTCGATCGGCAAGAGCATGAAGGCGACGGTCGAGACGATCAATGCCCTCTTTGGGAAGAGGATTGACGACGCGACGATTGATGTGATGAACGCATCGCTTCTTCGACGTCTCGCCAGAGATCTGCGGGCCATTTCTGGTATTCGATCAGCTCTCAGCCGCATTTCGATACCGAAATGTGTCGCGTCTTCGAGCGGTTTGGCGCGCATCCATATCTCTCTTCGCACCGCGGGAATGCTGGAGGAATTCCGACCGAATATATTTAGCGCGGATATGGTCCATATCGGAAAGCCCGCTCCCGACTTGTTCCTGCTCGCCGCCAAGACAATGGGGGCCAATCCTCGGCGTTGTGTAGTCATCGAGGACAGTCCGGCGGGCATTGAGGCAGCCAAAAAGGCCGGAATGTTGGCCTTCGCCTTCTGCGGCGGCTCGCATGTCGACGACGACCTCGCCGCAGCGGTCCACTCCAGCAATCCTAAACTCATTTTCGGCGACATGAGCGACCTGCCTGCTCTTCTCGCAAGCCAATTCGCGCAATAAAGAGATGGAGCCGTGAGCGCACGATGAAATTCTTCGCGGACACGGCGAACATCATGGACATCCGTGAACTGAACGATTTCGGCCTCTTGGGCGGCGTGACGACGAATCCGTCGCCCATCTTGAGGTCAGGCGGTTCCATCGCCGAGGCGACGCGGGAGATATCCTCCACCGTCGACGGACCGGTGTCCACCGAATACAAGGACATGATGCCCGAAGTGGCCATGCGGACCAAAAATCGCCGACGACATCTTCATCAAGGTGCCGCTAACCCTCGACGGGCTGAAGACCTGTAAGTTTATCCGATTGGGAGGCCGTCTGGTCAATGTCGCACTTTGCTTCTTGACCAACCAAGCGCTGCTCGCCGCTGAGCCAGGCGCTTCGTTCATCTCGCTTTTTGTCGGTCGCATCGACCACATCGGTGCCGATGGCATGGACCTCTTGGGCCAAGATCTGCCAGAGGATGGTTAAATGCGATCCTACAACGAACTTGAGCGAGCTGTCCGCATGCGGGCGCGGAACGTCCAAAGATTCTTCGTAGCGATCGTCGGACCGCCCGGCGCACAAGTCATTCGACGTTGATTCGGGCAACAAACTCACTTGCCTCAAGCTAGCGAAGAACCGACCCACACAGCAGGGCAACGCCGCGACTCCCAATCCTTTGTCGGCTAACTCTCGAAGGACAATGAACGAGTCCGCCTTCGCGACGACCTGGTCTGAAGCAATGACGGATTGGATCCAACGGACGACCGGGGCTTTGCCCAACCAGGCATCTGGCGCCAGCCAGTCCATTTTGCGCGGCGAGACGCCTTCGCGACCCTCCAGATAGGCCTTGGCTCCATAAATGGCGAATTCCAAACGCGCCAGTCGCACGCCGACCAGAGCTTTCGGCGGATTTGACGCGACCCTCAGCGCCACGTCCGTTTCCCGCTTGTCCAGATCCAGCAGCGCGTTTCTCACTGCTACTTCGATGACGATGGAGGGATATCCCGACCGGAAATTCTTAAGCATCGGAACGACTAGTTGGTCCATCAACGAGTCCGTCGTGCTGAAACGCAGCGCCCCCCGCAAATCTTTCCGGCGGCCGGAAAACATCGCTGGGCGTCGTTGATGGAAGCCTCGATGGTCTCAGCTATTGCCGCGAGTTTGCGGCCGTCGGCAGTCGTGTGGTAGCCGCTGGGAGTGCGGTCGAACAATCGCACGCCATAGTCGCGCTCGACAGACTGCAAGCGTCTGAGCACTGTGGCATGAGTCACGCCCAACACTCGCGCCGCGGCGGCAGCCGAGCCGTTGCGGGTCACGGCAAGTATGTATCGAAGATCATCCCAGTCGGGGCAATTCATTACGCTCTCCGGCATGAGAGACCTCGTTGCACCGATATTCGGAAACACGCGTCGGCGCCGAGCGCAGGATTGATTACACGATGTGGACGAAATTTGCTTGCCAAGGCTTGCACCCTCGGTCGCGGGATTTGACCCCAATCGCCACCGTGGTCACACCTCAAGGCGGCGACGCCGCCAATGCCGTCCACGCCGCCGCCGGTTACAACTACAGAAGGCTGCTGGCCTGGGTGGCTCTCCTTTTGCCCGCCTTCCTCGCCCCGTTGATCGCTCAGACCGATCAGAAAAATCGCCCCGACGACTTCCAAGCCCCCGATTGGCGCGGCCTCCAACGTTTGCACCACAACCGTCCTGGCTACCGGGCCGCCAATGAGATCGCGAGTCCGCAGCCGACGTCACAGCGCCGAAGCAATTGGTCAGGCGAGGCCGGCGTCAACCGGAAGCAGTTCCCCACTGATACCGCTGGCCAGATCGCTTGCAAGAAAAAGCGCTGCCTTGGCGACCTCGTCGGCAGTTGCCAGACGCGCAAGCGCGTTGTCGGCAACAAGTGCTGCTAGAGCCTCCTGTTCAGGCGCGCCGCCATGGCGCGCGCGTGTCCGGATCCGTTCGAGCAAAGCGTCCGTTGCTATAGGGCCGGGCGCAATGCCGTTGACCCCGATGCCAAAGCGGCCGAGGTCGCGGGCCGCCGCCCGGATGATGCCGAGCACGGCGTGCTTCGATGCGGTGTAGAGCATCTGCCGGGGATGGGCGAGGTAGGCATTGATGGAGGCTATGACAATGATGGCGCCGCCGCTCGCCTTCATCAGCGGCGTTGCGTGCTTGAGCGTCGCAGCGACGCCGCGCACATTGACCGTCATGACGCGGTCCCATTCGGTCATGTCGAGGCCTTCCGTCTCCCGCCATGGCGGTACGAGGCCCGCATTGGCGACGACGACATCAATGCGACCATGTGCACGCCACGCCGATCGCATGGCTGCCTCCAGCGTCATCTCGTCGCCGACATCGGCAGCGATGGCGCTGAAGCCGGCAGGCAATTGCGTGCCCGCATTGGTTTGCGCGAGATCCAGCGCATAGCCCACCGCGCCTTCGGCAGCGAAGCGCTCCGCGATGGCGAGCCCCAGTCCACGCGATCCACCGGTGATCAAGGCAATACGGCGGTCGAGGAGTGGAGGCATGGCTTCCCGTCGATTGGTTGTAGAGCCTGGAGCCCTAACAGGCATGCGGAATATTCTAGGCAACGTAAATCTGTGTACACAAATTCGCATTGCGAACGCAACAATCACCTAGACTAGTGCCGCTGCGCAGAGATTTTGATCGGTTGAATCGCGTTCGACGAGGCCAAGGCGCGGATCACACGACGGTAGGTCAAGGTTGTTCACCTGAGCTTTGAGGAACGCTTCGTATGCCGGGTCTCAATATAGACCACTGACAATCCCGCTTCCGCCGGCCGCTGAACGGCCATTGCGACGACGGCCCAGCATCTAGGCCGATGCGCTCAAGCCGCAAAGCGGGATCCTTGAGCGCGTCGACCAATTCCTCAGGATCGCTCGGGACCTTCAACTCCCGGACAATCTTGCCCTCTTCGTCCACGGAAGTCTTTGACTGAGACGCCCAGTCCGGCATAATGTTTCATGCTGCGCTTCTCCATCCGATGCTTGTGGCTGCCTCAACACAGACCATGTCTATCATCAGCCGGAAGCGCAGCACCTCAACTGAAAGCTGGGACTACGGGGACCGGCCGAGTACCCCATCCGGAGCAAAGCGTAGGGCTGACAGCCTCGTTGCTCAGATCCAGCTTTCCAGCCGGGTGTTGAGGACAAGCTCAGCAACCGAAGCGGTGTTCGGCAGGCGCAGCAGGAAAGCGACCGTCTCGCCTATCGTTTCGGGAGCAATGCGGTTTGCTGACGGCGTCACCCCGGGGATAGCGGCAACGAGATCGGTATCGACCGCACCGGGGCACAGCGCAGTGACGCGCACGCCTTTTTCCCATCCGGCGAACTTGGCGGCATGGGTGAGCGCCATGACCGCGTGCTTGGTCATGGCGTAGGCGACCGAAACCGTATCGCGGTAACGCTTGCCGTCGGTCGAGGCGACATTGATGATACGTCCGTGTCCGCCCTTTTCTAGGTGCGGCAAGGCAAGACGGATCAGCCGGAACGGCGCCTTGACGTTTACCGCCCACATATTGTCGAGCACGCTCTCGTCCCCTGAACGCAGGTCCAGCGAGCGCGATATGCCGGCATTGTTGATGAGGGCATCGATGCGTCCGAACCGCGACACGGTCGCGTCCACCCACTGCGCTGCCGTCTCGACCTGCTCGGCATCGAAGCGCCGAATCAGAGTTCGTGAAGCGTCGAAATCGGCGAACACGAATACGGCTTGCGGGTTACGGACGCCAAGGGAAAGCGTGTATCCCTGTGCATGGAGCCGTCTGGCGATCGCCAGGCCGATACCGCGCGAGGCGCCAGACAGCATCACCACGCGGCCGGCGGGGTCCAGCATTTCAGGACTTGCCAAGACCTCGGTCATGATCAGAACAAACCCTGGTAGACGCCGCCGTCGTTCACGATGTTCTGCCCGGTCATGTATCCGTTCTGCGCACTGCACAGGAAAGCGATCAGATCGCCGCATTCCTGTGGATCGGCAAAGCGGCCGGCGGGCGTTGCCTTGAGGCGATCTGCAACGATGGCCTCATAGGTCGTATTGCCCCGCGCGGCGTGACCATGAAGGTTGGTCCGCAGCGCATCCGTATCGAAGAAGCCGGGCAGCACACTGTTGACGACGACATTGTGCGCCACCAATTCGCGCACCATCGAACCGATGGCGCCAGCGAGCGCAAGACGAGCTGCGTGAGAGTGGCCGAAATTGACCTGCGGGAACTTGATGAAGCTCACCGAGATGTTCACCACTCGGCCAAACTTGCGCTCGCACATGCCGGGCACCACGGCGCGGATGAGTTCGAACGCCGAGAAGAAATGCGCCTCCATCCAGGCGTCCAGATCGGTTCGGGTCATGCTGCGAAAATCGTCAGGCGTCTGCCGCACGCCCGGATTGGTGACCAGTATGTCGAGGTTCGGACAGACCGAGAGCACGTGCTCGCGGCCTTGCAGCGTCGTCACATCGGCTGCGACCGTGGATACCCGCACCCCTGTTGCGGCCGCAATCTCCAGTGCCGTCGCTTCGAGTGTCCCGGCCGTTCGGGCAATCAGCGTGAGGTTGACCCCTTCCCGGGCCAGTGAGACGGCGGCCGCCTTGCCAAGCCCCTTGCTGCCGCCGCAAACGAGGGCGTGCCGCCCTCTGATACCCAGATCCATCGTTTCGTCCTTAGCTGCGCGGCGTGAAAGAACCGGCGAGAAGGCGCGCCGGCACGCGAAAGCGCCCCATGACGTCTCGCAGTTGCTCACGCTCGGTGATGATTTCTGCGCGGTCGCCGGAAACCAGCACAGTGGCCGGCAGAAGCTGCGCATTGTAGCGGGCGGCGGACGATTCTGTGTAACCGCCGGCATCGAGAAAGGCGACATGGTCGCCGCGCTTCAGCGCCGCCATTTTGCGGTGCGAGCCGACCTCGTCAGAGTTGCAGAGCGGTCCGACCAGATCCACCACCTCCGTGCCCTCAGCCTCGGCATTCGCTGCCGGCACCGCGTGGTAATACCAGTCGAGGACGGCAGACCAGGAAAGGTGGTTGGTGGAAAGGTCGAGGTTCACCCATTTCTTGGTCGCGCCGGTTTTGACCGCGCCGACGCGGCCGACCGCAACGCCCGAGGGACCCGACAGAGCGCGGCCGGGTTCGAGACGCAGTTTTGGCAGAGGCAGGCCAAGCTGGGCTGCCTCCTCCTTGATCGCCGCAGCGCAGAGCCGCGCATAGTCTTCGGCCGTCGGCGCGCTGGCGTCGTCAAGCTGGCTGTTGGGCCCGGTTCCATACCACTTTCCGAAGGTCCAGCCGCCACCGATATCGATGCATGGTGGCGTCCAGCCGGTCTTGTCGCGCAAATAGCCCGACCAGGTGATCATCTCCTTCGCCATGACTGCGAAATTGGCAGCCTCGTTCGACATCCGGCTGAGATGGAAATGCGTTTCCTTGAGCCGAATCTTCGGCATGGTCAGGGCGCGCTTGACGATCTCGACCGTCTGCTCCCGCGTCATGCCCCATTTGGTCGAGTCGCTCTGCTCTTTCAGCGTGCCCGGCCCATGCATGGCGACACCCTTGCGCCCGCGCAGAGGCTCGAGGTCGAGCTTGAGACGGACGCCGACATCGACCTCGACGCCAAGGCGGTCAGCGATTGCGGCGATGCGATCAAGCTCATCCATGGCGTCGATGTTGACGCAGAGCCCGTTGGCGATCGCCATGTCGAGCTCTTCATCCTGCTTGTTCGAGCCGTTGAGCACGAGGGTCCTGGCATCGGTGCCGGCGAGCAGCGCCATATACATTTCCTGCGCCCCGAAACAGTCGCCGCCTGCCCCTTCCTGATTCATGATGTGCCGGATGGCGAGGCCGTTGTTCGACTTGTTGGCGAACAGGATCTCGACATCGGGATAGTGCCGGCCAAACGCATCGCGAAACGCACGATAGGTATAGCGGAGCTGGTTCTCCGAAATGATGTAGAGCGGCGTGCCGAATGTCTTGGCCAGCACCTCAACGTCGCAGCCGTCGACGAACAGATGGCCATTCGGTCCGATGCCGATGAACTCGCCGAACTTGACCTTGTAATCGATTGGTGTGAGCCGCGGTGCGTGGCTCGAAGTCTTCTGTTGCATGGTCATGACCCTCTCGTCGAATAATCGCCGTTGGTTGCGGCTGCCCTACAGCAGCAGGCCGAGCTCTCTGAGGCCGCGGTTGAGGCCCTTCAACGGCTCGCCTTCGAGCGTCCGCAAGGGAGCGCGAGGCTTGCCGCCGCCGGGAAGCCCCAGCATGTCCATTGCAGCCTTCGTTGCCGGATAGAGCGTGCGTCCGCCGCTGGTGAAGAGATCAGTCAGCCGGCGCCCGAGCGCCTGCACGCGCTCCGCCTCGGCGCGATCACCCCGCTTCGGCGCGAAATACAGATCGAGCCCGCCTGGCGACCAGACATTGGGGAAGCAGTCGATGGTGCCGTCGGCGCCGAGATCGACCGCCGGCACGCCGAACACCGAGGACGGGCCGCAAAACACCCGCAAACGCTCGTGAACGGCAAGGCTTGTGCCGTAGTAATTGTTCCAGTCGCCCGAGCTTTCCTTGACCGCCACGACACGGTCGAGATCGGCAAGCCGTGCGACGAGCGCCGGCGTCAGCGCGTTCACCGCATTGCCCGGGATGTTGTAGAGCACGACTGGCAGGCCGATCGCCGAGGTCACGTCCGCATAGTGGGCGAAGATCTCGTCATCCGAGAGCTTGACGAAATAGGGCGGCAGGATCAGCGCACCATCGCACCCCACCTTCTCGGCGTGGCGGCTGAGCGCCACGGCCTCGTCGACGGTCACGGCGCCGGTGCCGACGATCAGCGTGCCACGGCCGGCCATCGCTTCCTTCGAGACCTCATGCAGGCGCTTGCGTTCGTCGTGGCTCAGCGCCCAGAACTCGCCCGTGCAGCCGCCGGCAACCACGCCGGTCGCGCCATCCTTCATCAGCCGCTCGATATTGGCGGCGAACTCCGCCTCGTCGATGCGGCCGTCGTCATGAAACGGGGTCGTGATCGCCGGCATCGGGCCGGCCCAATCAACACTCGTCCTGTCCATGAAAATTCATCCCTCGATATGTTGCGGTTCAGGCCGACCAGATTTTCTCGCGGACGAGGTCATCCATGACGGAATCCACCGCCTCTCTGGCGCGGGAAACCATCTGCGTGATTTCGTCTTCCGATATGACGAAGGGCGGCGAAAAGGAGATCGTGTCGGCATGCGGCAAGGCGCGGGTGATCAGACCACGCGCCAGCGCCGCCTTGACGACGCGGGCGGCGATATTCAGCGACGGCTCGAACCGCGTCGCCGGCTGCTTCTCGGCGACAAATTCCACCGCACCGACGAGGCCCGTGCCACGGATATCGCCGACCAGCGGATGCCCGGCAAACGCCGCCTGAAGCCGCTGACGCATGAAGGTCCCACGGCTTGCCGCCTGCGCGACCAGCCCCTCATTCT
>Ga0207025_1020_pt1 | contig 26822 bp, 26 predicted proteins | sample Alteio_BWMinCont_45_FD_153261 | JGI IMG/M metagenome (GOLD analysis project Ga0207025, IMG submission 153261) | Enriched cells from forest soil in Barre Woods Harvard Forest LTER site, Petersham, Massachusetts, United States -... | ecosystem: Environmental > Terrestrial > Soil > Temperate forest >... | reverse complement strand
CCCTGAACCTGCGCCGCGGCGGCCTTGAGGCGTGCCCGGGCAAGGTCGAGGTCGGGCGCGTTGTTGAGCGCCTGCTCGATGAGCGCATCGAGCTGCGGGTCGCCATATGCGCGCCACCACTGATCGCCCGGCCAGGCCCCGACCGGAGCGACGAACGAGTTCGAGCTGCCAAGCTCATCGACATTCTTCATGGCAGGGGACGGATCGAGCCGGGGGATCTGCGCGCAGCCACTGGCGAGCGCAAGGCTGGCGGCGAGCAGCAGGGTGAGGCTGCGAGGCCGCACTGCGAGAGGTTGACACTTGATTGTTTGCATCGCGGTAAAGCTCCTTAACTGAACTGTACGGTACAGTACCTTGACTTTAAGCCTCGTGTCAACAAAAATGTACCAGCCGGTCCAGTTATAGAAGGAAGCGACTTGAGTGATGAGCAAAAACGACAGCAAACGACAGGTAATTCTCGAAAGCGCCTATCGACTATTTCTCGTGCAGGGGTTCGATGGGACTTCGATGGCGGACATCACTTCTCAGGTCGGCGGCTCGAAGGCGACCCTCTACAGTCACTTCCCTTCGAAGGAAGAACTGTTCGTTGAATGCATGATGGCAGCCCTGCAGAACTACATGTCGGACACTTTGAAGCATCTCGACGCCTCCCGGAACGATCCGCAGGCTGCCCTTCGCAACTTTGGCACGAGCGTCCTCAATTTCATTTGCTCATCCGAACAGGTGGAGGTGCGTCGCTTGATGATCGCCGAGGCGGCGCGCTCCGGCACCGGGAAGCTCTTCTTTGACAAGATCACCGCGTTGCGCGCGAAGATCTCTTCATTCCTGTCCGCCTGCATGGCATCGGGACTGCTCCGCCGGGACGACCCGTACCTTGCCGCCGATCATCTCGGTGCATTACTTGAGGCTGAAGTCCTTGAACCGTTGCTCCTGCACGTGCGAGAAGCAGCGCCGGATGAGGAGGAGACGGCGCTCGCGGCGCGACGCGCGGTGGCGGCCTTTCTCAGGGCCTACGCGCCAACCTCTCCACCTATACAGATAGCTGCAGGGCCCAACGCCCACTTGCGGAGGCTTCCCCCGCATGAGCTGTGACCCAGTCCGCGCGATCAAGGCTCGAACGAGCGCTGCCGCAAGTCAGCAGTCGCGCTAAACTGGACTTATCGGTTCTGTTAATGGACCCACCCTGAAAAACCATGAAGACCAAAACTGAATCCAAACGCCAGGCCATTATTCAAGCCGCTGGTGAAGTTTTTCGAGAAGTCGGCTTCGAGCGCGCTTCCATGTCGGACATCCGTGAGCGGATCGGTGGCTCCAAAGCAACGCTCTACAACTATTTCCCTTCAAAGGAGAAGCTGTTTTTCGAGGTCGTGCACCATGCCAAGGAACTTGAGCTAGAAGCGATCACGGGGGAACTTAACTCAGATGCAGATGACTTAAAGCGCGAGCTCGTGCGTTTCGGGCGGAAATTTATGACCGTTCTGTATTCAGCTGATGCGATTGCCGTCAGGCGCTTGGCGATTGCTGAATCGCGGCACTCGGATATCGGGAAACTGTCGTTCGAACAAGCGAACGTTCCAATCGAGAAGCAAGTTGCTGAATTCTTGAGAAGAGTAATGAAGCGCGGGACCCTTCGAACTGCTGATCCGAAGATCGCCGCCATTCACCTTCTCAGTTTGCTCGAATCAGAACTTTTGCAGCGTGTCCTGTTGGGAGTGATTGATAGTGTGAAGTCGGAGGTACTCTCTGGTGCCGTACGGCGCGCGGTGGATGTCTTCCTCTATGGGTACGAGCCTCGTTGACGGTGGACCTCAGCTAGCAGATCCTGCTCCTCTGGGGGATGCGTCCGCCGCAAGATGAAGTTGGCGTCGCCGCTGAGTGCGATAGGCACATTGGCCCAAAGTCCGCATTGCGTCATCGAGCGAGATGCCGAGATCGACTCGTTGAATGCCTACATCGTGCGCCGCGGCGATTACTTGCCTCACACAGCGCACGTCATTATCGTCAAGTCGGTCCAGAAGAACTCGGGAGGCACCGTTTATGCTGGAAATCCGACCGACCTGCGAGAACTGCGGAGTCCAATTGTTCCCGAATTCCCGCGAAGCCATGATTTGTTCCTTTGAGTGCACGTTCTGTCGAAACTGCGTGGAAGGAATACTCGACAACGTATGCCCGAATTGCGGTGGCGGATTCAGCGCACGGCCCATTCGACCGGCGCGGCGGTGGAAGGCCGAGTATTGTCTGACGGCAATCCCCGCCTCGCCCAACATAATCTCAAAGCCCGTCGACCTCGCGTCACATAAGGCGTTTGCCGCGCCAATAAGGGATATTCCACCTGAACTGCGGTAGCCGTCACGCGCTAAACCGCGTGCGATACTCTTGCGGGGTGACTGCCAGCAGCCGCAGGAAGCTGCGGCGCATGGTTTCTTCGGAACCGAAACCGCAACGCCGACAGATTCGCTTCACCGGCAGGCCGGAATCCGACAACAATCGGCGCGCCGAATATGCGGCGCGCGCCGCGTCGACTCGCAGTCGCTCAATTGCGCGGGCGGGAGTAAAGCCTGTTGCCTCTGCGTAGTGCCGGCTAAAACTGCGTTCACTCATTCCTGCTTGATCGGCCAATACGGGCAGCGGTAGATCATCGTCCAAGTGTTTGTTAATCCATTCGTGAAGTGCTCCAAACTTATCGTCTGCCGCCTGTAGCGACAGCGCTGTGCTGAATTGCGCTTGTCCACCGGGACGCTTCATGAACATGACCAGATATCTCGCCACGGCCAGCGCTATAGTCGGACCCAAGTCTTCTTCTACGAGCGCAAGCGCTAGATCGATGCCGGCAGTCACTCCTGCCGAACTCCATACCGAACCGTCGCGCACGAAGATTGGATCAGATTCGACGCGCACCCTGGGGTAGCGGCGGGCAAGTTCGGCGCAATACGACCAATGGGTAACGGCGCGGCGCCCGTCGAGTAGGCCAGAGGCGGCCAGCAGAAATGCCCCGGTGCACACGGAGGCGATGCGCCGTGCCGTCTTGGCTCGCGCCTGCACCCAGTCGATGATCACAGGGTCCGCGGCCGCCGCCTCAACGCCCTGGCCGCCGGCCACCATCAATGTGTCGACCGCCGCGCCGCTGCGCGGAAGTGGAAGGGTCGACAGCTTCAGTCCGGATGAAGCTGTAACCTGCGCGCCGCTTTGGGCCACAACCCTTAAATCATAGCGGGGCCGTCCCCCCGCTTCGAGCACGAAATCGTTGGCGGAAGCGAATACCTGAAACGGGCCGGTGACGTCCAACAGCTGAACCAGCGGAAAAGTCAGGAATTCGACGACGCGAACTGCATTTGGCGCGAACCGAGGGGATTTTGGCATTACCGCCAAAGTCTGCCAGGGTAAATTGACCTTGTCTACCTATCCTCGCACCGGAGATTCACATGATTCCAGAGGACACCCATCTACTGATTGGCTCGCTGATGTTCGAAGGGATGGATCAGATCGATTTGACGGGACCCTTCGAAGTGCTGTCGCGGGTCCCGAACTCGACCTACCGAATTTACGCCAAGACGAACTCGCCCGTTCGCGACCTCAATGGATTGCGGTTGATTGCAGACGCGACGCTCGCCGAGGCACCGCCGCTCGATGTTCTGCACCTTCCGGGAGGGCCCGGACAGGAAGCGTTGATGGAGGACCCAGAGGTAATCACCTGGATACAGCGGCAAGCCGCGGGCGCGCGCCGCATATTCTCCGTTTGTACCGGAGCTCTGCTTTGCGGTGCGGCGGGCCTGCTTAAAGGGCGCCGTGCGACGACGCACTGGTCATCGCTTCACCTGTTGGCGTTTTTCGGCGCGATTCCCGTCAATGAGAGAGTGGTGATGGACGCGAACTACGTATTCGCCGCTGGCGTTACTGCGGGAATCGATGGTGCCCTGCGTCTCGCTGTCGAATTGCGCGGCGATGAGGTCGCGCAGGCCATTCAGCTCGACATGGTGTATGCGCCGGAGCCGCCCTTCAACAGCGGAACACCGGAGCGCGCACCGCCGGCGATTTTTGAGTGCGCCAGGCAATCGTATCGGGAGATTACCGCTCGGCGCGAGGAAACGGCGCGCCGGATCGCAGCTCGTCTCGGTATTTTTGTCGCTCAATGAAGGTTGGCGAGAAGCGAGGGGTTATTGGCAAGTCTGCCGAGACAACCGCCTTTACATTGTCCTCTCGGGTGCTCAGCGCCCATCGCCGAAGAACCAGGAGAACTTGCATGGACTCAGCAAACCTAGATCGTCGACTTCTTCTCGCCGGCATGGCAGCCACGGCGGCAATGACTTCGCTGCCACACACTGCTGCCGCCCTGCCTGACGCCCAAACACTACCATCAAAGGAGAACACCATGACCACGATGACATTCACCAAGAAAGAGCCGCCGGAATGGCTTATGGCCTTCTGGAAGGAGATTGACGACAAGACGTTTGGTAAGGGGTTCGATTGCTTTACCAAGGATGCCATCGGTAACCTCGGTGTTGCCGATTGGCATGGACGCGAGGCCATCCGCGAGAATCTGCGCGCCTTCATAGATACGGGCTTCACAGCCCATCACGACGTCGTCGAATACTTAGACGGCGGGTCGCTCAAGATCTTCCGCGGGATCGTCACCATGAAGCCGGATGACGGCAGTAAGCCGATCGTGAAACCGGTGATGTCTCACTTCTTCTACATGGACGAGAAGGATCCCACAAAGGTGCGTCGCTGGATTGGAGCGGTGGGACCGGTTCAGTTCTGAGGTATGGAAGGTTGTCATGCGTCGTAACCGACATATGATGTCGCTGCTGCTCCCGAACGACGGAGGACGAATGCAGGATAAGAAGCGCTCGAGGAGCGCTTCGCGACGTCGGAGGCGATTGACGATTCCGAAGAGGGCGCCAATTCGATGCAAGAAGGAGCGACACCATGAGCATCGCGGCAATTGTCAACGGCATTGCGACGGATGGTTTGTCTGCCGGTAGATAAACGGCCACGCGTATCGAAAATCGGTACTGAGACATCTACGAGGGCGCCCTTCATTGCACAATCCGCGCAATCAGTTGATTGGCGACATCCTCGAGATCCGTCCCAACAAGGGTAGGCTGCGGACCTACACCGAGAATGTCATTCCCCGGTCTTTTGATCAGGGCGGCACCCCACCCCGCGGCAACCGCGCCCAACGTGTCCCACGTATGAGCCGCCACTAGAAAGAGGTGTTCCGGACCGACTTGTAGCTGCCTCTCGACATATGTATAGACCTCGCGAGCGGGCTTATGTTGTCGGACCTCATTGACGCTGAATCGGCGTTCAAAGAGGTCGACAAGTCCCGCATTTGCCAATTGCCTACCCTGCACTTCAGCTATGTTGTTGGTCAGTGTAAACAATCGAAAACCCACCTGACGCAGGCGACGGAGCGCGCCCGGTACCTCAGGATGTGCAGGCATTGTCGAGAACTGATCCGTCAGTGCTCGCTTGTCCGCCTCTGTTATTTGGATGCCGCGAGTGTCGGCGAGCATTTTCATCACTGCCGCCCCAATGTCCGTAAAAGGTGCGTAAGATTGAGCCAGAGTGAGCGCCTCGGAATACAGGATCAGGTTTGCAAACCATTCGCGCATCGCAAACTTCTCGCGAAAAATGTGCTGAAAGATTGGCGACATCACCTCTAAATCCAGCAAAGTCTCATTCACGTCAAAGACGAGTAGGGGCAGCGTTGGCATAATTGTCTCCAGAATCTCGGAAGTTGGAATGGGCCGGATCAGACCTGAGCCAGGCGGACCCTCAGCTGGCATTGGCGCGTGTCCGTCTGGGCGTGCCGGCTCTCATAACTCGCGTGGCACCCTACGTCCTGTCGCCAGTGATTAAGCGGATGCCGCCGCCAAATTTAAGGTACGACCAGAACCAGTTGAGCAGAGTAGCAACGCGATTTCTCATGCCCAGCATGAAACCGATGTGCACCACGCCCCACAGCCACCAGGCAGGTGCGCCCCACAATTTGACAGCGCCAAAATCCGCCACCGCGGCCTTCCGGCCGATGGTGGCGAGACTGCCGAAGTGTCGATAGCGGAACGCCGGCATGGGGGCTCGAGCATCGATGAGAGCCCGGATCTGCTTGGCGACGTACGCGCCTCCCTGTTTGGCGGCGGGAGCTAGTCCAGGAACGGGCTGGCCATTCCAAGCGTTGCTGGCCACCGTGTCTCCGACGGCAAATACATTGGCCAACCCGGGCACGCGTAGATCCTCGCCGACGACAATGCGACCCGCCCGGTCCGACCGCGCTTTCAGCCAGCTCGCGGCGGGCGATGCCGCGACGCCTGCTGCCCATAGGATCGTGCGCGCGTCAATCCGTTCGCCGTCAACCCCGACGCCTTGTTCATCGATATGATTCACGCGACTTGCAAGCCGGATTTCCACGCCCAACTTCTCCAATGCGCGCTGCGCAATACCCGACAGGCGTTCGGGAAAAGTCGGCAGCAGTCGCGCACCCGCTTGTACCAGAATGATGCGTGCACTGGCTGGATCAAAGGTCCTGAAGTCTTGATCCAATCCAAAGCGAGCTAATTCCGCGATGGCGCCAGCGAGCTCTACGCCCGTTGGGCCGCCGCCGACGATCACGAAGGTCAACAGCGCCGCTTTCTCCGACTCATTCACACTCTCCTCGGCGCGCTCGAAGGCTGTCAGAATCCGTCGGCGGACTTCGAGAGCGTCCTCCACATGTTTGAGTCCCGGGGCGTGGCGTGCCCACTCATCCTTGCCAAAGTAGCTATGGGTGGCCCCCGTGGCAAGCACCAGGTAGTCGTACGAGATTTCACGGCGTTCCGTGAGCACCAGGCGCTTCTCCGTATCGATCCCGGTGACCGTACCTAACAACAGCCGCGTAGCGGGAGCATCTCGGAAGATTTGTCGCGTCGCCGTAGCGATGTCACCCGGCGACAGCGCCGCGGTAGCGACCTGATAAAGCAGCGGCTGAAACAGATGAAAGTTGTTTCGGTCGATCAGAGTAACCGCCGCCTTCGCGCCCTTGAGTGCTTGCGCGCAGCGCAGGCCGCCAAAGCCCGCACCAACAATCACCACTCGGGGCCAGTTCTGCGAGACCAGTTCGCCACTACTCGGAATAGAAAAAAGGCGACTCTGCCACCTCCTCGCCAGAGCGTCGATCGCCAGCACGCCTCCCCCATGTACGGTGAGTATGGCAAGGAGCATCAGCAGGTAGATCGAATCGTTGAGCCGCGGATCGGCCACCGAAAACGCGAATAGACCGAGCAGCAACAGCAAGGCAACATATCGCGTACCAGCGCCTATCATCAACGCAACGCCGCCAACCATCGCGACCATCGTCGGCAGACGCATAGCGACATCTAGCGGCAACCACCGTTCTGCGCTGGCGCCCACGGACAGCCGAGCGTGCGCCGAGGCGGCGACTATGAGCGCGGCGCACAGCCATAGCCGCAACACTGTGAGGTACCACGTTGTGCCGGAAGACCTCAGCCATTGGGAGAATCGAATCGTGCGTGGAATGAGGGGAATCGCACTGTCTGCGAGGCCACGACGCAGCAAATGGTCGAGCGAAATGGGACCGGCGCCGTGGATGAGATACCAGCAAAACAACGCGATCCAAAACAATTGCGTGTCGAAGGGCTCGAAGCGAACTTGCGTGATGACCGCGAGTATGAGCAGAGGCAACGACGCATAGCGCGTCATGGCCCCCAGCGCTAGCAGTATCGCGCAAAGCAGGTTGGCGCCCGTGCTCAGGTACGCCGATACTATCGGCGCGAGCAGCGGGAAGGGATTCTCCTCATCGACAATCTTCAGGGCCGCCGCCCAATGCATGAGCTGCTGTACGCCGAAGAAGAAAAAGAGTTTTGCGATCCAAAGACGGAAGATCAATTCCACATAGGGCCACGCCAGTCTGTGAGCCAGTGAGTTCCAGAAGTCGGCGAGCAAACGCACCATTGCGAACGGTGCGGGCCAAATCCGCGACCGTCCTGTCGTATCCATTTGTTTGAGCATGGCTAGAGGACCAAGGAAGACCGTGGTTTATTGCATCATGGTCGGAATCCGTTGCAGAAACCAATGATTCGAACTGCCCGCCCCTGCCGTAATTGAAGGCAGGGCCATCGCCCAACCTCTCACGGGAAACGCCTGCGAATTAGCGCATCGATAGAGAATGCTCCCGGCCCGCGCGCGATGACATAGAGCAAGGAACCCGCCCAGAGAAGATGATCTGGCCAGTTCTGCGGGTAGACGAAGATTTCGATGACGGCAGTCATCGCGAGCAAACCCAGTGCCGAAAGCCGTGACGCCAAGCCAATAATGAGAAGAAAGGAGAACAGATGCTCCTGAAGGGCGGCAAGATGGGTAGCCCACTCCGGCGAAATAAGCGGCAACTTGTATTCGTCTCGAAAGAGTTGGATCGCGGAGTCTGTGACGTGCCAGCCCGACACTTTTGTTTGGCCGGATCGCCAAAAAACATCCGCGATTCCGAGCCGGATGATCAGTCCGAGTATTGACGAAGGAATCCTGTCCGCCGCTTGGACTGCGGACCGGACATGCCTTGCTAGACCCATTGGCTTATCCAAAGTCGCCTCCTATTCACAGCAACTTCGCGTTGCGACTCAACGACTGAGGCGCGTTCATGATCCTAAGCTTCCGGAATCTGCCATCAGACCGACAACCAGCCCCTCGTTGAATAAACCGGCCAGGGCTAACACGGGGTCGAAATCCGAAGAAATCGCCGTCGCCATCGCACACGCCTTTCCGAGAGTTTCTCCGTCAGCCAGTCGAGACCGAAACTCCCAACTCGGCGGCGGTAAGTTAACTAGACGGAGCCCGTCGCATCCGCTGACCTGAAGATGCACTTCTGCGCGCGGGAGCAGCAGGTCTGCCCAAGTATTGTCCCCTTGGTGGGCCATCCAAATTTGGTCAATTGCGTACCGCGAAGCAACGAACCGAACGGAAGGTGCAATGTGCAGGCTGATCCGCGCCGGATCTTCTCTGACTTCGCCAAGCGCGGCGATTGAGATGCTTGGTTGACGTACGAACTGGAGTACCCGGTGAATCATCCATTCAAGTTTCGCAACGTCCGAGAGGTACTCGAGTTTGGCCGCCGGCGGGAACTCGGCGAGGAAGGATGGAAAGTCCGCACCGTATTCGACCAGGCATGCTCCCGCAGGAAGATGTCGCTGGATGAATGTGTCTGCGGCATAAGCAAAGAATCGCCGATCGACCAGCTTACAAACAACCGGGTATGTCGCACTCAGTGCATCCGTAAGCCGCGCCGCTACATTGTTGCGATAGATGGACAGACGCGCAGACGGATCAAAACCGTCTCCGCAGATGAATTGCAGAAGCTCCGCAGGGGCAGCCCCCATAATTGACTGACAAAAACTACTCTGCAAGTCACGCAGCGTGTGCATGGGATTCTTCGCACAAGCCCGCAGATAGGCTACGTGCCTTTGCGGCCTCGCCAAGCAGCACGTCAAGTGTTGGCAGATTCGTGTCCCATTCGACCAGCGTCGGCCGATACCCGAAACACCGTATGGCTTCGGCATAAACGTCCCAGACGTCCTCCGAGACACACGAGCCGTGATCGTCGATGAGAACGACGTCGCCCTCGATCACTTTTCTTGTATGGCCTGCCAGATGGAATTCGCCAATCGCCGAAGCTGGGACGGTGGCGAAATACTCCGCGGGATTGACACCGACGTTGTGCGCGCTTACATACAGGTTGTTGACATCGAACAGCAATCCACAATCTGTGCGGTGAACCAATTCGCTGAGGAACGTCGCTTCGCTCAGGGTCGAGTGCCGGAACCGCAGATAGCTTGACGGATTCTCGATCAGAATCCTCCGCCCGATCGCAGCCTGAACTTGGTGGACATGGCTCGTCACCGCATCCAGCGCTTCCTCGGTATAAGGCAGGGGCAGCAGGTCATTGAGATGGACATCGCCGGTCATGCTCCATGCCAGATGCTCGGAGATCAGGAACGGCTCGAGACGCTCGATCAGCGACGTCAAGCGCGCCAGGTGCCGAAGATCGAGTGGCCCCGCGGTGCCGAGCGACAGCGCCACGCCATGCAGTGACAGCGGATAACGCTCGCGGAGCCGCTCGAGTCGAGCGAGTGCCCCAGGATCGAACATGTAGTTTTCAGGATGCACTTCTAGCCAGGCAATGTCCGGACGGCGCCCAAGAACCTCCTCGACATGCGCCGCGCGAAGACCCACGCCCGGCGATATCGACGCTAACTTCGGAGAGGAGTCTGTGAACATCGTCCGGACTGGCCTGACCGCTAGGTCTTGGCGGTAAGGCTGCCGCCCTCGATCTTCTTGCAGGTTCCCGCGGGGACGTACAGCCACGAAGCCGGGTCGTGGGCCGTGGTGGCGGTGCCTGCACAGCTGTGCGTCGCCGTACCGCAGTCATTCGCGCTGCGCGCAGCGATGCCATAGCATTTTTCGAATGTGTACGTCGGCGCCGGCGCGGGCGCGGCAAGGGCGATTGCTGGCAAGGCAACGGCCGCGGCAATCGCTGAGGCAAGCAGATGGGACATGTTCATGGGCAATTCTCCTTTCAGATTGTGGACGACAGAAAAACACTGGGCTTCTAAGGCCGCAACCAGCAGCGCGCTCGCGGCGGCCAATTGCCGGTTAGAGGTGCTGTATTCTCACTGCGCCGAGCGTGTGCGTCATTTGCAAAACGTGCTGCTCTTTCTGCAAATGTTGCTGAAAAATTGCTGCAGAAAGCACCGCGGCATCGCGACGACAATCCGTCAACCATCTGCGCGACAGGGGGAGCGGCACTCGGCCGTCGCCTGAAGTTGCATAGCGCCAAAGCGAAACAATATATTGCCCAGGCCAGTCTTCGGCTCCGCGATACTGCAGGGCGTGCCTAGTAGCGGGAGAGGAATTCGCCGATTGCCTCGGCAATCTCCTTGGCGTGGGTTTCCAGCGCAAAATGACCGGTATCGAAGAAGTGGACCTCGGCGTTGGGAATATCCCGCTTGAAAGCCTCTGCACCCGGCGGCAGGAAGAACGGGTCGTTCTTGCCCCAAACCGCGAGGAATCGCGGCTTGTGCTTACGGAAGTAGTTCTGGAAGGCCGGGTAGAGAGCGACGTTGCTCTTGTAGTCGCCAAATAGATCCAGCTGGACCTCGTCGGCACCAGGGCGTGCGAGGTAGTAGTTGTCGAGCGCGATACCGTCCGGGGACACGGAAAACTCGTCGGATACGCCGTGGGTGTACTGCCAGTGCGTTGTTTCCGGGGTCAGGAATGCGCGCAGGGCTTTGCGATTCTCCTCCGAAGGGTCTTGCCAGTAGGCGCGGATTGGGTTCCAACCCTCGCTCAACCCTTCCTCGTAGGCGTTGCCGTTCTGGGAGATGATCGCGGTGATGCGGTCGGGATGTCGGGTCGCGATCCGGAAGCCTGTCGGGGCGCCGTAGTCGAAAACGTAGACCGCAAAGCGGTCGAGTTTGATCACTTCGGTAAAGCGATCGATGACACCGGCTATGTTGTCAAAGGTGTACTTGAACTGCGCGGGCGGCGGCATGTCCGATTGGCCAAAGCCTGGCAGGTCAGGTGCAATTATGTGGAAGCGATCTGCCAGGAGCGGGATAAGGTCCCGAAACATGTGCCCGGAACTCGGGAAGCCGTGGAGCAACAACAGGTTCGGCGCCTTGAAAGGACCCGCCTCGCGATAAAAGATCTTGTAGCCGTCGACGTCCGCGGTGAGGTATTTGATGCTACTCACATCGATTTCTCCTCATTGAGAGTTTTGGCCGCGCCAGCTGCCTGTCAGGAGAAGGCTGACCTGGCCCTCTTATCAATTGCGCACGGTAGCTCCCGGGTGTAACGCCGGTTGAGCGGCGGAATGCGCGCCAGAAATTCCCCGGCGACGAAAATCCGGACGCATAAGCAATTTCGGCCAGACTTCGATCAGTCTCTGTCAGCAAGGCTTTAGCTCGGACAAGACGCCGTTCTGTGACATGCTGATAGGGCGACTTACCTGTGGCTGCTTTGAATTCTCTCGCGAAATGGAATTGACTCAAGCAGGCAAGCGAAGCGAGCTGTTCGACCGTGATGTTGTCTTCGATGTGAGCTTCAATGAAATAGAGAACCTGTTGGAGCCTGCGATCTGCGAGTCGATTGTGAGTTGCGTGCACATCGGGATGTTTGATCGAAACGCTCGAATAGCATTGCAGCAGCCGGGCTGCAAGACTACTTGCCAACGACTCGATTAGGATGCTTCCAGCAGAGGTCTCTTGGCGCATTTCCGTTAAGATGCAGTCAGCGATTCGCTCAATGAGCAAATCGTGAACACCGGCGTAATAATGCAATTGTGCACTCGAGGCGCCCGGAAAGTTCCCATCGGTCTCCAATACTGAGAACGGATTTGCGGGCAGATACAGGTGCAGCACTTCCGAGATGTCATGAAACATGATTGTGCAATTGTCGCCAAGGCCCGCGGGGCATAACCAGATCGTCCCTCGAGTAGCCACCCTCTGCTGGTAGATCCTGTCGGCCCGCCGGATCACGGTGCACTGACCACGAATTAACATCGCGACTTCGGTGCAAGAGGAGGTGAATGTCGGCACTTCGCCGGCAGGATGAGAGCGCAGATCCGCAAAGATCCCTCGCCACTCGCGTTCGACCGACGACCCTGGCAAACGCCCGGTGGGGGATATTTCGACGCCGTGTCCAAGCATGTCCATCGTAGGCTCCCAAGAACGCCACAATGCAAGGCGATGCAATGCGCATGCCAATCCTATCGGGACACCCGAAGTCGACTCTTGGTGGCCGTGCCCCTGAGTTCTTCCATGCACACGTGAAATGTGCGGTCCTGCGGGAATCGCTCGCACACCACAATCGGTTGCGGCGGGTCGCAACGAATTGCGGGCACTCGCGGCTAATCAGACGGCCGCGGCGGCGATGAGAGCGGTTATGAGGGCGGAAGGCGCGCGCAGCGCCACGCCGTTTCGCTCGAGCGTCGCAAGCAGGTGCGCACCGGCTGAATCGGCGAAACTGAGCGCGGCAAGATCGAGGATCACGCGCTTGCTCTCGGTTGCGCTCTCGATGGCCTTGCGCAGCTCGCTGAGCCACGCCAAGCGCAGTTTACCTTCAAGTATGAAGGTAACGGCATCTTTCGATTCCGATACAGTGATTCGCAGCATTGCCTACCTTCACGCCGGTCACTCGAGTGTTTCCTCGATGCACAGGGTGAAGCAATCTCCGTGCCAACGGTGGGACCGGGCGAATGCGAATCGGTGGCCACTAGGAGCGCCCCTCGTGGCTGCGAGATATGCCGAGCTTCTTCATCCTGTGCCGTAGTGTCGCCGGCTTCATGGCGAGCTGGACCGCGGCGCCGCGCTCGCCCTCGATCACCCAGTTTGTTCGGCGCAGCGCATTGAGGATATGGCTTCGCTGCATGCTATTGAGATCGGCCGTTTCTCCCCCCTCCCCGCCCGGTGCATCTCCCGCCGACGGCGACACGGGAGCCGCAAATACCTCGGGATCGATGCTGAGAATTGGTGCGGCGCTCAAGATCAGCGCGCGCTCGATGATGTTCTCGAGTTCGCGGACGTTCCCCGGCCAGTGATAGCGGACCAGGCGATCCATCGTGTCGGGTTCGATCCCGACCACCGATCGACCGACTCTGGACGCGTATTTCTGCACGAAAAACTGTGCGAGCAGCGGAATATCGGCAGTCCGGTCCCGCAGCGCAGGCATGTCGATCGGGAAGACGTTCAGGCGGTAATACAGATCGAGGCGGAATTTTCCATCGGCCAAGGCATTACGCAGGTCCCGGTTCGTCGCGGCGATCACTCGCACATCCGCCTTGATCGGTTGATTGCCGCCTACTCGCTCGATTTCCCGCTCCTGCAGCACACGCAGCAGCTTCACCTGCACGTCCAATGGTATCTCGCCCACTTCGTCCAGGAAAATGGTGCCGCTGTTGGCGAGTTCGAACCGGCCGATGCGCCGCTGAATAGCGCCGCTAAAAGCGCCGCGCTCGTGCCCGAAGAGTTCACTCTCGATGAGCCCGGCGGGCAGCGCCGCGCAATTGATCTTGATGAAGGATTTGTCGGCGCGCTTGCTCGCCGAATGAATGGCGCGCGCGATGAGTTCCTTTCCTGTTCCGGTCTCTCCCGAGATGAGCACAGTCGCGTCCGTCGGCGCAACGCGTTGCACATTGTCAAGCACCTTCATGAGCGCGGCGCTGGCGCCGACGATCTCTTCGAAGTTATGGACCGACTTGATTTCCTCCTGCAGATAGACGTTCTGCGCTTGCAGTCTCGCCTGCTCCCTTTCCAAAAGGACGCGGTCAGTGACGTCGACGAGCATGGTCCGCGTGTACTGACCGCCCGGGTCGGGGCTTGACCAAAACTGGACGAAAACCGGCCGACCGTTGTCCTTTCGTTGCAGTTCAATCAAGCTGCCATTGACGTCGAGGCCGCGTTTGACCGATTCGAACAGCTCCTGCACGCGCCGCTGTGCATCCGGTCTATCGGGAACCAGAGAGAAGCCGACCATGCCCTTTACCTCCTCCGGTGTGACGCCGAGGATTCGCTGCGCTGTGCGGTTAGCACGGATGAAACGCGCCTGCAAATCTTCGTGCACGTAGGCGATCGGAGCTTCGTCGAACAGATCGCGGAACCGCTCTTCGCTCTGACGTAGACTCTGCTCGAGGCGCAAGCGTTGCACTTCTGCCGCAGCCCGTGCGCCGAAGATTTGCATGATGAGCTGCGCGCGCGGATCTGCCGGTCGCGCCTGTCGATCGAAAACGTACAGATGACCCAATAAGGATCCATCACTGCCGCGCAGCGGAACGCCGCACGGACTTTCTATTCCGGGCTGGGCCTCACAAAACGGTAACGAGGCGCAGGCGAAGATGTGTGCGAGGCCGCTGCGAATCGCGTCGTCGCCCGACGCCGCGGGGGGCTCGTAGTCGATGTCGTCGATGAAATCGCCGTTCGACCAGAAGGCGAGCGTTCGGGTGCGCGCCGGTGGAATGAACTCCGCGACGAATGCGTGCTGCCTATGCAGCGTCTGCGCTAGATATCGCACGAGCCGGCGGAAGAAATCTCCGTCCGGAAATCCAGCCGTTACGGCCACGAGCCAATTTAGAAACGCGAGGTCTTCGTCGGCCACTGCCGCCTCAAGGGAACCCCGGATCCCCGTACCGTCCGTTCCATGAATTCCAATTTATGCTCTCGTACGCCTCAGCGCGCCGGGCTGCGGTGGCCAGCCGCGGCAGAGCATCTGTGTCGCGGAAATGGTGACATACCAGCGCACCGCTGGCTACGGCGCGCGCCTGAAAGGAAGATTTGTTCAGTGCGATGCACTCAGCCTGGGAGACCGTGCGACCCCATCAGTGTCGCTCGAAGACTGTGGTCGTTGTCGCGATGCCGCGGTGCCTTCTGAACTATCAGCAACATTTGCAGGAAAAGCAGCACGTTTTGCAAATGACGCGCACGCTCGGCGCCGTGAGAATACGGCCGCGCCTCACCGCATACGGCGCAATTTGGCAACCCGCATTGAAACATTTTCACAGGAGGATTTTTGACATGACCCCCTCGATAAAGACGGCGAAGAGTATCGCAATCGCCGTAACACTGCTGCTGGCTGCCGCAGCGGCCACCGCAGACGAGCCACCTGTCACGACGCAAGTCGTCGATTTGGCGAACAAGCTGAACGGCGTGCATCCAGGGTATCGCGCCTTTCATGCGAAAGGCGTTGTGGTGGATGGCAGCTTCAAGGCCTCGCCCGAAGCTGCCCAGCTCAGCCACGCAGTACTCTTCAACGGCCGCACCATTCCGGTTACCGTGCGCTTCTCCGATGGCAATGGGATGCCGAATGTGGCGGACGGCTCACCCGCTGCAAACCCCCATGGCATGGCCATCAAGTACCATTTGCCCGGCGGAGTGGACACCGACATGGTGACCAACTCGTTGAAGTTCTTCCCGGTAGGAACCGGAGAGGACTTTCGTGATCTGCTGCAAGCGATCATCGCGAGCCCACCCGATGCGCCAAAGCCGACGAAGCTGGAGCAGTTCTTCGCCAGCCATCCGAATGCGCCGAAGGCGTTCGGTTCGGCCGCAACACCGGACAGCTATGCGGACGAGGAGTATCACGGCATTGACGCGTTCATCTTCGTCAGCAAGACCGGCCAAAGACAGGCGGTGCGCTACCTGCTAGTGCCGGAAAAGGCTGTGCACCTGACGCCGGAAGAGGCCGCCAAGCAGCCACCCGATTTTCTGTCCGACGAACTGACCGAGCGGATTGCGCGAAGGCCGGTAGTCTTTCACTTGAAGGCGCAATTGGCGGAGCCCGGCGATCAGACCAAGGATGGGAGCCAACCTTGGCCTGATGAGCGCAAGGTCGTCGAGCTCGGCGTGCTGACGCTGAATAAAGTGGTGCCCAACAGCTTGGAAGCGGAAAAGAAGCTGCTGTTCGTGCCCACCACCCTCACCGCCGGTATCGAGCTGTCCGATGATCCGCTTCCGAGCGTGCGCGCTGCCGCCTATGCCGTCTCGTTCGCGAGGCGCAGCCAGCCGGGATTATCAAGTTCGGGCCCCGACAAGAAGCCGAACACCATTTCACCCTAGGTACGCACCGATTCACATCCACTTGGAGTCAATCATGATCAAGCATGCATTGTTCGTCCGCCTCGAAGCCAAGCCCGGCAAGGAGAAGGAAGTCAGCCAGTTCCTACAGGCTGGCCTCGGACTGGCGCAGCAGGAAGGCACCACCCCGGTGTGGTTCGCCCTGCAGCTCGGCCCGTCTACTTTCGGCGTCTTCGATGCCTTTGCCGACGAAGCCGCACGCCAGGCTCACCTCAACGGGCCGATCGCGCAGGCGCTGGGGACGAACGCACCCAAGCTGCTGGCGCAGCCGCCGTCGATCGAACGCATCGACGTGCTAGGCAGCAAGCTGCCGGTCTGAAGCATGCGAGGACAACCACATGAGTCAAACAGCCACCCGCATGAAGCAACAGAAGTCGGGCGCCAGCGTCACGAGAGTCGCCATGAACCTTGAAGTCTCGGTCATCCCCGTGTCGGACATCGAACGATCCAAGCAGTTCTACCAGCGCTTGGGTTGGAGGCTGGACGATGATGCAGCTCCGGCAAAGGAGATTCGCATTGTACAATTCACACCCCCGGGCTCAGGGTGCTCGGTCACATTCGGCAAGGGAATAACAGCGGCAGCACCTGGGTCGGCAGTAGCGGCACTGATTGTCTCCGACATCAGAGCCGCTCATGACGATTTCGTCCGCCGTGGCGTCACCACGAGTGAGATGTGGCACGGCGCGTCATTCCCCGTTGAGGCACGTCTTCCCGGCCCCGATCCGAAGCGCACGAGCTATGGATCGTTCTTCGCCTTCAATGATCCCGATGGCAATGCGTGGCTGGTCCAGGAGGTCACAAAGCGCCATCCGGGGCGCAATTGATGCAGCAATATCACGAATATCATCGTTTCGCCCAATATCAAACATACAGGAGGCTCTCATGAGGATTGACAACTCTGTTGCACTCGTCACCGGTGCCAACCGGGGCATCGGCCTGGCCTTTATCCGGGAGCTGCTCGCTCGCGGCGCTCGCAAGGTGTACGCCGGCGCCCGCGATCCCTCGACGGTCAAACAGCGTGATGTCGAGGCTATCCGGCTCGATGTCACGAAACCCGATGAAGTTGCAGCGGCCGCGACACGCGCTGGCGATGTGAGGCTGCTCATCAATAACGCTGGGATCGGCCAGGTGGGCGGGTTTCTTGCGCCGGACAGCGAGGAGACAGCACGCCGCATGCTGGAAACCAATTTTTTTGGAGTACTGCGTCTCAGCAAGGCCTTCGCGCCGGCCCTCGCAGCCAACGGCGGTGGCGCAATACTCAATGTGCTGTCGATCGCCTCGTGGCAGAACAGCGGATATCTCGCGGCGTATTCGGCCAGTAAGTCTGCCGCGTGGTCGCTTACCAACTCGTTGCGCCACGAATTAGCAGCACAGAAGACGCAGGTGCTGGCGCTGCATATGAGCTTTGTCGACACTGATCTCGTGCGGGGGATGGATGCTCCAAAGACGAGCCCGGAGGAGATAGTCAAGCGTGCACTCGATGCGCTTGAGTCTGGATCCGAGGAAGTGCTGGCCGATGAGCCCACCAGGCTGGTGAAGGCGAGGCTCACGGGGCCGCGGCCGAGTTATTTGCCGCAAACGGCTTGATGCCGCACTCATAGGTCACCTTCAGCAACCCGGCGATCAACATGTTTCTTCCCACAACGATCGTCGAATTGGGAGCGCTAATGACCGAGCTCGAGGCGGACCCGTCCGTGAAGGTCGTAGCGTTCCAATCGGCGAATCCGGATTTTTTCATCGCCCATCTCGATGTAGCCAAGGCAGCTGAACGGCCAGAAGTGCTGGGCCTTTGGCGCGACTTTGTGCTGCGCCTCTCGTCCGCGCCGGTCGTGAGCATCGCCAAGATTCGCGGCCGTACGCGCGGCATCGGTAACGAGTTCGTGCTGGCGTGCGACATGCGCTTTGCCAGCCGGCAAAACGCCCTATTCGGCAATCCCGAGGTCGGCGTCGGACTGGTCCCGGGCGGCGGCGCGCTGGAATGGCTCCCACGCTTGGTCGGCCGCTCGCGCGCACTTGAGATAGTCCTCAGCGGCGACGATTTCGATGTTGATATCGCCGAGCGCTATGGCTGGGTGAACCGCACGCTGGACGATGCCAACCTCGACTCGTTTGTCGATGCGCTCGCTGCGCGTCTGGCCTCGTTCGACCGTGAAACGCTAGCCGCGGCGAAGGCCCAGATCAACCGGTTCGGAACGCCGACAGCTGCCGAGATTCAGTCGAGCAACGACTTGTTCTTTCCATTGCTGGCCTTGCCCAGTGCACAGGCGCGCCGCGCCAAGATCCGCGGCATCGGTTACGGCGTTCCGAGTGACTTCGAATTGAACTTCGGCAGGTACCTCCCTGCGCTCGGCCATGCGGACCAAAATGACACAAGTACACAGGCCGCTGGATTTCTAAAGACTTCCCCCAATCTGGGCTAGCTGAACAAAATGACTACGAAATCTACACATCACCGCCCTTCCCGAAGTCCACGGGCGTCCGCCGCCATCGAATAATATCTGGCGCAGTTACGGCTTCAAGCTGCGACGCGCAGCCGGATGGCTGCCCTGGCCACTGACCTGGGGATCGGCACCGCAATCGTTGCGCAGCTCGTTGGGGGCGCCCGCCGGCGGCGTGCTAAAAGTGTTGTCGATGCAGGGAATCGCACCTAGATATTCGTAGATGGCTTCGATCTGATGGTCGGTCATGTTGTGAAACACCGGCCATGGCATGACTTGCAGAATATTTCCATCGACGGGAGGCGGAATGCAGTTTGCTGGCGTCGGAGTCGGCAAAGCTGCGGTACAAGTTGGATGGATGTGATCGAAATCGGTGCCCTTGCGCATGATTTCCTTGAATTGTTCGAGCGTGCGGCCTCCTTCAGCCCGCCCAGTCTTATCCGGCGTCAAGTTGCGCGTGATGATGTCGGGACCAACATACTCTCCATATTCCGCCGGCGGATAGGAGGGTGGCCGAGAGCCCGGCGGAAACCCACCCACGGCGGCACTTGGCGGCACGGCAGCACCGAAGTCTGTGCCTCCGGCGAGGTACGTGGTCGGATCAGTCTTCGTCGGTTGGCCAAAGTAGGGGTTCCCGCCATTGGCATAATTGAAGTTGGGGGGACCGCCGGCGGTATGGCAACCATTGCAGTCACCCTGCGCGTTGACGATGAAACTACCCAATCCGACCAAGTCCCGGTTCTTTCCCTCCAGGTTCAGGGGGACGGGCGCGATCTCGAAACCTATCTTGATGAGCAATCCGTCGTCGTCCCAGTCCTGCGCGAGTACGGCTGGGGACCGACTCAAAATCACTGCAAGCACTGCTCCGGCAAGAGACAGGGTCGTTCCCAAAACTTTAATTCGCTGTCCTTGATTCATCGCAATCTCCTTCAAGTAGAGTGATGGTCGTCCTCAATTCGCCGCCACCTGTGCCGGCACGTCGATCCCGCGCGCCACGGCTTGCTGAAGCGTATGCGTTAACAGATAGACCTGCGTGAGCATAGGCAAATTGACGGACCGGACGGCATCTCCAAGTGCCTTCTCGTAGCAAGCGCCCTCGTCTGCTACGGGCTTGAGGTCGACCCGCATGCCATGCGTGCAGACCACCTGCGCAGCATGCTTAAGGCGGGAATACAACTCCTGCGCCCCGATAGGCTGACTGAGATCGAGTCCATGTGTGCTCACCCGATAAGCAACAGCGAACTCCTGATCCTTAGCCGCCACATTGCCCGCGAAGAGCGTGCACGCAACTAGCACTGCGCTCAGAACAGTCCAGGCACTCATGACAACTGTTTTGGTGTACATCTGGATCTCCTCATGAATTCGAGTGGAAATGGTTTCGGTACATTGACAACGAGTCCTCGGGGCGCGATTTGGACACCACAAAATTCGCGATGACGGGTGTTGCGATCCGTCAGGGGGCAAGCCTGAGGGCGCGCAAAATATTTTGGTTGCCATTTCGGAACTTCGGGACTCATATACAAGATGAGAGGGAATTCCATGAGTCACCATGGCTGCGGCTGAGCCCAAACCATCGTTGGTCGCGCGGCTGTTTGCCGAGCACCGGGGCGCGCTGCAGACTTTCTTCCTGCGGCGCATCCGTGCTAAGGCCGATGCCGCGGATCTGGCACAGGAGGTATACGTGCGAATGCTGCGGATCCGCGATGAGGATGCGATCCGTAATCCCGTCCACTACCTCTACACGGTGGCGAACAATCTGGTGAAGGAGCACGCCGTACTTGACCGTCGGCAAGCGAGCGGCATCGACATCGATGAGGCTCCTGCGCACGAGCAGCTCGAGACGCTGCCTGAGTTCGACGGGGAGCTCGATGCGAGACAGCGGGTCGCGCGGCTCGGGGTCGTGCTGAAGCAGCTGCGTCCGAAATGCCGCGCCGCGGTGGAGTTGCGCTTCGCGCAGGGACTCTCCTTCCGGGAGATCGCGATGCACCTCGGGGTGTCCCCGCAGATGGCGAAGAAGTACGTGGCGCAGGGCTTAAGTCACTGTCGACGCCGCATGGCGGCGCTAGGTTGAAGCTATGAATTCCAGCGAAGAGCAAGTCCGCGCCGCGATCGCCGAACAGGCCGGCGAATGGTTCGCGGTGAACGATGAGGGGCCGCTGGATGCGCGAGACTCCGCGGCCCTTGCGGCGTGGCTCAAAACCTCGCCGGTTCACATCGAGGAGTTCCTCGGCGTGTCAGCGATCGCGCGCGATCTCAGGGAGGCACGCACCGATCCTGAATTCTCACTCAAGGCGATTCTGGCGCGCGCGAGCGTCGAGGAGAAACCTACCGTCCAAGCCCTACGATCGCGCGACAGCTTTGCGGTTCGAGTCAAACCTTCGCGACCCTGGCTTGGCGGCGCCGTGGCGATGGCGGCGAGCGTGGTATTGAGTCTCGGCTTGCTCTTGTGGTGGAACATAAGGCACGCCGCGCAGCCGCAGATCGCAGAGAGCATCACGGAATTGCGCTTACAGACACGTCACGGGGAACAGCTGAGCCGTCGTTTGGTGGATAGTTCGGTACTGCACCTCAATACCGATAGTGCCGTCACGATCCGCTACGGCAAGACCGAACGGCTCATCACGCTGACGGCCGGGCAGGCCGGCTTCGAGGTCGCCCACCGATCGGATCTCCCATTTCGGGTGCTCGCCGGATCGGCTGAGATCGTCGATATCGGCACCAAATTCGATGTACGCCTGGAGCAGAATTCCACCGTCGTGACCGTGGTCGAAGGAAGGGTCGAGGTCGGACCATCTCCCATGCGGGGAACATTCGCCACGAACGCGGGGCAACCCCAAGCACCGCGATTTGTCGAGCTGGCAGCCGGACAGCAGGTCAGCGTGACCGAGGGAGAGTGGCCTGCCGTGCCGATTGCGGTCGATGTGCAAAGCACGACCGCTTGGTTGCGTCAGGAAATCGTATTTGATCACGAGCCGCTGGAGCGTGTCGCGGCCGAATACAATCGCTACACCACAAAACCGATCGAGATCGCGACACCCGCGCTGCGGAATCTGCAAATCACCGGGGTATTCGCCACCGACGACCCCGACGCGTTCATTGCCTTCTTGCGAAGCCTCCGGGGCGTGCGAGTCGAGGTGACGCCGACACGGATCAGCGTGTCGCGAGATTAGGCATGTCGCCACGCACCACCTAATTTCTCCCGCTCTGCGTTATGCTTAAACGTCGGGCGCCCCTCAAGTTGCTTGAACGGATGCGCATGGAAGGCCAAACAGGTCGCCGATCAGCGCGTATTGCGACTGTGGTGACCGCGGTGTTGCGCGGTCTGTCGATCTGCGCGCCCATTGCTACCGTTGAGGCCCCGGCGGCGCTGGCTCAGTCGTTCGAGCCTAAGGCGCTCGCCGCCGAAATTCCCGCACAGCCTATCGCACAGGCGCTTGCGGCGTTGGGCCGCCAAACCGGCCTGCGGTTCGTCTACGTTTCCGGCGATGTGCGTGACCAGAGATCCCACGCGGTTTCTGCGGGACTCGGCGCTCATGAGGCACTCACTCGAATGCTCGAGGGCACCGGACTTAAGTTCGAGTACCTCACACCGCACAGCATCCGCATCTTAGTTGCGAAGATTGCACCGCCGCAGGAACCGACGACGAACCCCGGCGGAGGTGAGTTGCAAGAGGTGATTGTCACCGCCAACCGCCGCGAGGAGAACCTGCAAAACGTACCGATCACGATCCAGGTGTTGACCGGGGAGACGCTTGCCAAGCTCAACGCCACGACGTTTGACGACTTCGTGAAGTACCTGCCTGGCATCACCGCACATGGAGTGGGCCCAGGTCAGAACACCATCTATGTGCGGGGCTTAGGGAATACAGTGGGAGGAATGCAGGCGTCGGGTGCCGTCGGCACTTTCCCGAATGTCGCGGTGTACCTCGATGAGCAATCAGTGCAGCTTCCAAGCCGCAACCTGGACATTTACGCCGCGGATCTCGACCGCATAGAGATCTTGGAAGGCCCGCAGGGCACCTTGTTCGGCGCGGGCGCCGAGGCGGGTGTGGTGCGTTACATCACGAACAAACCGAAACTCAATGTGACTGAAGCGAACGTGAGCGCGGGCTATGCCACGACGGCGCACGGGGATCAGAGCAGCAATGTCGACGCCACCATCAACATTCCCTTGATTGCCGACACCCTGGCCGTGCGCGGCGTGATCTACAACGAGCGCCGTGGCGGCTACATCGATAACATCCCGGGGACCTTTGCACGTATGGACACTGACCCGGGCTGGCAACTCTACGGGGGCCCACTTCCCACCAACAGCCCCGTGATCAACAACGCCGCCGTGGTGGCCAATGACATCAACCCGGTCACCTATCAAGGCATCCGCGTCGAGGCGCTGTACCAGTTCAACGCAGACTGGAGCGCACTACTTGCACAGTCCTACCAGAGCATGGAGGCTGACGGCGTCTTTGCCGAGATGGCGGCAAATTCGCTCGGCCAGCCGCTGCCCGACTTGAGCGTGCAGCTCTACAACCCCTCGTACGACAACGACCGGTTTGAGAATACCGCGCTTACGCTTGAGGGCCGTGTCGGTGCGCTGAAGCTCCTCTATACGGGGTCCTATCTCGTGCGCAATGTCGAGCAACTTCAGGACTACACGAATTACACCCGCTCCCTGGGCGGGGACTACTATTCATGCGCCAATCCGACGCCCACCACGGTGCAATGCTTCTCGCCCAGCGCGAGCTGGCATGATCGAGTGCGCAACACTCACCAGAGCCACGAGCTGCGCGTGAGCACCCCCGGTGATTGGCGGATCCGCGGTATCGGTGGCCTATTCTATGAGAACTACCGGATTCAGGACCAGTCCGACTGGTTCTATGTCACAGCGCTTCCATACTTCAATCCGGTCGGACCGCCCACCGGCTACTACACCCTGAACGGATCACAGCTTCTGTCGAACGGTACCCCGGTCCGGTTCTACACGCCGGGCGCGGTCTTTGTACCTGCACCGGTGACCTCGAACAACCCGAACATCCGCCCCCTCGGCGACGGCTTCTTTAACGACATCACCCGCGGTTACATACAGCGGGCGGCGTACGCATCGGTCGACATCGACCTTATTCCGGAAACGCTGACATTGACGGCCGGCACGCGCTATTCCCGTACCGAGACTTCGGAAGTCGGCTCCGATGTGGGGAGTGCGGGGGGTTGCTATACCGGCGCCGACGGTCCGCCGTACACGGGACCGACGGCGATGGTGCCCAATCCCTGTGTGAATCATTCCCTCTTCAACAATCTCAACGCGGAGGGCCTTGACCGGACCTTTTCCAGCTTCAGGAGCCGCGCGAACCTGAGCTGGAAAATCACCGAGGATGCGCTGCTGTATTACACGTGGTCGCAAGGCTTCCGCGCCGGCGGCTTTAATCGGGCACCGTTCTCAGCAAATGGCACTTCGCCGCTGACATTGGGCAATTCCCCGCAAGCCACTGAGCACGGGGGCTGGGTATCGCCCCTAACCTTCGCACCCGACACCCTTACCAACAATGAACTCGGCTGGAAGACCATGTGGATGGACCGGCGCATCCAATGGAACGGCGCCATCTATCAGGAGAACTGGAACCACGTACAGATCGATGGAGGTGCTAGCGGTTTCCTCAGTCTCGACGTGGTCCTCAACGGTGGTAACTACCGCGTGCGTGGCGTGGAAACCTCGGGCGTGGCGCGCATCACCTCCGGGCTCACCCTTGAGGCGGGCGCGGCCTGGAATCACAGCGAGTTGGTCAAGGAGGCGCCACTCCTGTGGCAGGACGGCACTGCGATTGACTTCAGCGCACTGAAGCTTCCGAATCCGGGCGGGGCGCTCGGCAGCCCGCTGGCCGGGGCGCCCCCCTTTCAGGGCGACATCCGCGCACGTTACGAGCTTGCGCTCAACGGTTATGCCCCGTTCGCTCAGATCGATGCGGTGCATCAGTCACACTCCCTCGCTGAGACCAATAACCTGCTGCTTGACCTGCAGGGTAACTCCACTGCTTACGACCTGCCGGCATTTACAACTTATGATGGGGCGCTTGGTGTGGGAAAGGACACGTGGCTCGTGCAAATCTACGGAGAGAACCTGACCGACACGCGGGCGCAACTGTATGCGAACTACTGGCAGTGGTACAAAGCCATCACGGTGAGTCGTCCCCGAACCATCGGTCTGCGTTTCAGCTATAAGTTCAGCGGTAGGTAGCCCGAGCTTCCAGAGCTATCCCCAATCCAGTGGCGGATGATCGGCCCTAATACAATCCCATCGAAAACCAAACCCCTTGCAGTGCTCGGCAGACTTCCCTTGGGGTCAAGGCATCGGTCTTCGTGTCAGTCAGTCAGCGGCCACGCTGCACCACCCGATTTGCTCCACCAGCTCGCGGAATTTCGCCTCGGAATGCAGGCCCGCGAAGGAGGGCTCGCGAGTCAGCTCGATGAGATCCGGATTGTGTTCCCGGTAGGCTCTTTCGAGCCATTCGAGCGCTCGCTGCTTATCGTCGATCGCCCCATAGACTCTCGCGACGTTGTACGGCGAAACATAGCGGTCACCACTCTCACCGAGCTCCTTCACGATCCTCCCCATGGCCAGCTTGTCTCCCGTGACAGCGTGCGCTTGCGCCAGTCCCGCCAGAGCCTCGGTGCTGCGCCCAGAATGCGTCACCGCCTGCCGCATCGCATCGATCGCTTCGTGCGGTAGGTTCTTCTGCAGGCACACGAGCCCTATGCGCAGATATGAGACGTAGTGAGTGGGGTCAATTTCGAGCCCCCGCCGCAGAGCTAGCAACGCCCCATCATAGTCATGAGCCAAATAGCGAATCATTCCAACCGAGGCATTGATCACGGAGTTGAGCGGATCCAACTCCCAGGCGTGTTGCACTCTGCCGACTGCTTCGCGGCTTCTGCCCATCGCCATGAGATATTCCGCGTACCAGTAGTGCGCGATGGCATATCCGGGATCGAGTTCCGCCGCTTGCTGGAAATCGCTCTCCAAGCCGACCCAATCCCAATCGTGCAAGCGTACGTGGGCAAGCGACGCATATCCTTCACCGAGTTCTGGTTGTAACCGCACTGCTTGTCTAGCGGCAGCCTTGGCTTTGTGGAACGACTCGACGGCGGGAGTCATACCCCGGCAGGCGAGCATCGTATGGGCATCGGAGATTCCGTCGTAGGCAGCTGCGAAGCTTGGATCGTACCGCAGTGCTTCTTCGAAGCACTCAATGCTCTTGCGTATGCCCTCTTCTGTACGCCGGTACCAGAAATGGCGACCCCGAAGATACAGCTCGTACGCCTGCGAATCGATCGACCGCGTCTTGTCGCCGTCCAAGCGGCGCTGCTCATGCGGCGTCAACTTGATTTGGATTTCCCGGGCAACGGCCCGGGCCACTTCCGCCTGCACCTCGAGCACATCGTGACGGCCTCGCTCGTAGCTCTGAGCCCACAGGTGCGATTCATCGCTGACCCGGATAAGTTGGGCCGTGATGCGCACACGCTCCCCAACGCGGCGCACGGAACCTTCCAGGACATGAGACACACCAAGCTCGCTGCCGATCTGCGCGATGTTTTTCGTAGTCGACTTGAACTGCATCGCCGAGGTTCGCGCGATCACTCCGAGGCGCTCCGGGCTCAGGCGCGCCAGCTCGGTGATCATTTCCTCGGTCAGCCCGTCGCTGAAATAGTCATACCTCTCGCCGGCGCTGAGGTTTTCGAACGGCAGGACCACCAGCATGTTCCGATCGACCCCGCTGTC
>Ga0207025_1019_pt1 | contig 27077 bp, 32 predicted proteins | sample Alteio_BWMinCont_45_FD_153261 | JGI IMG/M metagenome (GOLD analysis project Ga0207025, IMG submission 153261) | Enriched cells from forest soil in Barre Woods Harvard Forest LTER site, Petersham, Massachusetts, United States -... | ecosystem: Environmental > Terrestrial > Soil > Temperate forest >... | reverse complement strand
CAAGGCCGAGCAGAAGGCGAACAACGAGGTGACGAAGAGCGAAGAACGAGCACAGAGCGCGCTGGATAAATCGTACGAGAAGGTTAATGGCCAGGAGGTTAAATTCGACAACGACGCCGCACGCCAAACCTACAATGTGGCCATCGCAAAAGCCGATGGCAACCGAAAAGTGGCTCTGGCGACTTGCGAATCGCAGAGCGGCGATGCTCAAAAGGCGTGCAAGGACCAGGCGGAAGCCGACTACAAGACGGCGCGCGCAGATGCCAGGGCCAGCGCCGAGGCGGCCGTGCAGCAGAAGTGACACATCGGCCGCGACCGTTATAGCCCGGCTTCCCTCGTCAATTCAAATGCAAGCGCCTCTGCGCGCGATCAAGGAGCGTGATCAACCATGAAGGTCAAGACAATACGAATGGTTTCAAGTCTAATCGTGGGCTGTACGCTGGCGCTTCTGAGCGTCGTGGGCGGCAGCGCATCGGCCGCTGAATCGGCGCCGCCCGCCATGCCGGCGCTGGCTGCGGCTCCGGCGGGGCAGTATCAGCTCGACAAGTCCCACGCCAGCTTGCTGCTGTGTGTGAGCCACCTCGGCTTTTCCACCTATACCACACGATTTAGCCGCTTCGATGCGGAACTGACGTTTGATCCAGCCAAACCCGCGGCGGCGCGAGTGGTGACAACCATTGACGCGAAATCCCTGGAGCTGGATGATGCGCCACCGCAGTGCAACGGTATCGTGCAGGGTCCGCAATTTCTGGACTCGGCAAAGTTTCCGAAGATTGTTTTCCGTTCACAGTCGGTGCGGATGACAGGCGAGAAGTCGATGGAGATCTCCGGCACTCTGGATCTTCACGGTGTGACGCGACCCATCGTGCTGACAGGCACCTTCAATGGCGGCTATGCCGGCATGCCGAACATGGACCCGCACGCGCGGGTTGGATTCTCTGCCCACGGCTCGTTCAAGCGCTCGGATTTTGGCATGACATCCTACGTGCCTGCTCCGGGCACGACGATGGGTGTCGGCGATTTGATCGACGTGTCGATCGAAGCCGAATTCACCGGGCCACCGTTGGCGGCGGGTGGCGCTGCGCACTAGCTAAGGGGCAGGGTCTGGTAGGCTCGGGACCATGAACCTGTCGATCAAGTTTTCAGCCCTCGTCATTCTTCAACTGCTCGCGATCCGGACATTGGCCGATGAACCCCCTCGACTTGATGTCCCTGTCACAGATCAAGGGGCGCCGCTGACGTTCATTACCTACGGTGATACGCGCTTTACTCAACGCGATGGCGTGGCCAATGCCATGGCGCGCCGTGCGCTGGTCGCGAGGATGGCAAGCGAAAACCCGGCAGCGATTTTTATCGGAGGCGATCTTGTTTATGAGGGTAGCAGTCCTGAGGACTACGAAACTTACAAGAATGAAACCACCGCGTGGTCGCAGGCCAAGATTCCGATATTCCCGGCGCTCGGTAACCACGAGTTTCAAGGCTGCGACAAGGATTTGAGCCCTTGTCTTGAGAACTGGTGGAGAGCGGCCGCCCCGAGCGGTGTGCGCTCCTTCCGCTGGTACTACGTGACTGTCGGGCCGAAGGTTCTGGTACTCGTACTGGACTCAGATTCATCCCTCAAGTCCGGAAGCGAACAACGGAGTTGGTTTGAACAGCAGATTACCCATACGGGTTCCCGAGTGGAATTCGTCTTGATCGTGCTGCATTACCCGCCCGTTCGGGACCCTATCTTTCCGAGAGCCAAGGACGAGAAGGAAATTGCGCGCTATCTGTCGAAGCACACGCGCTCCCTCCACGCCCGGATCGTCGTCGTGGGCAGCCACATACACAACTACGAAAGATTTCGCCGCGACGATAGCACTTATTTGGTTAGCGGCGGGGGAGGGGCAAAGCCCGTCCCGGTGCTTCGACTGTTTGGGGAACTCTCCAAGCTCGATACCGCCGTGAACTTTCACTACATACGTTTCCGGCTCGAGAGCGGATTTCTGCAGGGGACCATGGTGCGATTCGACCCTAACCGCCCTGGCGAGACCGCTTGGACGGAGTCGGATCGCTTCGAGGTCCAAGCCAAGGACAGCCTGCCGCCTCGCTGACGAACCCAACGCTTGGACTAATGTTGGAGCAGCGCAATTGCTACGGATGTCATCGTCGTCACCCCGGTGCGTAGGGTCGGCTCAGGAACCGGCTCGAATAAGCTTGTGTGCGGACCCGGCAGGGATTTCCCTGCGGCTTGAGCCGCGGCTAGCTTCTTAGGATCAATCGCTCCGAGCCAGAACATCACGGTTGGAATTCGATGGCCATCGAGCCCAAAGAGACCGAAATCCTCGCTCGCCATAATCGGATCCTCATCAAAGACATTCTGCGCGCCCAAGGCGTCGACGAGCGCGGCCTTCACCCGGGCGGTGAGCGCCGGATCGTTGTAGGTCACGGGTCCCGACTCATTGGCCAGAATGGTGACGATAGGTTGACGATCCTCTGGCACTCCAGCGGCCAGCGCCACGCCCTGCGCAGCACGCCTAATACCATCCAAAATGATTTGCATAGACTTATCACTGAAAGCGCGAGTCGTGAACTCCAGCTTGACTTCGTTCGGGATGACGTTGCGCTTGGTGCCGCCATGGATATCGCCAATCGTTACCACGGAGGGGTCGCGCGGATTCTCTTGCCGGCTGACAATGGTCTGCACCTGCACGATGAACTCGCCCGCCATGACAACCGGATCTTTGCCGTTCTGCGGCTGTGCGCCGTGGCCGCCAATGCCGCGCAGGGTCACATCGACGGAAGTAACACCGGCCAGAGCTGGCCCGCCGGTAATGGCAACTGTCCCCGCCGCGCGCCCGTTAGTGTCATGTAGTGCAATCGCGAGATTGGGCGTGCCAAACCGCTCGTAAAGATGGTCGGCGAGCATAGCCTTCGCTCCATCGAGGGTTTCCTCGGACGGTTGCCCGATGAGCATCACGGTGCCGTGCCATTTCGTGCGAGAGTTGGCGAGCGCACGTGCGGTGCCAATCATCGTGGTCACATGTACATCGTGTCCGCAGGCATGCATCACACCGACTTCCTGGCCTGCCTGGTTCTTGCTCGTCACGTGGCTTGCGTAGCTTAGGCCGGTCTCTTCAACAATCGGCAGCGCATCCAAGACGGTACGAATTAGTAATCTTGGGCCGGCACCATTCTCGAGTATCGCTACCACACCATATCCTTGAGTCCCATCCGGATACTTGCCGACGTGCTCGGTGACCGTAAAGCCGGCTTTGCGTAGCTCAGTTGCCAAAAGGGCAGCGGTCATTTCTTCGTGATGAGACAGTTCCGGGTGGGCGTGTATGCCTTTATACGTATTTACCAATCCTGAGAGTTCGCCATCAACAAACCGACCCAGATCCTGCGCCAAGACGGGCGCGCTGAGCACACAGGCTATCGATGCAACGATTGCAAAGTGTTTCATCTTGTCCCCTTTTCCTGAGTTCCACCGTCCGCCGGTGTTTTTGAATTTTTAAGCGATTGGTGCTTTAAGATGTCAATTCCGAGCGCGTCTTAAGATACGTTGCGGCCCGAATCCGACCCGTGCTGTTTCGCTTCTACGCTAGTTCGCAATGATCGGCAATGGCGGGAAGCTGCTGGCGAGTTCCTTAAGTGCACGCATTGACGTCCGTTCACGGATTGGTGAAGTGGTAGACCGCACTTTTCACCCCATCACTCTTGCCATTTCCTTGCATCGATTACACACTACTGTTCAGCGAAGTTACAGTTACCCAGGGGGCGGCTTCGGAGATTCCGGGCCAGCGCTAAAGTGTTAATCCCCGAGAAATATGCGCAAATCCAAAGAACGCCTCACTTTGTAGCTATTCCTTGAACGCCTCCTTGAGTTGCTCAGCGGCGAAAGACTGCGCCGCCTTCGCTGCCGGCAGGACTGCGGCGGCACCAAAGAATTCATGCGTCACGCCCTCATATTCCTTACGCGTAACCTTGACGTTCACCTGTTTCAGTGCCTCCTCCAACATGGCTCCGTCGCTTCTCAGAGGATCGATCTGCGCATTGATGATGGTGACCGGCGGTAGGAGTGACAGCTTCGCATGAATGAGGTCGAGCCTAGGATCCGTCTTGTCGGCAGGCGAATTCAACGCCTTATCCAGGAACCACCCGATCATCGCCTTGTTCAATGGTTTCGCATTGACGCTGTCGACGTAGGATTCCGTCGTCGTACCCGTTTGCGTTATCGGATAAATGGCAATGACTGCTTTGGGTCTGGTGACTCCAGCGGCAACGGTGGCTATCGCCGTCGAAATGGCAAGATTCCCGCCTGCGCTTTCACCCGCAAGTGCCAGTCGCCGGGGATCACCACGCCACCGGCCCGCATTGGTGGCCGTCCATTTGTACGTCGCGAGCGCATCTTCCCAGGCGGTCGGGAATTTGTTCTCGGGTGCCAAGCGGTAATCGACAGAAATAACGACGGCTTGCGCGCCTTTCGCAAGCGCGCGCGCACTGGCATCGTACACGTGCGAGTTTCCGATTACCCATCCACCGCCGTGAAAATACACCACGGCTGGAAAAGGACCCGGTCCGATCGGCGTGTATAGCGTCGCCGTCAGCGGCGTCCCATCCGCAGCAGGAATCGTGGCTTCGACCGTAGTGACATCCGGTACCAATTTGGTTGGATCGGAACTCTCGCCTCTTTTTCTCAGCACTGCCTCGACCGCATCCGCCATCGTGGGTTGCAAGCGGGCCTCTGCCGGCGTCAGCGCCTCGATCGGCTTTCCGCCGAGCGCCGCGAACGCCAAGAGGAGTTCGCTCATCTCCGGCTCCGGCTTGAATTTTGTGCCAGTGACAGGATCGATCGTATATTTCTCTTTCGCCACCACAGTCGGCGAAATGGCCGCTAGGCCGGAAAGCAGCAGCGAAGCGGCGCCGAGCATCATCGTAATTCGACGGAACGCAAGAGCACTCGAGTGTAACGTGAGCATAACTTTCTCCCTTTGTCGTGTCCGTAGAGGATGCGGATGTTTTCCGTGATCCGGTACGGTGATGGCTCACATAATCAACGTAGGAACCGCCTTACGGGACGCTGCCGGGGGCGCGCAAGCATGCGCGCGTTGCGGGGGTTCAACTGCGATTCGTGTGGGTGCGCACTGAAGGGGAAAACCTACAGGCCTCTCCGCGCATTTATAAAAAGAAGTACCCGATGAGGGATACTAAGCCCTGCGTCGCGGCCTGCGTCAGTAGTGACGCGAACAGTCCCTTGATGGCAGAAGAGAATCGGCGCCCCGGGAGAAACTGATACATCCCGTAGGCAAGGTACAGTGGTCCGATCGGCAGGGTTGCGTAGAAGAGTCGGGTCAACAGGACTGTATCGGAGCGCAAAACATACCATACCGGGATCACGACGAACGCGTAGAACAGCGTGTGCAGACCTCCACTGTACGAGGTAAGCACAAGGTACTCTGCATAGTTGTATGGTTCTCGAATTCCCATGAGGCGGCAGGCGGCCGCGAGCAGCGGCACATCGACGAAGAACAACAGATTGACATGCTGCTGCAGGAAAGAAGCCAACTGATTGGGCGCGTCGGCGGTGACGGCTTGAAAGCCAGAAATGGCAATGACGGCCGAGGTAAATGCGACGGTCACGACCAAAAATGCGAAAGGCCCGAAGTAGCGTTTGCGCCTGCCGGCAACGTAATCCCGCGCCACGACGCCCGGTCGAATGAGTAGCTGCCAAATCAGCGAGAGGGCGCTGCGATCGACGTGCGCTAAGGCGTGGACAAATTCCACGCCTATTTCATGCAGAGTCAGGCGCGGCGTCGGCGTCTTTTGCCCGCAGATTGGGCAATAATTCTGACCGCGCATGATTGCTGCACTGCAATTAGCACACGCCTCGGAAGAAGCAGCTGATGTGTCCATAGCGAAGTCATAAGTTTAGCCAAATGCGTCAGCGCAAATGAGAATGATTTGGAAAGAACGCATCGAGAAACCCGGTCGCAATTGTCACTCGTCTGGGCCTTCGGGCGCCCCTACGGACTGGGGCTTGCAGGAATAATGCCCCTCGGCGAGTTTGGTGACCAGCGAGGCGGCCTTGGCCACACAGTAGGCGTAGCCAGTCTTGGAGGACCAAAGGGTCGTGGTTCTGCCGTTCCGCGTGTAGTCCACGCGGCAAGCCTTTGGTTCGCGCGCTGCGTCGGTCTTGACGACGCTCACCACTCGACTATCGGAGCCGAAGGTGCAGATGAATTCCTCGTTGGATGGGGTCTGAGCAATCGCGATAGGAGTCATCACGAACGAAAGGGAAATGAGAGAGACGTGTCTAGACGCCATTGGTCGTGCATTCCCAAATTTGGTTGCCGGGCAGGTAGAGTGTCGACATCAACATTCTCTGTCCTTTATTTCAACATCAGCTCGACTTCCATCCGGGGTGACTCAGGGTTTTTTATTTGCGCCTGGCCGCAGGCAAGTATCTGATTTGTGTGGGATCACGTAGGCGGCTGTTCCGTACAAGCCAGGTTTGTGAGTGGTTTGCCGTCACAAACAAGCGGCGCATTCGGACAGGAGACCGAGCTACTTGCTGGGGTAGTTTAGCCAGGGACGGCGTGGTGTCGCCCGAACGGCTCGACCAGACGAAGAGGCCCGGCCGACGAAGAAACTCTTATTGCACCGATACCACGCGATCGTCGCGGGATCGCGTTGCTGGTAACGTCGTTACGTACACCGCAATTTTAGCAAGGCCATGTAGGAGCAACGGCAGTAGAAATAGATCGTCGACCACGCCCAAAACCGGAATGGCGAAATTAAAGGGCTCCAACGCGAAGATCCCCAAAGCAAGGGTTGCCAGTAGCAGCCAAGTCGGTCGGTTCTGGCGTCGCAGTGCCAGCCAGAGCAGCCGAAGATCGTTGCGGCTCATCCGCCATAATCTGAATATCCTACGCATAGTGCCCTCACTTGGATTCGCCCATTTCATTCTACTCTTGATGCACGGCTGCGACAGTTCCGTCGGACCAGTTTGCCACGGCGACGGCAAACACAAGAATCGGCGGCAGCCCTTTCGCCTGGGACGGATCCTTCGACGATAAGAACCAGTAAGGGCCGGCAAAAACAGGCGAGCCCGATACTCCAGCGCCCCAATCGTTGCCGTCTTTGAGCGGGGTAAAGAACATCACATGCGGCCCGTTGTGGTCCCCTGCGTCAAATAGATAGGCCGACTTGGACATCATGAACGCCATGGCGCCCTCTTCGAGGGCTGGCAGTTGCTTGTCGTACGCGGCCTTAAGCGCCGATACAGTCTCCGCCTTGGATTTGCCGGCCAACACCATCCCCGTTCTCAAATCAACGATCGGCAATATTGATCGCGCAGCTTGGCGGTTCAGGCATTCGGCGCCTCTCACCTTCGAGTTCCAGAACTCAGGCGAGTCGAACGCCTCCATCCAGCTTCTTTCCACCATACAGACAAACCCGTTCTTTCCTTGGACAGCTGTCTCATAGCCGTACGGTCGCAGGACCCGAATCGTCGCGTCGCTGGAGATCGAATCGGGAGCGGCGCTACGCGCCAACAGAATCTCAGCATTCCTTTCCATGAAATATTGGTCGATGGGTGCCATTTTCGAATATTTGTCCGACTGTGCGACGGCCTGCGGCACGCGGAAACAAATGCTAATTCCCAGCACCAAGGCGATGATAATGATCGCCGTTTTCCCGGTGACCGCTTTCATCGCGAGGTCTCCTTTCGACGCCGCTGCCCGCTCTCCTTCATCATCTGGTCCAAATCCGCAACCGGCCGAATCTCAATCGGTCCAAGGCCATACTTAAAGCCTGGAAGCTGTGAGACAAGCTGAATGGCGTGATTGAGGTCTCGCGCCTCGAGGATTTGAAGGCCGCCGAGCTGTTCCTTGGTTTCCGCATAAGGGCCATCGGTGGTCGCGACTTTGCCGTTTTTCCAGTACAGGGTTAACGCGGTCTCCGGAGGCTGAAGAGCTACCTCGGCAACAAGATGTCCGTTGGCGCGCAGATGATCATTGTGCTCAAAGCATTCGTCGAGCACTGCGTGTCGCTCGTCCTCGGTCATCCCTTCGAATTTGCCTGGCTCTAGGTATCCCAAACAGATGTATTTCATCGCCCGTCTCCTCTTATGGGGGCCAGCAGCGGAATCTTGCGCCGGCTCGTTCAACCTATAGTCGCCGGGCACCGGGAAAATCGACAGCACAGCCGATTTTTTTTAATGCAGCTCCCTCAGCCGCCCTGCGAGGAACCGACGCTCTGGCTCGCACCGAACCAGGGCCAGGGCCTTCTCATACGAGTCACGCGCCTCGGCCAGCCGTCCCGCCCTGCGGCACAAGTCCGCGCGGGCGGAGTGCGCGAGATGGTAGCCGGCGAGTTCCTCGCGGGCCAGCAAGGCGTCGATGAGAAGAAGTCCCTGCTCAGGCCCCTCGCACATGGCGATGGCAACTGCGCGGTTGAGTTCCACGACCGCAGACGGCTGAATACGGACCAGCCGGTCGTAGAGCAGTGTGATCTGGCGCCAGTCGGTAGATGCCGACGAGGAAGCCTCGGCATGAACTGCCGCAATGGCCGCCTGGAGGGTGTAGGCACCGAAACGTCGCGATGCAAGAGCGCTTTCGGTGAACGAAATGCCTTCGGCGATCTGACTTCTATTCCACAAAGAACGATCCTGCTCGTCCAGCAAGATCAAGTCTCCGTCAGGAGACATTCGGGCGGCGCGGCGCGACTCCTGAATCAACATGAGCCCCATGAGGCCCATCACTTCGGGCTCTGGAAGCAAGTCGACGAGCAGCCTGCCCACCCGGATCGCCTCGCGACTCAGTTCGGCTCCTGTTGTCCCTGCTGAATAGCCCTCGTTGAAGACCAGATACACGACCTGAAGTACGGCCCCCAATCTTGCCGGTAATTCTTGCGATACGGGCACCTGGTAAGGAATAGCCTTATCGCGGATGACGGCCTTCGCGCGGACTATGCGTTGCGCGAGCGTCGCCGGCGGAACGAGAAATGCCCGTGCAATCTCCTCTGTTGTCAGGCCGCAAACTTCACGTAGCGTGAGCGCTACCTGTCCTTCCGGCGGCAGGGCGGGATGGCAGCAGGTAAAGATGAGACGGAGTCGGTCGTCGTCGATTTCTTCATCCTGCTGAGGCGCCTCATTGATTCGCTGCGCCTCGTCGATGCGCTCCTCGAAGTAGAGCGCGAGGTCTTTCTGTGCGCTGTCGAAGCGCGCCCGCCGGCGAATTCCGTTTATAGCTTTGAAGCGTGCAGTTGAAATGAGCCAGGGCCGCGCTTTATCCGGTACGCCGGCTTCACTCCACGTGTCTAAAGCAGCGGCAAAGGCCTCGTGCATGGCCTCTTCGGCGACATCAAGATCCCCGAGCAGGCGCACCAGCGTAGCAAGAATCCGGCCCGATTCGGACCGGTAAATCGCCTCGATGATCCTACGGAGTTCTTCTGGACCGTTCTTCGCCATGCGGGTCAAACTAACAAGCGAAGTTACTTCACGCAACTGGGCTGGGAGAAGTTCGACATGGCGCGCCGGCCCCCAAATCACGAGTGTCCGGTATATAGACGCGGCGGAATCGGCCTGCGTCTGGATGACGGCTACGTGCGTGGCACTTGCGCATGGCAGTCATTCTCGAGAGCGAGGAGATTTGCGGCCGGTGTTAAGTTTGTTAGTGACCTCGCGGCGAACACGCGCGGCGAGACGTTCGCCATGTTCTGACCAGAACGTGAGAACCGCGTGCGGATTGCGCTTTGCGAGCTCGCGGAGCGCCCACGACATTGCCTTGACCACCATGTCGTCTCGATCGTCGAGTAACCGGGTGCACACGGCGAGCGTGCGTGTTGCATCGCCGGTGGCAGACGTTGCACCACGGGATTTTGCGTTTAGTGGTATGGTTGCGACGAGCGCGGCACGCCGCCACCACCTGTCTGCAGAAGAAGCGAAGCGCGCAATGTCTTTGTCAGAAATTCGGCCGGTCCGCCACGCAACACCTGCGACGAAGCAACCAAAGCAATCCACATCGCTCCACGTGGTCATGCCGGCAGCGAATCGCCTGATATCTTTGATCCTCGAAGCCGCTAGTGCTCGTGGGGCCGCGCGGAGCAATTCGTACGCGAGGTACCTTTGTCCCGACGCGAGAGTTTTGAGCGCCAGCGCCAGCACCTCGGCATCGCTCGACGCGCGATGCGCGCGCAAAATATTCAGTGCGAGCGTTCGCGCAGGCAACGACATTCAGGCGAGAACCCGCATTGGTGTATGGTGGTATACGCGTATGCCAAAGCCCGGGATCAGTGGGCGAGACGATCGAAAACATGTAAAACAACCTAGAGTCATATGGATTGATTTTAAAGGGTAGCTGACCTCGGGATTATTGAGAAGTTTTTGAGCCGGCGCGTGATGGCAGAAACCAAGGCGAGCTTGGTTCACGTCAGAGTGAGATAGGAGATAAGGGACGCGTCGCTAGACCTACTGTTGGTTGGCGATAGCTACCTGCTACCTTCTGGTTCCCGTTATCATTCAGGACACTCGCGCTTATATGGCGCTCAATCTTGCGAGCGGATTCAGCAGCGTGACCGAAAGCGCCGTGAACAGTCTTTCACTGAACCGACAACAATGCCTGACAATTTCGCGGTCCACGCGGGTGATAAGTCCATTCAAAAGCTGGTGACGGCCACCCCTTTTGCGTTGGGTGCAGTGCGATTCAAGAGCGCAGATTCTCTGGTACTCCCAAGGTTCGAATTCAGTGCTAACTTGGCGGACGCGCCGGTGGTCGGCGTTCTCGGAACGGACATGTTCGCACCGAAACCGATGGGGCTGGTAGAACGACCTCCCAGTATCGCGCGATGAAATTGAGCGGGGAGGGAATTGAGATCAATAACGCGAGGATTTCGCTGGTTGATACACCTCGCAATTCGACGTGTCGGCTCAGCAGTCGCGTCGGAGCAGCCGTGTATGAGAATTGTCTGGGCGCTCACCCCTTGTCCCTCGGGCAAAATGTCATCTCCAAGCTGCATCTTTACATTGCAACAAAAGAGAAGATGCTTTACTTCACGCCTGCTGAGCCTTCTGGAAATGGCGACGTGGCAGCACCCGTACCGACGCATGAGCCGGATAAACCTAGGAGTGAGGGCAACCCTGCGCGAACAGATGACGATTCTGAGGGTCGGGAGTTAGCGGCGTAACATCGCGCCTCAGACGGTTTGTGGCGCTAGCGGTAGTCGGCGGACATTGCGACAGGGAACGTCGCGAAAGGCGAGGGAGCGCGCACGCGTCATTGCGTGCGACTTTTCCGCGTCATCGACGCCCTGACGATCACATCCATGCTGCCGGGCATCGATAACATTATTGACGAGGTACTCAACGGGAGTCGTTCGCGCCGGTCACGCTCACGCGTGCAATATGTCAAGTTCTTGAGGCGCAGCTAATCTCATTTTTGGGTGCGCTCGATGCGCATTTGTACGCGGGCCTCACCGGATCTCCGGAAGGGGGAAATTCTGTCAGAGTCTCCGCGGCGGTTTTTTTTACGCCGGTGGCCGGGAACGACATTCCGTTGACCTTTGAGGGTGCAGAAGCTGAGAAGCCAGGCGCGCTTGTCTTTGGCGTGGATGGTGTGGAGACAAGGGCGGCGCGAAGAGAGTGACCGGCTACCCGCCATGTCCGATACAATCTTGGTCTGTTAACCAAGATAATAAGAAGGAACTTGAGCTTGAAGCACCTATTTGCGGCGACCATAGCCTGTGGCTTCCTTCTATCGGCACACCTTGCCGGCGCTGTTCAGCCTGCGGATGAGGTGGCGCGGGTTGTGCGCGCGGAGATGGCGAAGCAAAAGATCCCAGGGCTGGCGTTGCTGGTGTCTCGAAAGGGTGTGCCGATTCGCGAGCAAGGGTTTGGGCTGGCGAATTTGGAACTACATGTCCCGGTAGGGCCTCAAACGATTTTTCAATCGGGGTCCGTGGGTAAGCAGTTCACCGCGACGGCGGTGATGCTGTTGATGGAGGAGGGGAAGATCGGTCTCGGTGACCCCTTGTCCAAGTACTTTCCCGACGGGCCCGACTGGTGGAAAGAAGTGACCATCCGTGAACTGTTGAGTCACACGGCAGGGTTTACGGATTATCCGAAGGATTTCGATCTGCGGAAGGATTACACCGAGGAGGATCTGATCAAGGTGGTTGAGGCGATTCCTCCAGCCTACCCACCGGGCACGAATTGGAAATACAGCAATCTAGGGTACGTGACCTTGGGAGTTTTGATTCACAAAGTTTCCGGGCAATATTTTGGGGATTTTCTGCAAGAGAGGGTGTTTAAGCCCCTTGGTATGTCGACCACTCGCATCATAAGCGAAGCGGACATTATTCCAAATCGGGCGGCCGGCTACCGGCTGGACAGCGGCCAGTTGAAAAACCAAGAGTGGGTTTCTCCGTCTGCGAATTCTACGGCGGACGGGAGCCTGTATTTTTCGATACTCGACGTTGCGAAGTGGGATGCGGCGCTTTATACAGAGAAGGTGTTGAAAGAGTCGAGCAAGCGGGAGATGTGGACGGTGGCGGCGCTAAACGACGGCAAACCGAATCGGGCTCATTATGGATTCGGGTGGTTTGTTGAATCGCAAAACGGACATCGCGTGCTGGGACATGACGGTCGCTGGCAGGGGTTCTCGACACAGATTTCGCGATATTCGGATGATGGACTGACCGTTGTGATCCTCGCGAACCAGGGGAATTGCGATCCTCATCTGATCGCGGACGAAGTGGCGGCGGTTTATTTGGCGAAGGCGGTTGCTTCGAAGTAGCTACTGGGCAGATCATGGGGCTATCTTGAGGCCGGTCGAGCGTTGCCGTTAAGCATTGACGCTCATTGTCGGCGATGCCAAGTCTGGGAGCGCCCGATAAATGCGAAGCCGATGTAGCCTCGCACGATCAATAGGCTACCGTTCTTTTCCAAGTGCATTTTGCATCGATACACCACTCCTGAATCTGGATCAAGGATATCGCCGCCGCTGTACTCCGATCCGTCTGCCTTGATGTTCCGAATGATGATCATGCCCACAATCGGCTGGTTTTTTCTATCATCCGTACAGGCGACACAGACAGCGCTCTGATCGTCGCGCGTGAGCACTTTCTCAATCCTGCCGAAGAGTTTTGCGTTTTCTTTGAATATCCCGACGACGGCTGTGGGCTTACCAGTTTTGTCATCGATGGTTTCCCATAACCCCACAGGAGAATCCATCTCAGACGATGGCTCCGCGCGGACAAAAACAGACGGCGGCAACAACGACGCTAAAATCAATACCACAAGACAAATAGCGCTTTTCGGGCTGATCTTCATGTTCTTAACCCGGTTACCATTAAGTGGTCTGACGAGTATATTCAATTTCGTTCAAGGAGAAATCAACGCGACAGAGTCTCGTGTGCCTTCCCTGACTTGGCAGCTGATGTTAACAGGTACAATGGATGAAGGCTGCATACGAAGAGTCGCGCTTAAGGCGATTCGTAGTTCAATTGGTTTTGGGGAGCGCATAAGACTACGATCGAGCGCTTTACTGGCTAGAGGGGGAGGTAAATTTCATGATGGCAACAGCAGGGACTTTATTGAGCGCGGCGGTGACGGTACTCACCGTACTTCTTGGTTTCTACACAATGATGCTTGTGGGCCGCATGCGAGGGAAGCACGGCGTGCATGCGCCGGCGGTGACCGGCGCTCCGGAATTCGAGCGGGCGTTCCGTGTGCAGATGAATACTCTCGAGCAGTTCGTCTTATTTCTGCCGCTGCTCTGGCTTGCAACCATTTATCCAGTCGTATCGGGATACTTGGCTCCTGGCTTAGGGTTGATCTGGTTGATTGGGCGCGTCTTGTATTCTTTGGGCTATATGGCAGGTGCCGCAAAGCGCAGTTCGGGGTTTCTCGTCGCCGGCGTCGCGGTACTGGGATTGCTAGTTCTGTCGATTGTCGGAATTATCCATGCGTGGCTTGTGACGCGGCCAATTTAAATTTTGCGGCGCGATCGCTCCAACTGGCGATTCTCAAGCGTACAAGCTATCCGCGTTGCGAGTACGCTCGGGTCCTCAGTGCGCAGCGTTAGCCGCGAGTTCAGAAGGGTCCAAGATTCGGCCGTTGAGTATCACTTTCGCAATATCGACATAGGCGTCGATCGTTTGTGTCGGATCCTGTCGGAGTAGCAGTAAGTTCGCTCGTTTTCCAACCTGCACGGATCCGATGTCCCGATCGAGCTTCAGTGCCCGTGCGTTCGTCAATGTTGCGGACTTGAAGATCTGTGCGGGAGTCTCGCCCGCCTGCAGGAGCCGATGCATTTCCAGCCAACCGTTTAAACCAGGCGGATTGGCATAGGTAGGGGCACTGGGTGTGTCGGTGGCGAATAGAATACGGCCGTGTCGCTCAACAACGTACGCCGTCCCCAGTCTGCTGCGTTCGATGACTGCGCCAAACGCTTCGTTCGCGGCCTGATCGAGCTGACTCGGGCTCGGATTGGCGGGCAACTTCATGTCTCCGGAAACTGCCGCATGAAACCATTGGCCTTCGGGCGACCGATACCAGTCGATCAGGTTGGATGGCAAAACGCGTGATAGTTGTGGATCGGAAAGAAATGATCCGCCGACGACATCGCGAAGACCGTAGAGCACCTGCATCGTGGGCTGATACCCAACGTTCCGCGCGAGTTCCTGGTCCAGTATCTTCCTCATACCCGGCGTGACCTCGCTCGTTGTGGAATGCTCTTGATACAGGTTCCACATTCCATGGGCCATGATGTCAACGCCGGCATCGAGTCCGAACTCTTGAGCCTCGTCTGAATTGGCGTGCATCAACACCGGTATTCCTGCGGCGTGCGCAGCCTTCACCACCTCGCGAATCGTCTCGAGCTTCGGTACGGGGAGGTTACGAACCCCGCCAAAGCCGCGTTCGAAGAAGGTCTTCACGCAGATCGCACCGTCGGATTTCATCCTTGAGACCACAGCCTGTGGCGTGTGCAGCGCGGCATCGATGCCGTTGGGCGCCTGGGTGCCGGGCTCGATGAGCATATAGGACCAACCTTGATAGCGTTGCGGCTTCGGCGCGTAGTTCATCGGATAGCCATCCATCAGCGCGGCGCCGCCGCAGAAGTACATGTCCGGAGCGGTGCCGTGGCTTTTCCAGCGCGCCATGCCCTGCGGCGTCGAGATCAGATCGATCAGCGTCGTGAATCCGAACAACAGGAAACTGCGGGGAATCTGGTTCCGGGCGGCTGTAGCGACGTCGGGATGCCGGGCTTCTTGCTCAGGCGTCATGCCGGGGATATCGCCGAGGTGCACATGGCTGTCGATCAAGCCAGGAGCAAGATAAAGGCCGGAACCGTCGATGACGTTTGCGCCCCCATGATTGGTTGCGCCGCTGGCTGTGCGGATTTCAACGATGCGGCCATCGCGCACGCGCACCATGGCATCAGACATCGGTGCACCCCTCTCGGGAGACACGATCGTCACATGCTCAATCTGCAGGTCTGCTGCCAACAAGGCGCCCGGCAAGGCAGCAGCAAGCACCAGGCATAGGATACGGGATAGAGATAATGTCGGCGACATGGTGTGCCTCAAGAATTTGGCGGACACCGGCATTATTTCAGAAATTGCGCATAGGCCGAAAAACAATTGGAGGCCGCGATGTCAGTCGCCAACCTCTCGGGCCGCTCAATAGCCAACAATCTATGGCCGACCCGATTCTGGATCGATGTCCGCACGATTTGGACGCGCTGGGTCGTAAAACAACCAGGTGTTGAAATGAATTGGGTCGGGGCCGTAGTTGGTCTTGATCAAGAGCGCTTTGGCGGCGCTCAAGTAACTGTCTGGGACCGTGACATTCACGGCGTCCGTAGTATGAGTAATTGGATCAATCACTTTCGCGACCTTGAGTGTTTGAACCTTGCCGGCTGAGTTGACTGTCACGTCAAAGATAACTGCGTAAAGTTTGGGAGACGCAGTTTGCGCGTGGATAAAGCTCGAGACCATCAAAAGAAACGCCGCGTATATCAAGCGCATGGGGTGTTCCGAAGCGGTGTGCGTAGAAGCCCGCATTTGAGCAATTTGCCGGACAAAGTAACGTGCGGGGGATCTCAGATGGCCCAAGCCCTTACACGAGAATAGGGGTTGTGCGGCTGCCGGCGGTCCTGCCACGTTTCCTGCCATCTAGTGCGGGCGATGTCGTCCAAACTGATGCGCTTAGCGGCTCAGGTGACGAAGGAACGGGGCGCATCCGGCATCGCTGCCCTCGACCTTGTAAGTCCGGATGACATTCTCGGCGCTGATAGTGACCTCCAACGTGCATTCGCGTTGGACCGTTATGGTACCTTCGGAGGCCGTGCCTTTGGGTATCACCCCTTCGCTACTAATTGACCAGACGTACACACGATCTCCGGTAGTCTCCTCCTTTCCGGTGGGCTTTCCAAAACGCGCGTATAGCTCGTGAATGTCTCGGCCAATGTAGGGCTTCAGGTCATTTGAGAGTCGGGTTGCCGCGCACCCCAAAAGTGCCGCCACTATCGTTGCCAAAAGTATAAGTCGCATTTTGATCGTGCCTGTGAGAAGTATTTCAATCATTCGCTCCATCGGGATTTTACACGGACCACCGGTCTCGTAGGTGGCGCAACATTGGGATTTGGTGCTACTACCGCCGCGTAGTTTCGGTTTGAGCGGTTTAGGGCTGCGTACGGACTGTACGTGCCGATCGGGATCCGTATTAACGATCGTTAACGAATCGGAAACTCATTCGCGCATTGGGTGAGCGGATGATCCCGTTCGGGGCGCTGGGTTTAGAGTTGCTGAATCGGGTAGGATTGATGATGCATTCAAGGCTACCCGCGAAATCGAAATATCGAAGTTTTGAGCACTGCCGATTGCGCAAACATTCGGCGCGCCGGGCGGACAGGCGGTCTACATAGGCGATTTTCCACTTGTCGGAAACTCATCGGATCTTGTGGGTGACTTAGCAGCTGCGCAAAAAGCGGTCGCTGCGTTGCTGCCGATAGGTCTGACGCTGGTGAAGGCCGATTGATTGCTCACCGGGACCGGGAGCGAGAAAGGTGAAGGATACGAATACGCTCACACATGGTGATGCTGTCTGAAGCGCTTGACCACCCGCCCGATGAAGTAGCGATAGTTGTCACGGTCGGAGTGGAAAAAGCGCAGCATGTCTATGACAATGCCGCCGCGCAGCAGCCATAGTTTTCGCCTGTGATGGATGTGCCATGCGACCCGATCATTCCACGAAAAGGTGCCGAGCTCAGGCCGAGACTGCGGCGGATTCTTGTAGTTCAAGACATATCCCAGGCGCGGCCCGTCGCTTAAGTTCCGCGATGCGCCATGGATGGTACAACCGTGGTGGATAGTGATCCCGCCCGCGCGGATTGGGCACAGTTTGGCGGCGGTGCGGTCAAACTCCCCGCAGCACTCGAGGGAATTGGCCTCCCTGGCGTCGCCATTGAGCCGATGCCGCAGGACTCCTAGTTTATGCGATCGTGGAATGAAGGCCATCGCGCCGTTGGAGGGCGTCGTGTCAAATAACGCAATCCAAATCGTGATCTGCTCTTCGTAAAATTGTGGATTGTTATAGGCCTCATCTTGGTGCCATGGCGTGACACCACCGATACGACTGGGTTTCAATACGGCATTATCGGCTGACAATGTCGCCTGGGGACCCAGCAACTGCTTGGCGATAGCTAGTCCCATATTGCGGTAAGACCACTTGCTCAGCTCCGTGGCATAGAGCGACGGGCGACATAGCTGGGGGGTTACACCCTCATCTCCGTCTTCTCTCGCGGAGATGTCAATCAACCGGCCTTCCTTTCGACCGATGTTCCGGGCGATCAGGGACATCAGAATGTCGCGGCACCAGTGGATCTCGGCGTGGCTGATTTGCGGAGAATCGAGCGCGAGAAACCCCTCGCGGAAGAATTCGGCGATTTGGTCCGCCGTGAGTAGGGGAGAGACTCCTTCAACCTGCCTCGACTCTGCTGCTTCCCGCATATGAGCCATCCCGATCGCCGCCGAGTCGGCGAAGAATCGTCGCACGATTGTTGCGTACTCTGTTTACTCTCTCGCGCAAAGCACCGCAATCAGCGGATAGCCCAATCCGAGATCAAAATCCCCTGCGTGTCGATTTCAACAGGCTCCGTCCAATCCGTCAGCCACTAATGTCCAATTTCTCTTGTGCGGTGCAATTTCAAGGACTGCGAGGGTGGGTGATCCGACCAGACGAAGAATCATTGCAGCTTGATGCCGGGAGACCACCCGCTCTTCGCCAGGAACGCCTTCGGATCGGTCATCTCAATGATCTCGCGCAGAGCCCTTCGCTTGTCGCTGTCATGCTGGTAGTAGGACTTGACGATGCGATAGCCGACCCAGTAGCCCAAGTCACCTTGCTTGTCATAGCTTGAGTTGTCCAGCCATTTGGAAAAATCGGTGCTGTCTTCATCGGTAAGGAATGCACTCTCGATCTCCTTTTCATGTCCCTGTGTTGCTGCCCGCATCTGAGGGCTGGTGACTTCGCCGGGCTGACCGGTAACAAGTTCAGCGCCGAATTCTGCGGCGCCTTCGATAAGGGACCTCTCCAGCAGTGTGGGATGTTCATCATCGCTGAGAGCCGCGGCCTGCTGGACGTGGATATATTCGTGGGCAATGATGCGTACGAATCTGTCCTCGATATTGGGATCCATCCACTTCACCGCGCATAGTGCCTCGAGACCGATCTGCAGACCGGTGACCGGGCTCCCCACGCCCACCGGTTTCCCCCGCCCGACGGCGATGGTCACGGGCGGGAACCGTGCTTCCGGATACAGACGGCCTAATTCTCTCAGCGCGACTCCCTCGCGCTGACGCACGCGCGGCAGCGCAGCCAGGCATTGCCTGGCATCCGAATAGATCTCAGGGTGCTTGGCGATGTTGTCGGCGATCCTCGCTCCGGTGACGTTTCGCACCTTCTCGAGGTTGTGCAGTCCGTCCGAACCCGGATCAAGGTAGTCGTGCTGAAGTTGATCGGCGGTCGGGTGTCCGTTGGTCGCGTCGTATAGCTTATAGAATGCAGCCACGTCCTCGATTTGAATAACGGGACCGTCTGCCAAATGCGTCGGCAAGGAAGCGGCGCAATCCGCCAATCCGAAAATCAAGCCGAGACTCAACGCGTTCACGACGACTCGCTCGGAAACATGCTTCATGGTTCTCTCTCTGGAGGAGTGCCTCACCAGTAGATCGCGATATCGGTGGAGTCTGCAACAGGTCTTCCGTTTTGCAGCTCTGGCGTGAATCGGGCGGCCGTAACGGCGGCGACGCACGCCTTATCCAGAATCGCGGAGCCGGTAGAGCGCGTGATGCCCGCGTTGAGCGCCGTACCGCTCGAGTCGACGGTGGTGTGCACGACACAGTATCCTTTCTCGTGCTTTGCGCGCGCGGCCTCGGGATAGTATTTATCCCCGGCTTGAAGCTCATAGTCCTCCGCTACGCGCGGAAAGGCGGGACTTTCTGAAGGCGGCTGATCAGGTTGGGCGTGTTCAATGACCCAGACCACGTTGAAATCGTACCAACCGGCGATGGGTGAGCCGTTGATGGTCGCCGGAATCAGGGGGACACCAATGACCGACTCAAAACAGGCCGTGTCCAAACGAGGGAACCCTGTCGATTTCAGCAGTTGCGCCGCGGGAACGGTTCCATCGGCTTCTATGAAGAAGGCGAGAGTGCACCTGCCTTGCTCGTGATTCTTTAGTGACTGTTTGGGGTAGTAATCGGATCCGACGCGTAGCGGGTGCCTGACATCCATCTTGCCGAATTTTCTGATCGGTCGAGTGTCGGTGGGCGCCGTCGTGGTAGGAGCTTGTTCTTGGGCTGAAGCGGTTTTAGAGGTAATTGCGGTTCCCGTCGCGCTCAGCAGAAAAACCACTAGTCCAATCAGCATGCGTGGTCTTAGCATAGAACCTCCTTGTTTTCGCGGTTGTCTGCGTCGGGAGTATACGATAGGCCGCGTGCGCGTCGATAGAGAAGCGATCAAGCGAGAGATTGCCACATGATAGTGGCAACGGACGTTTGCGGTTCAAACCGGCCTTTCGGGCGTGCGAATTGGACGGGCGCTTGTTCGAATAGTAAGAATCCCCTATGACGCTCCAGCCCACTGCACGTATTTCTCCATCAATCCCTGGTACTCCTCGAGAGCCGGAAACTTCGCAAATTTGTGAGGCGCCGGCGTGGTAGCCCAGGGTAGCTTTTCACTCGTGTAGGTTTCGATGAAAGGCGAGAAGCCGCTTGGGTCGTCCAGCATCGTTGCGCGAACGTTGACGAAATCGAACCCGTCAGGTCGGGTGAACATCCAGCTCATGCAGCGGGGGCAGAAAAAGTGGCGGGGGCTGCCGTGGAGGCCCCCGATGACGGGCTCTCCTTTGGTGACAGAGAATTCGTTGCTGGGGAATGCGGCGCTCAGAGAGAAGGCGCTGCCGGTCATGCGCTGACAGCCGGCGCAGTGGCAGGCCATGGTGAGGAAGGGTGGCGCAGTCATTTTGATTCGCACTTGCCCGCAACGACAGCCGCCTTCTTGAGACGCAGTTGGTTTGTTCATGGTAAACCTATTTGTGGCGAGCAGTGCCAGCAGTAGATTCTACCGAATAGACCCGCACGATAAGCGGAACAATTGCCTTGTGGGATCTTGACGCGTTCAAATGAACCATTGGTGCGTCGCGACCAGCCGGGTGAAAGAAGCTACGGTCAGATGCGGGTGTGACTGCAGCTCGAATAGAAAGCCGACCGCGCTCATGATTAGGCTATTCATGACTAACGCGGCTGCGAGGGCGGTGAGTTTGGAAGAGAGGGTGTTCATGTGTGTCTCCCAGTGTAGTGGCGGTTATTTCGAACCTTACTGCCATAACACAGCAAGGGCCGTGCGAGTTGCAGGCACCTTAGGAAAAGGGCCCTTTGGAAGGCTGATCCGTTTGTGTGGATAGCTCAATCGACCGATGGACAGTGTCAGTTCGACTATTCCAGACAACGCCTGCGGAGGAGGGTGGCGTGCATCGTTACTTGATTCCCGGGCCGCGGTGAATCCGTCCCTGGGAAGGCGTCAAACTAGATAAACCACTGATACGCGACGATCTTCCGCGCGAACGCGATCACGGACAGATGCGGGTTGGACTGCACTTCGAAGAGATACCCCACTGCACCCATGATCAGGCCGTTCATCAACACGGCGGCTGCGAGGGCTGTGAGTTTGGAAGAGATAGTGTTCATCTGAATTCTCCGCCTGACAAAAGGATTGGTGATTGGAGGTTTCGGGGCGTCGATGGGTTCGCCGAAGGGTCGCGGGTTGATCCCTCCAGGGCACGGGACTGTCCCATGGCCGCCAGTGCGGCACATGTGTCGTACCCATTGCAAACCCCGCTTAGCGCATGCGCTGAGCCCCGCCCGTAACTAGCCCCCGGTCATGACGTGGGCGTACAGTTATCGTCGCGAATCAATTCGTTGTACCAATTGGTCTCCCAGGTCTTGCCGCCATCCCTCGAGAATGCTTGCTCCCACTTTGCCGCAACGGGAGTGCCTTTAGGATTTAACACCTTCTCCCACTGCGGTGCAGTCGCCGCAGGCGCGGGGTTCAAAGTCCATGTGTAACGGACGACAACGGGTATACCTTTATAGGTATCCGGTCCCTCGAATATCCCCACGTTGCCCTTAAACTTGCCCACCACCGGTGGCTGGATGACACCTGCCGAGAATCTATTGTCGACCCAGTAGATGCGCCAAAGACCTGTGTTGGAATCGTAGGTGCGGACCGTCACGCCGACAAAGTCCTTCCAGTAGCAGGCTTTAAAGTAGTCAATATCGCCCACCCCGCCGGGCAAGGGACTCGCCTCATCACAGGAGACGAAATCGGCCCACTCATGCGAGCCGGTGGCGTAGCACCAAGAAGGCGAGTTGGAGTCACCCTTCCAACTCGTCGTGTCGGGTGAGAGCGGGACTGCGGATCGAGGCGGTGCGCTGTTACGCATGCCTGCATGGGGGTAGTGACACGCACATCTTGTGTCGGACACTCTTGGAGCTAGAGCAAGACTTGGGCGGGGACAACGTCATACGCATTCACCGCTTAACCATCGTCAGGGTCGATCGAATTCATGGGCTGGAACTGCCGACAGAAGTCCGCACGCACAGCGCCCAGCGCCCCGTCGTGATTCTCGGTCATTTTGGGCGCTTTCGTGTTAGAAGATGGGTGTGTCCGCATTGCCGTAATAGATTCAAATCGGGGAAGGGTGTGTCGGGAACGGCTTAGGGAGGAGACATGGGGATTCGCATTTTGTTTGTTGTCATACTGGCTTGCATGTCATTGGCGAGCGCGGCTTATGGTGATGACGATCCTGCCGCGAAGGCATTGGCTCGAGAACACGCGGATGCACAGGAATTCGGAGTGTTTTTTGGCGGCATGGCTACGCAATACGATCTCTGTGTCAAGAAAGGGTTTCTTCCCAAAGGCAAACAAAGTGCCGAGGCGACTGCTAAGTTAATTCTTCAAAAGATGCGGGAGTTCACTCCGGGACCCGATCAATCCGCCTACGTGCAGGAGGGATGGGACCTTGCGAAACACGAGGTGGCCAAGCGAGAAGCGGACTATACACGCGAGAAGTGTTCTTCGTGGATAGCGAAGGAATGGGAGAAGATGCTCAAAACGATGCACGCGGAGTAGGCCGGGACCGCGATTAAGTGGATGGCCCGAAGGATATCGATTCGCATTGAAAGTGAAATGACACATACGGCACCCATCGCAATCAACGTTGACCGACTGATCGCTCGAATCGACAGCCTCGCGGAAATGGAGCGCATGCATGACGGTTCGTGCAGCCGACTGGCGTTAACCGATGCGGACCGGCGGGGCCGCGACCAAGTGGTCCAATGGATGCATGAGGCGGGGCTCACGGTGCGAATCGATCAGATCGGCAACATTACGGGTTTGCGGCCTGGCTGGTCGGCTGTTCGTCCGGTGATGACCGGTTCGCACATTGACACGGTGGGAAATGGCGGCCGTTATGACGGCGTCTACGGTGTTATCGCAGGACTTGAAGTGCTACAGAGCCTTTGGGATGCCGATCAGGTCACCGAGCGGCCGCTCGCCGTGACCGTATTCACGAACGAGGAGGGGGTACGCTTCCAGCCCGACATGATGGGCTCGCTGGTGTATTCAGGTGGCTTGAGCCTAGAGGAGGCGCTGAATGCGCGGGCGACGGATGGTGCGCGGGTTGGCGATGAGCTTAAGCGGATCGGATACGCGGGAGAAGAACGATGCGGCGCACCGGTTCCGCACGCATTCATAGAGTTGCACATAGAACAAGGGCCAATCCTCGACATGGAGTGCGGTGTGCTTGGCGCCGTTGAAAATCTTCAGGGTATTTCGTGGCAAGAAGTGACGATCCGTGGTGTTTCAAACCATGCCGGGACAACTCCGATGCAGCTGCGCCACGACGCCGGCTATGGCGCTGCGAAAATCGGGGTGTTCGTGCGTGAACTGGCCAAGCGCATGGGTGGCTCGCAGGTCGGCACCGTAGGGAGCGTTCGCCTGATACCCAACCTGATCAATGTTATTCCCAATCAGGCGGTGGTTTCGGTCGATCTGCGCAACACCGACGATGCTCTGCTGACCGCGGCCGAGCGGGAGTTCGCTCAATACCTCCAGACGCTCGCGAAGGAAGAGGGCGTGACGATTGAAACACGTGGCTTGGTAAGAACTCAGCCGGTTGTCTTTGATTCGAAGGTTCTTCAGGCTATCGATGCCGTGGCGGCGGAGCTTAAGCTGCCGATCCGGCGCATGACTTCGGGCGCCGGCCATGATGCCCAGATGATGGCGCGAATCTGCCCCACCGCGATGATCTTCGTGCCGAGCGTTGGAGGTATCAGCCACAATCCGCGGGAGTTTACCGAGCGCCGACACCTTCAGATTGGTGCCGATGCGCTCCTGCGCACCATGCTGCGGTTGGCCGCTAGTTAAGGACGTAAAGCGCGGCCGGGCTGTTGAGCCAGCGGCAACTGGGATTTTAATGAAGCCCTAATGAACACCTGGGGCAAGCTGAAGCACGGCGGCTATCGGATTAACATGATCCTAGCCCTTTTCAAGTAGTTGCCGCATTTCCGAGTCGTTCTTGAAACTCGAGCAATCCATGGCGGCGGCAGTTTCGTGGAAGCGGACTGGCTTGCTGGTTTTCGGGATGAGGATGCTTAAAGCCGGGTGGCCAAGTTCCTGGGCTACTGCGCAATTCGTGCCGGGTCGAATGACGGCGTACCGTACCCACACTTCATCGGGCATATCTCGAATCTCGCTTAAGGCCAGTTGATATCCGGTCGTTGCACCGATACCCAAGACTACGAGAGAGTATCGGTCGAAATCGATCTCTGAGATCGGCGGTCGTGGAACTGGGGTCATGTGTTGTTGTCCCGGGGCACCGGGCGGCCGGACCGGCCAAGCACCCGGCAGTTTGGTGAACGACAACCATTCTTCATGGGTTCGAATCGCCACGTGGATCGGCTTATCGAAATACGGGACACCGGACAGATCCACGACTTGATAATCGAAGGGAGTGAACGCGGAGGTCGGGACAGCCAAGAAGGGGCCAAGGATGATGAGAGCGATGCAGACGGTGGTTTTCATGAGGACATCCTGGACAAAGCATTTCCGCCAAATCGCAAACATGATAGGAAACTTGACTCACCCTCTACGCGATTGCGACGACGTGTATGGACTATCGCATCAAAGGTGTCACTTTTTAACCCCCGAAGGGCAATGGCTACTGTCAGACATCGTTATACGCCTAGCCTGGCAATTTGTGGGATGAGGCAATCGGAAGTTTGGTTGTCGGCGCGTACAATGCTGAACGGCGGTCAAGCTCAATGCCCGTAAGGACCAGAATCAATCGGGGGTACCCATGCCAAGACTTAAGCGCAAGCGGTCGGTTAAATCCCTACCACACGCTTATGAAGTGAAGGCAGAAATCTCAAACGCGACTCTCGCGAAGGCGAAGTCGGCGCTCACGCTGCAGATCTACCGCAAGGACCTAAAGCTCGGCGAACTGCAGATCGGCCGCGGATCGCTATTCTGGGCCGGCGCGCGGCGCCAGTCGGCGAAGAGGATTCATTGGGGCAGGTTCGCGGAGATGATGGACCGGTTAGCGTATGGGGATGGGTAGGGGAACGGAGCATGCCACCGTGCAATTCACTGCGGTTTCACCCAGACGAATTGGCCGTCGCCGGCTGCAGCCATTACGAGCGGTAGGATTTCCGTCCCGATACCTTCTGCGACCACCGACAATTCCTTGCTCTCTCTGGAGAGGAGGACCGCCTTGTAGTTGGATTGCAACCGATCTGCAACGTAGACGCTGCATTTGAGCAATTTGCCGGACAAAGTAGCGTGCGGGGGATCTCAGATTAATCTGCCGAGTGATCTCGCCTGCTGGGATTCGGACCGCATGGAGGAGGTTGGAGAGCTTTGCAGTTCTTGGCATCGGAGGCCGCATAGCCGATCCCGCAGGGCGATAATAGTGTGCCGAGATCGGCTGTATTACGGGATCAATACTGAAGGATGGTGCTAGACGTAGCTCAAGCTTAGCGTCGTAAGCAATGCCGCGCAGGTTGGCCCGCTGCGCGGCATCGCGATTTACAGCTCAAAATCAATTCGCCTTCGCAAGCTGCACGAGGGCGGCCTTATCACCCTTGCTGCGCAGCTGAGTGTATTGCGTCAGTAGCGGGGCATTGACGCGAGCAACGGCGTCGTTGACGGCCTTGTTCACGCAGGCCTCTCCCTCTTTCTTACTCCAAGTGGCGGCGTTCTCGCAGAGCGTTTCCGCCGCGTAACGAATGCGCAAGTACAGGGTCTTTGCGCCTTTTGCCGTTGATATGTCGAGATCGCCATACCCTACTGGACGGGTTACCGACGAATTGGTCGTTGATGTGCTCAAGGGCTGACTCGCCAGCGCGGTTCCGCCGATGGCGGCACCGGCTAGACTCAGGAAGCCGGCGGCTAGCGCGCATTTCGCGATTTTGCGCTGAGTTTTGATCAGGTTGTTCATGACTATCTCCTTTGGGTGGATGATTACTCGCTATGAGGCTAAGGGTCGTTTTTGGATCAATGTTAACGCTGTTAACAAGCACTCTATCACAAATATTAACAGTGTCAATATTCGCCGGCTTTTCCCCTCTGCACCTGCTATGTTGCAGGGCGTCACCAAAGGCGAAAGCCGCTCGGAAAGAGATCCGCGGTAAAGCGAGCTCAAAAAAAGGCCAGCAAGTACCATCACGGGGTGCTTCGTGTAGCCCTCATCCGCATAATCACTTTGCCGATAAGGCGGTCTTACTTGCCGCGATTGCCGCCCCTTGGGTTTAAAGAATTCGCTGCGGCACTTCCGGACTTATGGCCGAACTCCACGGTTAGTCTTCCGCGTTCACGCCCTTGCTGCCGTTTTCCGACTTCCACGCGCACTCGAGTGATAATCTGCGAAGCACGACGCGCTCTTTAAAGTCGTGCGATGCGCCGTTCGCAAGTATTATGGTCATGATGTCATTTCTACCTCCCGTTTCCGCATTGTTGTGTTCCTTTGCGCGTGTCCCTCGTGGTGCCTCATTTGCGCTGCCGTTGCTGGTCATCTCGATTTGCTCCGGATGTGTCTCCTCGGGCGGCCGAATCCAGCCGGTGGACGACCCACCGCTGGTCGCAGATACCGCCCCAGCACCCCCGGTGCACGATGTTCCGATGGCTGCAAGCGAGGCAAAGAGCGAGGGTGACAGTGAAGTTCCGGTGGCTGTTGCCGAGTCGGAACAGCACGAGGCGCCGCCTAAGCCTGGAGACTTGCCTGAGGTGATCGTCAAGGGGCGCACGCGCGACCTGGTCATCCGCGACTTGGTTGCCGAGGGCCAGGCGCAGCTGCGTGACGTGCAGCTTCAGTACGTCCTTACCGGTAAGGATGGACATGAAGTGCTGCGCGGCCGGCCGGTCGCCTTCGCGTTGTGGAGCGAGGCGCAGAAGAATTGGACCATTGCCCACCTGGAGATCCCCCGCCCACCGGTGAAATGGAAGCCTGGCCGCGGGGAATTGCCCTTCACCGTGC
>Ga0207025_1011_pt1 | contig 27311 bp, 30 predicted proteins | sample Alteio_BWMinCont_45_FD_153261 | JGI IMG/M metagenome (GOLD analysis project Ga0207025, IMG submission 153261) | Enriched cells from forest soil in Barre Woods Harvard Forest LTER site, Petersham, Massachusetts, United States -... | ecosystem: Environmental > Terrestrial > Soil > Temperate forest >... | reverse complement strand
CATGCAGAGGCTCGTCAATGCGAGCTTGCTGACGCCTGAATCGGATGCGGTTCGAACCAGAGGTTTTTTTTGGACATTCATTGAAATAACTCCTGTGATTGGTCTTGAAGATCCAGCGCCGCCGATGAGACCGTCCAGTACCCATCGGTGGCGCCGGTATCGGTCACTTGCTGGCAAGTCGGACTGGACTGCCAAAACGCAACTCCGTCAGAGCGGGTGAGTTCACTTTCTTTACGGCGTTGTCGATTGCGTGGTCTACGCAAGCGCGCTGAGCCTGCTCCATCCGCAGCGAGTAGCTCATCTGAGCCGGGCACACCTCAACCGCCGCAGTTTGGATGCGGCGATAAAGTACTTTCGCCCCGGCGGCCGTCGTTATATTCAGATCGTCGAATTTGACGGTTTTGGTGGGCGGACTGAGACCATCCGCTCCCGCCGGGGTTGTCAGCGTGGTGAAGGCCGCCGTGCCGAGGGCGCAGTAGATGACGGTGTAAACCTTGGTACGTAGTGTCGTGTTCATGTTCGATTCCTCAGTTGTAAGTTCAGGTTGTGAGAACTCGCCGCCGAAATCGCTCCGGCGGCTTGGGTGTCGGTGTACGGCGCCGCGCCCTGCGAAGTCCTCAAGCGTTGCTAAGGAATAGCTAAGGGTTTTCTGAACTGCCGCGAATCAATCACTTAGCGAAGGACGCCAGGCGCTGATCGGGCAAGGCAATGGCCAGCGTCAGGGCGGGCTAGCTATAGCTAGCCTTTCTTTGGAGGTATGGAATAGGTGCCAACCGCCTTGGCAACCATTTCTTCGTCGCGTCCCGAGTAAAGAGCGACTTCGCCGACGACCAGGCTGCGCCCGACCTTGATCAGCTGGCACACGCCCACGATGGGCCGGTGTGGCGAAGGCTTGCGCAGGAAGTTGATGGTCAGACTGGTGGTGACTGCCAAGGGTACGATACCGATCGTGCCCAATATCGCGACGTACAGCGCGACGTCCGCAACCGCCATGAGCAGCGGCCCCGAGACGGTCTCTCCCGGACGCAGCTGATCCCTGCCCACGGGATGCGTGACTGTGGCCGTGCGCTGGCCAACCTCCTCGACCACGCATTTGCTTTGAGGAAATTCGCGCGCCAGAAATTCGACAATGTCTGCTTTCGTCGCCATGCAAGACCTCGAATGGGCATCTTATTAGGGTACCGCGATCGGCGCGCACCAAAATAGTGTCCGGGCACCCATCAGGTGTCAATGGCCCGCGACCTTCGCTGGCGCCGGATTGCCGGCCAATGTACGCTGCGATCGATGAAATATTTCGCGCTGGTGTGGGCAGGTTTGTGGCGCAAGAAAGTGCGCACGATCCTGACGGTGTTCTCCATCGTGACCGCGTTTTTTTTGTTCGGCATGCTGCAAGGAATCAACATCGGCATAAGTTCCATCACGGACCGGCTGACCGATACGACGCGCCTGCGGGTCTCGAATCGCATCGACCGCAACGGCACCATGCCACTGTCGCACGTTGCCAGAATCTCAAGCCTGCCCGGCGTCGCCAGCGTGACCCCGATCACGGCACTGCTGGGAACTTACCAGCGGCCCTCAAATTTAATTGTCGCCCTCGGCGTGGACATAGACGCCTGGCAAAAAGTCTACCCGGAGTTCAGAACCTCGCCGGAGCAATTGCGCGCGATGGCGCGCACCCGTGACGGTGCGCTCGTTGGCGTCGTACTTGCGCAAAAGTACGGAGTGAAAATCGGCGATCGAATTCCGTTGCAATCGCTCAACATCGTCAATAGCGATGGCTCGAAGAATTGGATCTTCACCGTCGTCGGCTTCTACGACATCGATCAGGCGCATGATTTTGCGACCAATCTGCTGCTCAACTACGACTACGTCAATGAGGCGCGAGTCGGCGGCAAGAATACCGAAATGCAAATCACCGTAAGAATGAACGATCCTAAGGCCTTTACGAAAATTGCCCCGGCGATCGACGATATGTTCGCGAATTCACCCAATCAGACCATGACGCAGAACGAAAAGGACTTCATTCAATCCACGCTCGCCCAGATCGGCGATATCAACTTCTTCGTCAATGGCATAGTGGGCGCGGTGCTGTTCACCCTGCTGTTCTTGACGGCCAATACCATGATGCAATCGGTGCGCGAGCGCATACCGGAAATCGGCGTGCTCAAGGCTCTGGGTTATTCAGACGCGACAATGCTGGCGCTGGTACTCGTCGAGGCACTGTTGCTGAGCTTGGCGGCGGCGGGCCTTGGTCTGCTGGCAGCGTCGCAGGCCTTTCCCGCGATCATGGGGCGCATCCCAAGCGGAGGCCTCGAGGGCCTGAAGGTACCCTTGGCCGTATACGGCTGGGGCGCGGGCATCGCGGTTCTGCTGGCGCTTGCGAGTGGCTTGCCGCCGGCGTGGCGCGCCCGGCGCTTGAAGATCGTCGACGCACTCGCGGGCCGCTAAGGGGAATTCCATCAACACCTTCAAACAGGTAATCGCGGTGACCGCGATGAATTTGCGCAGTCTGCCCGCGCGCGCCGCATCCTCCTTTGTCATAGTCATAGGGATCGCCGGGGTCGTCGCCGTGCTGATCTCCGTTTTGTCTCTCGCCACCGGACTCACGCGCACTCTCTCCAGTACCGGACGGGCGGAGCGCGCCATCATTCTCTACGCCGGCGCCCAATCCGAAGTGGAGAGCAATTTACCGCGCGACGCGGTGCTGACGCTGATGGATCTACCGGGAATCAAGCGCGATCTCGAGGGCAAGCCGGTGGCCTCGTCGGATGCCATGGCCTCGATGTGGCTGCCCAAGAGCGGCACCGGCGCGCTCGGCAGCGTTACGTTTCGCGGTGTCTCGGGCAATGCCTTTGCCGTGCGCCCGGAAATAAAGATCCTTCAGGGCCGGGTATTTCAGGCGGGTGTACGCGAGTTGATCGTCGGTAGGACCGCGCTAGCGAATTTCCAGGGGCTGCAGTTGGGAAGTCGCGTGAAATCCACCGACACCGAATGGCTGGTCGTCGGAGTTTTCGAAAGCAACGGCGACGCGCATGAATCCGAACTATTGGCGGACGCGGACACGGTTTTGTCCGCATACCATCGCACGACTTTCAATTCGGTAACGGTGTGGCTGGAATCCCCGGCCGCATTCGACACCCTGAAAGCAAGCGTGACGACCAACCCGACGCTCTCGATGGATGTGCAGCGAGAAGCCGCCTACTACGAGCAACAGTCGAAGCGATTCGGAACCTTTCTTGCCATCGTCGCCAATGTGATCGGCGTCGTCATGGCCATTGGCGCCATTTTCGGCGCGCTGAACACCATGTATTCGGCGGTCAGTGCGCGTGCCGTGGAAATTGCCACCCTACGCGCCATCGGTTTCGGCAGCGCCGGCGTTGTGATGTCGGTTTTGGTGGAAGCGCTGACCTTGGCCATCCTCGGCGCGCTCTTTGGCGCAGTACTTGCGTGGCTTTTCTTCAACGGCAATACGGTAAGCACGATCTCCGGGGGAGCCGATTTCTCGCAAGTCGCGTTTCATTTGCACATTGGATTGAATCTGGTCGCCATCGGCATCGCCTGGGCATGTGTGGTCGGGCTGGTGGGGGGACTGTTTCCGGCGATTCGCGCCGCGCGCTTGCCGGTGGCGGCGGCATTGCGTGCACTATAAGTCTCTAGGTTCGCAGTTTTTGCGCATCGTGCCTCGTCACCAGCGACTTTGGCGCCACCAAGCGCCATGCTCGTTCAATGAGTTCCGGCAGCGCACTGGGATCGACGCTCGCAAAGCGCACAAGAATCCAAGGATAGTCGCGGTAGTGATCCGTGATGAAGAAGACGCGCGAGTCGGACTGCAGCAAAATCTCACGATCCAACAGATCGGCGCGAAGCACCAGACACTCCCCGCTCTGATGCAGACGCGCCAGCAGCTTGCCTCGCACTTTAAGAGCGGGTGTTCCATACGACGTGGAGTCCTCGACGCCCGGCAAGGCGTGGGCCGCGAGACGCGCTTGTTCAAATGTAGCGCCGGTCCGGGCGTCAATCGGACCCTTCAGGCCACTCGGCATGCGCCGCATGTGCGACCCCTTGGGCTTTGGCCGATTGCTGCGATTGATTTTCTTCACAGCGCTGCCGGCGCGAGCTGTTCCTTCAGGAACTCAAGAGTCCGGTCGAGTGCCTCGCGAGTAGGCTGTCCCGTCTCGTCGATCAGGTGATTCGTCAACACGCTGTGCGCCGGTTTCGGTCCTCGCGGGTTGGCATACTTCTCGTCAATCTCAATCGCCTCGAATGCCGCTCCGAATTCACCGCGAAGCCGTTCGAATCTTTCCTTCGGGCACATCGGGTCTTGAATGAACCGCAAAGCGAGGATGCGTGCGCCCTCGTGGTCGATCTTCTCGTGGGCCGCTTGCAATTCCTGGGGCGATGCATGCAGTCCGCCGCGCCGCGACCGGGTGACTGCAAATGGCAGCGAGGGCTGCGCCAAAACTGGCGCCAGTACCGGCGCATTCAACATCATGGCAAGCGCAAAATTGCCCGTAAAGCACATGCCGATAGCACCCACGCCGCGGCCGCCGCACTCGGCATGTGCGTGGCGAGCAAGCGCGCGCAGCCAGTCGACTATCGGGCTCGATTGGTTGGCCGCCAGGACGCGGAATTCGCGGCTGATGCACGCTTTCAAGATCACGCGCACGGCATAGCCACGCTCAAAGGGCCGCATCGGCTCGCCGAACAACAGCGGCATGAACACGGTGTAGCCCGCATCGACCAGCCGTTGCGCAAAGCCTGCGACAGCGGGAGTGATGCCCGGAATTTCCGACATGACGATGACAGCCGGCCCGCGGCCGGCCCGATAGACATCGCGCGCGGCCCCATGCAAATTCAAGGTATGTACTTCGAACCCCGGGACCGTGTGCATAGCCACCCTTGCTGAGCGAAATCGCTTCGCCAGTCTATGCGCTCAGCAGTTCGGGCGCACTTTTTCGGCCAGGTGCCGATGCAGACACGCGGTGTACTATGGGTATGCCTGATGGGAGGAATTCGCCATGTTGGATCTCGTTCTTGCCATCGTTCATCACATTCTGATCTTCGCGATATTTGGGATCCTGTTTGCCGAATTCATGGGCCTGCGGCCGGGTATGAGCAATGCCACCGCGGTTCGAATTGCATCAATCGACTTGTGGTACGGCCTTCTCGCCGGCGCGGTCCTGGTCATCGGTTTCTGTCGCGCGATTTATGCCGCCAAGGGCTGGGCGTACTATTCGCACAATGGGTTCTTCTGGGCAAAAATGACGAGCTTTGCCGCAATCGGGTTGTTGTCCGTGCCGCCCACGATGCAGTTCATTCGCTGGCGAAAGCTGGGGACCGCACCCGATGATGCTGCGATAAATTCGGTCCGCCGCTATTTGCACGCCGAGCTCGGACTTTTCGTCCTGCTGCTCGTCTTTGCCGCGGCGATGGCTCGGGGCTACGGAGAATTCTAGTCACGCAATTCCGGTGCAGGATCATGGCCGACAGAACACCTAGAAATTACATCGAGGCGACGCAGGAGGCGGGACGGGCATTTGTTACCCGCCGAATCTCGGGCAGCGTCGTGATGCTGAATCTATTGAGATTTCGTGCCGCCGCCGACTATTCGGCGATCCCTGAGCTTGCGCCGGAAACTCCGATCTCTGGCGAGGCGGCTTACCGTCGCTACATGGAACACACGCTGCCGTATCTGGAAAAATCCGGAGGCAGGGTGCTCTTCTATGGGCGAGGCGCCGAATTTCTGATCGGTCCAAGCGAGGAGCGCTGGGATGCGGTTATGTTGGTCGAGCAATCCAGCGTTGCCGCGTTCTTGGCGTTTGCCTCGGATCGCGATTATTTGTCCGGCATTGGACATCGTACGGCGGCACTGGAGGATTCGCGGCTACTGCCGTTGATCGCCGAGCATGTTTAAGCTGGTGCTGTTTCAGGTTGCGCCGCGCGCACTCACGGCGGGTGCGCAAAAATTCCGTGTGGGGTTGGTTGCGCTTTTCGTACTGCAATTATTCGGTTTTGGGTCCATTACCCATGGACAAGCGCCGACACCGCCTCTGGAACTGGTTGTGCTTGGCTCGGGAGGTCCCGGAGCCACGGGGCGCGCCGCCTCGAGCTACCTGGTACTCATCGAGGGTGTTGCGCGCATAATCATTGACGCAGGTCCGGGCTCGTTTGCGAGGCTCGGCGAGGCCAGGATTTCACTGGCGAACACCGATGTCGTTCTCCTCACTCATCTGCACATCGACCATGCGGGCGAGCTGCCGGGGCTATTCAAGGCGCGCGCCGTGTCGAGTATCGGGCCGATCGAGTTCAACGTCTTCGGCCCCGATGGTTCGCAAGCGCAGGATCACGGAGCCTACTTCCCTTCGACGCGGCGGTTGCTTGATTTGCTGTTCGGCCCGCAGGGCGCATTCGCATATTTGAGCGATTTTTCCGCGCCGGTGACAATCCACGCTCACGACATTCCGGCCAGAATCCGCTTGGATGCGGCACCGCATGTGATCCTCAAAGACAGCGCATTCACAATTACGGCGATCGCAGGTCACCACGGCGATGCGCCGGCGGTGATCTACCGCATCGATAGCGCGGGCGGGAGCGTTACTTTCTCCGGAGACATAGACGCGAAGGGCCTGCCGAGCTTGTTAAGGATTGCCAAGGGCAGCGACTTGTTGGTGTTCAATAGCGCGGTACTCGATCCGCCGGGCTCCCCGGCCATTCTTTACACCCTGCACACAGCGCCTCACGCGATTGGCGAACTAGCCAAGCAGGCCGGCGTGCACGGGCTCTTGTTGAGCCACTTGTCGCCAGCCACCGAAGCCAATCATCAGGCCGTCTTGGAATCAATTCGCCGCGCTTACAGTGGCCCGGTGAGCTGGGCCGAAGATGGAATGCACGTACGGCCGTCGCCCAACGGCCTTTAAGGATCTCCGTACGCCAGACGATCCATCATTTCTGCGAATCTACCCCAATGAATCCGTTTGGCGCTCTGCCGCCGCGCGCCCGCCCAGAACAGCGAGCCACGCCCGATCTGGATTTCGCCAAGTTTTTCATGCCTGAGATAAATCTGCAGCGAAAGCGCCGACCTGGCCTTTGCCAGCGTCGCGTTGGAAATCTCGGCTTTCACCTCATACCTGTGCGCCAGCATTTTTGCGCGGCGTTTCGGCTTTTTCTTTGGCACGGTTGCACCTCGGGCTATGCGATTGGGTTAAATCCACACATCGTTTTCGGCCGTCCGTTCGCCGCCGGCATTCCCGGTGTTTTGCACGCCGCGCGGTTCGATCAGCAGCAGCTTGACCTCGCCTTCGGCGTAAGGCTTGTGCTCGACGCCCTTGGGAACGACGAACATTTCGCCCCGCGAAACTTGGACCGCACCGTCACGGAAATCGATGCGCAGCTCGCCGTCGATAACGATGAACGTTTCATCGGTTTCCTTATGATCGTGCCATACGAAGTCGCCTTTGAGCTTCACGACCTTAAATTGATAGTCGTTCATTTCCGCGACGACTTTCGGTGACCAATGCTCGGCAAACAATGCGAATTTGTGCGCAAAATTGATCGATTTATAGCCCATGCGCGTCTCCGACTATTTTCTTGCGATTGCACTGGCGCCGCTGGATCCAAAGCGGCGTGCACCGGCCTCAACTCCGCGGCGTCAGCAGCATTTTCATCCCGTGACGGGGACGAAGCGTGATCAAGCCCTGGGGTTCGACGCGGTGTCCGGGCACGAGTTGCAGCCGATAGCGCTGCGCAAGTGTTGCCAGCAGTATCGTCGCCTCCGCGAGCGAGAAGGCTGCGCCGATGCAGATGCGCCGGCCGCCGCCGAAGGGCAGATAGGTAAATCGCGGGCGCATGGCGGACTGCTCCGTCGAAAAGCGCTCAGGATCAAATCGTCCTGGATTCGGCCACAGCTTCATGTGGCGGTGAAGCACCCAGGGGACGATCATGACGGTGGATCCTTTGGGAATGCGTCTACCTGCCAGCGTGTCGTCGGCCAGCGCCTCGCGCTCCATGGCGGGCACGGTCGGATAAATACGCATGGTTTCCTCGATGACCATGCGCGTGTAGGTAAGCTTGGCGATATCCTCCTGGTTGGGCGAGCGCCCGCCGAGCACTGAATCCAATTCGCCGTACAGTTTCGCCTCGACGGCGGGATGTTGCGACAACAGAAACCAAGCCCAGGTCATAGCCATCGCCGTGGTCTCGTGACCCGCCATAAAAATCGTAATGACGTGATCGCGAACTTCTTGCGCGCTCATACCGCCGCCGGTTTGCTCGTCGCGGGCGTCGATCAGGCGTGCCAGTAAATCCTTGGGTCCATTTGCGGAATCCCGCGCGCGCGTCTCTATCAGCCGATCGATGACCGTATCGAATTCGTCAAATACCAGATCAGCGGCTTTTTTTCGACCGAGCGCCGCTATCCACAGAGGAAAGCCCAGCAAATCGAGAATATTCGGGCGTATTTCTGCCTGATAACGTCCGGCGGCGCCGCCCATAACGGTCATGATGTCGTCCGAGTCGGAGGAAAACATCGTGCGTGAAATGATCTTGAGCGTCACCTCCATCATATCCTCGGCGACATCAATGCTGGCTCCCGCACCGAGCTTGCGCCAAGAGCCAAGCAACTCCTCCGCGGCCTCGGTCATGATCGGGGTAAACGAAGCGATGCTGCGATGATCAAAGGCGGGTGCCATGGTGCGTCGGTGCCGACGCCAGGTTTCCCCTTCCAAGGTGATCAGTCCCTTGCCAAGTCCGGGCTCGAGAACTCGGCGAGTGATCTCGGTCTTTTCATAGTTCGCCACATTGTCGAGCAGGACCTGCTTGATCGCCGCCGGATTATTGATGATGAACATATGGCGGCCCAACAGCTTGCGCTCGACGATATCCTGCTCGTAGGCCTCCTGGGCAAAGGTGGCAATCGTGTTGTCAGGCATCGTACGCAGGAACTTGAATAACGGCATACGGCCGCGCGGCGGGACGGGCGCCGGCAGCACGGGATCGATCACGGGATTCTCCTGGCTGTTCATTGTCCTCGGTTCCTGGGCAACGCCCCGCTCACTCGTTTGATCTCGACACCCGATGAATTATAAGTGCAATGCTCGGCCAAATATCAGGCGCTGACGGCCGAATTTAATCAAGCTGTTCTCCCGAGCAGTGGAAACTGCAATTCTTTCCGGTAATTTACCAGCACAAATCAATCGTCTTAACCCTTTAGAGGACCGCTTCCATGGCTGCTTATCTGATCGCACTAATCGACGTCAAGGACCCGGAGGCCTATCGAGCGTATGTCGCGCGATCGCCCGCGGTAATCGCGAAATATGACGGGCGGTTTCTCGCACGGGGAGGACAATCGGTCTCACTCGAGGGCGATGCGGTCGCCGGCCGCATTGTTCTAATCGAGTTTCCCTCCTTGGAACACGCTAAAGCATTCTACGATTCTCCCGAATATCAAGAGGCGAAACTGCTGCGCGAAGGCGCGGCCGTCGGCAGATTCTTTGCAGTCCAGGGAGTCGACCAGTCCGCTGCCGTGCCGGCTACATGAATCCGCACGTGCAGCCTGGCGTTATCATTTCGGCAGCGATGTATACCCGCGCGGCTTCTTTGGCGGAAACGCCCGCAGCCGGCAGCGCTTTCTGCCGCATTTTGAGCAGCGCATCCGCTTGGCGATATCCTCCAGACGAGCATCCCAACCACAGAGCCGCCCGAGCATGAGCGGCTCAGCTTTACGCTCGTGACCGCATTCGCAGCATGTCAGGACCAGGGTGTATTGGCCAAACTCATCGCTCAATCTCTCGATGTGGAATCCGCTCGGCATGCGGCAGATTGTTGCGATCCGCCCGGCTCGCGTCCATCCAGTACTCGCGTCGCGCACACACTGTATGAACGCGCCGCCGGCACCGTAACTGACCTGTGTCGGACCAGCCCGGAGCGTAGAATTCCATGTTGCTGCTTCCGTCATAAACCTAGCCAAGGTGATGCATGAAAACAAAATCAATTCGCGGCTTTGCCTATTGTGCATTGATCGCCGCGGTCGTCGCGGCCGCAAGCGGTGTTGCAAAGGGCACCCCTGAGTTCGTCCGAATCACGCCAGCCGATGTGCATTGGCAGGATGTCCCGGGCGGGCGCGGCGTCCAGCAGGCCACCCTGCTCGGTGATCCCACGAAACCCGGCATCTATGTGATTCGCGCCAAGTTCCCCCCGTACACCATGGATGTTCCGCATTGGCATCCAAATGCTCGATACGTGACGGTGCTCGAAGGAACCTGGTACACGGGCACCGGCGACACCTTCGATCTCGCTCGAGCGGTTCCACTGAAAGCCGGCAGCGTCATGCTCCATCCGGCGAAGGCTACCCACTGGGATGGCTCCGGCAGTGCTGAGACGGTGATTGTTCAAATCATCGGCGAGGGACCTGCTACCACCACGCAAGTGGATCCGACCAAGGCGTTCTGGCTCGAAGTGCCGCACTAGCGGGGCATCGAATCGCGCACGGGGTCGCTGATGCGACCACCAGACGAGATTTCTTCGTCGCGCGGTGAAAAACACTCATGTGGGCTACTAAGTGGCTGATTCGCCGCGAGTTGGCGAATGCGTCACGGTAAGCGCTCAAGTTGAAATGTAGAGTGCGGCACCCATGACTGGTGCAACTACTCCGCAGTCGCGCACCCGCTGCATCATTTGAATTTATTGGAATTGAACATGATTGGACTTATTGCCCGTTGGGGCCACAACGTTTTGATCACCACGATGGCTTTCTTGACGATAGCGATGATCGTTGTTTTGACCAGGTAAACCCGCAGCGCATCCACACCCCGATTCGGCGCCCAGCTAAGGGCGTGCATTTTCCCGAGTTGCGGCGCGCTCGAATTCGTCCAAGCTGACCTGCGGGAAATACAGGCCCTCCACGCGGCGCACCCACCACTCATGCGTCACTGCGAGTTTGCGCGGATCCGAAAAACGGTAGGCGTACAGCAGCGCCCGCACATACTTTGGAGGCGCGGTGGCGAACGGGTTGACCTCAAGCAGCGCCAACACGGCCGGACTGCCTTCCAGCAGCCGTTGCATCAGGCCCACGATCCAGGGATTTTCCCTGATGTCGCCGAGAGCGGCGAACCACATCTGCCAGTCGAGCCGCGGCTGGTGCGGAATGTTCCACATCGCGGATCTGGTCAACGGCCCCGGTTTGTAGCGGAAGACATATTCGCGCCACACCTGCCCGTCGGTGGAACCCTCGATCACGATCTCCGGCCGGGTGATCGTCATCACGGCGAACAACCCATAGGGATTGACAATGGACAGCGGCGCGAGGGCACGCGTGACGGCGCCAAGCACCGGCAGATTGGTACGCGTCGTCGTCTGCCAGATCCTATTTACGCCCACAGGCACCACGATGAGGGCGAGTGCGGCGGCGATTGCGGTAGCGGTGCGACTCACCAGCGGCGCACGGCTTAGCGCCCGCGCTTTCAACCATTGCGGGATCACGCGCCCGAGCGCCGCATCGTCGAACAAGAAAATGCACAACAACATCGTGAGCAGATTGAAAAAATTGTAATTGCCGGTGAGCAGAATCAGTACCTGCAGCAGCAGGACGCAGCCGGCAGCGGCGGCGCGTAGGCGCCGCGGCATGAAAATCACAAACACAACGCCAAGCTCGATGGCCAAGGTCGCGGCGGTGCCAGCGCGCAGCAGCCAGTGCGGCAGTTGCGCCGCATACCACGCGATCGGGGTCGGCAGCGGCTGCGTCCAAAAGTGATATTCGAGTGCCGTCAGGTCGCGCCAAGTCGAGTCGCCGGAAAGCAATTTCACCACGCCCGCCAAAAACAAGTAGCGAAACACCAGCCAGCGGTACAGCCATATCACTATTTTCGATCCGCCAGTGAGAAAAATGCTCAGAAAACCTACTTCGAGCAGCAGTGAATCCCACTGGAAGCTCATGAAATCCTGACCCGCGGATTCGTAGGACAGGTACAGCGCGAACAGACCAATGAGCGCCGGCCTCGTCCACCTATCCACGACCACGAGCAATCCCAGTACTGCGCCGACAATCGTTCCGGCAAGCAACACGGAATCGCTGCAGTTCATCCAGAATAGCGAAGGCACCAACCAGTAGGCCGAATCGCCGCGGGCATGGCGCAATGCCTCGAAGTAGTCGCGCACCGGCAGTATCCCGGCATGACCGATCAATCCCAGGATTTGCACTCCGAGCGATACGAACGCCGCAACATAAATGGCGCCAAACAGCCGCAGGAAAACCCAGGCTACCAGCGCGTAGCGCTCTGCCTGAAGCGCAGGTCCCCATAAGAATTTCGTGAGCGCATCGAGCACGCCGCGGCGTCGCGCAAAGAATGCATACGCGCATTCGCTCAGCGGCGCGAAGCCGGGCAGGTGCGCGTAGCACCACCACCATGCCGCCCGCCCGGATGAATACTTCAGAACGCGAAAGGTTGCGGCCGCGCCTGAATATACCCGGCCGTCACCGTCGAAGAATTGAATGGCGCGCTGAAATGACTGCAGTGGGATTGCTGGGAAATCCGTCGCAGCTTCTTGAAAGGCGCGATAAATGACGCGCTCGCCAGTCAGTTCCCGCCAATAGGCCACCCAATAGCGGCAGATGGAGCAGTCGCCGTCGAAGATCAGTGTGGGCGCCTGCCGAGACAACGCGTCCTTTCTCCCATGATTTCAGTTCCGCGGGTAGCTCAGTGTGGGTCCTTGCCCTCAACAAGGATACAGCTCAAACTTATTTTCATCGACCCGCAAACTCGCAGCAGGAGCGCTCGGCGTCGCGCCCGTCTCATTGCTCGCTATCTTCCCGGGGGAGACTGACGACGTGGCCATTAGAATTGTTCGTCTCGGCACCGAGCGGCTTCCGGGAGAAGGCGTTCGCTTTGGCACGGTCAGACGCCCGCCGCGAGGCATTCGCAAAGCCGACTATGCCTCGAAGAACTTTTACGATACCTGGCTGCCAACGCTCGCGCCAAGCCAAGCAACCGTCAAACAGGCGCTGAGCTCTCACTCAGATCGGGAATGGCAGCGATTCGTCAAGAAATACCGGGCCGAAATGGCGGCCCCACACTGCCGCGCGATGCTCGAGGTGCTGGCGGTGCTATCGCATCAAGCCAACTTCTCGGTCGGCTGTTACTGCGCCGAAGAATCGCGATGTCACCGTTCGGTTCTGCGCGAGCTCCTCGTGGATCGCGGAGCGAAGATGTTGTGAGTCGCGGTCAATGAACGAACAACCCAGAATACTGATCGCATCGGAAGCCGGCATTTCAATCGGATCAATGAATGACATCTCAAACGCCGTCGCGTCGACCTTCGGTGCCGGTGGACTCATCCTGGCCGAGGATGATGTATCCTCGGAGTTCTTCGATCTGAAAACCGGCCTGGCAGGCGAGCTTTTCCAGAAGTTCGAGAATTACGAATTGTGCTTGGCCATTATCGTGCCAAGCCCGGAACGCTATGGGGAACGCTTCACCGAACTGGCACGGGAACACAAATCGCACAACAAAATTCGTATCGTTCGCTCGAAAGATGAGGCACTGGCTTGGTTGCGCCGAGGAAGGTAAAAATGTCGAACCGGACTGCTCTGGTGAATTTCATGCTGGTGTTGCTGGCTGCCGCAGCGGCCGCACAATCACCCACTGCGCCGCTGCCGCCAGCCGTGAGTCCGCAGCCGGCTGACGTCGCATCGCCTGAGGCCATCATTCAGGCGGTTTATTCCGTCATTTCCGGTCCTGCTGGTGCGCCACGCGATTGGCAGCGACTGCGTTCCCTAATGGCGCCCGGAGCAATATTTGCTGTCACGCGCGCGGGCGCAGACGGCACACTGAAAACGCGCGTGCTCAGCGTCGAGGACTACATCTCCGCGTCCAGCAAATCGTTGGCGAGCGCGGCGTTTTATGAACACGGTGTGGTGGGCCAGATTTGGCGCTATGCCCATATCGCCACCGTCGTGAGCCCCTACGAGAGCCGGCATGCACAGGCGGAAGCGCCTTTCCAGCGCGGCATTAACAGCTTTCAACTGGCCAGCGACGGCATGCAGTGGCGCATCATATCGATTTCGTGGGAGGGCGAGACGCCGGCCTTTCCGTTGCCGCCGGAAGCCGCCGCACAGCTGCGCGGCAACTAGCGCAATGCCATTCCGATCGGCGCGAAAGCCAATCTAATCGTTGCTGCTCAGGCCTTGATAACCATCAAGAAACAGCCTCACAACATCGATCGCCCACGCTTCTAGTTCGGCTGCACTCATGGGTGTGCCATATCCCATGGCACGTCGCTGCGGCACCGTGGCGACCATGTGGATGAACTGCTGGGCCGCAAATACGCCGCTCTTGAGGCCGACTTTGGCGTCGGGAAGCTCGCGCGCCAGCAGGCCGCCGATCAGGTTCGTTGCTTCTTCCGTGCCGCCATCGTTTTCGACGGCCAAAGCAAGTTGCGGAAAGCGTGCCGACTCGGCGGCCACCAGCCGGGTCAACGCCATCGCCTGCGGGGACAGAGTTGCACGCAAGATCAGGCCGGCCAGTCGCCGCAGCACACTGCGCAGGTCCGCGCCGGCGAGCAGCGGGACATCGGCGGGGGGCCGGATCTGTTCAATGATGCGATGAACCACCGCGGCGAACAAAACCGACTTGTCATCGAAGCGGTCGTAGAAAGTGCGCTTCGAAACACCCGCGCGCGCCGCTACCGCTTCGATAGTCGTGGAGCCATAGCCTTGGTCGAGAAATAATTCCGTTGCGGATTTCAGAATTCGCTCGCGCAACAGCAACGCGTCGGCGCGAGGGGGACGACCACTTCTTCTACCGACGCGGATAGCCGGAGCCACCTGTACGATAATAACCTCGGCCGGCATAGCCTGCGTACGGCGCGTAGTATTGGCGCGGCGCATAGTATGCGCGCGGCGCCGGATAGTATGCCGGACGCGGTACGTAGTAAGCCGGTGGTACCGGATATGGAGCGGGTGCGTAACCGCCCGCGTATCCCGGCGCGGGATATGGCGCCGCGGCTGGCGCAGCGGGTGCGGCTACGCTTGATACCACCGCGGACGCAATCACGAGCGGCAACGTTGCGAGTCCCACAGCCGCGCCGATGATGCCGCGGCCCAAACCCCAGCCCCAAGGATGCCCGTATCCGTAACCATGACCCCCGGCCATCGCGGGTGCAAACGGAAGAAACGCTATCGCCGCCACGGCGGCGCTGCTCACGATGACCTGTTTGAATTTCGTCATTGCTCGCTCCTTATCCGCTGCCCTCGACCAGATTTTTACAATAACCCGCCTATTAATGAAACGCAACGGTACCGTTTCATAATTGCCTACCTACGCACTCTACCGAGCTTATTGTCGACTGAATATTGTCAACAATCTGCAATTCTGATATTATTCTCCTCGTCCCCGACCGGATATGCCGATGCCACCTGCCTCCACCCCCACAACGCTGCAACTGGTGCAAACGAACTCGCTGCCCGCGCTGGTGCATGCCGAGATTGAACAGCTCATCCTGCGCGGAGAACTTGCCAGCGGCCAACACGTCAATGAGAGCGAACTGGCGTTGCGATTCGGCACCAGTCGCGGTCCCATTCGGGAGGCTCTGCGTGCCCTGGAAGAATCCGGCCTGGTGCGCTCGGAAAAACATCGCGGCGTTTTTGTGCGTGAAATTTCCGTCGCTGAAGCCGACGAGATTTACGACATCCGCGAGGCGCTCGATCAGCTGATTGGCCAGCGGGTCGCCGAACGCGCCACGCCGGAGCAGATTCGCGATCTGAAGGCCGCCATCGCGGAGATGGACGAGGCGACCTCTCTTAAGGACATCAAGCGCTACCATGCGCTTAATTTGAAATTTCACGACATGATCGTCGACTTCGCGGGCAACGCCCGTCTGACCGAAACCTACCGGCTGCTGACAAAAGAGCTGCTGCTATTCCGCCTGCGCGGACTGCAAGACGGCGGCGGTTTTGCAGTTTCCAACACCGAGCACAAGGCGGTGGTGAAGGCCATCGCCGCGCGTGATTCGGCCCTCGCGGGGGAGTTGCTGCGCCAGCATGCGGCGGAAAGCCGGGCCCGAATGCACAAGGCGGCGACTCGCCGCGACGAATAGCCCTCGATCAACCATCCTCGCGCAACATCACCAGGAGCACTACTTGCCAACCGAGCTCACTGTGAACGGCAGAACCTACCGCTGGATGGATCGCCCGCTGGTCGTTGTCTGCGTCGACGGCTGTCAGTCAGAGTACATAACAGCCGCCGTAGCCGCAGGTGCCGCGCCCTATTTGGGGCGATTGCTCGAGGGCGCCGGGACCATTTTCATGGCCGACTGCGTCATGCCGAGCTTCACCAACCCCAACAATTTGTCGATTGTCACAGGCGTGCCGCCATCGGTGCACGGCATATGCGGCAACTACTTCTTCGACCCCGAGCGCGGCGAGGAAGTGATGATGAATGACCCGCGGCATCTGCGTGCCGGTACGATTCTCGCCGCATTTTCGGCGGCCGGTGCGAAGGTGGCGGTGATCACCGCCAAGGACAAGCTGCGAAAACTTCTCGGCCACCAGATGAAAGGCATCTGCTTCTCCTCTGAATGCGCCGATATAGTCACTTTGGCCGAAAATGGCATTGTCAACGTGCTCGAGCGGGCCGGCATGCCGCTGCCATCCGTGTACAGTGCGGCGCTCTCGGAATTCGTTTTCGTGGCCGGCGTCAAGCTGATGGAGCGCGAGCGGCCCGACTTGATGTACTTGTCAACCACCGACTACATCCAGCACAAGGCCGCCCCAGGTACTGCGCAGGCGAATGACTTCTACGCGATGATGGACCGCAATCTCGCGCGGCTTGATGCGCTTGGAGCGACAATCGTGCTCACCGCCGATCACGGCATGAACGCCAAACACGGCGACGATGGGCGGCCCAACGTGATTTATCTTCAGGACACTCTCGATGAATGGCTGGGCAAGGACCAAACGCGGGTCATTCTGCCGATCACCGACCCGTATGTCGTACACCATGGCGCACTTGGCTCTTTTGCGCTGGTGTACCTCCCCGCCCCGGATGTCGCGGGCGGGTTGGCCCGGCGCATAGCAGCTGTTCCCGGCATCGAAGCGGTACTGACGCGTGCAGAAGCCGCGGCACAGTTCGAACTGCCGTCGGACCGCATCGGCGATCTCGTGGTCGTATCGCAACGGGATACCGTCATCGGCACCAGCCGCAGTCGCCACGACTTGTCCGGACTCGACGTGCCGCTGCGCTCGCACGGAGGAACGTCGGAACAGAAAGTGCCGCTGCTCGTCAATCGTAGCGTGAGGAAACAGCCGGGAATTCGCCATTGGCGCAATTTCGATGCATTCGATCTCGGGCTCAACCTCGCCGTCCCGATCTCCTAGGAACACTCGATGTCAGCAGGCGCCATCCCGTCCCAACCGCGTGAGCCGATTCGTGAATCGTTGCGCATCGCGGGCGAGAAAGTGTCTCGCGATCGCATCATCGAAGTTCGCCACCCTTACAGCGGTGCGCTGGTGGGCACCGTTCCCAAGGCCACCCTCGATGATGTCAAACGGGCGCTGCATATTGCGCGCGAATTCCGCTCGCCGCTGACGCGCTACGAACGCTACAAAATCCTCATGAAAGCCGGTGCTATCGTCGCCGCAAAGCGCGATGCGCTGGCACAGCTGATTACCCTGGAGTCCGGCCTGTGCCTGAAGGACTCGCAGTACGAGGTCGGCCGCGCTTCGGATGTCCTGCTGTTTGCCGCCAACCAGGCGTTGGTCGACGACAGCGAGGTGTATTCCTGCGATCTCACCGCGCACGGCAAGAGCCGCAAGGTGTACACCTTGAGGGAGCCGCTGCTGGGCGCGATCACCGCGATTACTCCGTTCAACCACCCATTGAATCAGGTGATTCACAAAGTCGCCCCTGCAGTGGCCACCAACAACCGCGTGGTGCTCAAGCCAAGCGAGCGGACACCCTTGAGCGCATTTGCGCTGGCAGACATTCTTTATGAAGCGGGGCTGCCGCCTGAAATGCTTGCGGTATTGACTGGCGAACCGGCGGAGATCGCTGACGAGCTGCTCACCAGCGCGGACGTCGATCTCGTCACCTTCACCGGCGGTGTGCAAATCGGCAAGTACATCGCGGCCAAGGCCGTCTACAAGCGCCAGGTGTTGGAACTGGGCGGCAACGATCCCATCATCGTGCTCGAGGATGCAGATCTCGAAGAGGCTGCCACTCTGGCAGCGAGCGGCTCCTACAAGAACTCGGGCCAGCGGTGCACCGCCGTCAAGCGCATTCTCGTTCAACAGAGCCAAGCCGACCGCTTCGTCGAATTGCTGGTCGATAAGACGCGCGCCGTTAAGTACGGTGATCCCTTTGATCCGACTATGGACATGGGCACGGTGATCGACGAGGCAGCGGCGCGCCGATTCGAAGCGCTCGTAAACGAGGCGGTGGCGAGCGGCGCCAAATTGCTGATCGGAAATATCCGCCGGGGTGCGCTCTATTCGCCCACCGTTCTCGATCACGTCACGCCGGACATGACGGTCGTGCGGCACGAGACCTTCGGCCCGGTCTCGCCCGTCATTCGCTTCAAGACGGTGGACGAAGCGATCCGCGTCGCAAACTCAACGGCCTACGGGCTTTCTGCGTCGCTGTGCACAAATCGTCTCGACTTGATCACGCGCTTCGTGCGCGAGTTGCATGTCGGCAGCATCAATGTGCGCGAGGTGCCGGGCTACCGTCTGGAAATGACGCCGTTCGGCGGTATCAAAGATTCAGGCTTGGGCCACAAGGAAGGCGTGCTGGAAGCCATGAAGAGCTTCTGCAACACCAAGACCTATTCACTGCCCTGGTAAACCCAAAGTATCCCATGACCGAGCAAATACTGCTGACCCCCGGGCCACTGACCACCTCGCTGTCCACCAGGAGCGCCATGCTCATGGATTGGGGATCGTGGGACGGAGCGTTCAATGCGCTGACCGCGTCGGTCAATCGCGACCTCATCGATATCGTGCAGGCCCACCAGGACCATGTCTGTGTACCGCTGCAGGGCAGCGGCACATTTGCCGTCGAAGCGGCACTTGGCACGCTGGTTCCAAGGGCCGGCAAGGTGCTGGTGGCGGACAACGGCAGTTACTGCAAACGCATCGTGCGAATCTTGGGTTATCTCGGCCGCGACGCCGTCGTACTGCCCCATGGCGAACAACAGCCCGCTGACCCGGCGCGCATCGATGCCGCGTTGGCGGCTGATTCCTCGATCACTCATGTCGCGCAAGTGCATTGCGAAACCGGCACGGGAATCTTGAATCCGCTAGCCGAAATAGCCGCGATCGTGGCCGCGCACGACCGCGCCCTGATCGTCGACGCCATGAGTTCCTACGGCGCGATTCCCATCGATGCACGAAGCATGCGCTTCGATGCTCTGATCGCCGCGTCCGGGAAATGTCTGGAAGGCGTCCCCGGCATGGGCTTCGTGATCGCACGCCGCACGGCTCTGGAGCGCTCCGCGGGCAACAGTGGTTCGCTGGCCATGGATCTGCTCGATCAGTGGCAGTACATGCAGAAGACCGGGCAGTGGCGATTCACGCCCCCGACGCACGTGGTTGCAGCGCTGCGGGCCGCCATCGACCAGTACCAGGCGCAGGGCGGACAGCCGGCGCGACTGGCGCGTTACACGGAGAACTGCGCCACCCTGGTGGCGGGTATGCGGGCACTGGGCTTGAGGACTTTCTTGCCGGACGCGTTACAGGCGCCGATCATCGTCACCTTCCACTCCCCTCCGGATCCCGAGTACAACTTCAGCGAGTTCTATCGGCGGGTGCGCGAATTGGGATTCATTCTGTACCCGGGCAAGCTGACCGCAGTCGATACATTCCGGGTCGGCTGCATCGGCGCTATCGGCGCCGACGCCCTGCGTCAGGCGGTGGCTGCCGTCGCAGCCACGCTGCGCGAAATGGGAGTCCGCCGGCTCGCGGACTGATGAATCGATGGATCATCGGCAGTACGTGTCGTGCTCGCCGCATTCATGCCACTCGTGCTCGTGATAGTAGCGATGATGATCGCGGTCGTAGTAGCCTTCGGCCGGTACAACCACGCAACCTAGAGCGAGGCTGATGAGCGCCAATAGGAGGCTGCTCTTGGCAATGCGCACGGTATTCTTCATGTTTGCTCCTGCGGTTTTAATGCGACCGTGCCCAGGCTAACGCGCACAACTCACCGCCGAAGTCGTCTACCGCCGACAACGCTTGTCGCCTAGGCGCCTACAAGACTCGGAATTGGATGACAGACGCGTGCGGCGCGAAGCGCTAGCATGCTTATCGGCATTTTCAAGTGGAAGTTCCATGCGTCTGGTCAAGCGTTCATCGCCGGTCTTACTAGCAGCGCTGCTCGCCGCCTGCGGTGGTGGCGGCGGCGGTGACGGTATGTCGACCTCTACCGCGGCGGCAACTCCACCGCGGGGAACGCTGTTGCAGAGTCCGCCTGAACTTCTGTCGACGCTGACGGCATCCAGTTTGTTGCTCGAGCTCAATGTCGCAGCCAATCAGCAGCTGCTGAGTCTGAGCGGCGCGCCGGTCTGCGACATTCTCATGTATCACATCGAGTACGCGACGGTCGGCGGCGCCAATGAACCGACCTCGGCATCGGGCGCGCTGATGGTGCCCACGGGCTTCGGCGCGAACTGCACCGGTGCGCGGCCGATTGTTCTGTACGCTCACGGCACCACCACCGACCGCGCCTTCAACATGACGGATATGCAAAATGCAGAGACTGTGTTCCTGGCGGCACTGTTCGCATCTCAAGGTTACATCGTCGTGGCGCCGAATTATGCCGGATACGACACCTCGACACTCGACTACCATCCTTACCTGATCGCCGATCAGCAATCCAAGGACATGATCGACGCGCTGACGGCGGCGCGCAGCGCGCTGCCGTTTGCTTCGGCCACTTTGACGAAGGATAGCGGCCAGCTATTTATCACCGGTTACTCGCAGGGTGGCTATGTGGCAATGGCCACGCATCGCGCCATGCAGGCAGCCGGCATGAAGGTCACGGCATCGGCGCCGATGTCGGGTCCGTATGCACTAGCCGCATTCGTCGATGCAGTATTTTTCGGAGAGGTCAACGGCGATGCGCCCATCTCCTCCACCCTGCTGCTCACCGCCTATCAGAGGGCCTACGGGAATATCTACGCCGACGCCGTGGACGTATTCGAACCGCAATACGCAACCGGTATCGATTCCCTGCTGCCGAGCACGACGCCGAGAAGTCAGCTGTATGCGCAGGGGCAGCTTCCCGAATATGTGCTGTTCAGCTCAACACCACCCACTCCGGCATTCGCCGACATTACGCCGCCGCAGACGCCGGCGAGTCTGGCCCAGGTGTTTGCGCTCGGCTTTGGCGCGGGCAATCTGCTGCAGAATAGCTACCGTTTGAGCTACCTGCAGGATGCGCAATCGAATCCGGATGGTGGGTTTCCGACCATTACCACAGGAGTTGCCGCCGCTGCTCCCGGGCTGCCTTGGCGACAGGCTTTGCAATTGAATGATTTGCGCGCCTGGGTGCCGAACGTTCCGGTACTGCTCTGCGGCGGCGATGTCGACCCGCTGGTCTTCTGGCTCAACACCGCGCTGATGCAGGACTACTGGGCCTCACACGCGCCGCCATCCGCAGCCATCGGCGTGCTCGATCTGGAATCCGCTGTAGCGCCCAATGATCCTTATGGCAATCTCAAGCAGGGTTTTGAGGCGGCAAAAGCATTGGTTGCGGCGAATGCCGTGGCCCAGGGCGCCACCGACGGCGGGGCGTTTGCGGTCGCCGAAGCCTATCATGCGACGCTGGTAGCGCCCTTCTGCTTTACGGCTGTCAGGTCGTTTTTTGCGAACCAATAGCCGGCGGCCGCTGATCTATAATGGAGCGTCGGTTTCGACGTCAGCAAGGAATCTAAATATGAAGCGCCTCATCACTCTGGGTTTGGGTTGCTTAGGTCTCGCAGCGCCGCTTTACGCGGCCTTGAATCGCGGCGATGCGGCCCCTGATTTCACTACGCAAGCCACACTTGGCGGCGTGCCGTTCAAATTTTCCCTGGCTGACGCGCTAAAATCCGGCCCGGTAGTGCTGTATTTTTATCCCGCCGCATTCAGCAAAGGCTGCACCGTCGAGGCCCATGAATTTGCCGAGGCGACCGACAAGTTCAAGGCCTTGGGCGCCACCGTCATCGGCGTGTCGCACGACACCATCGATACGCTGAACAAATTTTCTGTGAGCGATTGCCGCAGCAAATTTGCCGTGGCTTCGGACGCGGACTTGAAGATCACCAAGGCGTACGACGCGAGGCTGTTTTATATCACCTCATACTCCGATCGCACCTCTTACGTGATCGCGCCAACCGGCAAAATCATCTACGCATACACCGCGTTGAACCCGGACAAACACGTCGAAAACACCATGGCTGCCGTTGTCAAATGGCGCGCGGATCAGAAGACCGGATCTTAGAATTGCGGTGATCGCGGCCGCAGATACCGCAATCCGATGGCAATCGCTAAACTGCATAAAAGACAGGCGGCGCCGAACCACAAGGCGCCCCGAGTGTCGTCCGGCTTGACTATCAAGCCAACCATGGTGGGCCCCACGCTGGAGCCGAGCAGGCCGACGCCGCTGGCAAAAACCGCCGAGCGCCTGGTCGGGTCGGCTTCGATGATCATCGGCACGAGATACGGCAGGATGAACAGCCAGATGAATCCGAATACCGCGGCATCGATGATAAAAAACAGCGCCGAGAGATGCGTGCCGAGCAGCGCGATCATTCCCAGATCCACGGCCTCACATATCACAAATACCGGAAACCACCGCAGACGGCCTGCAGACAGCGTCGCAACAGTGCCTCCGAGCACCTGAAATGCCAGCGACACGTACACCGCGGTGTCGGAGATGTGGGACGACAACCCCGCCTGACGGGCAATGGGATCGTAATAAACCCAAATGCTGACGATGTACATCAGCACCAGAAAAACGCAAGCAAGCGCGGCAAGAGCCCGCGGCGGCGGCATCACGAAGCCGCCCTTCCCCAAAGGCGTCGGCAGGGCTTGAAACGCGCTGGGCAAGGCGAACGAGGCGACTGCACAAATAAAGCCGGCGATGGCCAACATGCCAAAGTCGCCTTGCACGGCGCGGCTCGGATCGATCCATGCGGTCATGACCGCGGCGAGGATGAACTGAGCGAGAGTTTGCACGCTCAAATAAATCCCCGCCCAGCGCTCCGGAGCAGCCGAGCGGGCAATCATGCATGCCGTCACCCCGATTAGAACACCGCCCGCGGCGCCGGTGAGCGCCCGCAATGCTGTTATTGATTCAGCTGCTGCGAGCGGTGTGAGATAGTTGCCAAGCGCAAGCACCAGACTCGCGCCGATGCCGATGGTGCGCAGCCGCCGCGAAGGCAGAAGAGCGGCCCCCAACGCGGCGGCCAAGCCCATGGCGAGAAGTTCGACCGAGGCGGTCGTCCCCAGCTGCGACAAGCTGATGTGCCGCTGCGCCAGCAATGCGCCCAGCACGATCGGCTGTACGCCCGGGATCAAAATGCCGATTGTGCCGACGAACACAATGGCGGCGATCTGCATCGCGGTGGGCCGCGGACCGATCCAAACCCCGGGCTGCGCCTTATTCATTGTGGCTATACTTGTACAATTGGCAGCGATTCTACCTTGGAGCGGACAATGGCAGCATCAATTGGCCAAGATCTCGAGTTGCGCCGGCGCGCGGAGGCCGTGATCCCCGGAGGAATGTACGGCCATCAATCGACCGCCCTTTTGCCCGATGATTATCCGCAGTTCTTTTCCCGGGGCGAGGGTGCCTATCTTTGGGACGTCGACGGCAGCCGCTACCTCGATCTCATGTGCGCCTATGGTCCGCAGCTGTTCGGCTATGCGCACGAGGCAATAGACGCGGCGGCAGTCGCGCAGATACGCCGCGGCGACCCGCTCACCGGGCCCACGGAGTTGATGGTCGAGCTCGCGGAGAGCATGACCGCCATGGTGAAACATGCGCAGTGGGCCATGTTCTGCAAAAATGGCACCGATGCCACCACCATGGCGCTGGTGACGGCGCGCGCGCACACGCGGCGAAAGACGCTGGTGATTGCCAAAGGCACCTATCACGGCGCCGCGCCGTGGTGTACGCCGCGGCCTGCCGGCACGACGCCCGAAGATCGGGCAAATCAGATCTTTTGCAGTTACAACGATGTCGAGAGCCTGGAAGCAGCAGTGGCTCGCGCCGGCGGCGATCTCGCTGCAATTTTTGCTTCACCCTTCAAACACGATGCCTTCGTCGACCAAGAGATGCCGGCTCCGGCCTATGCGCGACGGGCGCGCGAGCTATGCGACGAGCGCGGCGCACTGCTTGTGGTCGATGATGTTCGCGGTGGATTGCGCCTCGCACGAGACTGTTCCTGGTCGATCGCCGGCGTGCAGCCGGATCTCTCGAGCTGGGGAAAATGCATTGCCAACGGCCATCCGATCTCGGCCCTGCTGGGGTCTGATAAGGCGCGCGCAGCCGCCGCCTCGATTTTCGTAACCGGTTCGTTCTGGTACGCCGGATCGCCCATGGCCGCAGGCCTTGCCACTCTGCGATTGGTCAACACCAGCGACTATCTCGAGCGCATTCAGCGCTTGGGACAGAAACTTCGCGATGGGCTGCAGGAACGCGCTTCGTCCTCTGGATTCGATCTTCGGCAGACGGGCCCCGCGCAAATGCCCCTGTTTCTATTCGACGAGGATCCTGATTTGCGATTGGGCTTTTACTGGTCCAGCGCAATGCTCAAGCGCGGCGTCTATGTGCACCCCTGGCACAATATGTTCCTGAGTGCCGCCATGACGGATGGCGATATCGACGCGGCCCTCGATGCCGCGAGCGGCGCGTTCAACGAAATGCGAGCGCAGCGCGCGGCTATCAAGCCGTCGCCCAAGCTGCAGGCTTTTTTTGCACCAAAAGCAGTGGGATAATCCCGGCAGCCAGATATTGAATTCGGCGGGAGAAATGCAATGGAGTTTGTCGCGCATTCGGCAGATGGGCAGACGGTTCGCTATAAAGATCCGAAGCGCTACGCCTGGCTCGCCGCCTTCATCGGTCCGTTTCTAGGGATTGCGACCGTGCTTTTGTATTTTGCCAGCGGCGCACAGCCTTGGGCGTTGTTCGTGCCCCTTGCTTACGTCTTTGTGCTGATCCCAATCGTCGACGGATTGTTCGGCGAGGATTCGCACAACCCGCCCGACGCCATCGTACCCCTGCTGGCCGCGGACCCGTATTATCGCTCGCTCCTGTATGCCGACATTTTTCTGCTTTACGTCAGTTTCATTGCCAGCGTCTGGCTTGTCGGCACACAGAGCATTCCTTGGTGGGCGTATATCGGTTTCGCACTGTCGGTCGGTATTACGAGTGCCGACGCGATTTTGCTGGGGCACGAGCTTGGCCACAAGCACAGCATGGTCGATCGAGTAGCCGCGCAGGTCGCGCTGGCGCTGGTGGGCTACGGGCATTTCAGCATCGAGCACAATCGCGGTCATCACGTGCAGGTGGCGACACCGGAAGACAGCGCCAGTGCGCGCATGGGCGAGAGCATCTACCGCTTTGTGTTGCGGGAAATACCCGGAGGGTTATCGCGCGGCTGGCGCTTGGAGAAAAAGCGTCTTACTGCCTTAGGCTTGCGTACCTGGTCGCCGCATAATGAGATTTTGGTGTCCTGGTGCTTGACGGCAGGGATTGCGGCTGCGTTGATCGCGGCGTTTGGCTGGCGGGTTGCGCCGTTTCTCGCGATTCACCATTTGTACGCGTGGTACGGCCTTACGCAGGCCAACTACGTGGAGCATTACGGATTGCTGCGTCAGAGGCTCCCCACCGGTCGCTACGAAACGCCCGCGCCGCGTCACTCCTGGAATACCAATCACATTTTCTCGAACATCATGTCCTTTCATCTGCAGCGTCACTCGGATCATCATGCCAATGTACTGCGGCCCTACCAGGCGCTGCGCGACTTCGACGACCTGCCGCGCCTGCCCAGCGGCTATCCAGGATGTTTCGGCCTGGCCATGTTCCCCAGGGCCTGGTTTAAAGTGATGGACCCCAAGCTGCTCGACTGCTGCGGCGGCGATTTGAACAAGGCAAACATCGACCCCGAAAAACGCGCTGCGCTATTTGCAAGGTACGGACAGCGGGACGCAACGCTCGATTGATCGGCCTGTTATTTCAGTGTGCCGGGACCATCGCGGCCTCGAAATCCTGCGCCGCCTTATCGATTCCCGCGGCCACGTTTTCGATCACGTGCGCAACCTGCGGCACCTGGCCTTCCGCTTCGCTCCATCTCTTCTCATCCAAGTATTCGCGAACGGCGGCAATCGGCTTCGCGCCGTAGCCCGTATATGCGCCTGGAGCGTAGATCTGATTCTTGAACCACGGCCGCTCGGGAAGGCCTTTTTCGTTGAGAAACAAACGCGACACCCGCTTCAGGTCGGCATTGATTGTTTCGAGCGACTTGGGTGGGAGCGCGGTGGAGCCCTTCGCCTGAAACGCCGCAAGCACGCGCGAATACCGATCAGCGCTCTTTTTCAACAGCACGATTGCATTCTTCATGGGGGCCAGGTTGATGAACGGCGGCACGGTCTCGGCCGGCGGAGGCACCAGGGGCCTGCGCGGATCGTCCGTTGCCTTGAAGACGCCTTCCGTTAACTCGAGATTGCGCTCGGTGAACTCATCCTGTTTGTCTTTCACCAGCTTTTCAAGTTCGGCCTCGTACTTCTCGATGGCATCAGCCTGCGGCGAGAAGTCAACGGGAATGAAATCGGCGTCGGCGAACCTCATGATGGCCGTCCCGCCCGTCTGCGAAAGAGCGCGCCCGTAGGCGAAGTCTTTGTCGACAAATTGGGTGTACCAGTAAAAGTCGTCGTAGATCGAGTGGTACTGGGTGCCATCGTCTTCGTCTCCGAAGCCAAGATTCAGCGAAGAAATTCCGGCGAAATCTTGGAATGCGGTGTAGTCGGAGCCGTCGCCGAGCGCGTGCACGACAAGATCGTTGCGTTTGCGCAGATCGCTGCGTTCCTCGGCATTCTTCGCCTTGAGTATGCCGTACAGATGCGAGCGCTGATACAACGACAAATGTGTTTCCGGATCCTCGACATCCCGAGCGATACCGCTGATGAAATTTTGCAGATCCTGCGTACCCCCCGGGTACAAGTAGCCGCGGCTATTGCTGTCGGAATTGATATAGGCCACCGCGTGCTTTTGCAGTTCGTCGAGATGCGTCTCCACCCATTCCACCGATCCTAGCAGGCCGGGTTCTTCGCCGTCCCAAGC
>Ga0207025_1013_pt1 | contig 31155 bp, 34 predicted proteins | sample Alteio_BWMinCont_45_FD_153261 | JGI IMG/M metagenome (GOLD analysis project Ga0207025, IMG submission 153261) | Enriched cells from forest soil in Barre Woods Harvard Forest LTER site, Petersham, Massachusetts, United States -... | ecosystem: Environmental > Terrestrial > Soil > Temperate forest >... | reverse complement strand
GACGCTTCCGGCAGCCGCCGGCAAGACAACGTTTATCGAAGGCTTCGATATCACGGGCGCCGCCGGCGTTGTGGCCGTCGTCATTGCCACCCAGGGACTCGTGACGGCCGTGCTCGAGCTGGCGGCTGCTCATGTTTTCCTTGCCGTCCTTGTCGTCCTTCGAGTTGTACTTGCCCTTTTTCTTCTCGGGATTGACGCGACCGGCCTGGCTCTCGTCGTCGAGGTCGTCATCGCCTTCTGATTCGTCCCCCTCTTCGCTTTCCTCGACCTCTTCCTCTTCGGGGCGCAGGTGCTTCATCAGCTTGCCGGCGCGGTCGTGATCCTCGGGATCCGCGCTCTTGACGAGGCTGCCGATTGCATTGGTGACATGATCCTTCCAGCCCGGCTCGTCCTCGCCCTCGGGCGCAGTGGCCAGTGCTGACACGCAAGGACTTCATGGGTGCACACGAATGGGCATATTACGGCTGGCGTGAAGGGGCAGCCCACGAGTTCTTCGGCCCCAATAACGCCACGGACTTATGGTCGATCAAGAAGGTCACCCCGCAATCGATGGTTCACCTGACCGAGAAGCCCGCCGAACTGGCCGCAAGGGCGATGGAGTACTCTTCGAGGCCCGGCGAGAACGTTCTGGACCTGTTCGGCGGCAGCGGGTCGACGCTCATCGCTGCCGAGCAAAACGGGCGCAAGGCGTACCTGATGGAGCTCGATCCCTTGTACTGCGATGTCATCGTTACCAGGTTTGAGCAGTTCACTGGGAAGAAGGGCGAACGCCAATTATGAGAGAAAAGGCCCCAAAAACGTGCCACGAAGTGCCACGAAGTGCCAAATCGGGGTCAGGGAGGTGAACCATAGCACAGAAAGGCAGGCAAAACGCGGACGCGCAGTTGATGCTGGCATTGGCGTGCGGAGCGACGTTGGAGGTTGCCGCCCGGCAAGCGGGCGTGAGCTTGCGGACCGCCAACCGGCGTGCGGCCGATCCGGAGTTCAAGCGCCAGTTGAATGCAATGCGTTGGGAAATGGTGGACCGCGCCGTGGGCATGGTCACGGCGGGAATGGGGGAGTCCGCCAAGACACTGATCATGCTCCAGAAAGAGACCGTCCCGTATCCAACTCGCCTGGGAGCTGCAAAGGCCATGTTCGAAATCGGCCTGAAGCTGCGTGAGCAAAACGACCTGGAGCAACGCCTGTCTGACCTGGAAGAGCGAATGGCCGCGACGAAGCCGGACAAACGGTAAGCGGCTGAACCGGGGCAGTTGATCCGCGACTCGCAACTCAAACCTGGTGAGGCATGCGATGGGCGTTCGCAACCAGCTATCCCGCCTGAACAAAGTCGCCGACGCGGTGGACCTTGAGGAAGTGCATGAGTTCTTCCGATGCCTTGAAGACCACGGCAACGACCCCAGGGTGTATTCGGCATTGGAAGACCTGTTGCGCCTCATGAGGAGAGTGGAAGAGGCGCTGGGTTGTCCGATTACAACCCGGCAGTGGCTGAACGACGACTGGTTGGAAAACCAGGGCCTACTCCAGGCCATCAACCGGCTTTTCCGTGAAGTGCATGCATGCGCGGACGGGAAGGAGGGTGTTGGACGATGAGGATACGCAGCCCCCTCCGACGTTTGGAACGAAGACCGCAGAGGAGGGCGCTGAGCCGACCGGGGCGGAAGTCAGCGAAGCGTCGGAAGAACAATTATGTGAATGGGACCATCATCCGGGTGGGACGAGCAGAGGATGAATCTTGCCGTCACATCGAACCGCCACTGTGCTTAGGCATGTTCCCTCGTTCGACTCCGCGACCGGCTGGCCGGTCGGATGATACACTAAACCCAGTCGTGCCACCGGGAGACGGGCGGGGGTTGCCCAACCCGCGGCATACACACATACCATCGGCCGTATCGAAGGAGTGAGCATGTTCCGAGGCGTCACGCTGTTCGTCTGCCTGGTCGCTCACGTGGGTGGCGTCGCCCTTCCGGTGCCCCGCTCCGCCGACCCCATAGCGGACAAGGAGAAACGGCTCGCCGAGCAGGCGAAGAAGTTCGACTACCCCGGGGGCAAGCCGTTCGGGGACTACAACCTCGGGATGGCCTACCAATCCGTGCGCACCACCCCGGATGACCTGGACAAGGTCGATCAGTGGTATCGCAAGGCGCTCTCGATCCAGCCCGCGGACGGCACCGGGGTGTCGAACCAGACCAGGATCATCGACGCGGACACGCCGAAAGAGCGCGGGTTCGACGTCCGCCGGAGCTTGTACGCCAACGACCAGAAGCCGAAGGACGACGACCCCAAGCAGAAGGTGTCGCAGCCCGCGACCGTCCGGAGCTATGTCGTGAAGGAGGAGGGGTATACCCTGGTGGTCGTCGCAACGCGGTCGAAGGACGAGAAGGTGACGCAGATTTCGGTGACTTTCATTCCCGAGGCGAGCAAGTGAGGGACTGGAGCATCGGCAATCTATTACCTTGATGGCATTCGGTTGCGTCAAAGAAACCTCGGTGCGGTGACAAATGAGGCTGCAATCCCGCTTGCGACGCTTGGAGCAAAGCCTACCAGACCCCAGCTGCCCGGCTTGCCGCGACCGTCGCGGCCGCGTCGTGTTCGTAGACGCCAAGGCCCTCGCAGACGGCACGCTCCACGTGCCCCAGCGGCCCGAGGTCTGCCCGATATGCAAGTGCATGCCCGAGAGGGTACTGGTCGAGGCCGAGCCGTTCGAGACTACAATCGTGTGGAGCGCTCCGTGAAATTGCGCCATCGGTTGCGACGCCTCGAAGCTGCAGTGCCAAGCGATGGGACGTCGCAACCAGCTTATACCGCCTGAAGGGGTGCGTAAGCGCTGGCCAGTCATGCGGGGGAAAAGGCAATGAGCTTTCATACCCGATTGCGAAAGGTCGAAGCCATCGCCAGCAAGCTGCGTCCGCGCCAGCAGATGATCTCCTGCGAGGGCATGGAGTGGGACGCGGTCGTGAACAAGGCGGCCGAAGCTATAGATGACGCCGACGTCGATGTTTTCGAGCGCATCCTGGACCACGTCGCCGATGCCAATCGCACGCCGAGGTATAACTACGCCAACCCGAATGAGCCGCCGCGCGACGAGGCCGGTGAGATCATCTTCGAATGGCACTTCTTCTGCCGCTGGTTAACTGGTCTGCAAGACGGTTCGTTCGGCCTCCCTCCCAGGGTGCCACGGCAGTTGCTGGAGACCTTCGACGACCGTTACGGGGCCGTCCTGTTCCGTTGCTGCGATTGTCGGTGCGGCTGTGGCAACGCCCACAGGCTCGAGGCGTGTCCCGTCTGCGGCGGCGAGCTGGAACGAATGAGCCTGGCGAGCGAACTGCCGCACTGGGAGAGCGAGGGAGAATTCCTGGCACGCACCAGCAGGAAGTGAGAGCAATGAACCGCCAGCTACCCTGGCAGACACTGCCGTAACCTGAGTTGCCCGCAAGCTCGTCGCGGGGCCGAATAAGTCGAGCATGGCCCGCCGCGTTGCTAATGAAAGATCAGGCACTCTGGCAATGCCTTGTGGAACTCGGCAAAGCCCGTCTCCGTCACCTTCGTGCCAACGAGCCACAGCCGCGTTAATTGCTTCAGCGCGACCAACTCCTTGAGCCCAGCGTCCGTAACCTTCGTGCTGTCGAGGTTTAAGTACTGCAATTGCTTCAGGGCCGCCAGTTCCTTCATGCCCGCGTCCGTCACCTTCGTGTTGTAAAGTTCCAGCGACTGCAGTTGCTTCAGGGCGGCTAGCTCCTTCAGCCCCGTGTCCGTCATCTGCGTCCGGCCGAGGTCCAGCGACTGTAGTTGCTTCAACGCGACCAGCTCCTTCAGCCCCGTGTCCGTCACCTTCGTTTTGACGAGGTACAGCGCCTGTAGTTGCTTCAGCCCGGCCAGCTCCTTGAGCCCAGCGTCCGTAACCTTCGTGCTGTCGAGGTCTAGCGACTGTAGTTGCTTCAGCGCGGCCAGCTCCTTGAGCCCAGCGTCCGTTACTTTCGTGCCGTCGAGGCCCAGCGACTGCAATTGCTTCAGCGCGGCTAGCTCCTTCAGGCCCGCGTCCGCGACCTCCGTGAACGCGAGGTTAAGCAACTGCAATTGCTTCAGCGCGGCCAGCTCCTTCAGGCCCGCGTCCGTTACTTTCGTGCCGTAGAGGTTCAGCGACTGCAATTGCTTCGCCGCGGCCAGCTGCTTTAGCCCTGCGTCCGTAACCGTCGCGCCGGCAAAGTTCAGCGATTGCAGTTGCTTCAGCGCGGCCAGCTCCTTCAAGTCCTCGTCCGTCAGTTTCTTGTCATAGAGCATCAGCCCGAATGGTTGTTCTGGCCTCGGCAGCTGGCCTACCATGGCAGCCTTCCACTCATGCATGCTAAATGCAGCCACCTCCCCGTCGTAGCCCTCATCACCCTGGCGGAACTCCAGGAAGCCGCGTTTATCCGGCCTCATCCATCCGGGTTGGGCGCCCGCCTTCTGCCATGCGGCAACGACGTCCGCCGGCAAGGGCTGTGGCGGCTTCTCCTGGGCCCCCGCCGCGCCGACCGTCCACACGCACAGCACCGACGCCGCAAACATTCCCATTAAGACACGCGCCATGATCGTCGTCCTTCACAAAGAGTTGCACGCCAGAAAGAGCGAGCGGAAAAGCAAGGACTGTACGAGAACACTCTTCAATTCATTGCCACTTCGCCAATCTGCTTCAGCACGGCTTCCTCCATCGCTTTTTCTCCAGTGGATCGTTCAAGACCATTGCGGAGCTTGCAACTACTGTAAGTAGCCTGTCGCCGCCGGACAACATAACACAGAGCGCTGAGCAGTGCGCCTAACATTTTGAGGAAGGCTCGACCGAAGCAGCGCCACTTTCTGGGGCCGGCCGTCGAGGCAACGAGACGGGCAAGGCGTGGCAGGGACCGCTGTGCTATTTCCGGCGTTGCCCGTGCGGTGGTACCATCTTGCACATGGGAGGCCGCCCCGTCGATTTGCACCCGTGGTTGCCCGAGCGCGTGGTGCCGCCGTGGACATTTCTGGACGACCGCGTGCGTTGGAGACAGATTCCCGTCAGTCGGTAAGCGGAGGTGCGACATGACCATCCACAAACGCCAGGAACGCCACGCTCGGCTGGCAGTCGGAGCCACCAGCACCATGTCCGCGTTGTAGGCGGCAACCGACGGTTGTGTGCGTTGTGCACGATCCGGATTTCTATGGCAATGCCGAAATGCTGGCGGCGTTGGGGCACTTGTGAGCAAAAAACACCCGACTGCGTGTTGTTGCCGGGTGCGCTTCGGATCGCCTGCCTGTCGCAGCGCGCTCCGAACGCGGTTCAACATCGGCGGCTGCCCTCATACATTCACGGTTAGTTGTCCTTGCCCTTCAGCGACCTGCCATCTCCACTCGGCGCACTCCAGCGAGAGCCGGGGCAGGGAGCTTGCTCGTTAGCCGAAAGGATACCGGAGTGATGGTGCGAGAAAAGCCCAAAGAGTCCTGCATTGAAGAAGAGAGCACGCCGGTGGCGCGTGTTCTCAAGTGGCACCTGCCATCAGCAAACCTGGCTTCGATTCGTGGCATCCTGGGGAAGATCGTATTGGGCCTCCTGTTTTTCGGCTCACTCGCCTGGATCTGGACGGGTAACCCCTGGGCGATGCTGACGGGCGGAGGTCCACTTCTGTCTCTTGGCATTATGCTCGGTCTGGGGTGTTTCATGCGGTCACGACCGGAAGTCCTCACGCTCGGGGCGGATTATTTCCGCCACGAGTTGGGCCGACCCGGAGGCTGGCCCTCTATCATTGACAGGTACTTCATCTATGGATTCGATAACCGCCGTGCGACGTGGCGGCGGCTTCTCCGGGGTCCAGCGCTGAGTGTCGAGCTTCCGAAAGAGGAGTTGGGAAAGATCTTAGTCGAGCGCGTACGAGGGTGGTTCCACCTGCGCTATGATGTGGGGGCCGAGCGGATCGAGCTGGGCCGATACCTGACGGAACCGGAGAGGGAGTGGCTGGCGGAGGTAATTCGGGATTGGCAGCAGTCCCGGCGATTCTGAAGTTGCCCTTGCCACCCCCCCATTGCCCTAGAAGCTACCAGCCGTAGGGGCGATGATTTGCGGCGTGGGCGTCCTTTCCCTTGGACGGCCCAAGCCGCGGGGGCAATGATTGCAGTCACGATATCGCCTTGCATCGATGACCCCAGCCGCGGGGGCGATGATTGCAGGCACTTCGCCTCGCCTGGACGGCCCAGTCGCGAGCGCGATGATTGGGGGTAGATGCTAGTCTTTCACGGAAGTAAGGCATGCGAAAAGTAATTAACAGCGGGCTCGCCCTGACACTCATGGCTCTGGTCCCCTTCCTCGTAGGTTGGTGCCTTCCAACATCCAAGCCGCACCTAGCGGTCGGGATGACGGTGGAGGAAGTCGATAACGTTCTCGATAGTTATTCAAAAAAGAATCGTGGGGTAACGATTTGGGGCCTTACGCGCATTGATGACTTCTCATACTGCTCTGTCGATGCGTTGGGAAATCAATCGTATATAAGTGTTACCTTTAGGGATGGAACTTTAGACCAGTGGGAAGCCATACCATGCCCTCGGACTAGGCCGCCTTGGCTCGATAGCGCCGTGAAGGCCATAGGCTGGTGACTGGCTTCGGCTTGGGTGCCCGCCCCAGCCGCGGGGGCGATGATTGCAGTCACGGTTTCGCCTCGCGTGGACAACGCCGGCAAGAACACCGGACATTGTTATTGTTCACAAAATGCGGACATTTCTATTGTTGCCTGACACGACCATTCCAGGCGTCTTGCGTTCGACTTGGCCAGCGGTTAAGTTCATCGCGTAGCGGACTGCTGCTCCGGTCTGACCGGGCGACGGACTTTGTGCGGCAGCTAGCTATCTCGCTTTCCCCGGCGAGCGGAATCGCATATGAAAACCCCGCCCGCCAGCACTTGAGGAGCCATCGTGATCACACGCGAAGAGGCCACGACTTTGATCCTGGCCGCCAAGCAGGACACAACAGGCTTCACCGGTCTGCGTTACTCGCCTCTCTTCGACCAGTTTCCAATGGTTGTTTTGTCGGGCGTCTCTGCCCAGATGTCGGGAACTTCCTTGTTTTTTGTCTTCTTGCCGGTGATGTCGTACTGGAACTCTTTCCCCCACGGGTCAACCAGTGACTCCGGCCACAGAATCTTTGCATCCACAGCGTCTTGAGGTTGGGCGGAAGTTTGCCGTTCGACCCAAGGTATCTCTTTCCGAACCGCCTCCACGGAGAATCCCCATGACGCGCCGATGCTGGCTGCCGGCCCTCGTCCTGGTCAGTACCTCTCTCGCATCCACCCTATCCGCTGAAGAGCCGAAGCCGCGGGTTATCTATGAGGGCCACTCGTCCACGGTGCTCAGTGTAGCCTTCAGCCCCGACGGCAAGACGGTCGCCAGTGCGGCCAAGGAGCCTGGGGCACAGGTTTTTGTCGTCGCTCTCTGGAATGCGGCAACCGGCAAAAAGATAAAGGTGTTCAAGGGCGACGTCAATGAACCGATACGCTCGGTCTGCTTCAGCCCGGATGGCAAGGAGGTCGCGATGTCCGGCGAGTATAGCGCGGCGGCTAGGGTCTACGACGTCGAGACGGGTAAGGAACGACTCGTGATCCCGTACCCCGAAGGCCTTAGTCTAAGGTTCATGCAGGTAGGGTACAGCCCCGACGGCAAGACAATTGCTGCAAGTGCGGGCTTGAGCCTCGGCCCCATCTTCCTTTACGATGCGGCTGCGGGGAAGAAGCTGGCTGAGATGGCGGGTTGCCGCTTTGCCTTCAGTCCGGACGGAAAAACACTTGCCCGCTGGGGCCAGTCGCCGAAGATTCTTCTGTGGGACTTGGCGGCCGGGAAGGAGCGTGATCCGATCGAGACAAAGATGGGCATCGTAAAGGGCCTTTTCTTCGGTACGGACGGCAAGCCGCTGGTCGCCGCCGGCAACACCACGAGCGATTCCGAAAAATCTTTGGAGATGTGGGATCTAGTGACGGACAAGGGTCTGCCCACGCTCAAGGGGCACACTCTGCCGGCGGATGCCGTGGCGTTCAGCCCGGATGGTCGAACGGTGGCTTCCAGGAGCCCGGACAACACAGTCCGGCTGTGGGATGTGGCGACTGGTCATGAGATCGCATCGTTCAAAGACCATGCGTGGTCCATCGTCTTCAGCCCGGACGGAAAGACGCTGGCGAGCGGCAGCGCTAGCAGCAAGGTCAAGCTGTGGGCCGTGCCTGAGGCCGGCCCGACGGTCCAGGCGCAGCAGTTCGTGCTGTTCGACGCCACCTTCACCTTCACCAAGGAGGACGCGGACAACTCCAAGCCGAGCAAGTCGCACTACTACGTCCGCGACCAGATGCTCAACGCCGACCGCCCCAAGGATTGGACGACGCCGGTGGACTACCGGAACGGCACGGTCCATATCCGCGCCGAGGTGATCGAGAAGCCGGAGGGCGGCGCGCCCACCACCTGGTCGCTGTGCTACATCCCGAACAAGGGCCTAAAGGCCGGGTACGGATGCACCAGCACCGGGGTCTACAAGGAAAAGGGGGTGTACGAGAGTGACGTGAAGATGACCTCGTTCTGGCAGAACGACAACATCGCCTGGGAGGAAGGGATCAAGGAGATGCACCTGGTGATGAAGGACGACAGCGGCGGCGACGGCCACGCCCATAAGCGGACCGACCCGGAGAAGTTCTTCCCTACAAAGATGCGGATCACCATGATCCAGGTGGCGAAAGGAGCCACGTACGACCCGAAGCTCGTGCCGAACTTGCCCGAGAAAAAGTGACCCTCCGGCGAACCGCTTCGCCTCGCCTGCATGGCCCCAGCCGCGGGGGCGATGATTGCAGTCACGGCTTAGCCTCGCCTGGGCGGCCCCAGCCGCAGGGGCGATGATTGCAGTGACTGCGTCGCCTCGCCTGGACGTCCCCAGCCGCGGGGGCGATGATTGCAGTCACGACTTCGCGTCGCCTAGACGTCCGTAGCCGCGGGGGCGATGATTGCAGTCACGGCTTCGCCTGCCTGGAGGGCGCCACCCGGGGGGCGATGATTGCTGTCACTGCTTCGGCTCGCCTGGACATCCCCAGCCGCGGGGGCGATGATTGGGGGCGTGATACGCGAAGACTGCGTTGCCGGCTGTCTGTGGCGACGCTGCGGTGTGGTATGAAGTTAGAACCAACGATCGTGTTTTGGCGGTGAGGAGAATCTCAAAGGCGCATGAATCAGTTCCGACTGTTCGCACACGGCGAGGAGTTCGATGTGGACGCCTTCCTGGCATCGACCACGCTTCGGCCGGATCATGTCTGGCGCCGCGGGGATCAGCGGCGCTACTCATGCGTCGAGAGCCGCCACCCGACCAGCGGGGTCGAGTTCGTGCTGGGCGACGGGCGAACCGTCCCGTTTCTGGATCAAGAGGGCATCGCGGTCACCTACTTGGAGGCACACCGCGATGAGCTGCGAACGTTGGCCCGGTTACGGGGAATGACCACGTTCATACTCGGCTTTCAGTACCACCGCGAGGCGTTGAAGAGTAACGTCATTGGGTTCTGTCTGGGTCCGTCGGCTCAGTTGATGTGGCACTGCCTCGATGTTGGCTGCATGCCGGTGTACTACGTCACCTTGGATCGATTGCCCGAACCTGAGACCGAAGCTGCAGAACCGCATTATGACTCCCCTCGCTTGTGTAATAACAGCTCGGACGAGAACGCCTGAGCGTGGCGCATACCTCTACTGCTGTAGGGTCGTTGCCCCGTGACCAGTCGCCTTTCGCCTCTACGCCTCCGTCCGCGAGGGCGATGATTGCGGGAGTTGCCCTGCCTCGCCTGGACGGCCCCAGCTGCGGGGACGATGATCGTGCGCGTGGCACCAAGCGCCGCGGGCCCAGCGTCTTTGCTGCTTCCACTTTCCCCTGGACGTCCCCAGCCGCGGGGGCGATGATTGGGTGCGGCGTGAATCTGTCGTCTGGACGTTCCCAGTCGCGGGGGCGATGATTGGGGGCGTCGTCCGCCTTTCCCCTGGACGGCCCCAGCCGCGGGGGAGATGATTGCAGTCACGGCTTCGCCTCACCTGGACGGCCCCAGCCGCGGGGGCGATGATTGCTACGCCTGGACGGCCCCAGCCGCGGGCGCGATGGTTGCTTCGCCCGGTCCGGCCCGTACGGCCCCTGCCACCGGGGTGATGATTGGCGGCGTTGAAATCCGTCGCCTTTCCCCTGCATGGCCCCAGCCGCGGGGGGATGATTGCAGTCGTTGCTTCGTCTCGTCTGGACGTCCCCAGCCGCGGGGGCGAGGATTGCAGTCACTGCTTTGCCTCGCCTGGACGACGCCGGCCGCGCGGGGGCGATGATTACGTGGCTGCTTCGCCTCGCGTCGACGACGCCGCGCAGGGGCTAGACCTGGGCGGTTGACGGTGGCTTTTCCCTATTTCTCGATCGGGTTAAGTGCCTCTTTAATATCCTTGTCATCCGTACGTTTGGCGATGTCGGCCAACGCTTCCTGAATGCGCGGCTCCTTGCACCACGCTACAGACCGAATGAAATCAAGTGTTCGCACGCCGTTTCTTTCATCGCGATGATACCACTTCTCATTTTCTCCGACGGATTTCACGTCCATTTTTTGAAGCCGGCCGGCTATCAACGGCGCACTCTCTTTGGGGAAGTAATACAAAAGTCGCCATGCTGCACCGACCTGGAAGCCGCTGGCCGTATTCAAATCATCGAATGCGGATTCCGTCACATAGTCGAGGAGCAGCGAATCAAATAATCTCTTTGCCGGATCGTCGCTCTTCCAGATGTCGCGTACGCGCTTTCGCAACTCTTGGACCTCTACTGGGCTATTAAACCCAATGAAGAAGTTTGCGCCCCCTAAGCACCTGTATCGCCTGCCCACAATCTGTCCTATTACGACAAAGCATACATCACCGACCTTCAAGGTATAGGAACGGAGAAGCGGGTCGTCGCCTGAGACCCAGTTCCAGGGCTTTGATAGGATCCGCCGTTCGATCGGGTTGAGGAAGTTGCCTCCGATTTCGCCTCCGAGGCACAAGATTCCCCCCCCGGAAAGTCAAACGCGTTGGTGTTTTGTCATCCAGCGCTTCCAGGAGAAAGGGCACCGCGTCGGGGCCTAGTTCCACCAGGCCGCGGAACTGTTCCAAGGTTTCCAGGCCGCGAGCATTCGTTCTCGGTTCCTCGTCGAAACCGGAGTCTTTGATCTCCGCGAGTTTGGCAATCATACCTTTTATGAGTTTTTTCTTGTCTTCCGTCACCGCCGGTCGCGGCCCGAGTTTAACATCCGCAATCCTGCCCAGACGAACGTTGAGATGAGCGATCTCCATCTTCTCATTCGCCGCGGTTTCGGGATCGATGTGCGTTACGGCAAGAGCCGCTTGCTTTCGAAGCCATTCATCAGGCTTACCATCCCGAGCAAGCTCCATCAGTGCCGGCAATGCTGCTTTGGCGTCAGCTCCGATCCTGTCCAAAGCCTCGACAACGCCATATGCGTTAGTTTGGCGGGTGAAAGGCTTGTAGCCATTGAGAATCTCAACCAAAGCTGGCACGGCATCCCTGGCAGCGGCACCTATTTCTCCCAGAGACTGCATTGCGGCTGCGCGAGCTTCTTTATCCTCCTCCTTGAGGGCCGCGATCAATGTCGGCACGACGTCCTTGGCGGCCGGATGAAATCGGCCTAAAACTCCGAGAGCAGATAGGCGAGCGCATTTATCTTTGGCTTTCGCGGCCCTAAGGATTTCCGGCACGGCAGATGCATCGCCGATTGCGCCAAGTGCTCCGATGGCCCGAGCCTTTAGATTGTCGTCATCCGCCGTGAGGATTTTAAGCAGCTCAGGAACTGCGGCCTTTGCGTCTGGCCCAATGCAGCCAAGGTCGTCCATGATTTCGTTTCGGTGTTGAAGCATTTCCTTACTTCGGAGCGCTTCGATCAAGGACGGAACGGCTTCCCTGGCTTCTGATCCCATCAATCCAATTGCTACAAGTGATTGGTCGCGTACTTCTCGATTTATTGACGTTTACCATCAGTGTTCCGAACCCATCCATCGCGGTACCAGTGGGATTGTTCGAGAGCACAATTTTCACTGGCGGCCGTTGACGTCTAGGTGCGACGAAGTTCGAATTAGTCGACATGCTGACGCGTCCCGAATCCTTTATCCTCGCCATGACGTGCTCGAACGCGATGTGCCTGATTCCTTCAACAGCGAACTCGCCCACAAACTCACCGAAATCGATCTGGTTGAAATCGGCGTCCGGATACATCTCAAAAGGAAGCGATAAAAAGGCGAAAGCATAGGGAATTTGGCGGAAACGCGCGCGCTGCCCCGTGTGCGCAAGGGAATTACCGTGCAGCTACGTAACGATCCAGCCACAATGAAGTGCGGGGCTTGAATCTATGTATGTCACATACGATTGCAATGTGCCGGCATCAGTGCATTTGGCCGCGGCCGCGTTTTTGGGCGGCGAGCGTGTCTGTGATGTGCTGTTTGACGGCGTCGCCGAGTTGCCACCGGCTTGAGGTACGCAACGGAGACCTCGCCGACGACATCGTGCCGAAACAACGGGACGGCGTCGGCCTCTTTGGGAGACCACCGCGGCTCCTTCTCGGTGCCGCCGAAGTACTCCAGCTTACCCGCAGAGAAATAACCGCAAGATGGTGGCGCTTGTAACAGTCAGAGGCGGATCACGCTAGAGGCTTGTTCACCCCGCGGGGAAATTGCCCTCGCGCGAGCGCAAGCTTTCGCATCCCGCGGATAGCTTCCGCGACCTGAGTATCGCTGCGTGGGCGAAGTCGTGGCGCCGAAACCCGCCCGTTCGCGTTGGCGCTATCAAATTTCGCAAGCAAAGCCTACCCAGGTTGGGCAGGGGACCCCTCAAAACTCCCGAGATAACGGCCGGGGTATACCGGGGTTCCCCGGCAAATTGCTGCTCAATCCCCACCGGACGCCTTGGCGCGGGGCAGATAGCGGTGGATAAGGTCCCACAATTCCACGAACCCGTCCATATCCTGACGGTCCTGCTGCCTTTCCCGCTCGAACTGATTGGACGCGATGAACTCAGGTGCGTACGCCTCGACTCGCTTTGCAAAGCCATTTATGCGAACAGAAATCGCCAGGGTGGCGCAGTCGGTTATCTGGTAGCATGGCGAATAGTGTGGACGAAACTGGATGAACTTAATCCGCTCAACGACTTCGAGCATCGCCGCAAGCTCCTCGGCGGAAACTCGCGCTTCTACCGTTCGGGATTGACCCGCGGTACAAATCTCCTGGCGCATGCGTCCGTTCATATCCAATGTTAACCGCCAGGTAGTAGGGTCGGCAGAATACCCCGGACTTACCACGGCCGTTGTTAGAAGATCTTCGTGCGACATAGTGTCATCGCCTAGTTCACGTTCGCATCGACAGGTGCCAACTCGGAACCCACAACAGGCACACTGCTCGATTCGGCATTCTGGCCCGACGTGGAATTGCCCTTTCAACACCGAACAACCAGGGCAAACACCATGTGCAACTGCAAAATGATCCGTGTCATCAACAGGTTTACTCAGATGCTTCTCTTCACCGTAACCCATGCGATTGTAGAACTGGCCCTTGACCAAACAAATACACCTTGTCTGTGCCGCATTGATTCGGTCAATGTGGGAGGGATCCATAGGCACGCCGTTGTAGAGGACCAAACCGGTAAGCAACTTGGAAGCCCTTAACTCCTCTGGTAGGAGTTTTCCACACGCAACGCAAAGCCAGTCAGGCCTCGACTGCCGTATCGCAGTTCCACAATGAGGACAGGGTTTTGAAACCATGAGCACATACTCTTATTTGCTGCCGAAAGACTCCATGCAAGCCGCGTGTGGTACGGCGTCAACGAATGCGTTCATTCTCGCCATCAATCTCGGCAAATACAAGAGTGTCGCCTGCGTCCACAGTTCCGCCAGCACCAATAACCATTCACGGGCCGAGGGTTAGAAGCGTGTAGCCCCGGAGAGACACACGGAGCGCCAGGAGGGGCCCCAAACCTGCCGGTTTTTGCTTGACCGCTTCTGGGGAGCGCGCGACCATTCGTTGGCCTCCCGCCGTTCCAAATTAGCATTTTGCAGCAGAAAATCATGCCTCCGTCCAACACAAAGAGGTGACCAGATGAGTGAGGTAACGAAAGGCGCGAAATTCGGCTGCGGTTTTGTTGCCGCTCTTGTTCTTGGCCTAATTGCTATTGCTGGATTGGGCGTCGTCGCCTTCTTCTGCCTAATTAGCTACTTTCTCATGCCATGGCCGGAGAAGGCAAAGGAAGACATCGACGCCAAGAACACAACACAAATTGCCAAGGCCTGCGAAACCTACAAATTGGTGCACGGTGACTACCCTCGAAGCCTGGAAGCGCTTACAGAACGAATTGGTAACGACCCACCAATCCTTGAGCCTGAAGTCTTGAAACCAAAGAGTAAACCTGGTGGCCACTTCGAATATGATCCTAACGGTCCGCAAAACAGCGGCTTGACGGTGGATGTGTGGATTGATTGCCCTTCAGGCCGGCGGCGGGGTAATTGGATGAAAGAGTAAGTCAACTTAAGCACTACTCAATTCCTCCGAGCGAAACCGAAACCGGCCGCTGCCGCTTCTTCGTATCTGTCTGGATCGGCTGGTGAAGGTGGCGGAACGAAGATTACGCCAAGGCACGTAGTCAGTTCAAGACAAAGCTGGTCCGCATGGGTCCGTCTCCGCAAGAATTCCATGAGCTGAAGCGGCCTGCGGAGGCCACCGAGGTCGAGTACCCCTCCGGCAAACTCCGCCTCAAGGCGTGGGTGAATCGTCCCGCAAAGGACGACGGAATGAAGCTCCCCGCCGTCCTCTTTTTGCACGGAGGCTTCGCCTTCGCCGAGAGTGAATGGGAGATGCCCAAGCCCTATCGGGACGCGGGCTACGTAACTCTTACCCCCATCCTGCGCGGCGAGAACGGCCAGGCGGGGCTGTTCACCCTCTTCTACGACGAACTCGACGACGTGCTGGCTGCGGGCGATTTTCTGTCGAAGCAGCCCTATGTGGACCCGAAGCGGCTTTACGTGGCGGGCCACAGCGCGGGCGGGACGATGACGCTCCTGGCGGCGCTCGCGACCTTCCGCTTCAAAGCGGGGGCGGCCCTCTCGGGCTCGCCCGACCAGGTGGACTGGACGAAAGGTTGGCCCGACCTGGTGGTGTTCGACCAATCCGAGCCGCGGGAGTTCACGCTGCGCTCACCGCTGGCCTACGCCACGAAGTTTAAGTGTCCGTTGCGACTGTACTACGGGACCCAGGAGGGCTGGGCCGACGCCAGCAGCCGGCGCACCGCGGAGTTGGCCAAGGGGAAGGGGCTGGACGTGGAAGCGGTGCGCGTGCCCGGCGACCACTTCTCCCATGTGCCGGCGGCGATACGGGAGAGCATTGAGTTCTTCAACAAGCACTGATGAACTCTGGGTCGATGTTTCTTCAGGATCGCGACGACTTTCGCGCGTTGCTCCTCCGGGAGCTGCGCCAGGCCAGCCGACACCAGCCGTGGATACGAGATAGTTGCAGACTCGCGGCCCCGGTGTTCACCGTAAAAAAAGCGGCATTGAGGTTGGTACGAATGACATTCTCAAAAATCGCCTCGTCGGTCGATGCCGGTAGCCGCGTGCCGAAGCGATCCGCCATCCAGCCGCTAATCGGAATGAAGAGCTCTGACGAGTGTTAATCAGTCTGTTTTGCGTTCGAGTCCTTTTCGGGGAGCAGGTTGAGCGTCGCGAAATCCCCTGACACACTGGTTACCTATGCCGTGCGTATCTCATAATGGTCACCCGCGCTTTTGCTGGCGGGGCTTGATCTTGAGCCACGCCGCCGACCGCCGTCCGGGTCGGTAGCGCGACGTCAGAAGCTTGGCCACGATTCCCTCGTGTCCTTGCGCCACCGCCGCCGCGAAGAACGCCGTGCCCGCGCCCACCACGCCCGCGGAAAACACCACCGCCGCCGTATCCAGCCTGGAGCAAGCCTCCGCTAACACGGTGCGCCGCAGCGACAACGGCTTATGGATCAGGCAACGGCCCCTGTAGTAGAGCAGATCGAACAGCACGTAACGCACCGAGCAGTAACGCCACGCCTGAGCGATCTTCCACGGGTTGGTCAACCCGTGCCGTCTCAAGAGCAACGCCAGGTCGGGTACGCCCGCGGCGTCGAAAGCCACGCACTCGCCGTCCACCAGGGTTGCTGGCGGCAAGCGCCGCAACACTGCCAGCTCCGGATAGCGGGTGGTATAGTCGGCCGCTGCCCGGCCCCAGAGCCTCCAGCCGCTGGCTTCGACCGCGGCCAGCATGCAGACGCCGTCCCACTTCACTTCGGAGCTGTAGGGCGACGCATCGAAGGGGCTCGACGCGGTGGCCAGCATGGGCAGGACCGTGGGCAGCATCAGGCCGTCCTCTTGGTCCGTCTGCGCGGAACCCGCGTTGGACCCTTCGCCGCCGTCCCGGCGTCTGCCGTCCCGGCGTCCGCCGTTTTGGCGTCCGCCGGTGCTGTCGACGCCACGCTCTTTTGCAACGCCTCCAAGAGCGGCAGGACCATTCGGGCCGGCTCCGACGCCGCGATCGGCTGCCCTTGCAGTTTGGTTTCCAGCAAGGAGCGGACCTCCTGGGCTGCCTGATCCCGATAGGCACTCCAATCCACCGCACCGCCGGCCGCGTCGATCAACCTACCCGCCAACCGCAGCTCCTCGGAGCCGCTTTCCGGTGGCGCTCCCGCGGGCAGGGGGCAGCCACGCACCTGCTCCGGGTAATGCAGCACTTGCAAAATCAGGGTACTAGCCACGGGACGCACCAGCACCACGTGGCGATGACCGCCCAATACCATGCGTCCCAACGCCCAGCGACCACGCTGGACCAGCGCCGCGGTGAGCACCGCATAGCCGGGCTGGGCTGCTGGGCCGTCGGGCAACAGGTACAGACTGCGGCCCGCATGGAGCACCGGCTCGAACTGCGTCGGCGTCAGGAAGCGTTCCAGCCGCAACGCGCGGTCTTGGGCCGGACGCAACTGATCCAGTTCTTCCGGTTCGACGAGCACGTGCTGACCCGGACCGTACTCGTAGCCGCGTACGGTGCTGGCAGCATCGACCGGCCCATGCGTTGGGCACTGTTTGGCGTAGCGGAGGCGTTGCCCGCAGCCGGCATGGATCAGGTGAGCGGTGGGCAGGTCGCGGGTGCGGACGGCGGGGAAGGCCTTGAGCGGGATGCCCACCAAGCTGAATTGCAGCAGGCCCGACCAACTGGGTCGGCCGTACGGAGCACCAGGGTCGGGCAGCACGGATTCGGCAGGGTCGGCATCGCGGCAGAAAGAGTCGTTCATGAGCAGGTCTCCAAACAGGCACGGGCGTGGCACCGCAGCGCGCCCCATTGGCGGACTCGGGCCAGCCGACCCACTGAGCCAAGCGCCTCGACGAACCTCAAGGCAATTCGCGGGCAGGAACCGGATTTCCGGAAGCCCTATCGCTGGGGGTCTACCGGACCGCGTGCGACGTGCCGCTGGTGCACAACGACCTGGCCACCATCCGACCAGGGCGACCGGATTATGGGCATTTTGGGCTGGAGATCGGCTCTCCCGGGCGGCTGGCGCGAAGGTCGCGGTAAATCCGACAATTACGACCGGATTATGAGCATTCTGCGCTGGAGGTGGTGGCGGCCGCGAGGTAACTGTTGCTGTCGTTCGGCGGCCGGCGCGAAGGTCGCGCCGACCGCGCAGCTAGACGACCTAAACCAGGAGAAGACCATGCCTCGCAAGAAGAAGACGTCGGCAACCGCCGCCGCGCCGGCCGCCAACCTGGCCACGCTGAAGATCGGCAGCCACGTGCGCTGTACGGACGACGGCGTCAGCGGCCGTATCGTGTGGGCCAATGCCGTTTCGGTAAAGATCCGCTGGGACGACGGCGAACAGGTAAGCTGGCGGCGCGACTCCCTGGCTGGCCGGCCGATCGTGATTATCGATGCGGCCGACGAACCCGATCGGTCCGCTGCACCACCCAACCCAGTCGAGACCGAGCGCAGCCAGCCGACCACGGGGCGCGCCGCGAAGCGAGAGCGCAGGCCCACGGCTGCTGCAGTACCCGCGGTGCAAGCGCTTTCCCCACCTGTGGGACCGGCGGCTCCGCCGACCGGGGCCGGCAGCGCGGGCGCCGCGGCGCCTCCCGCGGCCCCGCGGAAGCGCTCCGGCGATACGGGCGTCGGTAAGAAGCTCAGCGCTCTGGATGCGGCGGCGCGCGTCCTTGCGGAAGCAGGCGGCGCGTTGAACTGCCAGCAGATGATCGCTGCCATGGCGGCGAAGGGATACTGGACCTCGCCGGGCGGTAAGACCCCTTGGGCCACGTTATATTCCGCCATATTAAGGGAGCTGGCCACCCAGGGCGTCCAAGCCCGTTTCGTAAAGACCCAGCGCGGCCAATTCGCCCGCAACGGCGCGGTGTAACCCGACCGCCAACGGTTCGCCCCCGAGGCCCCGACGGGCCTCGGGTCGTTTGGTTGGCAACCCAGCCAACCCGCCGATTGGGTCGCGACATAGGCCGACGTCGGCGCTTGGGCGCCGATCCGGCGCCAAGCCCGAACCGCCCGTCGCGGGCAGGAAGGTGCAAGAGCCTCGCACCCGACGCCGTTCCGTTACCGCCCGCCGGCGGCCGCCAAGCCAACAAAAACAGGCAGGGATGGTTCTCGCGGCCTTGGTGCATCATCGCGCGCCCTGATTGCTAGCCAGTTTGAAGTGGCCGTTCCGGCGGGCCTCCGTGTTTTTGCCAATAGGCAAGTTGCCCCGTTTGCCCACCACAGTGGGGGCACACGGGAAAATAATAAACCGCTGCTTCGGCCGCAGCACGGTAGACGCCATTCGGTCCAAAAGACCGAGCATCGACTACGGGAGGACGCACCGGAACCTCCATCCCGCAATCGGCACAATCGTGAGCCGGTTGGGCGCGGGCATCGGTCAGATAAGTGGCAATAACTTCCGGTGCAATCTTTGCCGGCACGAAGCCGCGGTCGCCCGCCAGGTGATGGACCCAGCTCACCAGTCCAGGGCAGGGTGGGGCGTCTCGGCTCTGTTGCAGCACCCACGATTCCAAGACGCCCATGACGGCGGCAGTTTGTTCGGCAGAGACGGCGGCCAGCAGGCGCTGGCCGGCCGCAAACCACTCGTCCCACCAACGGGCGTTGGCCTCGCGCTGTTGTTCTTCGGGGCGGCAGCGCCGTTGTTGGAGCACTCGCTCCACCGACGTCAGCCGGCTATGCAGGCGTCGCCTGGTTGCCATGTTCGGCTCCTCCCTCCGGTCCTTGGCCGCCGCACCAGCGCGGCAGCCCTTGGCCTTACTGTCGCTTTTGATGGCTGGCGGCTGCCAACTGGGCCTCGACCGCGGTGAGCCGCTCTTCCAGGTCGGCAGACTCGCGGAACTTGACACTGTGGTCCAAGACGGCCCGCCCCGCACCTAAACGCACCATCTCGTTTTTGCCGCCGGTCAGGAGCTGCAGCAGCGCCTTGACTGCTTCCATCGAAGACGCCGCCAAGGCGCCGGAGGTCCGCTGCAACATCTCCCCCCGTACGTTTTGTACCTGACGCTTAAACGCCGGTTCTTGCAAACGCCGATAGACCGTGCTCTCACTGACACTGCATTTGCGGGCTGCACTCTCCACGGTCGCGCCGCAGGCCAAGACCAGGATCAGAGCTTGGTCTGCGTTTCGTTTCTTCCGTCGGGCCATAAGACACCTTCCTTGGTGTTGGGACGATTATGACGCCAAAGAGCCATTCCCAGGGGGTTTCAGGGGTTGCCGGTCGCGGGCACGCGCTTGGCTTTTTTGCCGGTAAATTGCTCCCAGCGCAGGACGATGACGTCGCAGTACAACGCGTCCAGTTCCAGCAGGTGCGCGTGCCGGCCCGTCTGTTCCGCGGCGATGACCGTCGAACCGCTGCCGCCGAACAGGTCCAGGACGTTTTCGCCGGGCTGGGAGGAATACTCCAGCGCCCGTTTGGCCAATTCGACGGGTTTCTCGGTGAGGTGCACCATGCTTTGCGGGTTGACCTTTTTGACTGCCCACAGGTCCGTGGCGTTTTTCGGCCCGAAGAATACGTGCGCGGCGCCTTCGCGCCAGCCATAGAAGCACCATTCGTGAGCGCCCATGAAGTCCTTGCGGGTCAACACGGGGTGTTGCTTGTCCCAAATGATGGCCTGAGAGAAGTACAAGCCTGCTGCCTTCAGCACCGGCGGATAGTTGCCGCAGTTGGCATAGCCGCCCCAGATGTAGAAGCCACGGCCCGGCAGCAGCACGCGGGCCAGGTTGCCGAACCAGGCGTTGAGCAGTGCGTCGTACGCGACGTCGGACACGAAGTCGTTGGTCAAGGGGCGGTCCTTGGCACGCAGTTTTTGGTTGGTGCCCCTGGCCTTGCTGGCGGCGCCAGCGCCGCCACCGGCCGGACGTTGCCTGGTCCCCTGAAAGGAGGACAGGCCCGCGGCCCGGGCGTTGTGGGACCGGGGTTCGACGCGGACGTTGTACGGCGGATCGGTATTGACCAGGTGCACCGGCGCGCCCTGGAGCAGCCGGTCCACCTCTTGAGGCTTGCTGCTGTCGGCGCACAGCAAGCGGTGTCGGCCCAAGAGCCAGAGATCGCCAGGCCGGGTGGTCGCCTCGTCCGGCGGCGCGGGCACGTCATCGGGGTCGGTCAACCCTTCGCGCGTCGGCGGTTGCAGCAACTGCAAGAGTTCGTCGGCCGCCAATCCCGTGAGGTTCAGGTCAAAGTCCATCTCCTGCAGCGCCACCAGTTCCAGCGCCAGCTTTTCGTTGTCCCAAGCAGACAGCGTGGCCGTTTGATTGTCGGCAAGGCGGTAGGCCTTGATCTGGGCGGGCGAAAGGCCGATGGCCACATGGACGGGAACCTCGGTCAGGCCCAGCTTGCGGGCTGCTTTGTAGCGGGTATGGCCGACGATGATCACGCCATCCTCGTCCACGACGATCGGCTGGCGGAAGCCAAACTCCTTGATCGAAGCAGCGACGGCGTCCACGGCGGCGTCGTTGAGGCGGGGGTTGTTTTCATACGGACGAATGCTGTCAATCGAACGCTGTTGAACTTGCATGGTCAAGACTTCCTTTTCTTGAAGGATGTTGTTGGGTACACATGGCCCGTTGAGCCCGCTCATCCTCGCAGCAGGTACAGGCTGCCACCTCGGCCTCCCCGTGAGGCGAGTGGCGCTAACAAGCGGATCAGCTGGCTATCCGCGTCCACACTAAACGACGGTACCACGGCGCGGACGACTCCGTGTTTGAGCCAACAAGTCCACCGCGGCGTCATTGAGGCGGGGGTTGCTTTCATACGGACGAATGCTGTCGATCGGACGCATTTGAACGTGCATGATCAAGAACTCCGTTTCATGAAGATCGTTCCTCGGGGCACACCAACCGTCGGGCCGCCGTGTTCAGACCTGCCGGCGGTTGCTCTGGAAGTGACCTTACCACGGGATGTACAATTGGCAAAATTGACGCCAGACCTTTGCTGAAAAACGCGGCTCGGTCACCCGTCCCATTGGGGCCACTCACCACCGCCAACAGGAACCTGCCGGCCCTCAAGCGGCCCAACCCGCCAATCGGTCGCGACGTGGGCTAACGTTGGCATTGACCACTTCCTCTCGTGGCTACCGCTTCGGGACCCCTTGGATCCATTCGGCCCAGCGCCGCCGCTGCTTCCGTCAATCCCGTTGCGCCGCGATGGGCTGCAAGTCGGCGAGGATGATCCGATCCCGCCCCCCTTGCGTTCGCGGCAGGAACAGTAGCGCCTCCTGGAGGTCGGGTGCCAAGCAGGTGAGGTTCATGATCTGACATATCCGCGCCCGGGTCACGTGGCCCAGCCGGCCCAGTTCCGCGTAACTGGACACGGCACCCGACTGCATCAGGCCATCCAGGTGCAACGCCAGCGCCATCAACTTGCTGACGCGCGGCACCCGCCCCGGCACTTGGTCCGGTGGGGGCGCGTCGTGGACTTCTATGCCCCGGCCACGGCCCCCCTGCCGAAAATGCACCCTGCGTTCGATCGTCCACGGGGTCGTCGTCATGCCGTCGTCTCCTGCGCTGGGACGACCCATTCGGCCGTCAGCGCCTGAATCCCTTGGGGATGGAAGCGAATCGCCACCGTCTCCTTGCCGCCGTCGTATTCGACACGCTGCACCAAGCGGTCCATTACCCGGGCTTGGTCCTCCGGCGGCCGCAGGTGCCAATCCGCGGCCAAGGCCGCCAGCGCGGCGCGGACCTCCTCGGGGCGACCGGGGCTGGCCCACGCGCCGCTGCCATCTTGGTCCTTATCCCGGTCCTCGGTTATCAGGTCGGCGCAGAGCACGGCATCGCGACCCAGACCGGCGATCTGTTGCAGGACGAAGGCCTCGATCTGTCCCGCTGGGATCGACTTCGTGGGACATTGCTCCCAACCCCGCTTCTGGGCACGCGTGCACACATAGTAGCGGTAACGCCGGCAGCCCCGGCGCGTGTGCGACGGCGTCATGGCGCACGCGCAGGCAACGCAACGCAGCAGCCCCTGGAGCAAGAAGCCACGCCTACCTTGCCCCAGCCCACCACCCCCGTGGCCGTGGCCCTCCAGCAGCACTTGCACCTCTTTCCAGGTGGCTGCCTTTACCAGCGCGGGTTGCTGGCCGTCGTGGACCTCGTCCTTGTAACGCACCTTGCCTACATAGAGAACGTTGGTCAGCAGACGATGCAGGTTGGTGCGGTCGAACGGTCGACCGCCCCGCTGGCCGCCGGCCTGGTTGACCCACTGCTTCGTGGTCCAGCCCCGCCGACTCAATTCCTGGACCACCGGCAGCAAAGCCCGCTGTTCCAGGTACAGCGCGAAGATGGCACGCACGCGCTCGGCCTCCTCGGCATTGACCACCAGTCGGACCCCACGCGGATCGACGTCGTAGCCCAGCACCGGCGTGCCCCCGGCCCATCGGCCCTTGCGCCGCGTCGCCGCCATCTTGTCGCGCGTCCGCTCCGAGATGATCTCGCGTTCGAACTGCGCGAACGACAGGAGCACGTTGAGGACCAGCCGGCCCATCGAAGACGCCGTGTTGAATTGCTGCGTCACCGACACGAACGCGATGCGATGCTTGTCGAAGGTCTCCATCATCCGGGCAAAGTCCAGCAGCGACCGGCTGAGCCGATCGACCTTCTGAACCACCACCGCGTTCACCAGCCCCGCCTCGATATCGGCCAGCAGGCGCTTCAGGGCCGGCCGGTCCATGTTGCCGCCGGTGAAACCCCCATCCTCGTACCGGTTGCCAAGACCGGTCCACCCCTCGTGGGCCTGGCTTTTGATGTATGCCTCCGCCGCTTCGCGCTGGGCATCCAAAGAATTGAACTCCTGCTCCAGACCTTCCTCCGTTGACTTCCTTGAGTAGATGGCACAACGGACGACCGGGGGCGTCTTCCCAAGTCCGGCACCGTTCGACGTTGCCATTACTGATCTCCTTGTTTAGCCAGGCCAAAGAACCCGAAGCCGTTACAGTGGCTGCCGGTGATCGCCTGGGCGACGGCGCTTAAGGATTTGAAAACCTGTCCCTGGTACGCGAAGCCTTGGTGCAAGACCTGCACCTGCAAAATCGCCCCCTTGTACTTCCGCACCAGGATGGTGCCGGCGGGCGGCAGGCGCTGGTCGATGGCCGGCTGCACGCGGGCGATCACGGCCTGCGCTGGTACCGGCTGGCGGCGGCGCTGCCGCGGTGGGTTGAGGCGCAGGTCGGCCTCGTTGGCCAATTCGGCGGCACGTTGCCGGGCCCGCTCGGACAGGCCGCCTTCGGCCAGCGCCTGCAGCCGCCAGGCGATGCGTTTGAGGAGCCAGGTGCGGTTGTTGGCCGGCGTGGCTTCTCCGAAGAGTGCGACGAAGCGCGTGCGCAGTTGGGGTGTGGTCAGTCGCTGCATCTGAGCGAGTTGTTCGCCGATCGCGGGGTTCATGGTCGTCTCCCTTGGGTGGTCTCGGATGGGTAAACCCGTGTGGACCACTGAGCCTCGTTTCGCGGAACAGCTCAAGGCAATTCGGCGCCGAATTGCCTAGGAAAGCCGGCCCTCGCGGAGCGGGTGATTGGCGGCGCGGTGGGGGCCCGGTAGGGCTTCATGGAGACGAGAAAACGGCAAACCAATGGGCAGCCAATTGACAGGATTTGGGCTCAAAAGGGACCGGAAAAGGTGCGCAGCGAGAGCAAATGGGGAAACAGACTGTCAAAATGAAACTTATGATTCCACAAGGCGTTACGGCAAGAGAGCAGCCAAAAACACCGAAATTTGATACCGGCACGATCTCTTTTTGTTGCACAGAATGCTTATCCGAAGCTAATACCTATCAATAGGTTACGGCAAGAGTATGTGCCATTCAGCCGCTCCACGGTTGGACCTGAGGTCCGTATTTCCTGTCATATAGCGTCAAAATGGTTGTCCGCGACCCTCAAAACGGCACGTCCGTGTGCTAACTGCCCGCCGCAGGGAAGGCACGCTGTTGGAGAGTTTGAGACGGCAGAAATGGACGACAGCCCTTGATTTTGAAAGAAACCATGCCGGTGCCGGCGTCGTCTCCACAAGCAGAGAGACCAGACGTCGGAGGTGCCGCAACCACGTGGCTTAGGCCAATCGCCAGAGGCCGGGAGATTCGTCTCCCGGCCTCTGGCGCTAACTCCTCTGTCGACTTGTTCGCTCTAACTCACAAGGCTCCCCGAAAAGGACTCGAGCGCAAAACAGACTGATTAACACTCGGCAGAGATCCGCAATTAAACCCCAGCGTGGCAATACTGAACCGTGCCGCAAACGCCCCCCACGTGGTCGGCCCGGAATTACGTGGTATGGTCGGAGGAGGTCGCGAAGACGCAAGATCCTCCAGAGTGCCCGCAAAGTCGCCCGGGCCACGACACGCACATACCTTGGCGGGTGCCGCCGAAGTGCGAAGCGACTTGCTTGGTCCAACTGAACGGGGTGTCGAACGCCCAGCTCCAGGCCACGGACATGTGCGGGTAAGTCCTGTCCGACCCCCACACGTCGTAGAACTCCTTTAGCTGCACTTCGACGGGAACATTGACGCCGTTCATGGATGCGACCTCGTTCGGCGTGCCGATCAGCGTCCCCTCGGCACTGGAGCCGTTGTGGCCGCTGATGTAGACGATCAGCGTGTTGTCGAGCTTGCCCATGTCCTGGACCGCCTGGATCACGCGGCCGATCTCGTGGTCGGTGTAGGCCAGGTAGGCGGCATACACTTCCGCCTGGCGGATGTACATTTTCTTCTGGTCGGCGTTGAGGGTGCTCCACTCGGGGAGCAGGTCCTTGGGCCAGGGCGTCAGCTTCGCGTCCTGCGGGATCACGCCGAGCTTCTTCTGATTGGCGAAGAGCTGCTCGCGGAGATCATTCCAACCCTTGTCAAACAGGTGCTTGTCGCTGATTTTCTTGATCCACTCCGGCGTCGGGTGGTGCGGGGCGTGCGTGCCGCCGGGGACGTAGTAGCAGAAGAACGGCTTGCTGGGATCGATCTGGTTGAGTTGATTCAACCAACCGATGGCGTCGTCCGCCATGGCGGTGGTCAGGTTCCAGCCGGGCTTGCCGACGTAGGATAGATGGGCGTGGTGTCGCGGAACAGATTCGGCTCCCACTGGCTGGTGTCGCCGCCGACGAAGCCGTAGAAGTGCTCGAAGCCCATGCCGGTCGGCCACTGGTCGAACGGCCCGACCTGGCTGGCAACGAAGACCGGCGTGTTGTGGTCCTTGCCGATCCACGAGGTGCCAAAGCCGTTGTCCCTCAGGATCGTGCCGATGGTGGCTTTATCCTTCGCGATGATGCTGTTGTAGCCGGGGAAGCCGGTCGACTGCTCGGAGATCACGCCGAAGCCGGCCGAGTGGTGGTTGCGCCCCGTGATGATCGCGGCGCGCGTCGGCGAGCAGAGGGCGGTCGAGTGCATGCACGTGTACCGCAGCCCGGCGTTGCCGATGCGATCCAATGCCGGCGTCGGGATGACGCCGCCGAAGGTGCTCGGCGCGCCGAAGCCGACATCATCGGTCATGATGAGCAGCACGTTGGGCGCTTCCTTGGGCGGCACCACGCGCGGCGCCCACCACCCCTTCGACTGGGCGGCGTTGTTCTTGATGACCCCGCCGAACTTCGGGTCGGGCGGCGGCAGTTGCTTGCCGGAGATGGTTGTCGTGGCGCCGGGCGAACCCGGTTCGCCGGTTGTCTGCACGCCGTCTGCCCTTGCAGCGGTTTTTCCTTCATCGGCTCCCAGCAGCGACGGGACCTTACTCGTCGCCACTCCGTAGCCGAGCAGCGCGCCCAAGGCCAGCACGAGCAGGCCCTGCACTTTGGCGTTCTTCAACATCGCCGATGCCCTCATGTGGAAAAGATTAAACGTCAACGCGACGAACTCGGGCGACTGCCGACGGCCTGGCCCGACTCCGCCGTCAGGACGCAGCGGAAGCCGACGTGCGACATCCCGGTGTCCGGGGTGCAACCGATGCGGGCGCTGGGCCGGTAGTTAAAACAGTAGCCGACGCAGCACAGGAACGACCCGCCGCGCTGCACGCGCTCCGGCGGCCGCTCCCGCGGGTCGAAGCTGTGAGCTGGGCCGGCGGGGTTGACGGGCACATCCCCGCCCGCGCGCCGGGCGTAGGTGTCCGGCAGGTACCAGTCGGCGGTCCACTGCCAGACGTTGCCGGCCATGTCGTACAGGCCGTAGCCGTTGGGCGGGAACGCCCGAACCGGCGAGGTGCGGGCGTAACCGTCCTTCGCCGTGTTCTGGTCGGGGAAGTGCCCCTGGAAGTTGTTGCACTGTGGGTGCGCCTCGTCAAACGGCTCGTCACCCCAGATGTACTTCTTGCCCTCCAGCCCGCCGCGAGAGGCGAACTCCCACTCCGCCTCGGTCGGCAGCCGCTTCCCGGCCCACTTCGCGTAGGCCTCGGCGTCGAACCAGGACACATGCACCACGGGGTGGTCGTCCAGTCCGTCCAGCGAGCTGCCCGGCCCTAGGGGGTGGCGCCAGTCGGTGCCGGGTACCCACTTCCACCACTGGCTCACGTCGCGCAGATCGACGGGGTGGTCAGGCGGCGTGAACACCAGGGCGCCGGCGACCAGGTCTTCCTTCGTCGGCGGCCGCGTTCCCGGCCGGGCGTAGCGCAGGATGTCCTCGGCTGTGGGGGTCTTTTCGGCGGTGGTGACGTAGCCGGTGGCCTCGACGAAGGCACGGAACTGGGCGTTGGTCACGTCGGTCTCGTCCATCCAGAAGCCGTCCACGCGGACGCGGTGGGCGGGGTGCTCGTGTGAGGAGGCGTCCGGGGCGTCGCTGCCCATAGTGAACTCGCCGCCGGGGACCAAGACCATGCCGGGCGGCTCGCCCGGCGGGCCGCCCTTGAACAGGGCCGGCCCGTAGGTGAACGCAAGGTACGACGCCACGGCGGCTCCGGCCAGCAGGGCGACCAGTCGAACGATTCTGGACACGATGTTCTCTCCCGTCTGTGCAATCATCACCACTCGCCCCGGACCGGGGCGAGAGGCTTTCGGGGCTGACGTACGCTTCATGGAGTGAGCTGCTCCTTGCAAGTCAAGGGTACCGCAGCGCTCGGGCGACTGCATCCAGGAGATCGCGCCCGGAAAACGGCTTGGGAAGGTAACTCCCGGTCCCCCCCAGCCTCTCCGCCTCGTCACGGACGGCCGGTTCATCGCGCGCCGTGATGAAAATGGCCGGCACTGCGTCACCGGAAACGGCCAGCCGACGGTACAGCTCAAACCCGGACATGCCGGGAAGATGAATGTCGAGAACCAGGCCGTCTGCCGCCGCCGCCGCACCGGCCTCGAGGGCCGCCTCGGCGGAAGCGAACGAGACTGCCTCGAAACCCCCAGCATTCAGCACGCGCTCGATCGCCTGGCTCATGCTGGGGTCGTCCTCAATAACCACGATTCTCGGCATCTCCTGGCCCCACCCGCGGTGGCGATAGACGTCTAAGGTTCTTGCGTGACGCGCCAATAGAGGAAGATCCTACGCCCGGCTTGGGCGACACCGCTATTGTCCTTTCGGGCAATCTTTTTGCCCTTTGGTGCAGGTGGACAGATGTCGCGGTAAGGGCGCGGGAAGGTCGAGAAGGTTCGGAATCACAGGGTTGGGATAGGTGCGTGGAGTTGGTCGGCCACATGGACCAACTCGGCCAGCGACGCGACTTGCATCTTCCGCATCACCTGCGCCCGGTGGGCTTTCACGGTGCTCGGCTATTGAGTTCAGCGCCGTCCCGCCGATCCGCCATTGCGTGACACTCGCGGGAAATCGGCAGCTTATTGTTTAAGCGGGTCTCGACGGTCGGGATGTGAAGCTCTAGTGCCGACGCAAGAACGAAACCATTTCATCGGCAACAACCTGAGGCCGTTCCGCCAGAACCAGGTGGCCTGCCTTCGGAATCTCCACCAGGGTCACTCGGTCCCCTAGCTCTTTTTTCAACAGCGCGCCATTCTCCGGGGGCGCGGCCTGATCGTCAGCGCCTTGCAAGACCAAATACTTGGTCTTCCCCGGTGGTGCCCACCAATCCTTTAGCGGCGTGGCTTCTCCCGCCTTATACTCGATCCCAGCCGCGCGGGGGGCACGGCAGGGCTTGATAATCTGCCACACCTCTTTAACGTCTGCCGGGTCGCCCACCATGTATTTCATGGCCTCCAAAACCTCGTCCTCCGGTGAGTCAGGAGTAAAGATGATCTTTAGCGCTCGGTCGGCGGCTGGAGCCGGGGCCACCTTTCCCCCGGCGGCGAAAAGGATGACGCTGCGCACCAACTCGGGACGGTCGGCGTCCAGCATGCGCGCAACACGGTTGCCGAACGCGTGACCCCCGACGTTTGCGGGTCCCAGCTTCAAGGCCTCGATCACGCCAGCTACGTCGCCGGCCAAGGTGTGAAGAGTCACTCCTTCCTCCGGGCCGGTGCTCTTCCCCGCTCCCCTGAAATTGATTCGGATCGCGCGGTAGCCAGCCTTTGCCAATGCGGCTGCCAGTCCTTCCATATAACCAACGTCGAGGCTTCCGCCGGGCAGCAAAACGACCGCTTCCCCTTCACCCTGGCTGAAGTATTGAATGTCCGCATCGCCGACCTTGACGGTGCCGGATTGCACGCCGGATGCGGCCTGCTCCGGAACCGCCTTCGGGGAACTGGTCGAGTCTGTCGGTCTGGGACCGCAGCCAGCCAACAAAGCCACGGTGATGCTCACCGTCGTGCTCCCGAAGAAAAGGCTCTTGATCCGCATAACTTGCTCATCTCTCGCGGTCATGTCTGTTGACCGTCGGCACGAGGAAGAAGGGAGAGGGGACTGCAGCCAGGCAGAGCCACTTTAGGCATCATCTGGCATCGCGGCCAGAGGCGCCGACTAGGCCTGAACGTCGCGGTTTCCGCCCTCACTGCGGGAGCAAATGCTGCAGTGCTTTCCTCGTTCCTGTCCCAGTCGCGGGCGAGGAGAGGCAAATGAATGCACGCGGCCGGCTTGCACAAGCGGATTGAGCGGTTCACGGAACTGATCGGTAGTCTGCAGCAAGGAATGGAGGCCGTTCAGTCTGACCACGCTCTGCTGAACTGGCAGGAATAGCCCGCCTACCTCGGCGCCTTGCTCAAGGCCCAGCAGGGCTCCACGGCCGCCAAGAATGCCTTGGAAGCTGCACCAGACCGGCTTGCGGGCAAGAAGCAGCGTGAGCCGTGGTGACAGAGCCGGGCGGGTGTGCGAAGCATCGGCTTATTCGCGCTTTCTTCATTTGATTCCGGCTTGGGGCCTATTAGACTCACCACTCGCCTGTCCTTTACGGAACAAGCTTTCTGACCACTGGGGTATTTGAGATGCGAAAAGTCATCGCGTTGGTCTTCCTCGTTGTCATCGCTACGCCGGCCTTCGCCTGGAACGACAAGGGCCACATGGTCGTGGCCCGGCTAGCCTGGCGGCAGTTGACCGACAAGCAACGGGATCAGGTCATAGCAATCCTGAAGAAGCACCCGCACTACGAAGAGTTCTTGGCCGCCAAGAAACCGGACGGCTTCTCCGAGGACGAGTGGGTGTTCATGCGGGCCGCGACATGGGCGGATTGGGTTCGCAGCCACCACGCCGACGAATACAACCACGGACCCTGGCATTACGTCAATTACCCCTACGTACCGCCGGGCTCGAAGGTCGATCCGGCCAAGCACCAGCCTCCGGCCGGCCAAGAGAACATCGTGAACACCCTCACCGCCTGCATGGAGAAGATTCAGAAGGGAAGCGACACCGAGAAGGCGGTTTACGCCGAGATTACTGTACACTGCCTGAGCCGTTACGATTTTTCTTCCTTTCGCCAACGGAGGTCGGTACTCATGACGAATCGCCGAAACGTCATCGCCCACATCGCAACCAGCGCGGATGGTTACATCGCGCGTCCCGACGGTGATCTCGAATGGCTGACGTCCCGTCCTGCTCCCGAAGGTTTCTATGGCATGAACGCTTTCATGAGGTCGATCGACACGACGATGCTTGGCCGGAAAACCTATGAGGCCAGCCTGCGCATGGGGGCGAAGTTCGACTCGAAGAGTCGGACCATCGTCTTCTCCCGTCATGCGCCACCACCCGACGCCCCGTCATGCGTGGAGTTCGTGAACGGTGCAATCGGCCCATTCGTAAGCCGTCTTCGAGAGCAGCCTGGCAAGGATATCTGGTTGATGGGCGGCGGCGAGCTCATCGCCTCCTTTCTTAACGAGCACGCGATCGACGCGTTCGTCATCAGTGTGGCCCCAGTTTTTATTGGCGATGGCATTCCACTGATAGCGCGGCGTCACCGTCACGTACCCTTGGAGCTGCACTCCGTTGAACGCTTCGAGGATGGTCTGGTTCAACTGCATTACCGCGTTCAGTACCATTCTTGATACGGCCTCCCGGCCCCTTCATTACTCGCGGCCCAGTGAACGGTTACAAAAAAAGCTATTCCCTTGAAGCTACGGACATTCCGCCCGCACGAACCGCGTGCTAAACTCGCCTCGTCCCAGCCGCGGGCGAGAAGGGGCGAATCAAATGGACGCGGCAGGAATGCGCAGGAGGATCGACAGGCTCAAGCAATTGATCGAGGGCTTTCAGCGCGAGATGGAATTGACCCAGTCCGACCACGCAATTCTGAACTGGCAGGAGTATCCCCAGTACCTTGGCGCTTTGCTGCAG
>Ga0207025_1012_pt1 | contig 31531 bp, 25 predicted proteins | sample Alteio_BWMinCont_45_FD_153261 | JGI IMG/M metagenome (GOLD analysis project Ga0207025, IMG submission 153261) | Enriched cells from forest soil in Barre Woods Harvard Forest LTER site, Petersham, Massachusetts, United States -... | ecosystem: Environmental > Terrestrial > Soil > Temperate forest >... | reverse complement strand
CGCCGGTTCCGACCTCGGCATTGAGCCAGATGAGGTCCAGATATGCCCCATAAGGTTCGATGAAATATTTGTCATCGCTGTTGCGCAATGCCCGCGACACCAGCCGTGATTCGACTCCCTGAAGTTTCTTGTCCAGCTCTTCCGCCGCAGCCAGCAGTTGCTTTTTCTGTTGTTCCTGCGCCTCTATCAATGCCCGCGGGGGCGCTGCGGCGGGCTCTGCATCGTCTTCATCGTCCGCTTCGGCAGGCGGCGCCTTTGACTGATCCGGCTTTTTGCCCGGGCGCAACATGGTTTCGATAACCTCGATTTGCTTGCGCAGCCATTCGATATGATTGACGTTGTCCGACACATTGCTGATATCGTCGCGAATCTTAAGCAACGTTTTGACCGATAGATCGATATCCGCAGCCGAGCCCGGCGCATGCGGGTCGGGGAGCACCGTCAGAGGCTGGGTGTAGGACTGGCCATCAACCTTCAGGCGCACCGAATAAGCACCCGGCGCCACAATGGGTCCCACTTCGCCTGGCTTTGATCCCCAATGCGTGATGGGCCGCGAATCGGCATCGCGAAAGCGCGGCTCATCCCAGATGTGCGAATTGTCGGGGGCCACCGTGCGCAGCGCAATAACCCTGGGTGAGTCATAGCGCATATCCCACTTCACGCGGTTGATGCCGACGACGAGATCTTCGACCTTGGCTTCCAGTTGGCGGACGAGGTTGCCCTGCGAGTCGAGGATCTCAAATTTAAGCGCATTGTTCGGCTTGGTCTTGAGCGAGAAGTTGAGCAGACCCACGGGGCCGCGCACGAAGCGATACGCCGGGCGCGGCTCGAACAGCACCACCCCCGCATCCGAGCGATGCTTGGCCATTTGCTCCAACGGCGTGATGTCGTCAAGGATGTAGAGGCCACGCCCATACGTGGACACCACGAGATCGTGAAACCGCGGCTGCACGACTGCCCAGGTTACCGGCGCAGCGGGCAAGCCCGTTTGCATCGGCGACCAGTGACCACCCTCGTCGAGCGAGTAGTACAGGCCGTTGCCGGTACCTGCGAACAATAGTCCCGGGCAATTGGGATCGTCGGTGATGGTGCGAACGTAGGAGAGCTCATGTTTTGGCAGATCGCTGCTGATTCGTTTCCAGGTTTTGCCGAAATCCGCGGTCTTGAAGATGTACGGATCGCGGTTGTCCACGAGATGCAGATCGACACTGACATAGGCCGTGCCGGCATCGAAGCTCGATGGTGCAATGCTGGTAATGGTCCCGAGCGGTGGAAGGCCCGTCAAATGGCTGGTGACGTTGGTCCAGCTCGCCGCCGCATCCTGGGTGTACCAGAGTTGACCGTCATTGGTGCCGGCCCAGATGAGTCCCCTCTTGATCTTGGAGGGTGCGATCGCAAATACCACTTCGCCATAGAACTGCCCCAGGTTGTCGCCGACGATCCCACCCGACGGGGCGATATGCGCGGGATCCTGGGTCGAGAGATCGGGGCTGACGACCGACCAGGTCTGGCCGGCGTCGGAGCTTCTGAAGATCACCTGGCAACCGTAGTACACAGTGTTGTGGTCGAAGGGATCTACCGCCAGTGGCGGCGTCCAATGGCAGCGATATTTCAGCACGTTTGGCGGCGAGTCGAGGGTATGCTTCCAGGGACTGACGGAATGCGGCTCCTTGAAGCGAGCGTCCCACCGGGTAACCGCGTTGCCATAGCAGGTTGCCCATACGACGTTGGGATCGACGGTGTCGGGAACCGTGAAGCCGGACTCGCAGCCTCCCATGTGGCGGTCCCAACCTCCTTCCGGGGAATCAAACGGCACACTCGGGCCGCGCAGGTTCCCGTCGTCTTGCATGTTGCTGTAGAAGTAGTAGGGAATCTGATCGTCGACGGCAACGTGGTACATCTGGCCGATAGGCAGCGTGACGCGGTGGAAGCCGCGGCCGTGTACCGTGGTAATGATCATCCCGGCATCGTCGGTGATCACGAAGCGGTCGGGATTGGCTGGATCCACCCAGATGTCGTGAGTATCTCCGCCCCAGCGCACTTCGTGAAAATTCTCGCCCGCATCCAGCGATTGGTGGAAGGAGCTGTTGGCGACGTAGACCTCGTTGTCGCTGCCGCTCGACACCGCGATGCGAATATAGTAGCCGGCGCGCCCGATCAACGCGCGCTGCGCATTGACGGCTCTCCAGTGCTCGCCCGCGTCATCGGAGCGCCAAACCGAGCCCTGATCCTTGGTTTGCATCAGCGCATAGATTCGATTCGAATTGGTCGGGGCGATCGCGACGTCGATCTTGCCCACGGGCGCATGCGGCAGGCCGTGCTCCTCGAGGCGCGTCCACTTCGTTCCGCCATCGTGAGATATATAAATTCCGCTGCCGGGACCGCCGCTCAATTCGCCCCAGGTATGCATCTCGACCTGCCACATGCCGGCGATGAGGGTGTGCGGATTGTGCGGGTCCAGTGACAGACCCGAACAGCCGACAGTTGCTCCCGCGAACAGCACCCGATCCCAATGCTGGCCGCCATCGCTGGTGCGGTAGACGCCGCGCTCCGCTTGCGGTCCCGTCGCTCGCCCCAGCACGCAGGCGAATACGATGTCGGGATTCGAGGGATGAACGATGATGCGCCCGATTCGGCCGGCCGCGGGCAACCCCATATTGTTCCAGGTCTTGCCGGCGTCGGTGGACTTGTAGATTCCATTGCCCATCACGTCGCTGTCGCGAATCATCCAGGCCTCGCCCGTGCCGGCCCACACCGTGCTCGGCTCGGAGGGTGCAACTGCGAGTGCGCCGATCGCGGCCACGGATTGTTTGTCGAATACCGGCGCCCAGAGATTGCCGCCATCCACCGATTTCCAGATCCCGCCTGAAGCGGCTCCGGCGTAATACACGCTTGGATCACCCGCTACCCCTGCAACGGCGGCGATGCGATTTCCGACCTTTGGACCCACGAAGCGGAACTTGAATTCGCTTTCTTTATCCGCATCCGGCGTTGCCGCACCGGCCGCCCAGGTGCTGCCGATCAAAGCCATCGCGACCAACCAGTAACCTAACTTTTTAGCATGCATCCCCAACTCCCTTCCCTTATCCAGCGCAGACATTACCTCATTTCAAGGCATAGGATGGACGTCTATATTAGCGCTACCCTTAAATTCCAAGAGATCCCAAGGCCGAGAATATGCTGACGCCCGACGAGCGCAAGGCGAAGATCAAGACTGTTTTCCGCGTTGCCAGCGGAAATTTTCTCGAAATGTACGATTTCATGATCTTCGGCTACTTCAGCGCCGCCATCGGTCGCGCTTATTTTCCCGCCACGAGCGAGTTCGCCTCATTGATGTTCTCCATGACGACTTTTGCGGTCGGGTTCATGATTCGTCCCTTGGGCGCAATTCTTCTCGGCGCGTACATCGATCATGTCGGGCGGCGCAAGGGACTGCTCGTGACCTTAGGCATGATGTCGGTGGGCACGTTGACGATTGCCATGGTGCCGGGCTATGAAACCATCGGGCTGTTCGCGCCGATCATCGTGGTATTGGGGCGCCTGTGTCAGGGTTTCTCCGCCGGCGTTGAGTTGGGCGGGGTCTCGGTGTACCTGTCCGAAATCGCGACACCGGGACACAAGGGATTCTATGTGTCATGGCAGTCCGGCAGCCAGCAAGTGGCCGTGGTATTCGCCGGGGTACTGGGCGTTGCATTGTCCAATTTCATGCGGCCTGAAGACCTGCAGGCCTGGGGCTGGAGGATTCCGTTGATCGTCGGCTGTCTGATCGTTCCGTTCATTTATCTGATTCGCCGCACGCTGCGAGAGACCGACGAATTCGCGGCACGCTCGCACCATCCCTCGCCCAGAGAAATATATCGAGGAGTGCTGGCGAATTGGCGAATCGTCATCACGGGGGTGGCGATGGTGGTGATGACCAGCGTGTCTTTTTACACTATCACCGCCTACACGCCGACTTTCGGCAAAGAGATACTCAAGCTGACGCAAAGCGATGCACTGCTGGTAACGCTCTTTGTAGGCCTGTCGAATCTAATTTGGTTGCCGATAATGGGTTCGCTGTCCGATCGGATCGGCAGGCGCCCGTTACTTGTTTTCTTTACCGTGACCGCGATCTTGACCGCATACCCGACCATGACATGGCTGGTGTCAGAGCCGTCGTTCAGCAGGCTTTTGCTCGTCGAGCTTTGGCTGTCGTTCATTTACGCCAGCTATAACGGCGCGATGGTCGTGCATTTGACGGAGATTGTTCCCGCAGAGGTCCGAACCGCCGGGTTCTCGTTGGCTTATAGCCTCGCCACAACCGTCGGTGGCTCCACACCGGCCATCGTTACCTACCTCATTCATGCAACAGGAAACCGTGCCATGCCGGGGGCCTGGCTGTCGCTGGCGGCAGCGCTCGCCCTGGTTGCCACATGGGCAAGCCGCCCAGCAACCAATGTCGTTCCGAAGCATGCTTCAGCTAACATTGCGCTTAACGCGCCCCGCCGGCCCGCAGATTGATCGAATTTAACTCGTCTTGCGCGTCTTGCCGAGAAAATCGCGCTTGCCGATCTGCACGCCCTTCCATCTCAGGATGCCGTAAGCCGTCGTGGCATGGAAATAGAAATTGGGTTGCGAGAACGACAGCAGGAAATTCTCGGCGCTGTAGTCGATATGCCGGTCGCCGAACGCAAAGCGCATGTTGCGGCCGACGAAGGAATCGACCTCGGCTGCCTCGACAGCCTCGAGCGCGGCGAGAGTTTCAACGATGCGGGCTTTGAGCGCCGCGAATTCTTGCGGAGGCGTTGTCATATCGGGCGAGAAAACTCCCTTGCGGACTCCCTCGATGGCGCCCAGCGAGTGCACAACCGTTGATTTCACTTGATACGCAAAGGGCTGCATATCGCCTGCAAGGCGCGCCTGGATGATGTCCTGGGGCGCAATGCCCTTTGCCGCGCAAAAGGCGTCCGCCTTATCGATCAAGTCAGCGACCGCACCAAGGATCTGACGATAAGACGGGACAGTAGCGGCGTATAGTGAAAAGGCCATGGCATTCCCCCTGGAGTCGAGACGAGCCAGTTTAATCGACCGCGCATGCTGGCGCTATGCTGCCGAGCCGGATGACTTTCATCGGCAAGGTGACGGCCCGGTAGCTCGCCACATCGAGACTCCACATGGTCGATCCTTCCGTCAGGCACTCGCATTCACTGAAACCCAGCTTGGCGTAGTGATCTTCGACCAGACGGTTACGTTCGGTTGCTCGATAAATGCCAGTGATCCGATTGATACCGAGTGAGCGTGCATGGCTCACCAGCTCTTGTAATACGGCCTGTTCGACACAGCGCCCCAGCACCCGACAGCTCATGAGCCAAGTGTCGATCAGCCAAGCATCCGCCTCGCGCCTACAGATGATCACACTGATCATACCGTTGTCACCAAAGGTGTCGACCAGTCGGACCTGAAGCGTGAAGCAGCCAGGATCAGACTCGATTTCGCACACCTGCGCTTCGCTGTAGCGTCGGGTGGTCAGATTGAACTGGTTGGATTTGCTAATCAGTTGTGCGATGCGTGCCCGACCGACCTCATCGAAGGGCTGGAATGTGATGCTCATGTTGAGTGACTCGAGGTAGGCATTGAGATCGCCGCTGGCGCGCTGCAACGCCACGCGGCGCGCGTTGTCCTGATAGAAGTCGGCGCGTTTCTGGTCCTCGGATGAAAATGCGATCGCTTCGAAGTACCCCGCGGCCAACAAGGTGCGCGTGTAAAGTGCGGGATCCTCGGGCAGCTCCGGCACCGCGACTTCGGGCAACATATCACGCACCAAACGCCGCTCCGCCGGATTGTCGTCGAGGAACACCATCGATTCGAGCCCCAGCGAAAGTTCATTGGCGATCGCCTGGATGTTGGTGGCCTTGTCGTTCCAATTTGCCTGAAATACCGCCACGTGATTCTCACGCAGCAGCATCTCCGGATGGCTCTGAAACGGCAGGCGGGCGGTCTCATCATTGTTCTTGGACGACACGGCGAGCACTATGCCTCGTTGGCGCAACGCCAAAGCAGTACTTTGTATCTCCAGGTACGCTTCGCCCTGCGGATCTCCCTGACCCAGTACGATGCCTTCGAGCCCATCGTCACCGATAACACCACCCCAAAGCGTGTTGTCCAGGTCCAACACAAGGCAGCGTCGACTCTTGCCTCGCATTGCCGCGATCAGACGACAGGCAAGATCCGCATAGATCGGCAGGTAGGTATTGGCAAACGGAATCTTGCCGATGTTCCACAGGCTCGGATCATGCCAGGCCGAGAGTCCGACGGTTTCAGCCAATCCGCCGACATCAAGCAGCAAGTCCTCTTTGCCGGCCAGATTAACCGCCAGGCTGCGATTGAAGACGTCGATAACATTGCGGCGGGTGCCGGGCAGAGCCAGATCGAGACTGCCGAAAGTGCCCTCGACCGGTCTGGCGAGCGTCTGGAAAATACAACTCGCGCCGGAATTCCTGCGCAGCGCGTCGCGAACCATCCGCAACTCATCGAGCGCGCCCGCTACCACGCTTTCCACTGCGCGCGCATCTCCCAAGGGGACATCGAACGCCAGGCCGCGGTGGTCAAGCGCCACGAGTACCGCGTCGGGGCGCGCTCGATTGATCCTCGAGTCGGCGGCAAGCGCTTCCTGCATCACCTGGCCATAGTTTGCTTCCACGCACTCGAGCGCAATGCCATATCGTGCCGCTGTAGCAATCAACGCCGGTACCATGAAATGCGACGTTGCATTGCTGATGATGCCAAGCCGAAATGAAGTCAGCGGACGCAATCCTTCAGGGCGGCTGCGCGCCGCGTCGATCGCATTGGCAAGCTTTACGAGCTTATTCTCATCCAGCGCAAATGAAGCCAAGGCACGCACCTCGCGGCCGACTTCTCCCCCAGCGTCGCGCAGCGCCCGGCATCGCTTTGCGAAGTCCTCGGGCGGCCTAGACAGCCATTCCAGTTCCGTGTAGAGCTTTTCACTCATGGCGATGCATTCAGGCAACTAGCTCACGGCGCCTTGGCCTTGCTTTTGCTTTGTAAGCGTAATGAGATCGCCGACGTTTTTTAGTCGATTCATTTCGACGGGCGAGAATTTTATGCCGAATGCCTTTTGCACCGACAGAATCAAGCGAATGTGCGCAAGGCTGTCCCAGCCATCGACTTCGTTGGCCGTCAGCTCAGGCTTGAGCACCAGCTCATCGTCATCAAAGACTTCGCGAAACACCGAGGTCATACGAGTGAGGATCGGATCGTCCATATATTCTCCCTGGCTAAATCGCACTCCGGGCAGGCATGCCGGCAATGATTTCGATGATGCCGACGCCGGTGATGCTGTAGAACGAAACCTCAAGGCCGTCGAATAAAAGCGCGGACTGGGCCAATCCGAGGGGCAGCACTTCCAAACCGGCTTTTTCCAACGCCGCCACGGATGCTTCAACGTTCTCTGACGTGTAGCAGAGGTGATAGATCATGCTATCGCTTTGCTCCAGCATGCGGTCGATAGGCGATGGCTCCGCCCCCGGCCAGATCACTTCAACATCAGGCATGCGCCCATGATGGCGCATTGCCAGGTTGACTTTCTGCAACGGGTCGTAGCAGGCATTTCCGGCGCGATATCCGAGATCGTCTAGATAGGTGAAGGCCGCCTCGGGAGACTTTACCGCCAGGCCAAAATGGTGAAATTCGAGGCCATAGCGATTCATGGTGGTTCCCGGGCGAGCGAACCGCCCCTCGCCTGTCGCAATCCAGGCGCGCGGTCGTCGCCGACTGTACGGATCAGCGCCGCGATCCGCGCTGCCCACTGCCCGGTAACGCGCGGCTTGGGGTGAACTTCATCGGAAAAATCAAGATCGCTGTCCTGATCAGCCATCTCCAAGTATGTAAACTTGTCATTTCCTTCAAGCGCGGAAAGAAGATCTTTTTTATGCATCAAATAACTCGGATAGAAGGGCGAGAGCTCCATATGCCAGCGCGGGATGGGCAAGTCGACGAGTACTACTCTGCTGCCTCGCGCAGCTGCCCTCCCGATCAAGTTTCTCAGCACGCTGAACTGTTCCTCGTCGATTGTCCCGTCGCTGTGCATTTGGCCGCGCCAGTAATTCATGGCGGCGTTCTTGTCCGCTTCCGAAACGATACTGGCGTTGCGTTCTGCATCGGTTCGAGAAGGCGGGCGGCCGGACAAACGGTCGCGCAGTGCCTTGGTGGCGAGGCGCGACAGCGCATCGAATACCAAGCAGGGGCGAATCAGCGTTACGCCAAGCTGCAAATCATCGGAAGGTAGTATTTGTTTGGGCCCGGTTTCGCTGCGCCGGTAGAAGCCATAGCGATAGCGTTCGATATCGATATCCGTGTCGCCTTTGTGGCGATCCGGCGTGGCCCAGCGGAAGCTGTCTTGGGTGAACATCCCGTACCACATGCCGATTACAAACGTGGTGCGGCGGCGCGCCGCGGAATCTTGCAAGTCCTGCACGAGATCGATGATTTGACCGATTTGAGTGATGTTTGAGCCGCCGACCGAGAGGTTGTCGACTTCCACGTCCGAGAGCAGTGGTTGCACTTCGCGCTGCTTGAATCCGACCACCGAATTCGAGGCGCCGACAAAGACAATTCGAGGCACACCGGGTTTGAGCGCGGCTCGATTCAAAAATACGTATTTTGGTTCGGTGGCGAAAATCGTGTCGCCGGCAAGACTGGTATCCAGACCCCCTCCCCGATTTGACTGCGGCACGAGCGCAGAGGATATCGCCAGTAATGCGGCGTATATCCCGCCCAACGCGATCAGTACGTATAGCCCCTGCTTTAGGATCGCGCGCACTCAGAAGGCCTTGTAGACGAATTCCGGGGCTTTGTGAAAAAACGCCGCTACCCCGAAAATCAACAGCACCTCGCTCGCCAGAATGAGGTTTCGGGTAACGACGACCGCCACTCCCGGCCGATCCAGACGGGGCGCCGAGGACTTGAGCATGCGGCCAGCCAGGTCAACCAGAGGGCCGGCGAACGTCGCACACAGGGCTGTACCGAACAGCGCCGAAACGAGCCCGCCGACGCCAAGCCGGCTTGCCAGGAGCGAGAACTGATCCATATTGACCCACAGAGCGGTGACGGCGAGGGCGAAAAATGCGAACAGCAAGCCGCGCGCCAAAGACGCGTACACGACCGATTCACCAACTGCCTTGTAGCGCTTCTTGCCGAGACGCTGGGTCATGAATACCTGCCAGAGTTTGTTGAGACTGGCACCCGCGCCCATTACCAATCCATAGATCACGAAGACACCGGTCGAGCCGTGCCACACTCCCATCACGAAGAAGGTGACGAAAAACGCGATGACGCCGAGGTAAGGCAGCAACATCGGTGCCGACACGCGTGCGGCGAGAAATGCCATCAGCGGATTGAACAAGTACGTCTTGAACCATTCCGACAGCGTCATGTGCCAGCGAGACCAAAATTCGAAAATATTACGCGCCGCGAACGGCCGGTTGAAATTTTCGGGCAAATCCTGGCCCAGCAACCAGCCGATGCCGATGACGATGTCCATGTATCCAGAAAAGTTGTAATACAGATAGAAGGTGTAAGCGACGGCACTGGCGGCATACTGGACGGCATAGCGCCATCCCAGCAGCGAGGTGGACTCGGCCAGCACCGCGGCGGAGAAATGCCCAAATAGATAGTTGGCCACCGCCGACACGACGGCGAGCTTTATGAAGCCCTTGATTATCCGATGCAAGGCGGTGAAGGCCAGCGTCTCATCAACCTTGCGACTTAGCTGGGCGAGGCCGGCCAGGTATTCATCGGAGCGTTGAATCGGACCGGACACGAAGCACAAGAAATTGCAGGTGAAGTTGACAAAATTCAGCGCATCGAGTCGCGCCGCGCCCTCGCCGCCGGCGCTGTCGATGACCATCTGTAATATGCGGAACAGGATGTAGGAAAGGCCGATCTGCAGGTAGAGATACGGTAGGAGAATGCCGGCCGGCAGGAATGTGTAGCGCTTGAGCACCACGAAAACCGCCACAATCAAAGCGACCGATAGCCCCAAGACCCAGCGCTTGGCCCAGCGTGCAACCCAGCGCGTTGCCGCATAGCCCAGACCGAGGAATCCAGCCAGCGGGACCAGTTGTTCGAAAGAACGCACGAAGCTTGCAAGAAACACGAGATTGGCAAGCAGCATCACCCACTGGCGGAAACGAGGTTCGCGCCACGCGTTAAACGCCAGCACCGTGGCGGTGACGAACGCGAGGTAAACGGATGATGTGAAATCCATGGCTATCCAATCAGTAACTACCGCATGAGCGCAGAAACGCTAATCGATTTAATGATCATCTCAGCCGGGTAATCGGCCTGAATGAGATCAGCACCCGCGGACAGCCGCTCTGGCGACATACTGTCGATGGGTTGCACGTTTAATTCGTTGAATACCCACTTGCCTCCGACCGCAAAATTGACAATCAAGTACATATCCTCCTGAAGAGAGGCAGGCGCAGGCTGCTGCCACAGAACCCTGCCGTCGAATAAGCCGCTCAAAGATTCCGGCGTCCAATCCAGTCCGTACTCATGAAACTCAGCCGAGGGATCGGTGCCTAATTCCGTCCAATTGCCAAATCCTCCAGTGGTTCCTTTGGGAACCAGCACGCCATAGTGAAGTTGTTGTTGGTGCTTGCCCCATGGCATCGTTTCAAAGATGTCGATCTCCGGGGGCCAATGATGCGATTCAGGCAAGAGCCATAGGTCCGCCCACGAGCCACGGGCCGCGGGCAATTTTGCCACCATGCGTATCTTGCCGAAGGTAAACGAGGTTCGCGATAACAACATGCCGGAACCAAAACGCCGGTAACCGCCGATCTGGTAGGCCGACTGCTGCGCCGGGCTCAACAGCGACGCCTTGATATGCAGGCCATCCGAGCGGATTGAAAATGGATCGTAGCGCAGGTTGTCGGCAACAGGGCTTCCCTTGACCTTGCTGATCAAGGGCGTGACATAGGTTTGACATTCGCCATTTGCCGGGAGCCAGTTTGTGCCATCGCCGTAGCTTTCCGGCCATTTAGCGCCAGGCCAGAAAGTAAAAGCCCACTTGCTGGGGTCAGGATAAAGCTTTCTACTCCCGTCCGGCATTGTAATTTCTACACCCCGAAAGTTATCTTCAATGATAGCGGAGCGCGCCGCGGCGCCAAGTCCGTCGCCGGATGCAGACAATTCTGCGGACGCTCCCGATGCTGCAAAATAGGGCAGCGTCGGCAGCAACACGCCCGTACTCGATGCGCTGAACAAGAGAAATTCACGCCGCTTCATATGAGCTAACTCCTCTCAAAAGGATCCCCTAGCAATCTGCCAGTGAATTACACTGCAGTGAGCGGCACAGGGCAAATCTGATCATCGTCAGTGTAGACTCGAAAAGCGATTGAGACAGACTGTACCCAAACCCGAGGTGTATGCGCGTGGCGAGGCCCGGTCAAAGCAATCAGCGTCTGATTCTTCTTGAACTCAATGAACTGTGTCCGCCTCTGGTGGAACAGTTCATCGGCGAAGGACTGCTGCCGAATTTCAAGCGCTTGCGCGACGCATCGCAGACCTTCGTTACTCATACCAGCGAGGAAATGCTCGAACCCTGGATTCAGTGGGTCACAGTGCACACCGGCGTGCCGCTGTCCGAGCACGGCATCAAGGATCTCGACGAGGCCGAAAAGGTAAAGCACAACGCCTTTTGGGACGTGCTGGACAAGGACAATGTGCTGTTGATGTCGCCGATGAACGTCAAGTTCCGGCGGAGCAACCAATCGCTCTTTCTGCCGGACCCCTGGGCGGCTTCGCAAGTGCCCTCGGCAGAGCTGGAGCCCTTCTATAAGTTCATACGCTCTGCGGTGAACAACCATGCGCGCACGGATCACCTTGATTTGAAGGACGCGGCCGGCGCCGTGTTATTTCTGTTACGGCACGGCGTTACACTAGATACTGTTGCAGCGGCTTTGCGCCAGTTATTCGCGGAGCGGTTGGCTAGAGGCGACGTAAAGTGGCGTCGCGCCACATTGCTGGACCGCATGCTGTGGGATGTTTTCGAGTATTTTTGGCGTAGCCCGCGGCTGCCACGCGTGGGGGTCTTCTTCTCCAACGCGACGGCACACTACCAGCACAAGTATTGGTCGCACCACGACCCATCGCAATTCACACTGAAACCGGACGCCGCCGCACTCGAGACCTACGGAGATGCCATCCGCTTCGGCTATCAAGCGCACGATCGACTCATCGCCAGGGCAATGTCCCTCGCCGGCAAAGGTACGGCGGTGGCGTTATGCACGGCCTTGAGCCAACAGCCGATGTTTGACTACGAAGTTCGCGGCGGCAAACAGATGTTCCTCGTCAAGGACTTCGCTGCGTTGTTGACCGCGCTGGGCACGCTCGCGACAGGCCGAGCCGAAGCATTGATGGCGGAGGAATCGTGGCTGCATTTCGATACGAAGAGCGCAGGCGCCGACGCATATGAAAAGATCTCGGCCGCCAAGACTGCGGACGGCCGCGCAATATTCAAACTGCGTGGTTTCGACGGCCAATCGTTCATTATTGGCTGCGCGGTGTTTAGCAGCGAAGTGGACGCACATGCGACTTTCGTGAACTCGATGGGCGCGTCCATACCGTTCCATGCGCACTTCCTGCCGATGGGTACCGTAACTACGGCCAAACATCACCCGGACGGCATATTTTGGATGATGTCGGGCTGCCCGGCGTCCGCCGCAACCCGGCCGGGGCCTGCCGGTAATCTGCCGCTCACTGAAGTACGGAGCAAGCTTGAGCAGGCGTTGGCGTTCGAGGCCTGATCGCTGCAGACTCGGATTCAATCGACTGCTGGAGAGTGACTGGTGATCACGCTGATCGTGCCGACGCGCAACCGCGCGCATACATTGCGGCTCGTGGCGCCCAGCTACTTTGCCCAGAACGGCGTCGACGAATTGATCTTCGTCAGCGACGCCGGCGACGACGATACGCCCGATGTCATTGCCGAATTGGCGCGGCAGTTTCCTCACAAGCGAGTGCGGGTGCTTCGCAACCAAACCCGGCTAGGAGCATCTCAGTCGCGCAATGTCGGAGTTGCCGCCAGTACCAACGAATTGATTCTATTTTGTGATGATGATGAATACCTGGAAGCCGGATATGCGCGTATTCTGCGGGAAAAGCTGCAGGCACTGAATGCGGGCGCCATTTCCGGGCGTCGCATCTACATGCAGCCTGGCGAGAGCATGCCGGAGGCGCTGCTTCGCTTCGGACATGGAATGCGCGTCACCAAGCCTTTCCGGCCGTTGCTCTGTGAAGGCGTGAATGGCGCGAGATTTTACGGCGACATCGCGATTCCCGTTACCAATGCGATTATCCTGACGAGGAAGAGCTTGCTGCTGAAATTCCCCTTCGATGGTTACTATTCACAAGGCAACGGTTATCGAGAGGAGAGTGATTTTCAGATGAACTTGTTCGTGAATGGATTCGATATCCGTGTCACAAACGACTGCCATAGTTTTCATCTGCCCATGTCGCAGGTGCGCACCGGAGGCCAGCGAACCTCATTGCTCAAGCGACTCTACTGGTCGATCTACTACACTCACTATTTCTATGGAAAATATTATGGGCGCTATGCGCAGCGCTTGGGATTGCGGTCCCCGCGTTGGTTTGCCTTCATTGTCTTTTCTATGCATGCCGCATTCCGTGAAACGCTGCGCCCGCCGCTACACGCCGTCGCGATGCGCATATTGGCCCGCCGCGCGACCACGGCATGAGTGCGCTCGAGCACAGACGCAGTTGTGGGCAAGCCGCGTGAACGGCGGGTCCCCCTGACACCCTCCCTCCCCTCGCCGCCGCCCATGTCCAACACCGGCCGGACCATTAGCCGTAGCACCACAGCCAATTCCATGGGGTGGAGCCTGATCGAGAACGGCGGTCTGGCGCTGGTTTCCTTTGTGTCCCTGATCATCTATTTGCGGTTCTTGTCCATTGCGGATTTTGGCATTTTCTCAACGGCGCTCGCTCTCATCGAGTGGTTGGGGGTATTGGTGACCATGCTGTTTCACAACGCGCTTGTGCAGCGGTGGGATGCGACCGATCTGCATTTCAACACGGCCTTTACTGCGACGATGGCATTGAGTCTGCTTGTTGCGCTCGGGTGCTGGGCGATGGCGCCGACCTTTGCGGCCTGGATCCACCAACCAAGCGCGGCGCGTGTGCTCACATGGATGAGCCTGATTTTTCCATGTTCGGCCGTGAGCGCCACACTGGTTGCTCAACAACGGAGGCAGTTTGCCTTTCGGACCTTGGCGCTGCGTTCCCTGGTTGGCCGCGTGATCGGCGGCGGCATCGGCATTGCGGCCGCAATCATGGGAGCGGGGCTTTGGAGCCTCGTTCTGCAGCAGATCTTGATAGCTGCCATCGGCTCGTTCGTGCTGTGGGTATCCTCTGACAGAACGCCTCGTCTGCAGTTTCGCTTCGGCGAATTCAGGCAAATGATCGGCTTCGGCATGCTATCGGTGAGCGGACTCCTATTGTCATCTTCGATCAGACGAGTGTTTACGATATTGGCGACCTCGTATCTCGGCGTCGAGGCGGCCGGCTATCTGAATCTAAGCTTCCGCGTCGTCGACATGTTGTGGGTACTCGCCGCCACCGCCGTTGCTCAGGTGGCACTGCCGTTGTTGGCTGGACTGCAATTCGACCCCGTTCGGCTCAAGCGGGCGTACCAAGCGTCGACGCAATTCTCCTGCCTTGCACTGTATCCTTGTTTCGTTGGGTTGGCTTCCGTGGCGCCGGACATCGTCGACGTGCTGTTTGGTCATCGATGGCAACCCAGTTCCCCTTACGTCGCAGTTCTCGGCTTTCTCGTGCTAATACAGGCGCCGCGTCTGGTATTTACGCCCTTGTTGACCGCCCTTGGAAAGCCCCGAGATTCTCTGGTGGGTATGTTCGCGGAACTGATTTTCATGTTGGGTGCCGTCTGGTTATCCGGAGTGCCCTCGCTGTCCTGGGCCGTCGGCATATGGGTTGCGAGTGAGTTTGTGGTGGTTCTGGTTTCCGGCTGGATGTTGAGGCGGGCGACCGGCTACAGCTTTTTCAAACAATTTGACGGTGTTCTAAATCCGCTGCTCGCGTCCTTGGTAATGGCCGCCGTGGTGATCGCCACACGCGTGCAACTGACCGCCAATATTGGCGCGGTTTTGCGGCTAGCAGTGCTCCTGCCGCTGGGCGCGATAGTCTTTGCGGGTGCGATTTTTCTGCTCGATCGGCAGCTGGTCAAAGACTTCTTGATGTTCGCCCGAAGCGCATACCAAGGGACACCGAAGAAACTCGAATTGCCCTGAGCGAATGCCCGGACGGGGCTGCTAAACTGGCTCGGTTAGATAAAAGAGCTTTCGATATTTTTGAATAGGGTCGTCATCAGAAATTTCGGAAAGCGTTTCTATGACAGAATACTTCCTCTTCAGATAGTTTATTTGTTGATCCTGCTGGACAGGAGACCCATTTGTCTCAAACAGCATGGAATTCGATTTCGAATGGGCAAAGTCGATGACTTGTTGCCAGTTCTTCAGCCACATGCAGACCGACAGAAGAAAGCAGATATCGGCTTTCCGATCCGGCATAAAGTCATCTATGAGCTCGAGCGGATCATTTTGCAGGTCAAGAATATAAAAACCAAGATTTTCAGACGCGTTCACACTCTTGATACGATTCGCAGCGTTGATCATGCGTGGGTCGTAGTCTATTCCAACGCCCCACTTAACTAGTGATCGGATTTGGTGAAGCATACCGCCTTGATTACAACCAAGGTCCAGTACGGTCTTGCCATGGAAATCAATTGGCACAGATGCCAGGCGCTTTGATGGGTCGCGTTGGCCCGGCACCTGCCGACCGTTTACATTTATGGTGTGATAGGCGGCCGGGAACTGCTTTGCCGAGTAGTCGGAGTTGCTGGTTTTCGTGAAATTCAATAGATTTTGAATTTGTCTGAACAAGCGCTCGTCATCATTTATACAATTTTCTGTTTCGATGCGCGAAAAGGCGTATTTGCCCGTATATTTGATCTTTAGATTTCTGGCCAACGTGCCAATCATGGGCGTCGATTTGACGATTCTTTTCGAAGTAGAAAACAAGTTCTGAGCGAACTCCTTGAAACGGAATCTCGACAGCAACTTAACCGGTTCCTTCAATACATATAGACTAATCGGGATCGGTCCCCTGACAACCGGCTGCTCCTGGGTTGCGCCCAACTCCTTGCCGAACCGCATTGTATGGTTTGCGTAAAAATTATACGAATAAAACCAGTGGCGCCTTCCAGTCCACAGCGCTGCCCAGATGAACTGCTCCAGAAAATGAATCTTGTCGATCTGCCCTCTGCTTATGCGCAACGTAACCGTGTCGCCGTTTTTTAAATTGAGGCGCTCTCGCAGGTAGAAGGATGAAAGGATTTCTACAACGTGTAGCGGGGATTCGCGCCACCTGTAAACCCAAACGTTCATGCCGCCGAGCGAAGCTCGCCACAAGATCCTGTAATCGAGATCAAACGCGAATCCAGCCGCGTCAAGCAGGCGCACCGGGCGCTTCAAAATAATATTCAGGGAACCAGGGTAGAGGGGTTCCTTGGTTATGGTCTGCACCTGCTCTCTAAAAGACGAGAGCACGGGGCCCGCCTGGCCGCGACCGGAAACGACCTGCCCTTGAAAAGCTACATCGAGAGAGTCGGGCCACAAAGACCCTTCTAAGATCATAATACCAATATATTACAGTACGACTACGCTCTGCGGATAATTCACTCCTGCTGACACACAGAATCCGCGCGCGCCGTGGACGCATTCGCCACAGGGCGGAGCGGCGCTATAACCCACACCGGTGCCGAAAACGATCGTTACTCGGGCGGCGGGCAGATGTCGCCGAGTAACCCATGCCGTAACCACTGGTTCAGGTCATCGCCAAAATTCCCGCGGACGTGCTTGAGCACATGGATCTTCACGGCCTGATCATGTAAGTCACGCTCGCAGTTGCGACCCCATCGTTGTACTGAAATTGCGCCTGATTGGATTCGCGCTTGTCGTAGCGAAACGTCAATTTGAAATTCAGATACGCCGTCGGGCTGTAGACCAATCGCCCTTGTCCCGTAGTTAACCTGTCGTAGCGGGAAGCAAATGTGACGGCGCTGGGGCTCGAATTGATGTAGTCGTGATTCTCTCGAGTTACCCCTACAGACAATGCCAGAGTGTCCGACGCCGCCCACACGGCGGCGATGCTGCCGCCAGTGGACACGAAATAATCCGACTGCGCTTCCACGTACGCCGTGAGTTGGCGCCAACCTGACACTACCCATTGCAAGTTATCGGTTGGCGTCCATTTCAACGCCGCCTGCCAGATGTCTCCCGAGAAAGTTGCAAAATTTGACACGGGATAATCCCGTTTCAAGTAGCCGGCGCTGGCGTCGAGTTCTGTCGCGGCGCTGAATACGTACTTGAGTATTATTCGCGCGGTATCCTCTCTGTAATCCGCATTGAACAGCGCGCCGCCGACAACGAAGTCTTGCGGGAAAGTCGCGTCCGTGTAGCGATAATCCAAGGCAATGGTGTTCTCGGAAGAGGTCGCAAATTCGATTCCGGCGTTGCCGGCGTTGCTGTGGAAATCATTCGACTGCTCGGCGACGGCGGTTTGTCCCGTGTCTGCACCGACGAATCCGCCATATACTGCCCAATGCGGTCCCACCTGATATCGAAGCGTGCCGAAATAATCCTCTCGCTGCACGACATCGCGAGCGTAATAGCCCGTGTCTGCGAAATTCGCCAGCCCACGGTAATAACTTACGCCGACCTGGCCCGACCAATCTGTTTGCAGCCGCCAATCCCATTCCAAATTGCCCTTGCCCGAGACATTATTCAGAGAATCGTTATGTGTGAAGCGATTCTCATCTGCGCGGAAATTAAGGCCAAATTCCTGGCTGTCGGAGAACCAACGGCCATCACCCCCCAAGGAAATGGAATTAAAACTATCAGCGCGTGTCGCCAGCGGTCCGGCCACCGCCGTAACATCGGTGTAGGACGGCAGTCTGTACAGGTTGTCGTCGTATGTGAATTGATCGGCGGTGTAAATATCGATATTGCTTGCAGAATCCCGGGTAATGGGGGAATCCGTCGTCAGGGGCGAATCCGGCGTGTAAGGTAAATCCGCTCTGGAGGGTAAATCCACCGCCGCAACCGCCCACGACGCAAGCCCCATCAAGACGCCTACTGCCGACACGCGCAAGCTTTTCTTCATAGCCTTTAGCTCACTACGAGATCGATGTTTCGTGCCGCGGCGCCGGCCGGGGTGTCATGCGCGCCGGCCACCAGTTGACGCACATCGTCTATTGCCCGGCGGAATTGTTCCCCCCGGACGTTCCAATTGAATTGCGCTTTGCCGAGTGCGAACGCGCGCTCCTGAATTCGATTCAACTCATCAACACGATCGATGTGGGCGACTATCTCCCGAACCAAACCCGAAAGACTGTCGCTGGACAACATCGCACACTGCAGTTCCGCGGGCAGACCCGCCGTCGCCTGCGAAACCGAAGCTACCGGAACGCGCCCGAATATATAGTCCAGAAACTTGAGCTTGAAGCCCCCGCCGATGGACTCGGGAACCACCGCGATGCGCGCGCTCGACAGGAACGACGCGGCATCGGTCACAAATCCATGGAAGTGGGTCGCCCGACAGCGGCCCTGCAACATTGCAAGCAGAGCGGGTGGAACATCTCCAACAATATCCAGTTCGATTCCCTGTTCCTTGAAAATCGGGTCGGCGATCTCGAGAAAGCGAATAAGGTTCTCTTGCTTCACTACCCACTGGAACGAGCCCATGATAATGACGCGCCGGGGTGTTGCCGCGGTGATGTGCCGCTGGTTCGCAATCCATCCAGAATGGCCCGGCGTGAGGGTCAATGAGCGATCTTGGGCCAAACCGTTCCCGAGGGAGCGCCGGTCCTCCTCCGTGATCGTGGTCAGTAAATCTACGTTGCGCACAATCCGGCGCTCGAGCGTACTCACCCGTCTTGCGTTGCGCCGAAGTGCCCAACGCTTGAGCGGCGATCCGCGGGCCTCGCGAGCCATCAAGCCCCATAGTATCTCCTCATGATTGTGGGACACGTGCACCAGAACCGGTGGGGGTGCGGGCGATTCATGACGACACGCCAGACAACGGTCCAGCGCCCACCCTGTTCCGTACCCATCCAGCACCACCGCGTCCCAGCGCTCTCGCAATTGTGTCTCGAGCAGCAAGATGTACGCCCGAGTAGCATCGATGGCGGCCGCGATCGGCCACTTGCTGCATGCAACAAGCGCTTTATTGCGCTTGTTCCCCGGCACTGGCAACCAGTCGACATTGACGGGAGCATTCCGCACCGCGCCCGCGTCCCCGAATCCCATGAACCGAACGAACACGCCGGAGTCGGCCAGAGATTGCGCGAGATTTGCCGCATAAACCTTTGCGCCGTCGTCCGAAGGAAACGGAATATAGCGTGAGATCCAAAGGCATCGCATCGTATTGCCCTCGGACAAAGAGGCTGGCGGGATCATTTTCGGATCGAAGCGGCAGGAGTCCATGTCTGATAGCGTTCTCCACGCAAAGAGCGCCAAACGCCCAAGCCGGTGCCGGTAAACGCAGTAATCACCCCGGTCAGCTGCGCAAAAGGTTTCATCGACGAGATACCGCCAAGCAGCAGCGCCGCCGCGGTACAAACCGTCAACACGACGGCGATTCCAGCGTGTCCCGCGATGATCAATGCGGCCATAAACGAAATCGCAGCCAATCCCAATAAGTAGATCGTGAACCAGCGGATCAATTTGTGTGACACGTATTTGTAGAGCGTGATTGTATCGAGCTTGCGCAACTGCGGCCAAAGCAAACGGTGTGCGTTGAATGCCTGGCACGCTATGCGTATCTTGCGCTTGAATTCTTCGTGCGCCGACACCACCGATTCCTCATAGGCCAATGCGTCGTTGGCCTGAATAACCCGGTAGCCACTGCACAAAATCATCAGCGAGACATACATATCGTCGATGATGTGTTCCGGCGGCGGCTGGTGCAGCGCGCGTCGGATTGCGAACAGCGATCCGTCTGCCCCCATCATCGAGCCACTTTCCATCTCCAGCTTCTTGATGGCTTCCTCGAATCGCCAGTAAACGGATCCCGCTGAAGCGGTTGCCGACGCGCCGCCATTGGTATAAACGAGGTTGCCGCAAACGCAACCGATCTCCGGATCCGCGAAGTAGCGGCGGAAATCCCGCACGCAATCGACATCCATCAATACGTTGGCGTCCGTGAAAATAAGTATCGGAGCCTGAGCCGTGGACGCCAGCAAGTTCATGCCGTAAGTCTTGCCGCGGCGTTCTATACCGACATGCAGGTCAATCTGAGATGCGTACCCTTGCAAGATTTCCGCTGTGCGATCGTCAGAACCATCCACATAGACGAGTATCTCGAGATTCGGTTCGCGCGCGCGCAGCGCCAGCAGATTCTCGACTTTGTGCGCAATGAAGCGCTCCTCGTTATACGCGCAAACGCAAATTGCGCAGTTCAACGGAACTTCGGCAGTGTCGGCAGCGCGAGACCGCTTTGCGGGGTGCAGCGCCTGCAGAACGAGCAAGGACCATGGATAGGTAACGAACGGATGGCAGGCCACCAGCAAGCACAGGATTCCAAGAATGAGCAGAGCCGTCGCCACGCTCAGCTCCCAACCTTCGGAACCAGCATCGTTGGCGGGGAATTCCCAATTGGCCATGTGCGATTCCACCGGTTCAGCCACTCGGAACGTCGCCCTTGGGCATTCGGCGAGTTCCACAGCAGCAAGCTTAGGGCCAGACCATGCGCAAACGGTATGTATATGCCGCTCAATAAATATGTAATGCCCACTGCAAGCCTCAAGAGTCGCGGCGCCGGAGAATAAAGCAGGCAGGCAAACAGAAATCCAAAATACGCCGCAGCGCCGAGAAGACCGAATTCAAACACCATCTTGAACAGCGCCATTTCGCTGGCTCCGTCGTGCGACGCATAGGTCGCGTGGCTGATGAAAGATCCGGCGCCATAGCCAAACAAGGTGCGCCACGGATCGAGCCAAAGAAATCGGTCGAATAGAAAGAACCCGCCGACGAAGCGGCCGTAGCCGCTCGATCGAATTGCTCCGAACTCGCCGACTCGCGAAAGCAACCGGTCGGCATGAAGATACTCTTGCAACGGAATCAATAGAAGCAGCGCGAATAGACCGACCAGCAGAAGACCCCAGCGGCGCTGTGCGATAATTGCCAACGGCAGGCAGACTGCCAGCACGATAATTCCGGTACCCGAGTACGAAACAAGCAGTGCAAGCCCAAAGATCGCAAGCCTGGTTGCTCTAGCCAGAGTACATAGTTCCGCAACGATGGCAACGGCGAGCAATTGGCTGAAAAATGAGGGCTCCAACAAAAACACGCCATTGGCCCGGTATTCGTGTGATCCGTACTCCATTACTGCCTGATGGTTGAAATTCTGCACAATAAAGGTGTCGGGGACAAAATTTTCGATGGGGAACAGATAATGCACGTCGACGAAGGACTGCAGGCCGTATTGGGCGATTCCACACAATGCGAAAACAGTGGCAATTTGAATAAAGAACTTGATGATGCGCTCACCGTCGTCGCCTTGCGGCACGGTAACAACGTAAGGCAGATGCACTGCGACGAGCAGCAGTAACGACGTGGGAGAAAAACCAGACGGCTGCAATATCTGCAGCAGACCCAGGAATCCAATCATCAGGAAGTAAAGCGTCAAGCGCCTTGGTTCGATACTGAAACAGCCGGCGATCGAGCCCAGCATCAGCGCCGCCAGCACCAAGAAAACAGGGATGCCGATTCCCAGTGCGCCAAAAGGCGGGAACGCAAACTTCGACAGAAACGTGGCGCCGATGAGCGGCGTCGCCAACAGAGCAAAACGCGCCGTGCCGACCGTCGGTATTGCGCCGACCATCGGTACTGCGCCACCGGCTGCGTCGCCTTTCGCAACGGCCGGCGTCACGGCTGCATTACCCATCAATCACCGCGCCGAGCAACGTGACATCGTCCGACTCGAGCTGCGACTTGACGCGCAACACATTGGCCAGCCGCGCATCATGTCGCTTGGTCGCGAGGATCGCGCCGCGGGCACGTGCCGCGACGAGCTGCGCGTCGGCGCACTGCAAAAAGGGCGGTGTATCGGCGATCACGACATCGTATTTGGTGGGCGCTGTCTCCATCAGATAGCCGAATGAAACGCGCCCCAGCAGTTCTTGCGGATTCGGCGGCGGCGCGCCGGCGCACATCACCGACAGACAACTGAAATCCGGCACTTGCGTTACTGCGTTTTCCAGACCTTCCCGGCCGCGGATGAAATCGACCAAACCGAACTTGGGCTTGAGCCCGAAAAGCGCGTGCTGTGCCGGCTTGCGCAGATTGGCATCGATCAGCAGGGTGCGCTCACCGAGCTGCGCAAAGGTCACTGCCAGATTTGCTGCGAGCACGCTGCAACCGTTGCCCGGATAAGCCTCGATAACCGCCAGCGCTTTATTGCCACGGTCGATCCAGCGTAGGACTAGTTTGCTGCGCACGGTCCGCAGTTCCTCCGCACGTGCGCTGTAAGGCTGATATGCAGCGACTATGGCGGGGCTTAGATCAGATTCGCCCGGAACCACCAGAGGAAAAATGGCCTGCCGGGCCAGCGCCCGCCTGACATCCTGGTCGCGGACCAGACCCAGTCGTGATGCCACCTCTCCAAAGCGCTGGCCAGAGTCCCGTTGCACCGCCAATATTTCCCTGATGTCCTGCTCCGTGAGCGTGCCGTCCTCGTGCAATAGCGCGCCAAGCCGCGTGTCCACTTGACTCGGCGAGCTCGGTACCCGTTGCGTCGCAATTTTTGTAGGTGTCACTGGGGTGTCTCCGCTATGCGGGTTCGAGCCGCGGTGTCTTGTCATTGTTTTTTGTCCGGCGAGAACGCCGTGGCCGCCGCTTCGATATGCGCGCACGCGGCAATTCCCCGAGTACGTCGATATCCGCTCCGTCAAGCAAGTCGTCGCGCGAGTGGATGCGCTGGTCAAATCGCTCCTTGGCCAAGCTTGCGCCCACGGCGAGCATGAAACCCAGGATGACCGCCATGGCAAGATTGAGGAACTGGCGGGGCGATGACGCTTTCATCGGCGGGAATGCAACATTCAGAATTGCCGTGTTCGTGCTATTGAGCCTGCTTTCCAGTCGAGTCTGGCTGCCGCGCTGCATGGCGGCATCGTATGCGGTGCGGGCGCTCTCTTCATCGCGCTTGAGCACCTCGTACTCGTCCTGGTTGTGCTGCAGGTCGAGAATGCGCTTGCGTTGCTGCTCCATGGAGCGTTGCAAATCCGACATGTTTTGCCTGGCGATTCTCGCTTCCCTCGCCACCGACCCTATGGCATTGTTCACCTCTGCGGCCACCTTGCTGCGCAGCGATTCAAGCTCCGCCTGCGCGCTGATGTATTGAGGATGATTGTGGTCGTAGCGCTGCGACGTATCGGCAAACTTTGCCGCGGAGCGCGCGAGTTCGGTCTTGAGATTCTGCAGCAGCGGATTTTGCAGCACGGTCACCGATTCGTCGGACAGGCCCTTTGCGGCCGCCTCCTCCATTTGCCGCTGCCGCGTCTCGGCGTTGTACATGGCGGCCTGCGCATCGACGAAACGATTGGTGAGTTCGGTCAAGCGGGAGGTCTCGACATCCAGTTTATTGTTATTGGCATCGGTATCTGTGCCGATCACGCCGTGTGCGCCCTGGTAGGCGGACAGCTTGCGTTGCGCAGTTTCAAGCGCCACGCGAAGATCGTTCACCTGCTGCTCAAACCAGCCCGATTGTCGGCGCGCGGGATCGACCGTGAGCTCAAGACTGGCCTGTATGTAGCCTTCGGCAAACGAGTTCGAGATGTCGGCCGCCGCCTGCGGAGACTTGCTGGTGAACGAAATGAAAATCACATTGCTGTCGCGCGACGGCTTCACGATGAGATCTTTCAGGATTTCCTCGGCCGCCCAGTCGCGAATCGAGCCCACCCCTCCGGTCCTGTCTTGAAATTTTTCCACGATTTCGGGATCCATTGTCAGCTTCATGTGATCGACCACCTTCAGGGCGACGTTGTGGCTGTCGATCACGTCGACTTGGGTCGCCACGTAGGTTGACGCCAGCTGCGTCGTCATGGTCCCTTGTTGCCCCAATGGATCGATGCTGCGCGCATCCACCACAACGGCGGACTCGCCGGTATATTTCTTCGGCAACAGCAGATTAGCCGCGACCGCAATCGCCAGCATGAGCACCATGATGGACAGCCCCATGCCCCTGTGTACCCAGAGAATTCGCATCAATTGTGATAAGCGCATAAATTGGCTCGCGTGCGTTTCAGAACAAACTTGACTTGATCAGCAGCACATCATCTGGCTGCAATACATCATCATCCTTTACCGAATACTTATGTTCCTTGCCGTGTGCGTCCACACGTTTGACGATCGCGCCACGCTGGGTGCCGCGCGGCGTTAACCCGCCGCCGATGGAAATGGCCTGCGATATGGTGGTGTGGCGCGGCAGACGGTATTGACCCGGATGCTGCACCTGCCCGTAAACATAAAACTGCGGCGCGTGGGCCACGAACACTGTGTCGCCGTCTTGCACAATTAGATTGGCCGCGGGATCGCCGTCGAAAAGCTTCTTCATATCAATAACAACGCGGCTGCTGTCGGCGCGCACCAAGGTGGCATCATCCGCAGCGGTGTCGTTGAGCACTCCGCCGGCCATTGCCAGCATGTCCATCACTCGTTTAGAGGCATCGAGCGGGTACTGCCCCGGCCTCGCTACCTGGCCCATGACGGAAACCTTCTGACTCTGATACTCGGCCACGAGCACCGTGATATGCGGTTGCTTGACGAAGCCGCCGTCGCTCAGGGATCGCGCCAGAAGTAATTCGGTTTCGCGGGTCGACAATCCGGCGATGCGCAATTGCCCGACCAAGGGAAAAGTGATGTTGCCGGTCTGACTGATGCGCGCATCGACGCTCAACTCTTCGTGGTCGAACACCATCACTCGGATCAAATCGCCGGGGCCGAGTCTATAATCCTCAGGTTTTGCGGCGGCTCGCGCCAGGCACATCAGTCCGGTCGCGAAAATCAACACGACTGCCTGGGCAATCCGACCGGCTTGCCAATTTGCCCCGGGACTAGAACGCATCGTGTTTGCTCCACAGCAGCGAGAAAGTTCGAAGCAGGATCTTTAGATCGAACCGCATAGACCAATTCTTTAAGTACTCCAGGTCATACTCGATGCGTTTTCTCATCGTGTGCAGATCATCCCCGCCGCGATAGCCATTGACCTGAGCCCACCCTGTAATGCCTGGTTTGACTTTGTGCCGGAACATGTAACTCGGAATCAGGCCACGGTAATGCTCGTTCACCGCAATCGCATGTGGACGCGGGCCGACCAAGCTCATGCTGCCCTCAAGTACATTGAGTAACTGCGGCAATTCATCCAACGACGTCCGCCGAATGAACGAGCCGAATGGCGTGACGCGATTGTCATCGCGCGTAACCTGCGTATAGCTGGTTGCGCCATCCTCGGTTACCGTCATGGACCGGAATTTATAAATCCAAATCTCGCGACCATCCAATCCGTAGCGAAGTTGCTTGAATATCGCGGGGCCCTTGGAGGTGCGCTTGACGCCTATTGCCACTGCAACCAGAACCGGCCACACGAAGAACAGGATCAGGAGTGACAACGAGATGTCGCTGACGCGTTTCGCCACCGATCGCACACCGAAAAATGGCGACTCATTCACGGCAAACATGGGCATGCCGTGCAGTACATCGACTCGCGCCTGGATGTTGTTCAGGTGGTGCAATTCCGGCACGAAGTAGACCGACGCAATGGTGTCACGCAGCCCCAGCATGAGTTTTGAAATACCGGGGCGCGGTGAAATCGGCAGTGTAATGTAGACCACGTTCACGCCGTACTTGCGCACAAAATACGGAGCATCATCCAACCGGCCCAGCCAGGACTGCCCGCGCTGCGGCAGAATTCCCGCAGGCCGATCTTCAAAGAACCCCAGCAGTTTGATGCGCATCAGGGGTTGTTCCAGGATCCTCCTGGCCAGCAGCAGCCCTTGTTTATTGGCACCTATGATGATTGCACGACGCGGCTCCATGTGCTTGAGGCCCACATAAAGCAAAATCTGACGCATGCCGATGGTGCCGCTCCACAACAAGATCGGCGTGACGGCAAACCACACGACCAACACTCTATCTGTCGGCGACACGCGCAAACCGGACAAGTACAGCACCAGCGCTACGCAAGCACCTACGGCGCACCAGCGCACTACAATATCCAACAACCAGCGCAACTCCTGCAGTAGTGCCGCCGCGTCGTGATCCACTCGCGAGTCGCCGAGCAATTCTGCCGCCCCGGCGAAGGTGAGCACCGCAATCAAGAAGTAAGAACCGCTAAGCGGGCGTTTTCCCAACCACAAGCACAATCCGAAAAAGGCGACCGCAGTCACCGGGTAAAACAATGCCTTGACCAGAAAAACTGCGCTGGAATCAAACGAGGTCACATCCTGCGATTGAGGCTTCGATCGCGTGCGAACGATGCCGGTGGGTAGCGAGTCAAAGAGCATCCATTCACCATTAAATAAAGATTACGGACGCCAACTCAATCGAGGCGGACCGCAGAGCACGATTTGAATCATTCGGAAAACTCTTAGCGCTTAACCCTCCAGGATCAGACAAAAGGAGCAATCCGTCTTTGCGGCAATGACTTGTGCTTGCGCCGCAACTGCAGAACGACCAAGCCAAAAGCCACCAGCGCGATCAACCAACCATCAGAAGTCTCTGCCTTGGCGGCTTCCTGTTGCACAAAAGCCGAAGTGGCCCTTATCTCCTTGACCACACCACCTTTGATCTTGGAAAGACTGGCGCGCGCGGCCGATTTATGCCGAAGCTTGCTCGGCAACGGCACGGATTGCGCCGCAGAGTCCGCGGGCGCAGCTGCCGAGTTAATTTCAGTTGCTGCCACAGTTTGTTGGGTCTGCGCATCAGAACCAATTGCATTCGTGCGTGCGCTGGCATTCGTAAGTACGGTAACGAACAGACAAATCAACAGAAAATGGAAACCCTTCATAGTCGATAACCCCGTTGGCAAACATCCTGAAGGACGTGAGTTATCCGCCACGCGTCATTGCGATGAAATGATAGTAGCAAGCGGCATGCCGCCCAAATAGCGTCGCTGAAAACCGACAACGCGGTGCGCAATTTAGTGTCGGATCTGGTGGATTGTGGCATTCCTTACATCATCCTCAACTCTCCGCAGCATGCTTAAGCCCTATAAAACAAGCCAAATTGACCAAACACGCGACCATCATTGATTCGCACGACTTGAGCCCCGCAACTCGGTTGATCTGAATCGGCGCATTTGACAGTTGCGCAAAAGAAAATGGGATCACGCACCACAATTGAAGTTGCAGTGCGCTTTCGTGAGCCATCTTGGATCATTGCGAGCGTCGGCGGGATTGGTCGGACGCGCGGGCTTGGTGTCGGAAATGTCCTACGAAAAACTGATTCCGAGTCAATTGTTTCCGGCACTCGTGATCAATTGAAAATTTCGGGATGGCGCTGCACTTCACCGATCACGATCAGCCCGCGCAATATTCAAGCGCGGTCATGGGCTCGGACTCCGCCAAATCGACGGGTATTTCCAGATCGAAATTAGGGCTCCTGGACCCCTCTGCCGGCTGCCGCGCAACAGCCGCGCCGTCGGGCATCAGACCTGGCAAGGTTTATACCGGCATGAAGCTGCGCCAGACTTTTGATGCGACCTGCACGAGCTCGGTTTCGGGTCCTTCCGGGCGACCCATGACGCGCCAGAGTATGAAGGTGGCGACACCATAGACCACGGCGCCCGCGATGATCAGGACGCACAGGTTCAGGGCAATTGTCCAGTGACCGGAGCCTTTATCCGAAAAGGCGTCCACGGGCGCCAGCACGGCCGCCATCAGCAACACGCTCGCAACCGCGCGCATGTTTGGCCGTATCTGTTGCCACAGAGACAGCCCCGTCACTGTGGTTATGACATTGGTGTTGAACAGCAGCCCCGCCGTGCCCGTGACGACCCTCGCATAGAGAACGCCGGCAAACCCGCCAAAATAGAAGCCAACAATCACCAGCGGCACGCGGTACAAAAAAGCCTGCAAGTCACGCTTGAACAATAGCTGCGTTCTGCCAGCCGCCATCGCCAGGGGTTGCGCCAGACTGCCTAAGCTCTGGAACGCAAAGACCGCCGCTAGTATCCGGATCACGAAAACCGCCGGCAGCCACCTCTCCCCCATGGCCAATCTGACAAGGGGATCTGCAATCAGCGCCATTCCCACGCCTGCCGGCAGTGCGACTGCCGTTACCAGCGTCTGTGCACGCCGATAGGCGGCCGCCAGCCGCACGGGATCATGCGCCAGGTTCGAAAATGCGGGGAACAGCGTACCGGTCAGGGGCGCCGTTGCTTCGCGCGACGGCATCATAGCCAGGTTGTTGCCGACCACATAATATCCCAGTGCGGTTTTTCCGATGAACTTGCCGACCAGCAACTGGTCGAAATTCCAGTTTATCGTGTTTATTATTTCGCAAAAGGTGAGCCATATCGAAAATGAGAACAACTCGCGTGCATGCGCGATCGAAAAGGCCGGACGGAAAGGCAATACGGTATAGGAAACAAGAACGCTGACGAACTGCCCCAGCAAAATTCCGCCAATCAGGGCCCAATAGCTATGATAGATCAGGGCAATCACTACGGACGCGAGCAGCGCGACGAGCTTTTGCGATACCTGCAACATGAACTGCTGCCAGAATATGAGCTGTTTGGTCAGCATGATGGCCCGGGGATTTTCCAGGCCATTCAGGATCGCGCTCCCGCTAAGCGCGAACATGACATTCTCAAGACGATAGTCGCTGTAATATCGCGCCACGGGAACTGTGATCAGGGCCAAGACCGACCCGATGAGGACGCCCCTCAGCAGATTAAGCGTCCACACCGTATTAAAATGGTGGCGCGACGGATCGCGGTGCTGCACCAGCGCTTCGGAGAGCGAAATATTCGTTATGGACGTCAGGATGCTTAAGGTCACGGTGCCCAGGGCAACCAGGCCGAAATCGGACGGGAACAACAGCCTGGCAAGGACGAAAGTGCTTATGGTGGCCAGAAGATTGGACGCCAGTCTTGCACCGCTGAGCCAGATAGCGCCTTTCAAAAGGCGCGAGCGGACGTTTTTCACCGCGTCACTTGCTCATTTCCAATTACTGCCATGTTCCGAGTTCTGACCATGCTTCAGCGCTGTACCCCGTGGTCAAACAGCAGGAGGCAATGGCATTGCTGCCATCGTTCGCATGGTACTTTATATCGATGAATTTGCATCACAGCCGCCCGTGTCGGGGAATGGACGCCGAACCAATGGTGCACTGATGGGTGAAAGGTCCTTGGAAACCAGTCGCCAGGCCATATCCCGCCTGCATCACGGGATCGATCAAGTCCTGTCGCCACTTGTTCCCGGGAAGAAGTGCGCGCTGCTCGACTTTCCCAATTATCCCAATGTGGGTGACCGCGCGATCTGGGTGGGCGAGCAGATTTTCCTGTCAAAGTTGGGCGTGAAAACGGCCTATTTCTGCCCCACAGAAAATCGCGACTGGAATGCAATGGAAAGCGCCATCGGCCCTGACGAGACAATCATCATCACCGGCCGCGGCAATTTCGGCAGTTGCCGCAAACTGTTCATTTCAGCGATCGGAATGAAGCGGAACGGACCGCAGCAAAACTGTCGATGGCCGTTGAGGCCGTGGGGCGGAAAATCTCGCAAAGCCCGTGACGATATCGGCGCGCAGAAAAACGCGGATTGTTCGTGAGCGGACGAAATGACGGTTTCTACGACGGTGAAAGTCATATCGCTCGCAAACTCCAGGCGCCGCGAGGAATTCTCGCAGGCCGCGGCGGATGCCAGCCTCCCATGGGAATTCTTCGACGGATATGTGCAGATCGCCCAGCCACTGCGCTATTCGCCGGAAGATGCCAGCCGGTATTTCGGGCGACCGCTGACGGCCGGCGAAATCGGATGTTACACAAGCCATTTCAAGCTTTGGGAAGACTTTCTCCGCTCGCCCAGCCAGCAGCTCATCGTCATGGAAGATGATGTCATGGCGGACTGGAAAGCCGTTGAAAGGCTTGCAAGAGAGGATCTGGCCCGGCGCGACATCCATATCCTGAGGCTTTTTGCCACCCATCCCTTTCCTTTCGACTTCTGCCTCTACCGCTTCTTGTCACCGCACGCCCACCTGGTCAGGGTGCGGGGGCTCATCCTGGGCTGCCAGGCCTACATAGTGACGCGCCGCGGCGCCGAAGCCATGTTGAATGCCGCGACGCAAGTCGTGCGCCCAATCGACCATGAAATGTCGCGCTATTGGTCCTATGGCGTTACCAACTACTGCATTTCGCCGTGGCCGGTGCTGGAGCGCTATGGTGTTTCGAGCATCGGTCAGGCAGAGCGTGAACTCACCCTGGAGAAAAAAGGGAGCCACGTCGCAATCCGGTTTCTCCACCGCCTCAGGGACCGGCTTGCCCGGGAACTGTTCAACCGATGGCACATGAAGTCCTCCCCGTTTGGCAAAACCCACGACTCGGGGCCGGCCTTCATCGACAAGCCCTGAACGGCCGGGCCCCGGGAATCGGTTAAGATTGCTAACTTCGGACACGCTGCTGTGGACGGTCGACAAGAATCTTGATGCCTTGTCGACACGAATGGGCGTAGCGTTGCGCAGCGTCTGAGGTTGAACCAATCCTTCGGAAGCGCTGACGGGTTCTTGGCGGCACCGTTTCAATCCAAACCGCAACTGGTAGGGAAAATATTTATTCCCACTCGATCGTCGCCGGCGGCTTGCCGGAAATGTCATATACCACACGGGATATACCAGGCACTTCGTTGATCACCCGATGCGCGACACGATCGAGGAATTCATAGGGCAGGCGCGCCCAGCGCGCGGTCATGAAATCAATCGTTTCCACCGCTCGCAGGGCGATGACATAGTCATAGCGCCGGCCGTCGCCCATGACGCCGACCGATCGCACCGGCAAAAACACGGCAAAGGCCTGGCTGACCTTGTCGTAGAGATCATGCGTGCGCAGCTCTTCGATGAAAATCGCGTCCGCACGGCGCAATAGATCCGCGTGCGATTTGTGAATCTCGCCCAAAATTCGCACGCCCAGGCCAGGGCCCGGGAACGGATGCCGGTGCACCATCTCTTTCGGCAGCCCCAATTCGACGCCGAGTTTTCTGACTTCGTCCTTGAACAGCTCGCGCAAGGGCTCGAGCAATTTTAACTTCATGTGCTGCGGCAGGCCGCCGACATTGTGGTGCGACTTGATCACATGCGCCTTGCCGGTCTTCGCACCCGCCGATTCAATCACGTCCGGATAAATCGTTCCCTGCGCCAGCCATTTCACGTCCTTGAGT
>Ga0207025_1010_pt1 | contig 32837 bp, 39 predicted proteins | sample Alteio_BWMinCont_45_FD_153261 | JGI IMG/M metagenome (GOLD analysis project Ga0207025, IMG submission 153261) | Enriched cells from forest soil in Barre Woods Harvard Forest LTER site, Petersham, Massachusetts, United States -... | ecosystem: Environmental > Terrestrial > Soil > Temperate forest >... | reverse complement strand
ATGAGTATGCAGCGACCGCCTCTGGACGCATGCTGCGGCTACTTCCCAAGGCAGCGATCATCGCCACCGGCGCCTATGAGCGGGGATGGCCGGTGCCTGGCTGGACGCTTCCGGGCGTGATGACCACCGGCGCCGCGCAGATCTTGTGGCGAACCGCGCGCCGCCTGCCGGGCAAGACCGTGCTTGTCGCCGGCAATGGGCCGCTCAATCTTCAACTCTCAGCCGAACTCATCGAGGGTGGCGCCAGGGTCGTGGCCGTGGTCGAAGCCGCGCAGCGGCCAGGGCTCGCCAAGATCGGCGCGCTTGCCACGATGGCCCTGGCTTCGCCGGCGCTGATTCGCGACGGCCTGCGCTATCATACCGTTCGACGCTCAGGTGGTGCGGCGATAGTCTATGGCACCATCGTCGCCGGAGTCGAAAAGACCGCAACGGGCCTTTCGGTGCGGCTTCTGCCGGCCTCGGGCAATGGCGGGGAGACGAAGTATGAGGTCGATGTGCTTTGTCTCGGCTATGGCTTCGAGGCGTCGAACGAATTGCTGCGGGCGCTCGGTTGCGGACATGATTTCGACGCGGTTCGCCGCGAGCTGGTGACGCGCCGCGACGCGCAGGGGTTGACCGATGTGGCGGGGGTCTACGCCTTGGGAGATTGCACTGGCCTTGGCGGAGCGCGTGCGGCGCTGGCGGAGGGCATTCTTGTCGGCCTCGCCGCGGCGAGCGCGCTTGGGCACCCGGTATCCGCCCGACTCGATGCCGAGGCGCGGCGTGCCCGCTCGGATCTGGCCAGGCATAGGCGCTTCCAGCAGGCTTTGTGGACGCTTTACGCCGCGCCCGCCTATTCAGCTACGCTGGCGACGCCGGAGACAATGATCTGCCGCTGCGAGGAGGTCACGTTCGGCCAGATTGAGGAGGCGCTTGGCGAGGAGATGCAATCGATCGGAGCGGTGAAACGGCGCACGCGCGTCGGCATGGGCCGCTGCCAGGGGCGCTATTGCGCGCCGGTGCTCGATGCACTGTTGGCCGAGCGCTTTGGCCGTGGTCGCGACGAATTCACCGGGTTTGCGCCTCGCGTGCCGGTGAAGCCAGTGGCGATCGAAGATCTGGCGCGTCTGGGCTGACGGGCGACATGGTTCTTGAAGCACATCCGCTTGTCGGCGACATCGATGTCCTGGTGATCGGCGGCGGTATCGTCGGCTCATGCGTTGCCGGCTTTTTGGCGGAGGAGGGCGTCGGCGTTGCCCTGATCGATGACGGACGCATCGGCGGCTCGAATGCCAATGCGGGCAGCTTGCACGTCCAGATGCAGAGCCGCTTCATGCGCCTCTATCCGCAAAATGTCCCCGGCATGGAACGCCAGCTTCCGCTCTACCCCAAAGCGGTCGCCTTCTGGCAGGCCCTGCAGGCGCAGCTTGGGGCGGATTTCGACCTAAAGATGACCGGTGGGCTTATAGTCGCGGAAAGCCAGGATCAGCTCGATTTCCTCAAGCTCAAGGCCAGGCGCGAGCGCGAGCTGGGGCTCGATGTCGAGGTTCTCGACCGGTCGGATCTCCATCGCATCGCGCCTTACTTTGGGCCGAACGTGGTCGGCGCCGAGATCTGCGCCAATGAGGGCAAGCTCAATCCACTGCTGTCCAATGCCGCGATCCGCCGCTGGATCATCGAAAAGGGCGTGGTGTTGGTCGAGGGCGAGAGCGCCGGCCCGATACGGCGCGAGCGCCAGACCTTCAGCATCGACGCGGAACGCGGTTCGATCAAAGCGGGCAAGGTGGTGCTGGCGGCCGCTGGCGGCAGCAAGGCGCTGGCGGCGGCGCTCGGCGTTTCGATCCCGGCCGAGCCCGAGCCCCTGCACATGAATATCACCGAGGCTGCGGCGCCGCTGATCGGCCATCTCATCCAGCACGCCGACCGGATGATCACACTCAAGCAGTTCGGCACCGGTCAGATCGTCATCGGCGGCGGCTGGCCGGCCCATCTCGCCGGACAACGGCGTTACCCGACCGTCGAACTGGCAAGCCTTGTCGCCAATGCCACCCTCGCGCAGCACATCGTGCCGCGGATCGCGCCGCTGCGGATCATCCGCACCTGGGCCGGAATCAACACTGCCGTTGACGGCAAGGGCGTGCTCGGTCCGATCGGACGGGTGCCGGGGCTGTTTGCGGCAATACCCGGCGATGCCGGCTATACGCTTGGGCCGCTCTCGGCTAGGCTTGTCGCCGATATGATGCTCGGGCGCCAGCCAAACGAGGATGTCAGGCCGTTCTCGCCGGACCGTTTCGAAGCCGACGCCTGAGTCTAGATCTGAAAGGCGCGGGTGATATTGTTGGACGTCGATATCACATTAACCGGATGGCGGCGATTTGGACAGTATGTCGGATCCATGTTGCTTCGCCCCGTCAGCTACAAGCGCCACCGATTTCCTCCCGAGATCATCGCACACGCCGTCTGGCTCTATTTCCGTTTTCCCTTGAGTCTGCGTCTCGTCCAGGAAATGCTACTTGAACGCGGCATTCTCGTCTCTTACGAAACGGTCCGGCGCTGGGCCATTAAATTTGGCGCCGACTACGCCCGCCGCCCTAAGCGAAAGGCGCCAACTCGCCATGATATCTGGCGCCTCGACGAGGTCGTGATCTCCATCAATGGCGAGAATCACTATCTCTGGCGCGCCGTTGATCAGGACGGATATGTACTCGGCGAAATCGCGCAAATCCAAAGGAACATAAAGGCCGCGCGGCGTTTGCTGACAGGGCTTTTGCGCAAGCAAGGACGTCCGCCGAAGCGGATCATAAGCGACAAGCTGGGCTCCTACAGCGCCGCCAGACGCAAGATTAGGCCGAAGGCCGAGCATCGCCAGCACAAGGGGCTAAACAATCGGGCGGAGAATTCTCACGTTCCCGTCCGAAAACGGGAACGGATGATGCAGGGCTTTCGATCATGGTCGGGATCGCAACGGTTCGTCTCCTTCTCCGCCGTCCGAAACCATTTCGTCCCGCCTCGCTCTCAACACTCCGCCCTATCAACCCATCTTCATCGTTTGACGGCAATGGCGGAATGGAAAACCGTCACGGCCGTCGCCGCCTAAAAATCGACCGCAGCGGCACTGTCGGGTCTCGCGCAACTTAACGTAACGTCGCCGCCAAATCGGGAACGATGCTCGCTTCTGGAACGGTTGTCGAGCGCAAAGTTCGTATCCTCATTGTCGAGGATGAGCCAATGCTCGCTTTCACCCTCGAAGACTTTCTGATCGACGCGGGTTTTGAGATCGCCGGAGTGGCGGGAGGACTTGAAACTGCGCTCTCGATGATCGAAGGCGGCGACTGCGATGCTGCAATTGTGGACGCCAATCTGGCAGGCGTCAGCGCAGGCCCCGCCGCATCAGCGCTGAAGGCGCGCGGGCTGCCCTTCATCGTCTTTTCAGGCTATTTGCCCGAGCAACAGAAGGAAGCTTTTTCTGGGGCGCTTTTTGTTCAGAAGCCGTGTCAACCAGATCGGCTCATTCAGAGCTTGCTCAGCATTCTTCCGTCTCAATGACTTTTCGCCGCTTCGAATCGAAGTCATACGTCGATTTGCGCGTCTCAACGAAACTCGCGGATCGCGATCGTTGAATGTGTTAACCGAGAACGGTGCGCAAGCGTGGAAGGGCGTCGGTCGCCGACGCCTCGGAGGGTGATATGTCAATCAATTGTTGCGCCGATCGGCATCGGGATCCCCCGCCGATTCACAGTCGGATCAGAGGCGACCCGTGAGAAGCAACACAACGATGACGATAAGGATAATGCCGATGACGCCAATGCCGCCGTGACCATAGCCGTAACCATAGCCGCCGAATCGTCCACTGAAGCCGCCAAGCAAGAAGATGACCAAAAGGATGATGAGTATGAGCCCAATCGACATGATCTATCTCCGGAAGGGCCATCCATGCGAAATTGAGGCGACAAAATCAAATTGGTGGTCTTGTTACTATCGATGCCGAGGCGCCGGCGACAGACTCGGAAACTACTTAAGCCCACATTCACGAGGGGTGACAGCGCATAGGGCTGCGCTCCCTCCCCGAAATTAGGGTCACGGCTTGGCCGCGTTTGCGGCTTCTTTCGCGGCCTCGACTTGCGACAGCTTGGTCAGCCAGAACGCGCCGGAGCGGGCTTTCTCGTAGCCGTAGTCATAGAGCCGACGCATCGCATCGGTCTCGAATCCAGTGCCGCCGCTATCGGGAAGGTCCTTGCCGATGTAGCTCAGATGGAAGCTGAAGCCTTCGCGGCTGGCGACATTGTAGGTCTGGGCGAGCACCGCCTTGATGCCGACCCTATTCATGGTGCTGAAGGAATGGGCCGCGATCGCCTCGACTCGGTTCGGCACGACTTCGAAGGTCGGGTCGATGCGGGCGTTGACGATGACATACAAGTCCGGACGCGTGCCGCGCGCGACTACCGTCTTGCCGCCGAACAATATTGCGTCCGGCAGGGTGAATATCGGCGCGCTCACGGTGCCATCGACGTGCATCTCCTGGAAGCTTCGCGCGTTCGTCGCGACATCGATGAGTTGCGGCGCGAAAACGACGGGAACGCTGGCGGAGGCGGCGAGAACGTCGCGGAACAGCTTGAACGCCCCGGGGCCGCCGCTCGCCGCTATGGCGCCCATGTCCCAGACGACGGCGCGCTGCGCGTCAAGGTCGGTGGTGACGACCAGCAAGCGGCGCCCCTTCTGGTCCTCGTGCGCGATAGCGCCGAGGAGATCGTCGTCGAGATAGCGCTCGACGAGCCCGCGCAGCTGTCCGGGACCGAACAGGCCCGCGCCGAAGACCGCGCCGAGCGGATTGGCCTGCCCGACAAGCTTTCCGCCTCGCCGCTCGTATACATCTTCTTGAGCGTCTCATCGTAAGCGGGTCCGAGAAAAGCGAAGGGGGCAATCAACGCGCCAGTCGACACGCCGGAGACTATGGTAAATTCCGGGCGCGCGCCCGACTCTGTCCATCCGTTGAGAACGCCGGCGCCATAGGCGCCGCTTCCTCCGCCTCCCGACAGCGCGAGATAGATGAACGGTCGCCCCTTCTGTGCGACGGCGCGGCGCGCTGTGCCCTGGAATGCGCTCACCGGCGCGTCAGCCCAATATCGAATAGGGTTCGCGCTCGTTGGAAACGCCGCCGTCTGGTCGGCTTCAGTGAACGGCGTGCGCGCCGCGCTCGCGCAGGCTCCGACCAGTGCGGCGGACAGCGCGATCGCGACAACAGCGCGTACGGCCCGGAAACCATCGCCCGTGATTCCGCCTCGCTTCCTCACCTCGTCGTCGCGTCTGTGGAGGGCAGGTCGGCATAGAGCGAGGCGCCATCGTCGCGCGCAACGTCCGTCGCCGCAACGCCTCCACCCTCTATCGATTTCGTCGCGCATGCGTCGGTGCAATTCAGCGGGTCCGCGACATCACGATCGACAGAGGAGAGCGCAACCTCCATTCTCTCCGAATAGCCGTCGATCGTTGAATTGTGCATCGTCTTCCAGGGCGCCGCCGCGAAGCCGCCGCAAGCGATAAGGATGACGGCCGCGAATCGGAATGTTGAGCGGGTCATGTCGCAACGTTCGCCATGTTATTCTCCCCAGAAAATCGTAGCGCTGACGCTCAGCGAAGCGGCGGCGGGGAGACAAGCACAATCCCGCTCCGAAGAACTCAGGTCGGCGCCGAGAGACTCGAGGTCGACCAAAAATCGTCAATTCCTATTCCACGATCTGAATGACTTGATGCGTTCTCGGATCGACAAGAACTGTGCGGTCGTTGACTACGGTGTAGCTATCGCCCCTTACCCCGTATTCGGGGGGCACGTCATAATATTGCACGCCATCCGACGGCAGAATCACGCCGACGCGCACATCGTCGCGATACCGGTACGAAGGCTTGTGCTCGCGCACGACATATTCGTGAAAACGCGGACGTTGATCAACGCCGAGCAGGCCGCCGACGCCGCCGGTGACTGCGCCAACGACCGCTCCAACCGGGCCTGCCGCAGCGTCTCCCTGATCCGCTCCGTTAGCGACGCCGCCAACGACGCCCTGCGCGTGAGCGCCGATCGGCGCCAAAAGGGCGATCGACAACGCGCCATATCTTAAAATATTGCTTCTCATCTCTGAATCCTGTGTGTGCCTATTTTACCCAACGCGCTCATGCCGCGCCCGTTCCACCTGCGGGCGAGAAAAACTAAGACCACAACCAGAACGTTTCGTTGGCTCAGAGGGAGCAATGTTTTCCCTGGCCGCAACAAAACTGCGCGCGGTGCGCTGCGAAACAGACTCTCGGGCCATTCCTCGAGGTAACCTCCGTTCAGCCGAATGGATTTGAGGAGATCAATTGTCACTTTGCGCGATTAACCTGCACGGCTCGAACGCTGCCGTATGAGGCTCCGCCGATTGTGAGGAACAAGCATCTAGGACGCGGGAAACGACGTCGAACGGCGCATGCGCAATTCCAGAAACGATATAAGCCGTCTCTGCTCCTCGTCCCACAGGGCGAGGGTCGCGCATCGCAAGCTCTGAAGGAGCGTGAGCCGACCGAAGCTCGCGAGTTGTGGATGATCGCGCAGAACCTGTGGGAGACGATAGAAGGGGATGCGACTGGCCAAATGGTGCACATGATATACCCCGATATTGCCCGTGAACCAGCCAGAGCGCGCGGCAACTTATAGTGCGAACTTCCATTCAGCGCCGCTTCGTGGAAGCTCCAGTCCCCATGACGCGTCCAAAGCGTATCCTCGAATTGATGCTGGACATAGAAGAACCAAACGGCGATCGAGGCGCTGATCGCCACCACCAGGCCATGCACAAGAAGGAACGGCCCGACGCCTATGAACCAGACCATGAGAGCGACAACCCCCGCTATCGTCGCGTTCGTTCCCATCGTGCTGAGCCAGGGCTGCAGCCCGGAGCGCATGAGACCCATCGGAATGCGATAGTGCAGCACGAACAGATAAGTCGGGATCGGGCCAAACATGATATAGGGGCTTCGGTACAGCCGGTAGGCGAGCCGACATAAAGGGCTCAGCGCGAGATATTCATCGCTCGTTATCGTTATGATGTCGCCGAAACCGCGATGATCGAGATTGCCAGCATTCGCATGATGCAGCGCATGGGTGCGGAGCCAAAAACCGTAAGGAGTCAGGGTCACGACGCCGATGGTCCTGCCCACCCAGTCATTCGTCGTGCGCCGCCGGAACAAAGCACCGTGGCCGCAATCGTGCTGAATCATGAAGAGGCGCATGAGAAAGCAGGCGGTCGGCACAGCCACAGAAGACACAGCCAATAGCCGACTTTGAGCGCCGCCCACATCAAGGCCCAAAGCCCTATGAAAGACGCCGCTGTGATAGCAGCTCGAAGATGCTTCGCGAGACTTGGGGGTTCGCGGTAGCGCCCAAGAATCCGGTTCCAATTTTGCGTGTCTTCCGCCATTGCCTTCGTATGCACCTCTTGACCGACAATTTGAACTTCGGCGCCTGTAGGCTTTGGCGGCTATTTGCCGTCCGCCAACCCGAAGAATGTCATCGCCGAGGCGATTCCAGCCAAATCACAAAGACCACCGATTCCGCTGCCCATGGGAACGATTAGATTGCAACCCAGGGCCAGCATCAGCACAGCGCCCAGTCCCGTTGCGATCAACAACAAACTCATCGGAATCATCCCAAACGCTGTCGAAATCGCAGGCGCGCGAAGGACACCGCCGTGTTCTCCTCAGCGAGCCAAATCAACTAGGGTTCCAACCGGAGGTCTTCGTTTTGTGCGGGGGAATGGTCGTGCGCTGGAGGCGCGAAACTGTCTCGCTCAAGATCACGAGGCTTTCGTCGTATGAGGTTGCGGTTCGGTTGAGCGTCGCGCCTGTCGGTTGGCACTTAATTGTAAGAATGCGCCTGTTATGACCGAGTGAGGCACTTAATCGTGAGAATCGCGATTGCCAGATTCTCAAATAAACTGGGTTATCCTCAAACTCTGTGATCGATTGGCAAATGAAGCGGCAACATCCGGGCGCGCGTAGGAGTTCGGCGCCCGCTCGACCGTACATCGCGCGCTCGAGAGTTTTCAGTCGATTGATTTGTCCTTCGGTCTGGCCGTTGCTCCAGCCCTCGGTCAGCGCGTTTCTGACTGCGTCGATATCTCGTCGGATCGTGCGAGCGAAGCGGTGGATTGCGTATATCCCGGATTGTTGAGCGTCGTTGAGCCAGACGTCGAATTTATGGATATCTTTGCTTCGAAGAATGCCTCGAAATCGCATGGCGAGCCGACGCATGGCGGTGAAGTCCGGCGATGCGCTTTTGAGAGCGTCGATCTTGGCCGCCTGACCGGGTGTCAGCAATCCGCGCGATGCGCGCGAGTACGTCGGCAAGCCAGCCGATCATTCGTGACCCGCAAGCATCGATCGACATCACGAAACCGAGCGTTCGAAACTTCTTCCCTATCGCTTCGTTTCTTCATCAACGGGGATAATGAAGGGAACATCAAATGCGGAAGCTAATTTTGCTTGGAACTATCGGAATGTCGGTCGTCTTTGGTGCAGCCAACGCCTACGCCATAACAGCAAATTCGCCTTATGCGATTTGGGAACCGCAGGCCGTCGACGTCCAAATGAACGAAGGCCGCGCGGCCTATGACGAAAACGGCGCGATGATCGGCAGGCGTGGTCCGACGTGGGAAGAAAGCACCGCGTATTCTCGCGGCAAATAAGCGCACCGTCAGTCTTAGAAATTGACAATGGGCCGTGAGGGAGACCTCGTCGCCCATTCGTTATGCGCTCAAGATAGAGGCGGCTCGCCGCGCGAGCATCATCCTGGCTAGGATCACGGCAACGGCAACCTTGGCTCTGTGTATGCGGGATTGTGACTTAGCGGCGGTTGTTCTTCAGCTGCCGCGTCTGCTCAAACCTCCCATATTCGCTTTTCGGCTCCGTCTCGCGCACGACGCCGCGGCACAGCTCCCTTGTTCGCCAAGAGGATCGGCGTCGTGACGACGTCGTCGTTCTGGGCCGAACGTCTTGCCGGCGAGGCGCGCCGCAAAGGCGCTCGCCGCTGGATTGCCGAGATACCGCCTGTTGCGATCGGGGACCGGTCTCCAGCCAGTTTAGCGGCGCTGTGCTGCGAGGCTATCGCCGATTTCGCGCGCCAAGGCCGCTGCGATGTCGTTATCCTCGATCTTGGTTGGGCTTGCGCCCGATGTGTCGGCGATGAGCGCGCTGTCGATTCTCGATCCGATCGCCGCGGCGATCGGCCTGTGCCGGACCGCATACCGGGCCCTTCAAGCCCATGTGACGCCTAAGCCGCGAGGTCACCTCCTCATTCGAAAAACGGAAGCGAGTCGCGTCGCTGATTTCGAAACGCGGCGGAGTCGCTTGTCCGCGCTTCACCGATGCAATGCGACTTCAGATTTCATAGATGACCTTACGACGCTCGAACGCTTCAACGCCGCCTGCATGATGCTCACGATCTTCACTTGTGAGTCCTCGTATCGATACCGCCAACGAGGACGTCGATAGCAATATCACTCGCGCGCACAATGCCACAGTCTCAGCATCACCGAATACCGAGAAGTTCACTTTGTGGGGAGGCCGCCTTACACCTCGACGACGACCGGCACGTCAACGAGAGCCGGATAGGTGTATACAGGTCCACATCGACGTTCCGCGCCTTGAGTGTTAGGATCAAAGAATACTGAGTCTGCTTATTGACGTATTCCTTGCCCGCGCTCGCGCCACCAACCATTGACCGGTTTGATGCACAGCGTATCACGGCCCAGTGGTTCAATGGCCGGACCCGACCACACGTCGCAATGCAGCGATCCGGCTGAAATACTGTTCGGGCCAAGAAGCCATCGCTCATCATCCGCCTCGACGCGCCGCAAGTCGTGCTGCTCGACGAGATCGACGGCGACGCCGAGCTTCGAGGACGATGAGCGGGAGCCGGATGCGGACTTTGAACCGCGCTCGGTTCCCGGTTCGAGGTGGGGTAGTCCATTATGGACTGCGACAAATGTAACGAAATCGTTTCTACTCTAATTCCCGTCGAGCCCTGTTGTGCATGTTGGGGGCTCGCACCTCGGCCCCGCCGGGCGAAAGCCCGCGGGGCTTTTTCGTGGCCGTCGGACATTATCTGACGGCCGTTTCGTCTCTGTGCCGATCGTCGTTATGACCGATTGCGGACGCAACGATATCCGCTCAGATTCGGAAACGGCTCCGAATGCATGCCCTGATAGCAGACGCCTCCCTCGGTGAACTCCGGTATCGCCCCAGGGTATCTAGGCGCCTCTCCTCTTTCTTGTAGCAGCACGCCGGTCGGGTCGTCTGCATAAGCGCTCCCCGGCACTGCGAGCACTGTGATCACGGCCAAGCACATCCAAATTTTGCTGATCATATTCGTTTGCTCGGAAAGCCATTTCGCTGGAATAGTAACGAAGCGGCCGGGACATCGGTGCGAAATGCCGGTTCACGCTTTTGTGATCGAGCCATGCGGCGCAACGCAATTTAGGCCCCAAGCTTTGAGGGGCATTTTCTTGGCCCAAAATCATCACGTCGGGGCGCCATCATCGAATTCCGAATCGGATTGTCGCAAACACACCGGCTTCGATCATACCTGCGATATTGGCGGAAAGATCGAATAGCGGACTCGCCTCAAAGGCCGCCGCAGCGGCTTCGCTGAGCGTATCGCCCGAAACGAGATGGCAAAGCCGATCTGGTTGTAGGGGCGGCGGCGAAGCTGGATTTCGAACAGGTCCGCCATCGACAGCGTATAGTGTCGGATGAGGCTCTCTTCGTCGGTCGGAATGGCAAAGAGCGCCTGCCGTTCTCGGTTGCTGAGCAGCTTCCTCCGGCCCATCTTCCCTCCTCGTCCTGAAACGAATGTCGGGTCAGATGAAAGGCTACTTGCCGCCGACTGGGAAGCCAAAATCGCTCAGAAAATTAGGTTTGCCCGAAGTTCTCGGTCCGTTCTGCCTTAGCGTATGATTTCGAACAGTTCTTGTTCCGACCCCAAACTGCCCGATAAGATTTCCAATCCCGGACCGCCTTTCGGCATCATGCGAACGTGCCGGCAGGCGATGATTTCAGCGTCAACCGAGGTTAAGCCGGGCGGGACCGTCTATCACGGGTTGCAAATGGTCGTCGCCGCGATCGACAGCCTGGCGACGCTCATGATCCGGCGCCCCGACTATTTTTGGGACAAAGGAAGCTCGCCATCGTCCGATGCATCAAGAGAGCGGCAGCGTATCGAGCGTGAGGCGGAAGCTGGGCTGCGGCCGTGGGAGGAATGATCGCGACGGCTTTCCTTTAAGCCGGGTCAAGCCAACCGGCACGCCGCCTTTACCATGCACGGCAGCACAAGCGTCCCGCGCGCTGCATGGCAGATTGGAAGCCGAGTCGCGGACGAGTTTGATTTGGCGTAAATTCTCTCAGGGCAGGAATCGGTCAACGCGGCAAACGAACGCCTTGTCCAGCGGATCGAACAGCCGCGGGGGTCTTATGCTGGGCAACATTGCTTTCGCGCTCGCGGCGTCTACCGCCGGAAGGACGTCCCTCGATATTTCGACGCCGTGCCTTTCGACGATGACGGAAAACTGAGGAAGCAGAGCTTCGTATCTTACGCGCAACATTTCGACACCCCGACCGCCCGGCGATAGTTAGCACGTCAGAGGGAATAGTCTCCGAAAATTCTTATGGGTCCCATCGCAGACAAATCTGGGGATAACCGGATTATGACCGCGCGACCGACTTGACATCGCCCAATCGCTATGGGAACAAAATATGAACATCGAGGGCGGAAATGCTGATCCTTATCGCGCTAGTCGCCGCAACGGCCGCCGCCATAGCCACTTGCGCTGTGGTGATTCTAATCGACGCGCCTTCGATTAGCGAGCCGTGAAACCGCACGAGCTTCCAGGAACCATGGCGCGTCGTGGCGGAGACGAGCTAATCTCCGCGAGGTCACGTCGTCGCCAAGGCCGCGGCGCCATCGGAACGCTTGCCCAGTACATTCGCCTTGCAGACCGCACGCAAAACGTGAAGACTGCGGCCAGGGCCGCGAGTGATCTCCCCCTGTTTTCTCGCGACCCGCTCTTGGCGAGACCAAGGAACGGGCGGGAGTAATGTCTAGCGTTGAGCTTCCGGAAAGCAAAATCCTACGCCACTCGCTCGCTGAGGCTCGGCACCGCCTTGAACAAGCGGTAGGCGAAAGAGCTTCCCATCGCGCGGTAGGAACGCTTCGAAGCCGAGTCGTCGTGATCTTGGACAGGCTAGACCGACTTCATGCTATCGAGCGTCTCCGCAAATGAAGCTCCGCGGAACCTCTAGCCCCCTCGTCCTGTAACACCAGTGGTCGCACCGGGTAGGATATCATGCCCGGCGCGGCAAGGGCCGTCCGTAGAGTCCCCCTCCGCGGGCGGCCCAAGTTGCGGGGACGCGGCCACCCGCGGGGACGCGACCACCCAGTTTGCGCGCCGTCGCCGGATCATGTTGTCGCTAGGGGAACGTTTCCCGCCCCCGCGCTCGCGCTCGCCACCTGTCTCAGGTAAGTTAAGCAGAAGCAGAGGGAGGTGGACGGTGGCGAATGTTGTCATTCTCAAACCAGGAGAGTCGGCGCCAGATTACGGCGAAAGGATTTTGATTGTCATGGACGCATCAAAAAAACGTGCACGACACTGTTTAGCAAGACGACGCTGTTATTTACCACTCGGCCCGCTGGTCTTCGACGAAGCGCTGAGACACGCCCAAACCAATGCTGCGTCATTCGGAGTCAGTACCATTTACACGCAAGAAGTTGGCGATGCCCACCGGCCCTAAAGCCAGAAGCGACTTGCCGACGTGAGCGGGGCGTACGGAACGCTCGCCCGATATAGACGTTGACGCCGCACACCGCGGCTTGCACGCCAGATGTAAGGACCGCGGCCAGGGCCGCGAGCGGCCTCCAGTTCGGCCCGCCTTTGAAGGAACTGATCTGCGAATGCTGAGGGCGCCTAGACATCTCAGGGTTCGGGTGTTGGCGAGAAACGCCGACCGTGCCGAGCACCGGGCCAGGGCAATGCTCTTCCTAGCGATCATCGTGGCCACGATGTTATTTTTCGGTCTGCTGACGGCGCTTTGGCATGTCGGCCGCTAGTTGTTGGCGAGGCGCACGCATCGCGTTAGCGAATCGCCGATCAGTTTGCTATGCCGACCTCATGGGGTGGCAAGCTAAATTCTGGAAACCGGTCAAGCTCAAGGACGGCCGCACTCTCGCGACCCTGGCGGACGCGCGGACGCTCGTCCTCGCGCTGCCGGACCTTCATCAGCGCAACGCGCACTGGCAATATGCCGGCGAACTGTTATTGCGAGCGTCAACGTCAAAGAGCGCGGTCGACGATGCGCAAGCGCAATTGCTGCGCGCGCTGAAGGCGGAAGAGCTGATTTGAGCTAGGGGCAACCGCTTGATTTGGCTAGAAATCAACGGACCACAGAATTAGAACCGGCATTCCTTCAAATGGGCCGTCTGCCGGATTGATACCGTCCTCGCCATACCTGGCGCTGGCCACGGATTCGATCCTCTTACGCTTGGCATCAAAAATCTCTGCGGCGCCGATCACATCTCTTGGCTTCGAGGGCTCCATTTCCCAAAGCGCCTCGTAGGACACAAGGACTCCGACTGACTCGACCGGAGCCTTGCCTTCAATCGTCATCCGAAAGCCAATGGCTTTGCGATCACCGTTCGCGGTGCCGGGCTCGCCCGTTGTAATAAGCGGCATTTCCTTCCCCAGACATAAGTGGCGCGCTTTGCGACTTTCGGCTTCTAGCACACCCAGCGTGTCAAGCTCCACGCCGAGACGAGAGACGTTCCCGCAATGTCATTCAATAACTCGCCGAGAGCCTCGCCGCGAGCGACGGCAATCTCCACAGTCCGCCGTGTGCGCCCGATCGCCGTCGCAGTGTTCGACGTGAAGGCAGCCACCGAAGATTCTTCGCTTGCTGAATTCTGCCGCGCGATGCCGCCCACAACGCCGCGTCGCGTTTCAGGATAAAGATTCTCGTAGATCGCTTTGCGTCGAGCTATCACCGCCGCGTGCTGCGCTTGCAACACAGAGCGGGCAACGTTTTCGTCTATCTCCGCAAGCTTGGCATGAAGGTTGTCCGACTGGACCATGGTGCGCGGGCGGATCGGGTGTATTGTGCTCCGACAGCAATGGAGGCGTGAGATGATTTGGCTTAAACGTCGTCTTGCCTACGCGGACTACGCGCCTTTTCAAGACGCTTTGGAAAAACTGATGATGGAAAATCCGACACTCTACAAAGAATTTATCATGGTCAGGACGAAGTTCGCTGATCCACACCTCAAGGAGTACTATGTTGGCCTGCCAGATCAGTCGTTTGCGAGTGTATTCACAGATTTTGATGTCGCAAAAGAATCCGATCTGCCGAAGATCATCGACAGTGTGCATATTGCGGACACAACGAAGGAACCGTTTACGTCACGCTTTCAGTTTGCCCGTGACAAATAAAGAACGGGATCGCATCGAACCAGAGGTCGAAGCAGAGTTGCGGCCGTGGAAGGAATGAGCTCACCCGTATCGGGTCTCGTTCATAGGGGCACTCATGGGCAAATCATTTAGGCGTTCTGCGGGCTTCGGGGTATCCCTTCGCTGAGAACCGCCTTGTTTATTTTGGCCGGCTCTCGGAAGGTTTGACCTTAAGTCCTAGCCTTAAGGTCATGCGGTCAATGCAGGTCAAGGTGTTGGACGCCGAGCGGCGTCGACGGTGGGGCTACGAGGACAAAGTTCGTATCGTCGAAGAGACGATGGAGCCTGGCGCAATTGTCTGCAATGTTGCGCGCCGGCACGGCGTATCCCAAAGCCTTGTGTTCGCGTGGCGCCGGACCGACAGAATTTCGCCACGCAATGCCTGATGATGATCAAGTGGGCCTGGCATGGCTTCTAATAGGCGTTGCTTCCGAGAAGGGCTATCTGCCCCAATCACCTGAAGCCGCAGTTCCGACGCGAATCGCTGCCATCAAGCACTGAGCCGCGTTTGTTTGCCTCGTCGGCCCTTCGCCCCCTGTTCGCCCTGCCAGCGCACCCATTGGAGTAACCCTCATGGGCCGGCCAACTCCGGGGGCAATATGGGATCGCGCTCCTAATTCTGCCGCGGTCAGGGCTGCCGATCACGCGTATCCAGATCGGCGGCCCGCTCATGAACTGTATGGGGCGACTCGCAACTCAGTGCGTTATGCGCTCCGGCCGCGCACCCTTCGTCACCTCGCAGGGTCGCGGTCCGGGCCGTCTTAGTTGGCTGAGTCATCTAAAGCGCCCCGGTTTCTTTCACGCCCCTTCGGTCGCGAGCAGGTCGAAAGCTTTCCAGCCGCCGCGCGCGGGCGCGCGCAAGGCCCTATTTCATGAGTGCGCAAGTGTGAGGTTGAGGAAGGGAAAATGACGATCACCGGCGCCCAGGTCCGCGCGGCGCGCACGTTGCTAGGCTGGTCAGTCATGATGCTCGCTTTCAAAATACGAGTAAGCGAGACGACAATCCGGACCTTTGAGCAGGGCAAGCATAGGCCAACGCCGTTCAAGGTCTTGGCTATCCAACGCACCCTAGAAGCCGCTGGGATTGAGTTCGACGACGGCGCGGCTAGTGTAAGGTTGAAGAAGAAATGAGATTGCGGATCCACGACAACCTCTCTCGGAAAATGTCGCTCGTTCTCGCCATCATCATCCTCGCGCTTTCCATCGTCATCGGCCTCAAGCTCGCCTGGCGCTACCTCCTTTGAACCGTGTTCCCGCTTCGCCTTGTACTAAGCTCGGTCAGCCGCGGCTGTTGACGACATCTCAACGCGGTCAGGGCTGCCAAGACGCTAACTGCTTTGCGGCCTGCCCCTTGGATCGCAGCTGCATTTTCACGCGTTACGAGCCAGCCGCGCCTAAGGGCCGCTCCTGGGGCGCGGTTATGGCCGCTATTTCCGGCAAGTTTCGGCGGCGGCCCGCCTGTTGCAACCGCGAGCACCACAGGCGCGTTGCCGGGTCAGCCATTGGGAACGCGAACGCCCTTTGGTCAGGGCCGCCCCTTCAGCTCCCCCGCTCGGGGCGGCCCGCTTGCTTTGTCGGCGCCGCCTTTGCTTAATCCAGCCAACCACGAATGACGATTGCCCCTGTCTTTCGTGGCCAGGGCCGTCAAGGCGATTTCTCCAATGGCGTCTTGGCGGCCCGAATATGCCCCACAGAACTTGCGCAAAAGTTTCGCCGGAGCCCGATTTCCTTCAAGCCCGTTCCAAGCATTGGCCCAACTTAACTGGGGGTGCCGGTGATTTCCTCGCCACCCCCGGAAGGGCCAGACGGGATTCGATTGCGCACGACCCTTCCTCGCTAAGGCTGAATTTAGCGGCGGCGGATGATACCTCGGCGGAGCTTGCCTAGCGCTTTCGTCAACGATGAATTTGCGTCCCGTAACTCCCGGAAGCGCACCAGCTTACAGGGGGAACTCTTATGAGACGCATTCTTGCCATTGCAATTCTGGCGCTCGCGATCGTGATCAGTGTCGGGGCGCTTCGTTTCGTTGCCGCTTCCCCGGTCAGCAACGACGGACCGCAACTTGGAATTTCACCGTAAAGAGACTCCTTCTTGTTGCCGTTCTCGCGCTTGCCCGGTGCGATTGAGCCCGCGAAGGCGGGTTGCGACGGCTAGCGCCTCGATCCGTCGAAGCCGTGAGCCCCCGATTCGACTCGCTCGCCGCCCGATGGTGGAATCAGGTCGATCGTAAGATGAATCCGAGAGGAAAAGAAACGGTGATTACCGGTAGCTGCTTGTGCGGCGCGGTGCGATACCAAGCGATCGCGGAACCCATAACTACACGTCTTTGCTGGTGTCGCCTCTGCCAATTTATAGCGACAGGGAACGCGGCCATATCTGTTGCCTTTCCATCGAACGGATTTTCGGTGACCGGCGCGACTCGTGACTATGAAAGCATGGCGGATAGCGGGAACAGGATGCATCGAAGATTCTGCCCCGCTTGCGACATACATCTTTTCAGCGAGGCGGAATCGCGGCCGCACCTAGTGTTCGTGCGCGCCGGCACGTTAGACAACCCGGAGATCGCTCAACCAGCGGCGACGATTTGGGCGGCTCAGGCGCCGTCCTGGGCCCGAATAGACGACAGCTTCCCTCACTGGGAAGGGCAGCCACCGCCGCCCGTCTGAACGGCATCTTAGAGTCGCCATATCGCTTTTTTCGATTGCAAAAAAGAGGCGTCGAAATATATCCGGAATCATAACTCGACGGCGCGGCGGGGCTTCACGCCGCTGGTCATGGGCGGGACCGGCGGGCCGCGGCGCTATTCCCAGCAGGATTGGACTCTCATCGCGCCGGATGGTTGACTGTTGGGCAAAGCGGGGAGCCGCGCGTGCTCAAGATGGCGATCGTCGTTATGTGCTTTGGTCTGGCCGGATGCGCGCAGGAAATGAGGGCATCTGCGATCGATGAATGCGTCGAGCTGGGCAGCCCCTCCGGGTCGCCGGAATTCACGGAATGTCGCGCCCTGGAAAACGAAAAGCGCGCGAGGTTTGGCGCTGCGCTCGTCGGGGTGATGCGAAGTCCGCCGCTACCGACGACCATTGTTTTAGGCTTGCCCAGGTAGGACGCCATGGCCCGAACCGGAGCCGTAACCCTAACCGACGTCCTCGAGCCCGTGCTCACGATCGTCTGCGAACCCTGCGCGCGAAGAGGCCTCTATAGCGTTCGAAGTCTCTTGAACAAGCATGGGAACGCGAAGCTCCTCGATATACTCACCTGCCTGTCGAGGGAATGCCCGAAACAAGGCAATCCCCATAGCGCGACACAATGCAAGGCGCGGTTCGAGTTTCCGAACGGGTCGCCGGCGCCGACGGGCGATCGATGAGCCCGGAACTTAGGAAGTCAACGAAGCCGCCGCGGTTTTTACGCGAAGGACCGCGCCGTCGATCGCGACGATGGGGCCCGACACCAGGATCGTCGCGTTTCACATCGCCTAGCACGAACTCGACAAGGCGATAGGGGCAATTCTCGGAGAATCCCCGCTCGGGCGTGATTGGCTGATGGCGCAGATGGCGGACATCTGGGCGCTGGTCGCGAAGATCGACGCGTCGGGCGGGTCAGCGGGTGGGAGGGCTTAGCGCGATCCGCCGCGTCCGCTTCGGCCGGCGCCATTAAGAAAGGATTCACCGAGATGGCCGATCGCCTCATTTGTTATCGACCATTAACCCGATCCGCGTTGCTCCAACCATCGGTTCGAAAGCGCGCCGCCCCTAAGACTCGTCTTCATTCAAACGAAGAAATTTGAGGGGCCATATGCCGTCGCAGTCCAATTCGATCGAGGCGCTAAATGAAGGTGGCATTGCGCGTTTGACCGACGACACCCATTGGTGGATAGCCCCCGGACATGTGAAGATGGCTGCGGCCTGGGCGAAGGGCGCCGCGATAAGGATCGAACAAAACGCCCATTACTATTGGAAATTCAGGCTGCAGCACGTCGAAAGCGGGGAGCTCGTCTACGCGGTCCGTTCTCAAAGAGAGACTAGGCGCGCTCGCGAGGCTTACACCGACTGGCACCGATAAAGCCGCCTCCGGGAGACGGGAAAAAGTTGGGGTCAAGCTGCGAGATTAATCGCGCCGGCTTTTAGCCTACCATCAATCACCGCCGCTCTCGCTTTAAGCAGGCGCTGCGCGCCACGTGGCGACCAGCGCATCTGCCGCAGCTTGTTCATGCGCGCATTGACTAAGAGGTTGACCATGGATTCTGCTCGAGAACTCGAAACAGGTTCGCCCTTCCAATAACGCCGACAATAATCGACCATCGAACCCCCGTTCAATTTGAGATAGGTCGCGAGTTCGTCGATGAGGTTCAGACACCGCCTCATTCTCGCATTGATCGCAGGCGTATGTTCGGAAACGGCACCTTGGACGAAATATCGGGTCTCCCTGAGCGCGTCGCGCGCCTCTGGAACATAGCCGCTCCATAGCAAAGTCCTTGACCAGTCTTCGGCAACGCGTGGCCCAGGCGAATGCGTTCGACGACCCATCTCCTGGGAAGCTACAACGGCAAGACAGGCGCATTGACGACCCAGCCCGTTACGACCTTCGCGTTTCTGGCGACTCAGCCGCTGTCGCTCTCCAATCTGCGGCTGATCATCGCGAACTGGCTCTCGGACAATATTCTGACCTATTCGGTCCTGCTCCTATTCACCTGCATCCTGCTCGGCCTCGTGACCGCTCTGTTCCTCTCCCGCATAGGCAGGGGCGCCGCATGACGAAGCCGCGGCTCGCTTTTCCCCTCTGGGGCCTGGCCATAGTCGCGATGGTGGCGGCCGTCGCAGCGATGACGACCGTTCAGCGCGATTTCGCGGCGCCGGCGCCGATGGCGAAACCCGGCTCGCTCTCGCCGCAGCAATGGCCGCCATTGCGCGATCGCTTCATGACCGCCGACGGGCGGATCGTCGATGACGCAAACAATAACATCAGCCACAGCGAAGGGCAGGGCTATGGGCTCCTGCTCGCTGTATTGGCGCAGGATCGCGCGGCCTTTGCGAGGATCTGGGGATTCACCAAAAGGGAGCTCCTTCTGCGCGACGACGGCCTTGCCGTCTGGCGTTGGGATCCAGGCGCCAGCCCGCATGTCGTCGACGTCAACAACGCCTCCGATGGCGATATTCTCATCGCCTATGCACTGGCGCTCGCTGGCGAGAGCTGGAATTCTCCGGAATTGAGGACGGCCGCGCAGGACCTCGCGACGGCGATCGGTCGCATCCTCGTCAAGCGCGCCGGCGATCGCACCGTGCTGATGCCGGCCGCCAAAGGGTTTGCCGCTAGCGAGCGGCCGGACGGACCTGTCGTCAATCTTTCGTATTGGATATTCGAGGCGCTGCCGGTCCTCGCGCAACTCGCGCCAGAGGCGGATTGGGCGGCGTTGGCGGACAGCGGGCGCGAACTTGTCCTCGCCGCTGGCTTTGGCCCCGCCCGATTGCCGGCGAACTGGATTTCCCTCCATTCGGCGGCGCCCGCGCCCGCGCTCGGTTTCGACCGATTATTCGGCTATGACGCCATTCGCATTCCGCTCTATCTGGTTAGAGCCGGGCTCGTCGATCGCCCGCTGCTGGAACCGTTCGCGAGATTAGGCGGTGCGACACCCGACGCGCCGGCGGTCGTCAACCTCGCTGATGGCCGCGTGACGAACGCGCTCGTCGATCCCGGATATCGGATGATCGCGGCGACGGTCGCTTGCGCGCTTGATCGAAAGCCGATCCCGGCTTCGTTGAGGACGCCAGCGCCGACGAATTATTATCCGTCGACGCTGCACCTTCTCGCGCTCGCGACGATCGCTCAGAATTATCCGGAATGCCTATGAGGACAGCAGCGCCCGTCGCCAGCATGTTGCTCGTCGCCGCGCTCGCCATGGCCGTGGCGTGGCAGGGCGTCAATCTCTGGCGGCAACCGCGCTCGATCACGATGCCGATGATGACCCCGCCCGCCGCCATGAGAGACCTCGGCGTCCCATCCGGCGCGGCCCCGGCGAGCATGGATATCGCGTCGAGCCCGCCAGGCCGCGTTGCATCGACAACCGTCGAGGCGAGGCCGGCAGGCGTCGCAAACCGGGCGCCTGCACCGGTTTCGCAAAACGCGGCGACGGAGGCGGGATCGCCCAACGCGCCCGCAGCGCCGCAGGTCGACGAGACGGCCTTGCGTTATTTTGCGCGCCAGGGCGACACGCGCCGGCTGAACGCCGAAATCGCGCGGCTGCGATATCTCTATCCCGACTGGACGCCGCCTCAGGATCCGCTGAGAGCGGCGCCGATCGCCGATCCGCAGCTCGATCGCATGTGGCAACTCTATGCCGAGGGTCAGTTCACGGCAGTGCGAGAGGCAATCGCAGCGCGGCAAACCGCCCAAGCTGCCTGGATCCCGCCCAAAGACCTCATCGACCGTCTCGCGCTCGCCGATATGCGCGAGCGCCTCATCAATGCTTTCGACGCCAAACAATTTGGAATGGTGGTCCAGATCGCCGCGACGACGCCGAGCCTGCGCACATGCGGCGACGTCGACGTTCTCTGGCGCGTCGCTGAGGCTTTCGCTCGAACCGATCGGGAGAGCTGCGCCGTCGACGCCTATCGCTATGTCCTGACGAGTTGCACGAACGGACCCGAGCGCGCCGCGACAATCCAGAAGGCGGCTGCTCTCCTTTTGCGCCAAAGCCTCGCTCCCCTTTTTGAACTCGGCCATTCCGGCGCCGAGGCGGAGGTGTTTCGGGGGGTTCGCGAGGATTTAGCCAGGCGGGCTGTCTCGGCGAGCGGCGCGGACGCCAAGGCCGATGCGAGCGAAGACGATATCGCGACGCTGGAGCGGGTCGCCGACGCCGGCCATTCCGCGGCCGATTCGATGCTACTCGGCTGGTATTACCTGCGCCGTGACGATGCGACGCGGGCCGAACGCTGGTTCCGCATTTCCTACGACCGGCAAAACGCGGCGGAATCGGGTCAGGGGCTTGCGCTGGCGTTGGTGAAGCTCAAGAGATATTCCGACGCGGAGGCGATATTGGCGCGCTGGCGCGACGCCAGTGACGATGCAGGAAAAGCCTATATGGCCGCCGCGGCCAATCTCCTCGCGCAGCAACCCCCGCCGGTCATCGCGTCGGACGTTCTCGCGCGCATTGTCGAGACGGTCGCCAAGCGCCGCGATTCGGCGACGGCGCAGCAGCTCGGCTGGTATTCGCGCGCCTATGGCCAGGACGAAACGGCGGGGCAATGGTTCGCCGCCGCGCTTGCGTGGAAGCCGGACGACGAGCCGTCGGCCTACGGCGTGGCCGTCGTCGATTTCGCGCTCAATCGACGCGATGCGCTGAAAGCGCTCGCGCGCGTTTGGCGTGATCGCTCGCCGCGCATCCTCGCGCTGCTCGATCCCGCAGCCGCGCGCGTCGCCGCGGCGGCGGCGCTGCACGGGCAAGCCCGGGTGACGGAGGCCGCGCGGCAACGGGAGGCCGCGTCTCGAAATACCCCCGCTCCGGTCGCGCAGGCGGCGGCTTCGTTCTCGCCGGCGACTATGGGGGAACGCGCTGCTGTTCGGCAGGCGGCTCCTGCGACGCGAGCGAAATGCGCATCGGGCGGTGCCGGCATGGCGAAGGCCTGGTGCCTGATGCAGCTTAACCGGCCAACGGAAGCGGCGGCGGCGTTCCGCGCGGTCCTGGCGAGCGGCGATACGAAGGGTCGTCAGGACGCCGCCTATGGCTTGTCGCTCGCCAATTTGCGGTTGGGTCTCACCGCCGACGCCGACATAGCGGCCAGCGCTGCGCCGCAGACGGATGCGCGCGTCAGCGAGATCGGCCTCGCGATCCTCACCCAGCGGATTCGCGCCGCCTATAACGCCGGCAATTATTCCGACGCGCTCATCGGCCTCGATGCGCGGGCGCGCCTTGCACCGGAGCAGACCGACCTGATGATGCTGCGTGGCTGGTCCTATTACCATCTCCTGCGCTATGAAGAGGCTACGCGGCTGTTCGAGGCCGTCGCGGCGAGCGGCCACGACGAAGCGCTTTCGGCGCTCGGCGTCGTGAAAGGGGCGTTGGGGCGCGGGGCGGAAGAAATTGATCAAACGCGCGTAACCTCTGGCGCGCCATCGATCAGGACGGTTATGTCCTCGACGAAATCGTGCAAATTCACCGGAACACGGAGGCCGCGCGGCGATTGTTGACAAGGCTGTTGCGGAAGCAAGGACGTCACCGAAGCGCCTCGTAACCGACAAGCTGGACTTGTACCGCGCCGTCAGGCGCAAGCCCATGACGAAGGTCGAGCATCGCCAGCACAAGGAGCTGAACCACCGCGCCGAAAACTCGTACGTCCCCATTCGAGAGCGACAGCGAATGATGCAGGGATGTGGACCTTGGCAGGGGTTACTGCGGTTCGTCTCAACCTTCTCCACCCTCCGCAATCATTTCGTTCCGCCCCATTCCCATCGCTCCGCTTTATCTACCCACTTTCATCGCCCGAGAGCGATGGCGGAGTGGAAATCCGTGACACCCGCTGCCTGAAAATTCACTGCATCCGTCGATGCTGTGGCCAACGGAAGTTTACGTGACATCGCCAATCCGAGGCCTTGTCGCGGCTCGTTGTAGAGCGATTCCCCGATATGACCGATCTGCTCGATCGTCACTTTCGCAGGTCGGTCTTCTTCGGTATGAACCATCGTTTCCACCGGGTTCGTGTTCTCCACGAACGCTTTGTCGGTGGATACGATGGTTCATTCTGAACGGCTCTTATCGAGCCGAGGGGGTCCTTCTGGCGGGGTCTTTGTGCTATTCTCCATGTTAGAGGGGACGATGGCCGAGACTCGGAAAATAGCGACGATCCTTGCCGCCGACATCATCGGATAGCGGCCCAAGATCGACCCTGATCTAGCCAGCGAGGAGTACAACCGTGCGACTTGTCTTGCTTGTCCTGCTCGTAATCGTGCTCTGCATCTCGGCCCTCGGCGCCGGCCTTTACGCCGGTACGAAGCAGACCTGGCCTGTAACGGAACTCAAACGGCTGGTCGCTAAGCTTACCAATCAAGCGATACAGAAGGATCAGTTCGGACGCTTGCTCAGCTATCCTGGCAAAACCGAAATCGCCTGTCCGCCGCAGAACGAAACGACCGCGGTCCTGCTGGTAATCGGCCAATCCAACGCCGCCAACTATCAGGGCCAGAGGCATCAAAGTGGAGATGACCGCGTGATTAATTTCGCGGCGGGTCATTGCTACCGCGCCGCCTCGCCGCTGCTCGGGGCCGATGGCGAGTTAGGGGAGACGTGGACCTTGCTTGGCACGAAGTTCATTCAGTCGGGGCTCTATCGCACCGTCATTCTGATACCGGCCGCCGTGGGCGGGTCATCGATACACCGCTGGGCCGACGGGGGCGACCTGAACGCGATGATGGTGGCGGTGATCCGAGCTGCTAAGATGCGCTATACCATTACCGGGGTTCTCTTGGATCAGGGGGCGAAAGACTTCGCCTTGCACACGCCGGAAGACCAATACCGGTCGGACCTCAAATCTCTGATAGACACGATCCGTGCCCAGCGGGTGCATGTGCCATTCTTCATCACACGGTGCAGTATTGGCGGCAAGGGCTGGTCGGAAGATAATCCCATTGCTAGGGCGCAAGCCTCGCTGGCGAACAGCCAACAGGCCATTTTCGACGGTCCCAACACCGATCACGATGTCACTCCGTTCGATCGCTATGACGGCTACCATTTTGCCGCCAGTGGTCAGGAGAAATACACCGACGACTGGATACGTTTGTTTCGTGCGCTCCCGAGGTCGTAGTTGCGCTCTTCTCTATTCGGCCCGTCGAGGCCATGGCTTCCAGCACTATTGAGGCGGCCGCGCATTGTCGACGATCCCTATCTTCAGTATCTCGTCAGGAGCGCGATCGGCTATACAGAGCTTTTTCGAGGCCGCGCGTCGAAGGCGCTCGCGGCGGCCGAAGAGATTCTGTCGCCCGGTCGCAAACTCGACGATCCGAGGTCGATAAGCTGGGGAATGTTCTCAAGTCGCTTATCGCTCTTGCGACCGGCGGTTTCACTCAGGCCCTCGAATTCGCTAAGATCGGGGTCGCGATGGCGCGCACCCTTCCGACGTCGTGATCAACGAGTTCAACCAGGCGGCGGCCCTCGCTTTGCTGGGTCGCCCGGAAGCCAAAGAGCAACTCGAGGCGTTCAGAAGTCGTCGCCGGGGCGAGGGGCGTTGTTCTTTCTTGCCGGGACCGAAGATTATTGGGCCCTCGTCATTTTGATGCAGGGGAACATGGGCGCGGGCATTCACTTGATCGAGGAGGCGATCGTAGGGAGATAGGAAGCGGGCCTGCGGGGACAGGCGGACGCGTCGCGCCTTCTGCTACCCGACGTCTATCTACGAATTGTCGCCGGAGGCGGCAGCCGACCCTCGCTTCGTTTTCTCGTACGCTACGTTGCAACTCTGTTGCGCGTCGCGCTGTCTGTCGAAACGCGGATCAGCACGCTCGTTGCGCGCGTGCGTGAGAATCCGAGCCTCGATCCCGGTGGCTTGACCATCGGCCGCTGCGAAATGGTCCTCGGCCTCGTCTACAAGGCCAAAAAAAAGCGTGCGCTCGCCGCGCAACACCTGATGGAGGCGAAGCGGCCGCAATGCTGGTGAGGATCGACGCGGTATTGGCGGAGTTGGGGTGACCGGTCGGTCGGAGGAACGGGCGGTCCCCGATCCGCGAGAGCATCCTCTTCGTCAAGAATGCGAACGACGGCTATCCACTCACCCTGCGCCACCATGCCAAACGAACGCAGCCGGCCCTTCAAAGGCGCTCGGCCGGTTACCAAAGAACAGGTAGTGCAAAAATAGCGCTGGCGTACCATTTGGAACCAGCGAACTTCCCTTGGCCCGGCTCGACGCCGAAGCCAATGCCTTTGGCGCTCTCGTTGGTGTATCGTCCCGATCGTTGCCTGTTGGCGGAGCGGCCCTCCACAATTCCGACCTCAAGATCCGACCTCAAGAGCCTATTGGAGGCCCTTAAGCAATTCTGCGGCTTCCCTAAAATCCAGCGCGCTGCGATGCTGGAGAAAATCTTCGACGATCGGTTGCAAAAGTTCGCGCGGCAAATAGGTCGGCATCCTCGGCGAGCAGTTGCGCGAGATCGCGCGCGGCGCGCAAGAGGGACAAAAGCGCGCCTTGCCGTCGGGCCGTCGCGACAGCCTCTGCCTCGCCGTGGCGCTCGCGATCCCAGCGCTAGCTGATGCTCGCGACCATCCCCGACCTCCCGAAACGCAATCACTCGGCCCACGCTGGCGACATGCGGCAGCTGCATTGCTTGACGCCTCCCACAAGCAACTATTCCAGACGCCGAAGCGCAGCCCACGGTCGCGCTGAAGGCGAAGGGACTGAGTTAGATCGCGCACGCAACCCCTTCGCGTCCACGGCGCCCGGCCGGCGAATGGGAACACACGTCACCGGCTGGCGTTGTTCAGCCGTCGACGATGGAGAGCTCCAATGAACGAACCAACGGAAAGCGAAATCCTGGAGCGCGCCAAAGAACTGGCCGAGATGGATGGCAACCTTTGGCATGACGAAGAAGGCCGACGGCGATGTCCCGGTGATTAAGGACGAGGCCGAGCGGACCGAATATCTCAACCGGGCGAAGCGGCAGCTTCTGCGAGAGACGCGGGTGTAGATTCGAGGGTTGCGGCGCCGGCGGGTCAAAAGCGTCCGCCGCCCGGGGACGTCGCGGCGGCCCGTCACTTCCCCGTCCGTCCTCCAATTCTCCGACAAGATTGACACTCTTGACCACGCGACCGAAGCGCCCGAAATGCGAAGGCGAAAGCGTCACGAAGCGGATGCGGCGGCCGGAAGAGCGCCTCGATAACCGGCGCGGAGACGCTGAGTGGGAACAACACGCTTCCTTTCCGAGCCGATTGATCGAATTTCCATCAGGAAGGAACACGTCGGTGCAGCGCACGTCCTCCCCTAAGCCGCGCGCGTGTGCTCCAAATGAGGCCATAGATTACTGGGCGTTTGAACTCTTTCTCGCTGGCGACGTCAGGTTCGCGAGATGTCGGGCGCCCCGTGGCTTTCCTGCGCCTTCAACAGAAGTTCGCCTATACATCGACTCAATATGGCCGCGCCAGGTGCTCCTGCAGGCCTCACGGGTGCAGGCCCGGGCAAAATGACGATAGTCCGCCCGTCCTTGACTGCGAGGTCGCGGCCTCGGACGATCCGGGCATGGTCGCTACCGTGCGCCTCTGACGCAGACCACAGTGCTACTTTTAAGCGTTAGCACCGCCGTGGGGTGACCTCTTCAGTGACAAAGACCAAGCCGAGCCGCTGGCGAAAACGATGAGGGCGGCCTCTCGGCGTGACAGTAATCCCTTCTTCGCAGTCAGCGGTGGAGTCTCTCCGCACGTCGCTCTCCTTGGGAAAACGCCCCATGGCGAGGGCTAGCGACCTTTACGAAACCCACAAATTCCATACGTTGAGATCGTTCAGCCTTGGAGGCTAAAATGGAGGATGACAAATAAGACGATCCGCCCCCGCAGCGCCGAGCGATCCGCCGAAGCCGCTGTCCACGCTGGTATTCGAAGCAATCATTGATGGAGCCGCTGACGTTGCCAAGGGCATTGTCGCCCGGAGTCGTCCGGTGGGAGCAGCTGGGAAAGCGGAAGCCGAACAAGCTCTCTCTATTGTGGCAAAGAAGCCGAAAACCCTAGCGCCTAAGTCGGTCAAGCGGATGGTCGCCCGCAAAGGCCGTTGCCAAGAAAGCGGGTGCTAAAAAGGCGGCTGCAAAGAAAGTCGTGGCGAAGAAGACAGGCGCCAAGAAGGGGGTGGCGAAAAGGGTCGCAGTCAAAAAGACGGTTGGGAGAAAGGCCGGTTCCCGAAAAGCTACGGCGAAGAAAAAGAAGCGCTAACGCGAGATCGCGCCCGGAGTAACTAGTGTCCTGTCTCAGAAATCTCTAGCCATGAGATTGATATTCTAATTCGTGGTTGGCGTTAACGAATCGGAAGATTGAGATGGGCGCGAAGAACGCAGTTGCTATTGGGCTTTCCGGGGACGAGCGCGAGACGCTCGAACGTTGGGTGCGTCGTCGAAATATTTCGCGGGCCCAGGCGCAGCGTGCGGAGATTGTGCTTTTGGCGGCTGACGGGGCGAACAACTGCGAGATTGCCAGAAGCGTGGGCGTGACGCGGCAGACGGCGCGGGCATGGCGCGAACGCTTCGCCAGGGCGCGCCTGGACGGCCTCTCTGACGAACCGCGTTGCGGAGCGCCGCGGCATGCCCAAGCTTGATCAACGCGCGCCCAGTGAGGCGCCGACCCGCAGGCCTCGAGCCCGACAAGGGAGGGCGGCAACGAAAGGCCGAAGACATGACCACACCTACGACCTGCGCAATGCTGAAAATAACCCTTGATCAGCGAGCGCAGTCCAGACACCACAATGCCTTCGTGAGCATCAAACCGACGAAATCGAATACTTCGAAACCACCTAAAAAGCCCGAAAAGCGCGGGTGTGGGTTCACGAACGGCTAGCGAGGGCTGCCGCCGCCTGATCTCCCTTGTTCGCGGACTTCTGATTCATTCCCCAAACGGCGGCTTGTGTGCGGTTATTCACCCTTATTTTGCGAATGAGCGCCTTGACGTGAACCTTGACGGTCGCTTCAGCGATATCGGTCTTTCGGGCTATGAGCTTGTTTGAATCCCCTTCGATCAAGTAACGCAGGATGCATTGTTCCCGCGCCGACAACCGTGGATCGTGCGAGTTTGAAGGCTCCAACAAGGGCGCCGGGCTTATATGCATCACCGCGCTCTGTTCGAATTCAGAGGCCGCCAACTCGTCATGTTCGCGAAGGACTAAGTTGAGAGGATGAGATTGTGACCCGCCGCTGCCGACCTCGATCCCCGCGAATGCTGTTTTTCTAGAGGCCAATTGGTCATGTCGGCGAAGAAGGAGCGACAACGTAGTCGGAGGTAAGATCGTTTCACCGGCTATGACCAATTCGAGGGATTTGATCAACTTGTTGCAGGAAGGGTTCATGACATAAGCGTTGGCGCCGCTACGAAACGCCGCGACAACATTGTCATCGCTTAATTCGAAATAGTCAGCGAGCAGAAGGACGAAGCCACTTGGGCGCCGCTCCTTGAACCGCCCTAATTGCGCAACCATCGCGTTCTGATCAACGTCGACGTTGAAGATGAGCAAGATGCGCAGGTCTTCCGCCAACACGCTTGTTAGCGCAACATCTATGCTTGGCGCGGTCGCGGCAACGCAGAAATCCGCCCCAATCAGGATGCGCCTAAGGCCTTCCAGCAGAAGCTCGTTTTTCCCCACCAAAACAGTGACGCAGGTTTGTTGAACCATGTACGCCTCCGCCAGATTCTGCGCCGTCTTACCTTCGACGCTTCTCAGCACACAAAGGCCGTCTTGACGGCCCAGCTTACGCAACCGTGATGTTCTTCGTTGGTCGCTCCCTAACAAGTGCCATTACACGCACGCCAGCGTCGTCGGCGACTATCAATTTAGGGAGTCTTACGGTTCTTCCCCTCCGACATTAGTCATATTAACCAATTATTAACTATAAAGAATTCATAGTTGCGCTATTTCGGCCGGTTGTCAATTAACCGAATCAACCGTCATACCTGCGAGCTGCAAGAGTAGCGCCAATGATTTGACTATCGTCCGCCGGAAAAAAACTGCAGTCCGTGAGTATCAGGCAGCTTCGCGCGCAGTCGCGCGCTCGTCCTGTGATTGATTCGCGGCCTTGATGGCTCATCAATCGCAACTTCGCTCAAGGGCAAGGCTTGCGGTGGAGCGCGGCGTGGAACGTAGGAAATATGCTCGCCGTCTTGCGCGACCTAAGTCGCGGCCGAAGAGCGAGGCCCGCGAGAATATTGGGCCACGAATGCCTTAAGCGATGCATTTTCGCGGTGAGCCATGGTGTTGCCAGGTTTCCTTGATGACCCAGGGGTGCGTCGCTGGCTTGGAGGCGTTGAACCGGCTTGGACACTGCTCACATTCGACGACATCAAGGCGCTACAGCAAAAGCCGTCGAAGGAGAACCATGCGCTTTGTCTTGCCAATGATTTGACTGAAGCCGAAATCGCCTCATCGGCTGTCGCGCGCAATGTCTTGGTCCTGCTCCGCCGAGCATCGGAGGGCGACGGTCTGAAGGTGACGCAGTCGGGCAGTTTGTCGAGCGCGGTCGTCACCGAGATGGTCAAGCTTTTTGAATGGCCAAGCTTCGATCGAGCCGAGGCTTTTTGGGTGACGAGCGGAATCGCTGAACCCGACTTCCTGCCGCTGCTCTTTGTCCGTCGCCTGGCTCAAATGGCCAAGCTTCTTCGCCCCGTCCGCGACCGTCTGAAAACGACGAGCCTCGGAAAGGATATGTTGAAAGCCGGTCGGCAGCGAGCGCTGCAAGCGATGCTCTTCCGTGTCGCCTTCTGGAGCGTCGACCTCAGCTATATCGGCCGCGGCATCCACGGTTCGTGGCCACAAGGCGACATCGGCGTGCTGCTATGGTCGCTTTGCGTTGCGGCGACGCAGTGGTGCACATCCGAGCAACTGACCCGACTGTGCACCATACCGGAGAACGGCATCTTAAAGGCGAGTTGGGACACGGGATCGCTCGTAATGGAAGCGCGCATACTCAGGCCGTTGGTCTGGTTTGGCCTCCTCGAGTCCCGGTCGGAAAAGACGCCCGGGGTCCATCACGCTGCACAATATTTCTATCGCAAGGCTCCGTTATTCGATCGCTTCCTCACCTTCAACGTGCGAACTGAATTGCAAGAAGCAGTTCGTCACTAGCCCGGATTATGGCCTCCACCCCTCAGCAAGGGGCGCCGCTTGATGATCAGCCTTGGAGCTGTGTGCAAGAGGGACGCCGCGGGGAGATTCGTGGGGTGAGTGAAGAGGCGCTCACGCTAATCGTAACCCCTTCTGGTCGGCGCAGTAGAGCCATTACGGAGACGAGGTTGCTAGCCTGCCGCGGAGCCGCTTTTGTCGGCATCCGGCCGCTTGAGCGCCAACGTCCAATGAACTCCTCGGGGCGAGAAGCGAATCCGACGATTGCACCTCTTATGCGTGGCGGAGCAATTCTCCCCACCTCTGGACGATCGACCGCCTCCCCTCGCTCATGACCGGCGGCCCTGGCGTACCAAAGCGCCGCTTCGGCGCTATCGCGGGGGACGTCGACGCCGCTGTCGAGCATGACGGCGACATTGAACGCAGCCTGCTCGAGCCCGGCCTCCGCGGCCTGGCGGTACCTGCGATAGGCCGTCGAGGGATCTTGCGCCACGCCGCGGCCGAGATCGTACAGCAGGCCCAGATTCAATGCCGCTTCGGCGTCGCCGGCCGCGGCGCGCTGTGAGTGGCGGAGCAATTCTCCCCACTTATGACATTTGAAAATTCCCCAGTTTTTGTGACGGCCGGCCCTCCAGGGCATGCCCTGGAGGGTCGGCCGTCACGCCGACTCACCGATGCTCCTCCCGATGGCGGGAGGGAGGGGCTGGTGATCAAACTTGGGGAACTTGTCATGATCCTGGATTTGCACCGCCAAGGCCTATCGGTCTCCGCCATCGCGCGGCGTCTTGGCGCCGATCGGAAGACCATCAGAACATACATCGCCAAGGGGCTGGAGCCGCCGGTCTACAAAAGGCGGGCGTCGACTCCGGGGATGGTTGACCCCTTCGAACCCTATTTGCGCGAGCGCCTGAAAGCCTATGCCGACCTAACCGCCGTGCGGCTTTGGAGGGAGATCAAGGAGCGCGGCTTTGCCGGCGGCTATAGCGCAGTGCGCGATCGCGTGCGCGATCTTCGTCCCACGCCGAGCGCCGGATTCGAGGTTCGCTTCGAGACCGCGCCCGGCGAGCAGGCGCAGGTTGACTTCGCCCGCTTCGAAGTCGAGTTCGTCGACGAGCCAGGCGTCAAACGCATCGTCTGGCTGTTCTCGATGGTGTTGGGCTATTCCCGGCTGATCTGGGCCCGCTTCGTCGTCCATCAGGATTTGCAAAGCGTCCTACGTTGCCACATCGCCGCCTTCGAAGCGATCGGCGGCGCTCCCCGCGAGATCCTCTATGATCGCATGAAGACCGCCGTCATCGGCGAGGAGCCGGACGGGCTCGTCGTCTACAATCGCGCGCTTGTCGATCTGCCCCGCCATTACGGCTTCCAGCCACGAGCCTGTCGACCCTATCGGGCCAAGACGAAGGGCAAAGTCGAGCGTCCGTTCCGCTATATCCGCGAGGACTTCTTCCTGGGCAGCGTCTTTCGCAATCTCGAGGACCTGAACAGCCAACTCCGCCATTGGTTGGAAACGGTCGCCAACCCACGCGTGCACGCCACGACCCATCGCATCGTCAACGAGGCCTTCGCCGAAGAGAGGACCGCGCTGAAGTCTCTGCCTTTGGCGCCATATCAGGCGGTGCTCAAATTGGAGCGGCGCGCCTCGCACGAGGGGATGATCAGCGTCGGCGGCAATCTCTACAGCGTGCCGGATACGACGCGGCGGCGGGTCTTCGACGTCCATGTCCTGGCGGACGCAATCCGCGTCTTCGAGGATGGCGCGCTCGTGGCCTGCCACGCGCCGCTGGAGGGGCGCGGCGAGAGAAGGCTAGATCCGACCCACCGAAGATTCCCCGCCGCCTCTCGCCGACGCCCGCACGACCCAGAACCGGTTGTCCTTGCGCGCGCCGGCGATCGCGTCGCTCGCCGCTCGCTGGACTTCTATGAAGCGGTTGGGCGCCGGCTGGCCGCCCAGGGAGGCGTCCGATGAGCGCGCCGACTGTGATTGACCGCGTCAAACGCAACCTCGTCGGCCTCAAGATGCCGCGAGCCCTGGAGATCCTCGACATCACGCTCCGCGGCATCGAGCGCGGGGAAACCACCGCTCTGGAGGCCTCGACGCCCTCCTCACCGAGGAACTCACGCTACGGGAGAACCGTCGCGTCAAAATGGCGCTACAGATGGCCAAGCTGTCGGCCATCAAGACGCTTGCGGGCTTCGACTTCTCCTTCCAGCCCTCGCTGGACAGAAACCGCGTCATGGCGCTCGCCCAATTGCAGTTCATCGACCGCGCCGAGTCCGTTCATCTGATAGGTCCGCCTGGCACGGGGAAAACCCATCTCAGCCTGGCGCTCGGCGTCGAGGCGGTGAAGGTGGGTCGCAGCGTCTACTTCAGTTCGCTCGCCGACGTCGTCGCCTCGCTCGCCAGGGCCGAACGCGAGGGCGCCCTGCGCGAGAGAATCCGCTACTTCTGCCGCTTCGCTCTCCTCATCGTCGATGAGATTGGCTACCTCCCGGTCATTCCTGGCGGCGGCAATCTCTTCTTCCAACTCGTCAACGCCCGGTACGAGAAGGGCGCCAT